>Ga0209262_10000357_pt1 | contig 22342 bp, 19 predicted proteins | sample Lowcelwee11metaG_FD_187171 | JGI IMG/M metagenome (GOLD analysis project Ga0209262, IMG submission 187171) | Freshwater pond sediment microbial communities from the University of Edinburgh, under environmental carbon perturbations - Low... | ecosystem: Environmental > Aquatic > Freshwater >...
GCAGCGGCCATGCCACGCGGCACCCATTTGTGCCGGCCCTGGCCGTGGCGGAGAACAGCATGGAGAACGAGTATCTGCGCGTGGCGGTCGAGGCGAACGGCACGCTGACCGTGCTCGACAAGCGCATTGAGAGATTTCATCAGCTTGTTAATATCATGGAAGTGAAGCCCTGTGGTAGGCTCGTCAAAAATGAAGAGTATCTTTTCACTGCTCTTCTCCTGGGCCAGGTAATATGCCAGCTTAACCCTCTGGCTCTCGCCGCCTGAGAGGGTGGAAGACGACTGTCCGAGCCTTACATATCCGAGCCCTACATCTGCCAGGGGTCTGAGCCTGTCGGCAATCTTTCTGCAGAACTTGTCCTTGCAGTCTGTGAAGAACTCTATGGCCTCGTCGATGGTCATCTCAAGCACATCGTAAATGTTCTTCCCTTTGAACCGCACGTCGAGGATATCGCGCTTGAACCGCATCCCCTTGCATGCCTCGCATGTAAGCTCAACGTCAGCCATAAACTGCATCTCGACACGTATCAGCCCTTCTCCCTGGCATTCTTCGCAGCGGCCACCCTCCACATTGAAAGAAAAATGGGAAGGCTTGAACCCGTATTGAACCGATGCCTGCTGTTCGGCAAACAGCTTTCGTATGTCGTCAAAGGCCTTCAGATAAGTGACCGGGTTTGAGCGGCTAGACTTGCCAATAGGGTTCTGGTCTATAAGCTCTATGGCTGTGATGCTGCTGACGTCACCTGCTATCTCCGTGAAGCGGCCCGCCCTGATGCTGGTCCCTGCCAGCCTGTTTGAGAGGGCACTGAAGAGAATATTGTGTACCAGGGTACTCTTGCCCGAGCCGCTTACGCCTGTCACAGCCGTGATTGTATGCAGCGGGAATTTCACACTTATCTCCTTGAGGTTGTTCTCCCTGGCGCCGGTGACGCTGACGAAGCTGTTCCACCGTCTCCGCCGTGCGGGCTCTTCGATCTTCATTGTTCCGGTCATGTAGGCAGCGGTCAGTGATTTGTTATTCTCACTGAAGTCGACCCCGCCCTGGTAGACGATCTCACCGCCGTGGGTGCCGGCACCCGGTCCCATGTCTATGATCTCATCGGCTGCCCTGATGACCTCCTCCTCATGCTCAACGACGATTACCGTATTACCGAGATCGCGCAGCTCCTTCAGTACGCTGACAAGCAGGTTGGTGTCGCGCGGATGAAGCCCTATGCTCGGCTCATCGAGTATATAGAGCGAACCTACCAGGCTGCTGCCCAGCGAGGTAGCCAGGTTGATGCGCTGTGACTCGCCTCCCGAAAGGGTGTTCGACAGCCTGTCGAGGGTGAGGTATGAGAGGCCTACATTGATAAGAAAACCAAGTCTCTGCTGTATCTCCTTCAGCAGACGCCCGGCTATCTCCCGCTCCTCGCCGTTGAGCATCAGCCTGCTGAAGAATTCGTACGCCTCGCTCACCGGGAGGGAGGCTATCTCACTAATAGATCTGCCGCCTACCTTTACCCAGTTCGCCTCCTTCCTCAGTCTCTGTCCTCCGCACTCGGGACAGACGCGCTTTCCTCTGTAGCGACTGAGCATGACCCTGTACTGTATCTTGTATTTCTTCTCCTCAAGATGTTCGAAGAACTGGCTCAGACCAAAGAAATACCTGTTGCCGCTCCAGACAAGGGCCTTCTGTTCGGCAGTAAGCTTATGCCATGGCTTGTGTATCGGGAAGTCAAACTTGCCGGCGCTGAATATAAGTTTCTCCTTCCACTGCTTCATCGTCTCGCCTCTCCAGCATGCAATGGCGTCATCATATACCGACAGGTTTTCATCAGGGATGACCAGGTTCTCATCTATCCCTATCACCTTGCCGTACCCCTCACAGAGAGGACAGGCGCCCAGAGGGGAGTTGAAGCTGAAGAGATGCTCGGTGGGTTCTTCAAAGGTGATGCCGTCTTCTTCAAACTTATCCGAGAATCTCACTGTCTGCGATGTCTCCTCATCAGTCACATCCAGCTTTATGTGGCCTCTTCCGGTCAGAAAGGCAGTCTGTACTGAGTCGGCTGCACGGCTCAGCTCCTCATGCAACCTGCCCGCTGACAGCCTGTCGATGATTATTTCAACGACCGGTGCATTTTTCACCATTTCGGTGGCGCCAGGCTCATCGAGCCTTACAATGCCCTTCTCCGTGCTTATCCGGTTATACCCCTGCCTTATAAGGAAATCAATGAACTCTGAAGGATCGACATTCTCAGGTACGGTCAGCGGAGCAGTCAGGACCACGCGGGTCCCTTCTGTGAGGTTGGCGATATAGTTCACAACATCGTCAACAGTATGCTTCCTAACCTCCCGGCCGGATACGGGTGAGATTGTGTGCCCGACCCTTGCCCAGAGAAGCCGCAAATAGTCGTGTATCTCCGTGGAGGTGCCGACGGTCGACCGCGGGTTTCTCGTGTTTACTTTTTGCTCTATGGCTATTGCAGGAGGGATGCCATTGATGAAGTCGACATCAGGCTTGTTCATGCGCCCCAGGAATTGCCGTGCGTATGATGATAGACTCTCCACATAACGGCGCTGCCCCTCGGCATAGATTGTGTCAAAGGCAAGTGACGATTTGCCTGATCCTGACACTCCGGTGATTACGACAAGCCTGTCTCTCGGAATATCAAGGGTAATATCTTTAAGGTTGTGTACACGCGCCCCTTTTATCTCAATATTACCCTTCATTTAAGCTCTTTATAAGAAAAAGCCAAAAATAATCATTTTGAAATAAAGAATTTTTGTTTTCTTTGTGTCTTGAATAACCAAAACGACGGAGGATAGCCTATAGCATAATTCTACTCTTGACCAAAAAGTAAGAGTTATGAAGAGCACAAAGACCGATTATGAACTGATAACCAGTTTCATGAACGGTGATGAGAGGAGCATCGAGCTCCTGATCCTTCGGCATAAGAGCAAGGTTTATTCCTATATCAGCCTTTACATTCGAAGTCGTGATCTCGCGGATGACATCTTTCAGGATACTTTCCTGAAGGTTGTTCAGTCTGTCCGTGCAGGCCGGTACCAGGATGATGGCAGGTTTCTGTCATGGGTGATGCGCATTGCCCACAATCTCATCATCGATCATTTCAGGCATGAAAAACAGATGGGCATAGTACTTAATGATGACTATGAGAGCGATCTGTTCAATTCACGCAGGCTTGCGGATGAGAATGTTGAGGATGTGATGGTTCGCCGGCAGGTGCTGCGCGATGTCCGTCGCCTCGTCAGCGAGCTCCCTGAGGACCAGCGCGAGGTGGTGATAATGCGTCATTATGCCGGCATGAGCTTCAGGGAGATAGCTGATATGACCGGGGTGAGTATCAATACCGCCCTCGGTCGCATGCGCTATGCCCTGATTAACATGCGGAAGATAATGGAAGAAAAAAATATTACTCTTTCAATCAGCTGAGACAATTTTTGGAGAGATAAGGGCGTTTTTCTCATATGAGAACAACAACGCCTATGGATAATATCTCTACCCGATTACTTTCTTACAGCGAAATTGAAACCTGCACAAATGACCTGGTGGCAGATGCTTTCGGCATTGATCATGAACTGAAGGCTATTTTACCCGGTCTTGATCTTCAGCCTGAAGACCATGTAATAGCAGGTTTGCTTGAGAAGATACACCACGGCACCAGGGTACACTGAGCTGCCTCTTTGTCTTTTTGCATCTCACCTGCTTATTTGCGGCTGGTTTCGATATTTAACCGCAGAGGCACTCGAAGGAAATCGCTCGGGCACTGAAGGTGCGGAGCATCATCTTTTATCTGTTCCATTTTTTTTACCTTCGCAAAATCCAAAACAAAAATGATGAGAAAAGTATCTGTCTATTTAATTGTAGTGTTGACCATGTCATGGTCATGTACATCAAAACAGGAGAAAATGGAAAACCGGATGAGGGAGTTTATCTCCGCATATGAAACGAAAATAATTCCCCTGTACAAGGAAAATGCCCTTGCATCGTGGGAAGCAAACATAAACGGTACTGATGAGGCCTGGGCCCGCAGTGAAAAGGCAACAATAGAATATGTAAGCTTTTTTGTTGATCCTGTGGCTTTCGCCGGGCTGAAGGAGATGAAAGAGTCAGGAATGGTAAAGGATCCGCTCCTTGCCAGGCAGCTCGAGCTGTTGTACAACTCATACCTTCAGGGTCAGATAGATACCAGCCTGATCTCTGAACAGATCAGGATGGAGACGGCAATCAATAAGAAGTACTCTAACTTCAGGGTGTCCGTTGATGGCAAGCCGCTGTCAGACAACGAGGTGGAGGAGATACTCCGTAACTCGAAGAACAGTGGAGAGCTGCAGGCAGCATGGGAGGGACATAAGATGATAGGCCCGCTGGTCTCTGAGGATGTGATCAACCTGGTAAAGCACCGCAATAAAATTGCACAGAAACTTGGATTTGCCAACTATCACACAATGAGTCTCGAACTTTCGGGTCAGAAGCCTGAAGATGTAACCAGGATCTTTGATGAGCTTGACAGTCTTACCCGCGACAACTTTGCTCAGCTTAAGGGAGATATTGATACCTATTTTGCAAGTCGTTATGGGATAGAGATCGCTGAACTGCAGCCATGGCACTACCAGAACAGGTACTTTCAGGAGGCTCCGGAGATATACACTGTAGACTTTGACAGCTATTATGAAAAAAATGATCCGGTGAAACTGGTGACTGACTTTTATGCCGGCATTGGCCTTCCGGTTGATGCCATCCTGTCAAAAAGCGACCTGTACGAGAAACCGGGAAAGAACCAGCATGCGTTCTGTACTGACATTGACAGAGCGGGCGATGTGAGAACACTTAACAATATAAGGCCCGATTCGTACTGGATGAACACAATTCTTCATGAACTGGGTCACGGAGTTTATTCATACTACAATGATATTACCCTGCCGTTCACACTGCGTGATGCTGCGCATACTTTCACCACGGAAGCCATCGCCAATTTCTTCGGCAGACTGGCCACTGACCCGCAGTGGATGTGCGACATGAATATCATCGACGAAAAAGAACGTGACAGGATATCCGGTGAAAGCGAAAAGGCGCTGCGCCTTCAGCAGCTGGTATTCAGCCGCTGGGCACAGGTGATGTACCGCTTTGAAAAGGCAATGTATGAGAATCCTGACCAGAACCTGAACCAGGCCTGGTGGGATATAGTCGAAAAATACCAGATGGTGAAGAAGCCTGAAGGGCGTGACATGCCAGACTGGGCAACTAAGATACACGTGGCTCTCTATCCGTGCTATTACCATAATTACCTGCTCGGAGAGCTGCTGGCTTCACAGTTATATGCCCATATTGAGTCGAATGTTTTGACAGGCACCTCGCTGGCTGGAGACAATGCAGTTGGCGATTATTTCAGGAATAATGTGTTTATGCCCGGAGCAAGGTATCAATGGAATGATATGATTGAAAAGGCAACAGGGGAAAAGCTTACGGCAAAGTATTACGCATTGCAGTTTGTTCAGTAAACAGATACCGGTTAAAAACCAAGTCAAATGAAAAAGATCATCGTACTTATGATTGCAGCATTAGCAGCCTGCGCCCCGCCTGAAAAGAAGACAGCAGAGTCAGCCGCAGGTTTCATTGATGAAGCCACTATAGTTAGTTCAATAGAAGGCATACGTTCTTCACAGCCTGAAACTGATGTATTCATCCTTGAGAAGGGTGTCAGGCACGCAGCATCACTCTGGAGGGAAGAGGACGGCTCAGCACAGCAGTTCGCTGACTTCGTTGCAGCAAATTACATTGCCAGTCCGCAGAAGAGGAGTGAGGTCTTTATTAAGATCAGCAACTATTTTGAATCACTTGGCGGTAACCTTAACGAGATCACCCTTGATCTGAAAAAAGTCCTGGATGAGACTGGAGGTGAGATTGATGAGATTGACAAAATGTTCGGGAATTATTCGGTCGGATCACATCTGCAGTCAGACTTCTATTCAAACAAGATAGCCTTCGTTATTGCCCTTAACTTTCCCTATTACACCCTTGCGGAAAAGGAGGAGCTGGGTGAAAAATGGAGCCGCGAAGAGTGGGCCATGGCCCGTCTGGGAGACCAATTCGTATCACGCGTTCCTGCCGAACTTAATCAGGCAATGGCTGTGGCGTCAGGTAATGCTGGCATGTATATAGCTGAATATAATATATATATGGGTAAGCTGAGGACAGACGACGGTCGTCAGATCTTTCCTGATGATATGGTACTCCTTTCGCACTGGAACCTGCGTGACGAAATCAAGGCCAACTATGCCGATACGAAAATTGGTCCGGAGAAACAGGAGATGATCTACCGGGTCATGGAGCGTATCATCAGGCAGGAGATACCCGGGAAGGTTGTAAACAATCCTGAGTATGAGTGGGCTCCCTATTCGAACAGGGTGACAAAGGATGGAGCAGAAGTACAGCTTACCGCGGAGCCTGATACCAGGTACGCACAGGTGGTGAATATCTTTAAGGCACACAGGGCCATCGATCCGTTCAGCCCCGGGATGAACACTGCCATCATGCGGAAGTTTGCAGGCGAGATGGAGATAGCCCAGGAGGAGATCGAGGCGCTCTTTGATGCATACCTGAGTACACCACAGCTTGTTTCTCTGGCTGAAATAATTAAGCAGAGGCTGGGCCGTGACCTGAGACCCTATGACATATGGTATGACGGCTTCAAGTCGCGCAGCTCAATCCCGGAGAGCATGCTTACTGCGAAGACATCAGCACTCTATCCCGATCCGGCAGCGTTCCGGAAGGATATGCCGGCGATGCTGGTCAAGCTTGGATGGTCACCGGAGAGGGCGAATTACATAGCTGACAAGATAGTTGTTGACCCCGCCCGCGGATCAGGACATGCCTGGGGTGCCGCGATGAAAGGCTCTGTCTCTCATCTCAGAACACGTATCTCAGACAAGGGTATGGACTACAAAGGATATAACATTGCAGTCCATGAGTTCGGACACAACGTCGAGCAGACAATATCACTCTATGATGTTGATTATTTTATGCTTTCGGGTGTGCCTAACACCGGATTTACAGAAGCAACTGCATTCCTGTTCCAGGACCGCGACCTGAAACTTCTCGGTATAAAGGAAGAGAACCCAGAGAAGGAGAAGCTGCAGATGCTTGATGCTGCATGGTCACTGATGGAGATAATGGGAGTGGGGATGGTAGAGATGAAAGTTTGGAAGTGGCTCTATGAGAACCCGGAGGCAACGCCGGCACAGCTTAAGGAACAGACGGTGGCTTTCGCCATTGAAGTATGGAATAAATACTTCTCGCCGGTCATGGGCATTACCGATTCTCCGATACTGGCGATCTACTCTCATATGGTAGACGTGCCGCTTTACCTGCCGAACTATTCATACGGACAGATAATACAGTTCCAGATAGAGGATTATCTTAAGGGGAAGGACTTTGCGGCAGAGGTAGACCGGATGTATAAACAGGGGCGTCTTACCCCCCAGCACTGGATGAACGGGGCAGTGGGTGTGAAGATATCAGCCCAGCCGGTAATCAATGCCCTTGAGGAGGCACTGAAATAATATAGTAGCCCGTGGTTGTCATAAAGTTCCGCAGGAAGGGTATTGATCCCGGGAACTGAGGCAGGCGCCGGGGACGGAGACCGAATTTGACTTCAAAATTCGGGTTGATAAACCAGAGGGATTTTCTGAGAATAAGAAATCCCTCTTTTTTTATTGTTCTTTCAAACCACCCGAGGTTAATGCCAGTCTCTTTGATCTCAAGCAAACCCTCAATCCTGGCCTCACTCTCCCCGAACATCTTCAGGATGCCGCGGTACATGGCTTTTGGGAGCAGATGGAACCATGGCAGTTTCGAGAGTATCCTGCTGTCACACATCTGCTGATGCCCTCCGAAGGGGTTGTTCCACGGCGGAAAACCAATGAACAGCACTCCTCCCTGGTCAAGAAATAGCTTAACGAAACCGAGGAACCTCTTCTGATCATGTATATGCTCCAGTACATCACGCATCATCACGAGGTCAAATTTGCCGGCAGACGCTGAATCATAGATGTCGGCTGCAATGAATTCAATCTTCTCACCCCCGGGGACTGATGAATAAAATTTCCGGGCATTGGAGATCTTCCCCTCAGAAATGTCAATGCCGGTAATCCTTTTGCATCCTGCATCCAGAAATGGCTTCAGATTCCCTCCCTCACCGCATCCGATCTCAAGAACGGAAATCTCTTCATTGACCTGCAATATGCTGTTTATGAATGGTATAACGTGCCTGGATGTCGTCAGGGCCTGTTCCCTGAAATACTGCTCCCTGTCCTTGTGCCTGTCATGCATGACCCAAATGTAAATTTTTTTTCGATTTTCCTTGACTTTTGTGATTTAAAGTAATATCTTTGTGATATCATAATAATATCATAAATCATGAAAGAAGAAAAGAAATTCAATGCCGCATCGGGATATCTCTTCCTGTTGTTGGGTATTCTGGTGGCAACAGCCATGGTATTCTCATTCATAAATGAGGTATTCTGGCTGGGTGCGATTCTGATTGTTATCACCTTCCTTATCCTGCCCGGATTAATGGTGGTCAATCCAAATGAATCAATGGTGATGGTTCTCTTCGGGGCTTACAGGGGCACCGTGAAGACGAACGGGTTCTGGTGGGCGTTACCCTTCTATGTAAGGAAGAAGATTTCTCTCCGTGCGAGGAACTTTGACAGTGAGCCTATCAAGGTGAACGACAAGAACGGGAACCCTATCAAGATAGGGCTGGTACTTGTCTGGAAGGTTGATAACACCTATAAGGCAGCTTTTGATGTTGACAACTATGAACATTTTGTGCTTGTTCAGAGTGACGCTGCGCTCCGCAAACTGGCAGGGCTCTATCCTTATGACAACTGGGAAGGTCATGATGACAAGCTGACCCTTCGCAGCGGGGGAGAAGAAGTTAATGACGAACTCGAGAGGGAGATTCGTGAGAGACTGAATATTGCCGGCATCTATGTGATCGAGGCAAGGATAAACTATATCGCCTACGCAGAAGAGATCGCCGGTGCGATGCTTCGCCGTCAGCAGGCCACAGCCGTAGTGGCTGCACGGTTCAAGATTGTCGAGGGAGCAGTGTCAATGGTCGAGATGGCTCTCGAGCAACTTTCGGAAAAGGGTATCATTGAGCTTGACGAGGAGAAAAAGGCTGCAATGGTGAGCAACTTAATGGTGGTGCTGTGCGGTGACAAGGATGCCAATCCTGTCATCAATGCCGGAACGCTTCATCAGTAGTCATGCAGAAGAAGTCCTTTGTCATACGGATTGATCCCGGCAAGCTGAGTGCCATCGAGAAATGGGCCTCTGATGAGTTTCGCAGCACCAACGGTCAGATTGAGTGGATACTTGACCAGGCACTGCGCAGGTCGGGAAGATTACAGGCAAAGAAGGAAAACAAAAAAGAAGGAAAAGATGAAAAATGAATATCCTATGCTTAAGTACACCTGTCCCAAGTGCGGGAGCAGGAAGTGCAAAGTCACAGAGATAAGAGTTGCCTATAATCTGTTTACTCAATTATTTGATATACAGGCAGCCAGGTATACTGCACTTGTTTGTGAGAAGTGTAAATACACAGAATTTTACAATGTTAAGGCCAAGGCTCTTACAAGTGTATTTGATTTCGTTGTCGGATAGTGAGGTTCAGATATTGGCAAGATAGACGGAGCAGCAGGCGGCAACGCCTGCTGTTTCTGTTCTCAGCCTGCCGGGACCGAGGTGAACGGGAACGAAACCGGCCTCCATGGCTGAGATGACCTCCTCACTGGTGAAGTCACCCTCAGGGCCTGCAAGAATAAGAAGATCTTCAGCAGGTGCAAACGCATCGGTTATGGCTTTGCGTTCAAACTCCCGGTCACAGGTTGCGATAAGTTTCCGGCAACGGAATTCTCTTTTTACCATATCGCTGAACATCACAGGTTCGTTCAATACCGGAAGAGAGGCCTTGACTGATTGTTTCATCGCCGACAGTATGATGCTCTCAAGTCTCTCCTTCCTGATTCTTTTCTTTTCACTGCGGCTGCATATCAGAGGTGTGATTTCATCTATTCCGATCTCAACGGCTTTTTCGATGAACCACTCAAGTCTGTCTTCATTTTTAAGGGGAGAGATGGCCATATGAAGGTTGTATTGACGCTTTCCCTCCTCCTTCCTCTCTCCGGTTATGGTCGCCTGCATTGCTTTGGGATCATCACCTGCAATCACTCCTTCAAAAAAAGTTCCCTTCCCGTCGGTGAATAGCAGGCTGTCACCTTTGCGCATCCGGAGGACCCTGAGGCAATGACCCGACTCCTCGCGGCTGAAGGTTGCAGCGGTTCCTGAAATGTCAGTTGTATAAAATAACTGCATGATCGAATTTCTTTGCTCAAATTTATTGAATTTAGCATTCACATTATTACGCTTCGTAAATATGAGAATCGGTGTAATTTCTGATACGCACGGGTGGGTTGATCCTGCTGTATACAAGCATTTTGCAGATGTTGACGAGATATGGCATGCAGGTGATGTGGGCAACATCGATGTCGTCACAGAGCTTGAATCGTTCAGGCCGGTGAAGGCTGTATGGGGCAACTGTGATGATTTCAGGGTAAGAAGTGCGACAAGGGAGTTCATCAGTTTCACGGCAGGAGGGAAGAGAGTTCTTATGATACATATTGGTGGTTATCCCGGCCGTTATTCACCTCGGTCGCTTGAACTGATAAGGGTGTACAAACCTGAGATCTTTGTGTGCGGCCACTCACACATCGTGAGGGTAATTTACGATAGGAAGCATGATATGCTCAGTATCAATCCAGGTGCTGCAGGACGTCAGGGGCTGCACAGGGTGATGACTCTTCTCCGGTTCTCCGTTGAGGCTGGGAAGATAAGTGACATGGAGGTGATTGAATTCAGGAAGAGGGGTGACAGCTATGACTACTGACCGAACTCATCAATAGCCCCTCCGCCCTCCATCCGGCGAAGGAACCTGCTGAGTCTGTCAGGAAGACCTATCATAAACTCATAAGGAACCCTTGAGTTAGCCTTGGGATCTTTCCTGTCCTTCTCCTTAATATTTGTCAGAAGGTCATTATATGTGGAGTTTGATGAATAACTCATCAGCACCCCCCTGAAATAGGAGAACCAGTACCATGTATTATTATTGGCTTTCAGGTAAATATCCAGCAGGTCTCCTGACCTCTTCCTCTGCAACTCGACATATCCGTCAACATAGATGTTCAGCGGCTGGTCGCCGATAAAGCCGATACCGATCTTCCCTTCTGATATGAATGACATTGAGTTCTGATTCCACTTCAGGTTAACATCGTTCAGCATCAGCTGAAAACTGAGTTCCTTTGGCAGTGTGCGAGCCACGCCGAAAAGCTGCAGCTCTTCACCAACCGCTTTCGCGGCCTCGGCACCGATAAGGTCGCGCATGGCCTTCGTATTAAATTCCGATGCCAGGTTGACCGGGCGCAGGTAGGCACCATGCGTATGTCGTCAGCCATCAGCCTCAAGGCGTCAGGACTGAAGTAGAACGAAAAGCCAAGAATTGACTGGATTGTTACCTCAGAAGACTCGGTGTTATGGACCACATGGCCTGCGCTGTTCAGCGTCAGCAGGTTATAGTCAGCACCGAAACTTATTTTCCCCTCACTGCCAAGGACACAGAAGTTCTTGTCGAAGGTGACCATGTTGCCTTCCATGCTCAGGTCTGACAGCTTCTTAAGCGATGCTATCCGGTACTTGCCTGCTCCCTTATCGTGGAACAGGAATCCGCTGGCCGTCACCATCGGGTTGTCGCTCCATGACTTTCTCTCTGAGAGGAATGTGCTGTAGACGCCTGAAGAATCAAGGGTGACGAATGAGCCTGAAAACAAAAGATTGTCATTGATGTCCCGGGGTTTTTCATCAACGGGTATAAGTATATTTTTGGGATCAATTGCAGCACTGAATTTTACAGGACTGTTATTGATATTTTTGCAGTTTGTTACTATTCCGGCTGCCCCTGTAAACTTCAGCTTACTGTCAGCCGAACGGAGTGAAACATCACCCGTGAAAGTAAATGCAGGGCTTAACATAAATAGCTGTGATTCAGGGATGTATCCCTGTGCTTTTGTGGCCATGGTGTCAACCCGTATCTCCGAGAGGTTAATGACCTGAGGCATCCCTGTCTCGTCAATGTAGTCGTAGCTGCCTGTCCCGTAATAATTTGCACTGCTCTCAATGTTCAGCCTTGCTGAATGGATCAGATGCCGGTTGTTGACAGCCACAATGGCGCTGTCGGTCTCTCTGATCCTGGCTCTCTTTTCGATATACAAAACTCCTCCGCCCGGTTGGATAAGGGCGTCGGCAACAGGTATGTAATTGACACCCTGAACCCTGATATATTCATCTCTGAGGAAGTATGAAGCAGTACCTGACTGAAATTTCAGGGTGTCCTTCATGTTGTTGGTTGAGAGGAAAGTAGGCTTCTCCTCCATGCCGGGAGGCACTTTGAGCAACTGGGCGGCTGCCATGAGCGTAGTGGAGTCTCTTCCTCTCTGCCACATGTCAAGGACCTTGTTCTCTATGTCGTATTCAAAGTTCGTCATCTTCGATATATATTCCATCTCCGGAAACATGACGAGGGAAGAGTCTGTGTTCAGGCTGAAGAGTGAGCGTTGTTTTTCAAAGTCAACATGAGTGTTTGCGTTGGTCGCCACGAAACCGTAGCCGCTTCCTGTGATTGCTTTGAGATAGTAGTCTGACGTGTCTGCGCTGATGGTGTTTGTTCCGAAGCTGAATGTTCCGGAGGTTATACGTGAGTCTGACATATTCACCTCACCTTTGCCGTCCAGCCCTCCGGGCCTTAGTATAAGCGTGCCGTCCATGGTAGTGCCGTTGGCAAACATGCTGAAGTCTTTGTCAGGGCTGTTAACAGCATACCATTCATCAGGCTTTGTCAGCCATTTGATATCAACTGCCGCCGAGCTCAGCACCGGAAATCGTAGTAATGTATCTTCAGCCATTGTAAAACTCATTGCCCGGGTGATCATCGAATCAGGGTAGAATCTGAAAGTGTCTGCCACCGCTGTGGCTGTGAGATGATCAATCCTGCCGCTGCCAATAAGCCCGGTATTGCTCATGCTCAGATGATCGTAAAGGATGCCTTTCCCTGCATATATTGGTATCCCCTCAGGAACGATTGTCATTGAAAAGCCAAGAGAAGTGTCGGGCTGTACCGTAAGTGTCTGTCTCATAGGCTCTGTGATACCGCTGCCGACGAATTCGCCGGCCAGCGCTACCTCCTCATTGGAGTAATGGTCAATATTGGTATAGGTGAACGGATCGATTTTGAAATAGAAATCCTCCTTGGGATAGACCCCCTCCAGACCGGGTATGCGGTCATAGAATATGTATGAGTTTGTGACCGCGTTTATTATTGGATATTGCGTCAGGCTCTTCAGTCCCGACTTGTTCTTGGGGTCATCAATAAACAGTTCGGCAGTGCCAAGCTGTATCAGGTTATCGATCTCTTTGATCAGTGGTCTTCCGAAAGCATCCAGCTCACTCGTTTCCACAGCCATCCTTATAGAATCAATCTTTGCCAGCTTAATGTTAAAAGTGTCATAGTTGAATGAAAACTGTTTGCCGTAGATTGTAAAAAGACCCGCCCTGACAATGCCGTCGAAAGAGATAGCGCGGTTCCTGCCGACAACCATTCTTCCTTTGTAGGGTATTATTGCCACCCTCTGTGAGTCACTCAATGACACACCCCTGACACCCATGAGGTTCAGATCATAATTGCGGAGATTTAATATCGCATTCTCTTCTGCACCGCTTGCCTCACTGTTGATGGTTATGGCGTCATAGTCCTTCTTTTTTGCAAAGGAGGCCAGGTAGTCATCCAGTTTTTTCTTGATGGTGACCTCATTATAATTTCTGTCATAAAAGAGAAAGCCGTTGTTAGCCAGTTCAATGCATAGTGCCGTAGCCTGTTCAACCGGCATCCTCATCCATTTGGCAAATCCTTCAACCGGGAAGACATCCAGGCCGTAGACTTTTGCGTAGTCTCTGACGCGGTAAAGAGGATGGACGTCATCGAGACGCATAAGCCTGTAAAAGTTGGCTTCGTTGTAAAACGATACTGATTCAAACTTCGCGGCACCGATGGAAGCGCCCCTTGTCCTCGACATCGTTATGAAAGAGTCATCCATATCCCATGACAGATGTTCAAAATAAAGATCGAGGTTATGGTATGAGTCATAATAGGGGCTTCTTGAAACCGGGCTCGGTGTCCGGAAGAGTCCTACCTCACGTGTGGAGGTATTGTATGAGAAGCCAAGGTTACTGTGGAACACAGAGTCTTTGTCAAGATAGAGGGTGGCCGAGGCCTCATTGCTGTTGATCGTCTTCTGAGAGAGGAGGAAATTCCTTGATTTGATGCTGACGTACAGTGTGTCATTCCTGTAGAGCCTGACCCCTGCCGGAAACCAGCTGGTGCCGGTACCTCTTACAAGCGCTCCCTCAAGAGTGAGTCCACCCTCATAGTCAACACCTTCATAAATATCATTAATGATGAAACGGTTTTCGTAGGTCTCAAAACGAGGTACCGTAGCCTTCTCAGGTGATGATATCTGCGAGGCCCTGTCAGTAAGTATCCCTTTTACCGGTTCACGGAAATAGGTTGAGTGAGTGAGGAGCGAAGAGTCACAGGTGAATTCTCCCTTTGTCACATCGATACTAAAGTCAGTTACTGAGGCGTTTACAGCCTGGCGGTCATATCCTGCCTTCTCCCATGTTATCAGCCCTTTCTGGCAGTACAGTGAAAACAGGTCAGGGTAATAGGTCCCGGTAAAATCATATATCTCGGTGCTGTCTTTGGTAAGATAGCAGGTCATGGTTGCCCCTGTGATATCAACCTTGAACACTGTGTCACGGACAAACTCAACTGTTCCACCCTTGGCTTTCCACTTCATTGTTCCGGCAGAATAGATAATATTGTCAGTGATGAGCAGCCCGGTAACCTCTATATATTTCTCAATGGAAGCGTTTGCGAACCTCGGGTTGAAGATTGCCTCACTCAGCCCTGCAAGCCATCCTGATATCTCATCCTGGCTCCTGCCTCTTAAGGCAAAGGCTGTGAGCGTGCGGACATATAATACGAAGCCTGGAGCCTGTCTGACGTTTCTGCTCCTCAACTGGCTTCCCACATTCACAATCCGTTCCTTTACAGGGTCGGAATAGAAAGTGCTGTCCCATACAGTTAAGAAAAGATCAACTTCTGCTTTTTGTGACAGGCTGACATAGCTTCCCATGAATGTGGTCAGCTCGGCTGAGAACAATGAGATATCACCTGAAAACTGTCTGGTCACCTGTGCTGATGACGCCAGCGTCAGTGACAGAGCTGCCGTGAGTGTGATTATGCTCTTTCTGATCTGTCTCATTATTCTTCTTTCTGCCAGCCTGCTTTACTTGTTCAACGTTTTTTCAGAGAGCACTTACAATGGCACAGAATTCTTCTTTCACAAGCGAGGCACCCCCTATGAGTCCGCCGTCAACATCGGCGTTGGCGAACAACTCGGCTGCGTTCGATGCCTTGCAGCTGCCTCCGTAAAGGATGATAGTCTCCTCAGCAGCCTCCTTGCCATAATGACCCTCAACCAGGCCGCGGATGAAGTGGTGCATCTCCTGCGCCTGGGCAGGAGTGGCTGTGACGCCGGTTCCTATAGCCCACACAGGCTCATAGGCAATGATGCACTTGCTGAATTCATCCCGTTCAAGCATGAAAAGCCCCTTTTCAATATGCCTTTTTACCACATCAAAATGTATACCCTTTTCTCTTTCGGCAAGCACTTCGCCGCAGCAGAAGATAACCCTGAGACCGTTTCTGAGAGCCTCTGTTGTCTTGGCAGCCAGGAGAGCGTCATCTTCTCCGAAAAGTGTCCTCCGTTCGGAATGGCCCAGTATTACATACAGGGCACCTGTGCTCCGTATCATTGCAGCTGAGACCTCACCCGTATAGGCCCCTGACTTATGATCATTGCAGTTTTGTGCTCCTCCGCTCAGTCCTGGTGCCGTTAACACAGGGCTGACAGATGCAAGATGGATAAAAGGGGAGCAGAGTATGACTTCATTATTGTGTTTCAGCGGATTAGCCAGAAAGTGACTGTTCAGATCTTTCGCAAGGGCAATACCCTCCTTAAGATCCATGTTCATTTTCCAGTTGCCTGCAACGATTTTCTTTCTCATGATAAAACCATTTATTTATTTGATTTATTGTCTGTTAATATGAATCTGGCAGACAGCGCAACAAACAGTGACACAATCAGCACAGATGAAATTATTGTCAGCATGTTCTTCTTCCGTGTAAGTGTCCTGACTGCAAGTGCATTAAGATCACCGTCAAATTCTGTTTTATCCGGAAGGTTTCCGGCCGACCACATTGCCATCACCGTCCCGTTATGCAGAAGCAGGAATCCCGGATCAGACCTGATCACTGTCTTCAGTGTTGTCTCGTCTGCAAACAGCAGATTGAATCCCGGTGCGATCTCTGCGGCTGTTTCGAACGGGGTGGCTGTGACAATATAAAAGCCCTTTCCCTTATCCTGCAAGGATAGTCCGAGGTCGTACCCTGTCAGAAGTCCTTCCCTGTCCGATTTCTCAAGCCTGCGGGCCACCATGAGAAGCAGGTGATCGCTGCTTCCTGTGATATAGTCTGTCATGTCGACACCATCTCCTGTTACAAGCCTGAAGTCATGGATTGGTGGCACATACCCCGCGGAGATAAGCACAGATTTCTGATCTATGAATTTCCATGCAGTATCATCTGCCGGGTAATCGCTCAGGGTAAATTCCTTCTGTACGCCATCCTTCTCATAGATAAACCTTATATCATATTTGTCTGCCGGGGCGCCCGGGGGTACAGACATCGCCTCCGGAAGGTTTGTTCCAACCCTGTAAGGCCGGAAGTCGATAACAGGCAGATATGCCAGGTTGTACCACATGAAAAGGAGGAAGACAATCACACTTGCTCCCGTGGCCGCAAGGGCTCCCCTGAAGGTCAGAACCCTCTCTCTGTCGTCACGCCGGATAAATACCACGATCACAAAAACAGTGAGAACGATATTCTTGAAAAATGTCTGCCAGTTGGTCAGGTGGATGGCATCGCCGAAGCAGCCGCAGTCTGAAACAGGATTAAAGATGGCCAGCACGAGTGTCAGGGGGGTGAAGAGTGCCATCATCAGCGCCGCAGCCCAGGATGCTGTCCTGACAAACGATCCTGTAAGAAGCATCATCCCTGTGATAAACTCAATCATGCAGAGTATCATTGCGAGAGGGAGAGAGAGGTCTTCAAGAAACGGCATGCTGAATGCCTTGAAATAATCACTGAATTTGAATGCCGTGCCGAGGGGATCGATCCCCTTAACGAAGCCCGAGAAGAGGAAGAGAAACCCTGTCAGTATCCTTGATATCTGTGTAAGTACCTTCATCTGACAATATCCTTTTCTTTCAGTTTGCCCATAATAAGGCTGAAAATATCTTCAGGTGACATCATTGTCGCATTGGCTCCATGGCAGCTTATTATGTCAAGGCTGGTATCGTGTCCGGCAACATCGAGATATACCTCTCTTACCCTGCGCTGAAAATCAAGACTGCTCTCATGTATATCGCGGTTTCCCTGAAGGTAACCCCTGTCATTACCATGGCGGTGATTCTGCAGTTTCTCTTCGGTGAACCTGAACGGGACGTCAAGGAAAATGTTGATGTCAGGTCTTGGAATCGCAAAATGCTCAAATTCGAGTCTGAGTATCCATTCCCTCAGTTTATCGGAATCTTCAGCTGAATTCATTTTGGCGCACTGATATGCGATATTTGAATAAGTATACCGGTCAAGGACTACATAGTACTTCTCTTCAAGCCATGCCTCAATCATTGGAGCGGCATCTTTCCTGTCACCTGCATAGAGCATTGCGACCAGGTAAGGATCGACGTGGCTGATGTCACCGTATTCACCCCTCAGGAAACGGGCGATTAGCTCTCCGAAATAAGGTGCATCGGTGCGGGGAAAATGAATATATCTGTATTGAAGCTTTTTTTCAGTAAACCAGCTTTTAAGCAGGGATATCTGCGTCGATTTGCCTGCTCCATCAAGTCCTTCTATTACTATCAGTTTCATCCGGTCCTAAAGTAATCGGTGCAAAGAGAAAGTCTTATTATACTGTCGGGTTCTAAAGATAGATATTTAAGCATGACAGCCTCATGCGCCGCAGCCTGATTTTATGAACACTCTTTCAAAGGTTTAAACAACAGTTTATCAACTATTTGCGAATGAAGTGATCCATCTCGAAGGGGATCTCCATAGATAACTCGACAACACCCGCCAGCTTCCCGTTATCATACCATGGTGCCTGGTATATAAGCTTTTTAACGCCTTCTTTTTCAATAGTATAGCAGTTTGGAATTTCCTTTGCCATAATGTCTGAAATCTTTTCCCATGAGTCAGGTTTATGGCAATCCTTCAGATTCCTTCCCTCGAGTTCACTGCCTCCGTACTTGCTGAAGACAGCGGCCGACTTCCTGTTCAGGTAAACTATCTTTCCATCGGTGTCAGAGACGGTTACCGCCACACCCAGATCCTCAGCCCATTTGATATGATTCATAAAGTATTTGGAAATATTTGTTGAACGAGGTCAAATATAGCAAATTTGGCATTGTATAACCTGTTATGTGACAGCACTGCCCGGTCAATGATTATCTTTATCGCAGATTAATTGAATTTGTATGTTTATCAATGTCAAAGGCAGACTTATTGATCTGTCTCACCCCCGGGTAATGGGTATAATAAACGTGACCTCGGATTCATTTTACGAGGGAAGCCGTTTTATGTCAGATAATCAGGTCATTGAAGTTGCCGGAGAGATGCTCGGGGAGGGAGCTGACATCCTTGACATCGGAGGATGCTCAACCCGACCAGGGGCGCTTCCCGTCACTGAAGAAGAGGAGATGAAAAGGGTTTGCCGCGCCGTTGAGCTGATAAGGAACAGGTATCCTGAAGCGGTCATCTCCGTTGACACATACAGGGCGTCAGTTGCCGGAGCAGCAGTCAGGGATGCCGGGGCTGATATCATCAACGACATCTCAGGAGGTGAGATGGATGCAGAGATGTTCCCCCTCGTCACCGCCATGAATGTGCCATACATTATGATGCACATGCAGGGTACACCTCAGAATATGCAGGTTAACCCCCTTTATGATGACGTTGTTGCTGATATTCTTAAGTGGTTCGGCGACAGGATTACCCTTCTGCAGCAGGCAGGATTGAAGGACATTATAGTTGATCCGGGATTCGGTTTCGGAAAGAGTGCGGTACATAACTTCGAGATGCTCAGGAGGCTTGAGGAGTTTCATACAGCACGCCTCCCGCTGATGGTCGGGCTGTCACGCAAGTCAATGATATGGCGCACCCTGCAGGTAACTCCCGGTGAAGCCCTTACGGGCACCGTTGCCCTTCATATGACTGCCCTGATGAAGGGGGCATCAATCCTCAGGGCCCATGATGTGAGGGAAGCAAGAGAGGTGATTGCCCTTTATGAAAAGATTTACCCTGAGGGTATCCTTTTCGATCATTATTCTTAAATTTGCCCGTCACCACACGCTTGTTATGCTGAATATTACGGTTCTTGATATTATCGATATCTTCATGGTAGCAGTAATTCTCTACCAGCTTTACCGTCTTATCAGGGGTACTGCAGCATTCAGCATATTCCTCGGCATTTTCTTCGTCTACCTCTTCTGGCTGGTTGTCAAAGCACTGAACATGGAACTGATCAGCGCCATCATCGGCCAGGTGATAGGGGTGGGGGTGATAGCCCTCATAATCGTGTTTCAACAGGAGATACGGCGCTTTCTGTTGGCGATAGGTAACAGATATATCAGCCGTAACAGGTTCTCATTCGACAGGTATTTTCCGTCGGGGGCGGTAGACCAGACAATAAACCAGATAGTAGAAGAGATAGTCCGCGCCTCTGAATCAATGGCCCAGTCACGTACAGGTGCCCTCATAGCAATAGGCAGAACAAGTCTTCTCGACATCTATTCAGACGGAGGCGAACTGCTCAATGCGCTTGTAACAGATGAGTTACTGAAGACGATCTTCCATAAAGGGTCACCTCTGCATGACGGGGCAGTGCTTATTCAGAACGGAAAGATATTCGCTGCACGGTGTCCCCTTCCGTCAACAGACCAGTCGGGCCTTCCGGCTAAATTCGGAATGCGTCACAGGGCAGGAATAGGGCTTACAGAGCATACTGATGCAGTGGTAATTATCATTTCGGAGGAGAGAGGCAGGATCTCCGTTGCCGATGCAGGAAAAGTTCATGAAGACATCACCCCCAACGAGCTGAGACAGTTACTCCTTACCCTGCGTATCTGACAATGCAGGCCTAATCATACCGCAACCGCAGATCCAGCTCATTATTATAGACATAATAACATGGCACCTCGCATGACTCTTCCTCAAAATGAATGGAGGGTGTTGCAGTATCAACGGCAATATACGTCTTTCCGTTATAAACAGACCTGGCTGTCACAGTGTAGTCCTTATAAAGCAGTGCATCAAGCAGGTATGTCTGAGCTGAAGTGGTAAAATCATACAGTACAATATTGTCATCAAGCGGGCCTTCATAAACTGTCACCAGCATGCTCAGGGGAGATTGTGAGGGGTGTGCAAGGTCAAGCTCAAGGTAAACCCTGGCGGGATACTCTTCATTGCATTCGTTGCAGGGAACCCATGCAGGTCCTTCGCATGAGTGAAGAAACAGCATTATGACCGTGACTATAATTAATGTCCTATTCATAATTATACAGTCTGATCTTTTTTCCAGATGACCGGGCATAATCCCGGAAAATTGTCACAGATCCATTTACACCGAACCAAACAGGCATCACCTTGTAGAACGGTGTCTTAAGGTAGGTAACACCCGTGCCAAGACCGAAATGTTTTGATTTCCAGTTGAAATTTACTGAAGGAATTATGCAGAAACTCCCTTCGGGTGATCTCCGTGTCCCTTCGTAGTCGGAATAGAAACGGTACCCCGCTGACAAGGAGGTTGTGAAACTTAACTTGCCCTTTCCGAGATTACCCCTGAGAGGAAACTCCTTGAATATTCCTGCATGGATTACTGAAGAGTTGACCTTGTACTGGTATATGGCATCCTCCTCTTCGACAAGGAGTCTGTATCTGAAAGGATTAATGGCACATCCCAGGATTATACCCGCGTTTTTCCTTGGCTCTATAAGTGCAATTGTTCCGTTTAACAACAGGTAGTGGGTTGTAAACATGGCTCCCGCTGTGAATGAGAACTCCTCCAGCCTGAATGCCTCTTCTGTATTAAATCCATGACTTGCCAGAATTGGCTTAAGCTCTTTATGTCCATAGTCCTGGGCTATTTTTGCCGGGTTCTTTGCAGTCGGACTGCTATAGTCCCACATCTTCCCCTTATCAAGCAGGAAGATGACAGCATCCTTCATCCCGACCCTCACTGCACATCCGAGGGCATCAAAACCGTCATTGTTGAATGCATACAGGTTGGCCCCTGAATTGATCAGCATGCTCATCATCAGCGTATCGCCATTCTGTGCAGCCGTCATGAGGGGAGTGAACATTTTCCTGTCGGGGATATTCGGATCGGCCCCCTCACTGAGCAGGATATCTGTAATATCATAGTAGCCAAATCCGACTGCAACCATCAGGGGCGTATTTCCTTCATCGTCATAAAGATCTATGGGAGAGTCATAATAAAGGAGCATGTCGGTCATATAGAAGTTGCCAAGTGCTGCCGCATGGTGAAGAGCCACTGAATTATTAAGGTCCGCCTGTGAGACCGGGGCGCCGTACCTGATAAGTATCTCAGCCATATCGAGGTTTTGTGAAAGCACCGCGGTTATTAACGGAGACCTGCCATAAGGGTCTGGTTTATCCGGCACGGCCCCCAGTAGAAGAAGTATTTCAACTGCCTCCTTTTTCCCTGAGGTAATGGCATAATGCAGCGCGGTTGCGTTTCCGCCCTGCTGATAATTGACATCGGCACCCTTTGACACCAGCCTTATAATCTCATTGCAGGCGCCCTTGGATGATACAATGAGAAGATTTATGCTGCCGGCATCCTTTCCGTATATTTCATATTCGGATGTGTCGACAAAGACCATAGACCTGTTATATTCCTCAAGAAGGAACTCTATCCGCGCAACAACCGAGTCGACTACCGTCGTATCAGGCTGTCCCTTTATTGCTGAAGAGAGTGTCAGCAGACATGTCAATATGAAGGTAATTCTTTTCACAGAT
>Ga0209262_10000358_pt1 | contig 22301 bp, 14 predicted proteins | sample Lowcelwee11metaG_FD_187171 | JGI IMG/M metagenome (GOLD analysis project Ga0209262, IMG submission 187171) | Freshwater pond sediment microbial communities from the University of Edinburgh, under environmental carbon perturbations - Low... | ecosystem: Environmental > Aquatic > Freshwater >...
CCAGGTCCCCAACTGAAGCTGGATGCTGCCGTGGAGAGCGCCGGGGAAGAGACGCCGGGTTCTCCGGCAGAAAGCGGCAGTTTCGCCCCGGATGCGGGTGGCCCATCCGCGTCCGCGCTGACCGCTCCTGCCGACGATTTCGCCGAGCGCAAAGCGCTGGCCCTTTCCCTCTACCGCCAGAACGAACTTGAGGCGGCGCAGGAGCAGGCCCAGGCCGCCCTGGCGCTGCGCGCTGATGAGGAGTTGCGCGAACTTTTGCTGAAGCTGAAAAAAGAGATCCGCGTGCAGCGGAATTATGACGACGCCCGCACCGCCAACTTCATTGTCATGTTCGATGGCTACGAGCACGAGGGGATGAAGACCGCCGTGCTGGACATCCTGAAGGACGCTTATGGCGAGATCGGCAAGGAATTCAACCATTTTCCCGCCCGGACGATCAGCGTCATCCTTTACACGGCAAAGGATTTTGCCGACGTCACCCGCGCCCCCATGTGGTCGGGCGGCCTGTTCGACCAGCTCGACGGCAAGATCCGCGTGCCGGTGCAGGGCGCCGCGGGAAACGAAGCGGCGTTGCGCCGGGTGCTCTACCACGAGTTCACCCACGCCGTGCTTTTTTCCCTGGCGCCCGGCTGCCCGTTCTGGCTGAACGAGGGGCTGGCCCAGCATTTGAGCGGCGAACAGGCGGTCAGCGCGGCCCAGATGATCCCCTTGCATCTGCTCGAGAAAGGCTTTCCGCGCGACGCGCGCCTGGCTTATGCGGCCTACATGGAGAGCCTGCAGGCGGTGCAGGACCTGGTGGAGGAATATGGCATGGCGCGCCTGCGCCGGCTTCTGGCCGGGCTGGGCGCGGGCGGGGATATGGAGACGGCGTTTGCCGCCGCCTACGGACAGCCCTTCAGCCGCTGGGCCGCGCAGTGGCGTCCGGTGCAGCGCGAGGAGTGATGGATAAAAAAGAGAGTACGGGGGCATGAAATGGACACAGCCTGGCTGAAGGAAGCGAGCCCGGTCCTGTTGGCGCTGCTGGCGACGCTGTTCACCTGGGGTCTCACGGCCCTGGGCGCCGCCATGGTGTTTTTCTTCAAAACCATAAAAAAAAGAATCCTCAACACCATGCTGGGATTCGCCGCCGGGGTGATGATCGCGGCCAGCTACTGGTCGCTGCTCAAGCCGGCCATCGAGATGTCGGCGGCGAAGGGCGGCCTGCCCTGGCTGCCGGCCGTGGTGGGTTTTTTGAGCGGCGGCGCCTTTTTGCTGGCCATCGACAAGATCCTGCCCCACCTGCACATGGGGCTCGATTCGCGGCACGTTGAAGGGATCAAGACGTCCTGGCAAAGGAGCACCCTGCTCATCCTGGCCATCACCCTGCACAACATCCCCGAAGGGCTGGCCGTGGGCGTCGCCTTCGGCCAGTTGGCCGGCGGTTGGAGCCCGGCGGCGCTGGGCAGCGCCCTGGCGCTGGCTTTCGGCATCGGCCTGCAGAATTTTCCCGAAGGGGCGGCGGTGTCCATTCCATTGCGCCGCGAAGGCTTTTCCAGGTTCAAGGCGTTCTGGTACGGGCAGCTGTCGGGATTGGTCGAGCCGGTCGCCGGGGTGGCCGGCGCCTTTCTGGTCCTGCGGGTCAAGCCGCTTCTGCCTTATGCGCTTTCGTTCGCCGCCGGCGCCATGATCTTCGTAGTCGTGGAGGAGCTCATCCCTGAAGCGCAGCGCGGTGACGAAACCGACCTGTCGACCATCGGCGCCATGCTCGGCTTCGCGGCCATGATGTTTTTGGATGTAGCTCTAGGTTGAAGCCCTTTAAAGGAAAAAGGTAAAAGTAAAAAGGAAAAAGTGAGCAAGCCTTTCCAGGGCCTTTTCTTCACTTTTACCTTTGGAATATGGCGTCTTGGGATTAGCTGTTCGTCCCTTTGCCCAGAAACTTGTCGCGGCACTCTGCGGAGCAGAAATAGCGGGGTTCTTTTTCCCCGGGCAGGGATACGGCCTGGCCGACCGGGACCCAGGTTCCGCACACCGGGTCCTGGACCATTTCTTCAACTTTTTGCCCGGGCGGCGGTTCGTAGGACCTGGGTTTCGGAGCGGGGGCAGTGCTGCGGCGCAGCCATTTGAAAAGAAAGTAAATGATCCCGGCCAGCAGGATGAGGCGGAACATTACAGGAGCTGCAGCCCCGATTTTTCGGCGGCCGCGACGATCTGTCCGCCGGCGATCAGGTCGACGATATGGCGGATATGCACGTCCATGCGCGTGTCTTCATTGAGGAACGGCACCTGCTTGCGGATCAGGGCCTTGACGTTTTCCAGCGGCGGCGAGCTTTTCAACTCGTAAAAATCCAGGGCCTGGGCGTCGGCCATCAATTCGATGGCCAGGATGTGGGCCAGGTTGCCGATGATCTCGCGCGCCTTGCGGGCGCCGATGGTGCCCATGCTGACGTGGTCTTCCTGGTTGGCCGAGGTGGGTATGTTGTCCACCGAGGCGGGGTGGGCCAGGGACTTGTTCTCCGAGGCCAGGGCCGAGGCGGTGACGTGGACGATCATGAATCCCGAGTTCAAGCCGTTGTCGGCGACCAGAAAATTGGGCAGCCCCATGTTGGAGGCGGGATTGATCAGGCGGTCGATGCGCCTTTCGGAAATATTGCCCAGCTCGGTCATGACGATGGACAGGAAATCCATGGCGAAGGCCACGGGCTCGCCGTGGAAATTGCCGCCTGAAAGGATGATCCTCCTGTCCGGGAATATCAGCGGGTTTTCGGTGGCGGAATTGGTCTCTATCTCCAGGACGCGGCGCACGTGCTTGAGCGTGTCGCGCACCGCTCCGTGCACCTGGGGGATGCAGCGGATGGAATAGGCGTCCTGGACTTTTTTCCGGCCCTGGTGGGATATCCATAAGGGCGAGTCCTTGATCAGGTGGCGGATGTTGGTGGCGCTTTCCGCCTGCCCCGGGTGGCGGCGGACATTCTGGATCTCCTCATAAAACGGCGAAGGGCTGCCAAGCTGGGCCTCGAAGGTCATGGCGCCGGCGATATCGGCCACCTTGGCCAGGTTTTCCGCCTCATGCAGATTGAAGATGCCGATGGCGGTCATGACCTGGGTGCCGTTGATCAGCGCCAGGCCTTCCTTTTCCAAAAGCTCCAGAGGCCGCAAGCCCGCTTTTTTCAGGGCCGCGGCCGCATTCTGTTCCTGGCCCTGGTACACGACCTCGCCTTCGCCGATCAGGACCATGGCCAGGTGCGAGAGCGGGGCCAGGTCGCCGGAAGCGCCCACCGAGCCCTTGGACGGGATCAGGGGGATGATGTCCTTGTTCAGCAGGTCGAGCAGCAGTTGCACCACTTCCAGGCGCACGCCGCTGTAGCCCTTGGCCAGGACGTTGGCGCGCAGCAGGATGATGCCGCGCGCGATGTCGGCCGGCAGGTTCGGGCCCACGCCGGCGGTATGGCTTTGGATCAGGTTTTTCTGCAGTTTCTTCAGGTCTTTCTTTTCGATGCGGCGCTGGGCCAGCGCGCCGAAGCCGGTGTTGATCCCGTAATAGGGCTTGTCGGAATGGATGAACTCTTCCAGAACCGCCCGGCAGTTTTTGACTTTTTCCCTGGCGGCCGGAGAGAGTTCCACTTTTTTTTTGCCGCGGGCCACGCGGTCGAACTGCTCTAGGGTGAGGAGGTCGCCGTCGATCTGGATGGACATGCTTCAACCCTTGACAAAAAAAGCGGGCGGCCGGTTCATGCGCTAACCGATATTTTTTACCGCGCCCAGCAGCTCCAGTGAGATGACGTGCTTCTGGATCTCGTTGGTGCCTTCGTATATCTGCAGCAGCTTGGCGTCGCGCATCATTTTTTCCACCGGATATTCCTTCATGTAGCCGTAGCCGCCGAAAAGCTGGACGGCGTCGACGGTGACCTTCATGGCCACGTCGGTGGCCATGACCTTGGCCATGGCCGATTCCTTGGAGGCCTTCATGCCGTTGTCCAGCATCCAGGCCGAGCGGTAGACCATCAGCCGCGCCGCGTCGATCTCGGTGGCCATCTCGGCCAGCTTGAAGGCGTTGTGCTGGAAGGAGGCGATGGGCCGGCCGAACTGCACCCGGGCCTGGGAGTACTTCAATGCCTCTTCGAAGGCGGCGCGGGCCACGCCCACTCCGCCGGCGCCCACGGCGGGCCGGGCGTAATCCAGGGTCTTCATGGCGATGATGAAACCCATGCCCTCGCGCTTCAGGACGTTCGCCGCCGGGACCTTGACCTCGTCGAAGTAGATCTCGGTCGTGTTGGAAGCGCGGTGCCCCATCTTGTTCTCGTGCTTGCCGATGGTGATGCCCGGGGTATCCATGGGCACGATGAAGGCGGTCAGGCCGCGGGCGCCGCGCGTCTTGTCGGTCGAGGCGAAGACCACGCCCAGTTGGGAGACGCCGCCGTTGGTGATGAAGGTCTTGGAACCGTTGATGACGTAGTGGTCGCCCTGCTTCACGGCCGTGGTCTGGATGGCCGAGTTGTCGGAGCCGGCCTCCTTCTCGGTCAGGGCGAAGCAGGCGAAGGTCATTTTCTCGGTCAGGGGGGTGAGGAATTTTTTCTTCTGCTCGTCGCTGCCGAAAAGCACGATGGGCGTGGTGGCCAGGGTGTTGGCCATGATCGACGTATACATGCCGGCGCAGCCCCAGGCGAGCTCCTCGCAAACGATGGTGTTGATCAGGGTCGAGAAGCCGGCGCCGTTGTATTCGGCCGGGATGCCCGAGGTGAGAAAGCCGGCGGTGAAGGCCTTCTGCATGATCTCATGGGGGAATTCGTTCTTTTCGTCGAATTCGTGGGCGCGGGGGCGCATTTCCTTTTCAGCGAATTTATGCGTCTCTTCCTTGAATGCCAGGTGTTCTTCGTCTAATGCGAAATCCATTGTTATCTCCTTATATCTTGATGGTCTTCATTTCGTTCAATACTTCCATGGCGCTTTGGAACCGTTGCTCGCGCTTCTTCTCCATGCACTTTTCGATGATGTAGCAAAGTTTTTCGGGGACATCGCTGCGGTATTTCTTGATCGCCGGCACCGGGTCGAAAAGGTGCTGGTAAAAAATATTCTCGCCCTTGAAGGGAACGTGGCCGGTGGTCAGGTGGAACAGGGTGGTGCCCGACGAATAGATGTCGGTGCGGTGGTCGACCGGGATGCCCTGGATCTGCTCAGGCGACATGTAGTAGGGCGTGCCGGTGATGACGCCGCTCTCGCCCTTTTTCTGGTCGCCCAGGATCACGGCCAGGCCGAAATCCATGATCTTGATCTCCTTCTGCTTGGTGATCATTATGTTGTGCGGCTTGATGTCGCGGTGGATGATCCCCTTGCGGTGCGAGTAGTCCAGGGCCTTGAAGAGCTTGATGGCGATGAAGATGATCTGCGAGGGCGAAAAGGTCTTCTTGCGGCGGATAAGGCTCATGAAGTTCTCGCCCTCGATGTATTCCATGGAAATGAAATAGTCGTCCTTGATCTGGCCGACATCGTAAACGGTAACGATGTTGGCCTGGGTGAGCGATGCCGTGGAGCGGGCTTCGGAGAAAAAACGCTCCAGGTTGCGTTTGTCCGCGACCAGGGTCTTGTTCAGGATCTTGAGGGCCACCACCCTCTTCAGGACCGTGTCCTCGGCCTTGAACACCACGCCCATGCCGCCTTCGCCGATCTTTTCGATGATGCGGTAGCGCTCGATGGAATCCTCGCTGATCAGCTCCATTTCCTTGTATTTCTGGATCAGGTTCTCCACGTCCTTGATCTTCTGGTGCACGTCCCTGAAGGAATAATCCTCGGTCAGGATCAGCTGGTAGATCTCGAAGGCTTTTTTGAAATTCCCGGCATTCTCATAGGCCTGGCCAAGGACGTAGAACCATTCGATGTTGGACTTGTCGATCTGGTTCTCGCCGAGCAGCTTTTCGATCTTTTCGATGACCAGCTGCGGCTTGCGGTTCTTCAGGAAGATGTTGGCCATGTGGGTGATGGCCGAGTTGAAATCGGGTGAATCGACGGGGACGAGCTGAAAGTTGGCCAGGGCGCGGCGGTCGTCGTCCACCTTGATGAACGAGGCCCCGGCCTTGAAATATTCCTGGGCGCTTTCGTACAGTTCGCCGGCTTTCTGGAATTTTCCGTATTTGAGAGAGATATTGGCCGCCAGCTTCCATTCCCGGCCCATTTCGAACATTTTGGCCGCTTCCTCCTCGTTGTTGTCCTTGAGGTAATTGTCGGCGGCGCCCAGAAAATTCTGGTTCATGAAATAACAATGGGCGGCCTTGGTGTATTTCTTGTCCCATTCGAAGAGCTCGGCGGCGCGGGTGTAATCCTCGCCCTTCAAAAACCACTCGGCCGCCTCCAGGGTGTTGCCCTTGGCGAACGCATGCTCGCCGCGCAGCAGGAACGCGATCTTGGGCTGGTCCAGCTGTTCGTACATCTCGGCGGCCTTGAGGGGCAGCTGGGCCCTCTCGAAGTTCTTGGCCGCGTCGGATATGCGGTTCATTTTGATCGCCAGTTCGCCGGCCTTCTCGAACTTCCCGTATTTGATCAGCAGATCGTATGCCTTTTCCAATTCATTCAGCTGGGAATACAGGTCCACGGCCTTGAGCAGTTCCTGCTCGAGCTGCTTTGAGCTCTGGTAGCCGACCGTGGTATCGAAACTGGTGATGAACCATTTTTCAAAATTGCCGGCAGCCTTCTTGAGGTTGCCGCCTTTTTCGTAAATGTAGGCCGCTTTCTTGTAAAAACCCTTCTTTTCGTAGATCTGGGCCGCTTTCTCGTACCGTTCGTAATTATAGTAAAGCTCGGCGGCTTCCTGGAAGCGGTTGTTGTTCTCCAGCACGGTCCCGGCGGCCTCGACGTTCTTGCGCTTGAGCAGCAGCTTGACCAGGTTGTCGCTGTTGCCGCTTTTTTTATAGATCTCGATGGCTTCGCTTTCCTTGTTCAGCTTCTCCAGCAGTTCGCCCATGACGTCGTATTCCTGGCCTTCCTCGTAGACCTGCAGGGCTTTCTTGAACTCTCCGATCTCCTCGTAGATCTTGCCTGACTTGAGGAACATGTTCTGTTTGCGGGCCCGCTTGGCGTCGCGCTCCATGTAGGCCTTCTTGGCCAGCAGGTAGAAAAAGGCCTCAAAGAACGATTTGTTCTGGAAGGCGGAAATCTTGGCGGTTTTAAGGATCTGGTAGACTATCTTCAGGATCAGCACCATGACGGCCACGATGATGATCAATTTGACCAGGGGATTGCTCAGTATTTCATCCATGGGTAAGGAAAAGTATAGCAAACCGTGGCCGAAAAAGCAATTTCAAATTGACTTTCGTGGATATTGTTAATATAATTTATACAGGCGAAAAAAAGCGGAGCGCAAGATGGACCCTAATTTAAGCCAATTTCCCAGACTGGGCACGTTCCTGGCCATTTTCCTGCCCGATTTCAAGCTGGAGAAACGCGAGTTCAACAAGGAAAACGCGGACCGGCTGCTGCTTTTCCTGGGGGTCGTGCTGGATGCCTTGTTCAAGGCGGAAAACCTGGCGCGGCGGAAGAATTTCCAGCTTGCGCCGGGAAAGACGTTCTTTCCTGAAGACGTCCTGCCGGCCCTGGAAAACGTGATCGCCTATCTGCAGATGTTCAACACCCAGGTCCTGAGCATGAGCAAGACCGAGCGTCAGACGCTGGTGTTCATCCTGGAAAACATCTGCGATTACCTGAAAAACAGCCGCCTCCAGGCCCAGGAGAAAGAAAAAAAGAACCTGTTCGTCGACTACAGGTTCTGGATCGAAAACCTGTTCAAGTTTTTCGACCAGAAGATCAGCGGCGCCGCTACGGCCAACAAGCGGGTGAACCCGAAAAACCTGTTCGGTCCCCAGGAGGCGCTTCAGGACGAGCTGATCTACGGCAACGCCACCCTGAATTTCAACCTCTTTCCCTTTGCCATCATCCGGGACGGGCGGGTCCTGTTTCTGTCGCGGCTCGGCGAAAACGAGACGGTGTACCGTGATCTCGGCAACGGCGCCGAGAGCAGCCTGGACTCGGAAGAGGTCTGGCGGAAGATCGCCGAATTCCAGCTGGCCAATTTCAGTTTTGCCGACCTGGAGCGGCTCGAGCCGCAGCGCCTGAAGTGCGAAAGCGGGTTTTGGGGCAAATGGCGCGAAGTGGCGGCGGCTCAACGCAACCAGCAGTTGAAACTGTTTACCGAAAGCCTCCTGCTGCTCGAAGAGATCGCTTTCGAGGATTTCAACATGCCCTTGATCTATCTTCTGCAGATACGCAACCTGGCCAACTTGAACCGCGGCCTGGAGATGAAGCGCCTGTTGCAGAAATTCCTGCTTTTCTATCCCTTTTACGCTGAAGGGCACGAGCTGATGGGCGACGTGTATGCCAAGGAAGAGAATATCGAGCTGGCCCTGAATTTTTACGAAAAGGCCCTGCTGATCGCCCAGAGCAAAAACCTGGGCGACAAGATCCGCAGGGTCCGCGAGCTGCTCGACAGGAATAAGAACAAACCCGAAGCTCAGAAAAACGACGCTTTCTTCGACATCACGGAGACGGTCATCCAGACCGAGGAGCGCATCATCGGCCGCAGCAAGGAGCTGCGACAGATGATCGAGATCCTCATCTCGAACTCGAAAAGGAACCTGCTGCTGATCGGCGAACGCGGGGTGGGCAAATCGACCCTGGTCCGTCTCCTGGCCCAGAAGATCATTTTCGGAGAGGTGCCGCCGGCGTTGAAGGAGAAGAAGATCAAGGAGATCAATTTCGTCAGCCTGCTCACTGGCTCCAAGTACCGCGGCCAGTTCGAGGAGAAGGTCCTGAAGCTCCTGCAGGATTTCAAAACGCAGAACGCCATTCTGGTGCTTGAGGACATGCACCTGATGATGTCCACCGGGGCGGCGCGCGGCACGTCGCTCGACCTGGTCAACATCCTCAAGAATTTCCTGCGCGACAACTCCATCCAGGTGATCGCCAGTACAGATTATGAGGAATACAAGAACACCATCGAAAAGGACAACTCCCTGCTGGGGTATTTCCAGAAGATCGTCGTCAATGAACTGTCCGCGGACGGAACGCGGCGGATCCTGAAGAACCTGGTCGGCCAGATGGTCGCCGCCGACAACCTGCTGGCCTCCAACCAGATCATCGAGGACATCGTCGAAAGCGCCAAGCGCGATATTCGCGAACGCAAGCTGCCCGATTCGGCCATCATGCTCCTGGAGCGCTGCATCGCCAAGGTCAAGCTGAAGAACATCTCTGTCTGCGGCGGGACGCTGAAGATCGAGGAGTCCGACGTCCTGGAGGTGCTGGCCGATATCGGCAACCTGCCGGAAACCAACATATCCATTTCCTTGAAAAGCCGCCTGGCGGCGCTGCGGGCCAACATCCTGAAACGGATCGTCGGGCAGGACGACGCCGTGGCCAAGATGGTCTCGTCGGTCATCACTTCCAAGCTGGGTTACGATGTCAAGAAAAACCGCCCGGACGGCGTCTTTCTGTTCATCGGGCCGACCGGCGTGGGCAAGACCGAGACCGCCATCGCCTTAAGCGAAGCCCTGTACGGAAGTCAGGACAACCTGATCCGCATCGACATGTCCGAATACATGGAAAAGTTCACTTATTCGCGCTTCGTCGGCGCGGCGCCGGGGTACGTGGGCTATTACGACTCCAACCAGCTGACCGACAAGGTGCGCCTGAACCCCTATTCGGTCATCCTCCTGGACGAGGTGGAAAAGGCCGACGCCCAGCTGCTCAACATTTTCCTGCAGGTTTTCGATGCCGGCCGCCTGACCGACGCCCGCGGCAACGTGATCGATTTCTCCAAGACCACCATCGTCATGACCTCCAACATCGGCACCTCGCTCTTCTCCAAGGCCAACATGGGTTACAAGAGCGGCTCGGAAGATACGCAAGTTTCGCGCGCCACCCTGATCAAGTCCTTGAAAAAATATTTTTCGCCGGAATTTCTCAATCGCATCGATGAGCTCATCGTTTTCCATCACCTGCGCGACAGTGATATCAAGGCCATTATCGATATCCACCTGCGCGAAGTGCGGCGCGACCTGGAAAAGCAGGGCAAGGAGCTGGTCATCAAGGAAGACGTGCTGGCCCATATCGCTTCCCGCGGCTATTCCCTCGAGTACGGGGCGCGCAATCTCAATCGCGCCCTGAAAAAGGAACTCCTGGAAAAGATCGCTTACCTGTCGCTGGAAAAAGAGTGGGAAGACGCCCGCTACCTGGTCTGCCGCCTGCGCGACGATGAGATCGAGATCATCCCTGAAGCTCCGGCGACAGCCCCGGCCGTGGAGCATCTTCTAGCCGACGCCAAGGGGGGGTGAATCGGTTCCTGCCGCTCCGGGCGGCTCACCAGGAACCGGAAACCAGTTTGTAGTATTCGGGAGGGGCTTCGCGGATGGCGATACCGATATCATTCCCGCCCCGGGTGGAGACCATGCGCGTGATCCAGCGCACATCGCCTTTCACGCTGATGACCTGGCCGCCGATCTGCAGCTTGACCTCGACATCCTGGCTCTTCGGGGGGCGGTTCATGGAGATCTTGATCCCGCCCTGGGAGATGTCGACGATGATCGCCGGTTTGTCTTCCAGGTTGGAGAGCATCCTTTTCTTGTAGCGGATTTCCTTTCTCTTCTCCATTCTCGACCTCCCCCCCGTTCCGGCCTTGGCCAAAACGGGTCGACGCTATTATATTCTCAACCGCTTTTTTTTTCAAAAGTCGCCGTTCCCGGCCGCAAGCGGATCCCCTCGGCCAGCAGCAGGAATGCGGCCACAAGCAGGACCAGGAAAACACCGGGGATGAGGACCAGCGCCGGCCGGTCGAACAGGTGGCCGCGGCCGGCGTCGATCATGCCGCCCAGGGTCGGCAGGCGCGGGTCCAGCCCCAGCCCGAGGAAGTTCAGGCTGGCTTCGGCCAGGATGACCGCGGCGATCCCGGAAACGGCCTGGGTCAAGAGCATGGGAAAGACCAGGGGCAGGATATGGCTGCCGGCGATGTGCCGCGACCGGGCATTGAAGCCGCGGGCGGCCAGGATGTAGTCCTGGTGCTTGATCTTCAGAACTTCGCCGCGCACCAGTCGGGCGTAGCCCACCCAGCCAGTGAGCGCCAGGGCGAGGATCAGCGGCATGGCCCCCTGGCCCCAGAAGGCGACCAGGGCCAGCGCCAACAGGATGCCCGGGAAGGCCAGGATGAAATCGGCGACGCGCATGATGCAGGCACCGACCAGCCCTTCATGCCAGCCGGCCAAGAATCCCAGCCCGGCCCCGATGGTGGCGGCCAGAATGACCACGGCCAGGGCAATGGCCACCGAGGTGAGCGCTCCGAACGCCAGGCAGGACAGGATATCGCGGCCCAGGGCATCGGTGCCCAGCATATGCCCCGCCCCCGGGGATAGCAGGCGCTGGCGGATGTTCAATCCGAGGCCGATCCCCTGGATCAAGGCGGCGCCGCCGAGCGCCAGAACGAGCCCGCTCAAAAAGACGACCCCCAGCCGGAATTGCCGATTGTTCCTATCCAGCCGGATCATGGGTGATACGGGGGTCGATCAGCGGGTAGGAAAAGTCGACCAGGAAGTTAGCCAAAAGGTAAAGCGAGGCCATGAGCAGGACCGTTCCCTGGATCATCGGGAAATCGCGCTGGCGGACGGCGGTAATCAGCAGCGTGCCGATGCCGGGCCAGGAAAAGACGCTTTCGACCACGATGGCGCCGCTGAGCATCGCTCCCGCCTGCAGCCCGATCACGGTGACGATCGGGGCCAGCGAGTTCCGCAAGATATGCCGCCGATAGATCCGGGCCGGGGTAAGCCCTTTGGCCCGGGCCAGGAGCACGTACGGACGGGCGGCTTCCTCCCGCAAAACCGTCCGCACCAGGCGGGTCAGGAAAGCGGCGAACGAAATGCCCAGGGTCAATGCCGGCAAAACGAGATACTCGATGCCGCCGCTCCCTGAGACGGGAAAAATCTTCAACTCCACCGAGAAGGTCATGATCAAAAGGATGCCGAGCAGAAAGCAGGGGACGGCCAGGCCGGCGGCCGAAAAGACCATGGCCAGCGCTTCCCAGGCGCTGTGTTTTTTATAGGCGGCCATGAACCCCAGGGGCAGGGAGAGCAGCAGCGTGATGGCCATGGCGGCCGCGGTCAATAAAATTGTGTTCGGCAGATACTTCAGGATGGTCGGCAGGACCGGCTTGCGGTCGATCAGCGATTCGCCGAGATCCAGGACGGCCAGGCGGCTGATGAAGTGGAGGTAGCGCGCGGCCAACGGCCGGTCCAGCTGCAGCGATTTTTGCAGGCGCAGGACGTCCGCCGAGCGGGGATGCGCTCCCAGGATCGATAACAGCGGATCGCCGGGAACGGCCTGCACCAGGAAAAAGATCAGGCTGCCCGCCGCCCAGAAGAACAGCAGGAACAGCCCCGCTTTTTTCAAGAGCCGCGCCGTCATTGGGCGATCCTGTGTTTCTTGAGCAGGTTGAAAAGGGACATGCGGCTGATCCCCAGTCTTTCCGCGGTCTGGCTCTTGCGCCAATTTTGCTCGTTCAGCGTGTCCAGCACCAGGTTCCTTTCAAATTCCCGGCGCGCGTTCTTCAAGCTGAAGCCATCCGGTTCCGGCGTGGCGGGGATCTCCAGTTCGGGATCGAACGTGATCAATTTTTTTATTTTCGATTCCAATTCGCGCACGTTGCCGGGAAAACCGTCGTTGCGAAAATGGTCGCCAATGGCGCGCAATTTGGCGGGCTCCTGTCCGCAATAGCCGAACTTTTCCAGAAAATGGCCGATGAGCAGCGGCACGTCCTCCCGCCTTTCGCGCAGAGGCGGAATATGGATCACCAGGTCCTGCAGCCGGTAGAAGAGGTCGGCACGGAACATGTTTTTACGGATCAGCTCGTTCAGGTCCTTGTTGCTGGCCGAGACCAGGCGGATGTCAATCTTGATGGTCTTGTTCTCGCCGAGGCGGCGGATCTCCTTTTCCTGCAGCGCCCGCAACAGCTTGGCCTGGAGCGGCAGAGGCAGGTCGGCGATCTCGTCCAGGAAAAGCGTGCCGCGGTCCGCCGCTTCCAGCAGGCCGACGCGGTTGTCGCCGGCGCCGCTGAAGGCCCCTTTCCTGTAGCCGAAGAGTTCGGCTTCGAGAAGCGTTTCCGGGATGGCGGCGGCGTTGACCGAAACGAAGGGCTGGCCGGCCCTGGGGCCGAGCAGATGAACGGCCCGGGCCACCAGTTCCTTGCCGCTGCCGCTTTCACCGGTGATCAGCAGGGAAAAATCCACCTTGCTGACCTGGGCGATCAGCCGTTTCATTTCCTTTATTTTTCGGGATTCCCCGACGATGAAATTCAGTTTTTCGTGGATGCGGAACTCGTTCTGCAGAAAATTCTGGAACAGCAGGGAAAATTTCTTGAAGGTCTCCCGGTGCCGCTCGGAAAAATCCTGGAAGTACGAATCGCCATCCTTGAAACCGATGACCAGACAGGCCAGGAGATTCTCGGATATCTGCCAGCGGACCATCTTGGTGTTGGCGAAAGGGTAAAAAAACTTTTCCTGGCTGCGGAATATCCTTTTTATTCCCGGCAGGTCATGGTTTTGATTTTCCCGGGTTGCCAGGGTATCGCGCAGCATTTCCTCCCCGAGTTCCTTGAAGAGATCGGAATTGGCGAAGCGGAACAGCGGCCGCTGCTCTTCGTGGACCGTCATGACCGCCCAGTCGATCGCCGCCGGCTTGCCGAGTTCATGGCAAAAGCTGTTAAAGAAGTCCTCGGGAAGGCGCCATTGCCTGGAATTTCCGACCAGGCGTGCGTCGTCGAACAGGGCGCGGTCCCGCGCCCTTTCGTCGCAAAGTCGGCGCAGGCGGTCGAGCTTGGCGGAAACGGATCTTTTGTTGACGATGAAAAAATCATGCATGGCCAGGAAATCTTCCCGCCGGTCCCAGGACAGATCTTCGCCGCCCAGGTCGAAAACCATATACCAGTACTCATAATAGTAGTAATTTTTCGCCTTGGGCGAAAGTTCCCGGGAGATCTCCAGAAAGCGGCCCAGCCACTCGCTTTTGCGATGTTTTTTCAGCAGCAGCCTCAGGGCCTCGAATTTTACTTTTTTTGAGCGGATGCGGTCGAGCATTTTGAACAGCGCGGGTTCGCTTGGCGTGCCTCCGCCGCGGACGGGCGGGGCGAGCAACCCGCAGACGATCTTCTGGTCGTCGCTGAACCAGGGGCCAGGGCGCGCGGCGGCGTCCGCGGGGTCTTCAGCAAAACCGGAGATCCGGCCCCTGACAAAAGCGCACTCGCTGAGGCCCTTGCTGTTGGCGGTGTTTTTGAAGATCTCGGCGGCCTGCTCGGCCAGCTTCAGGGCGAGGTCGTCATGCAGGCGCAGTGTTTCGATGTTGGCCCAGTTCAGGTAGTCGATGGCGCAGGAGTTCTGCAGCCGTTTTCCCTCGTCCCAGGACAGGATGGCGCGCAAAAGCTTGTCGGCTTCCAGCCAGCTGCCCTTGGAGAAGAGTATGTTGAGCAGGTTGGAATTCACCAGCATGATGCCGTCCTGGTTGTCTTCCCGGGCGAACGCTCTTGCCGCTTTCCGGTACCAGCATTCGGCCTGGAAATCGTCGTCGTTCTCATAGTAAAGATTGCCCAGGTCGACCGCGGCATTAGCCGAGTTCAAGGTCAGGCCAGCGGTCTCGCTGCGGATATATATGGTCTTGTACAGGGCTTCGGCCTCCGGGAAATCCTCCATCTCCCTGCGCAACTTGGCCATCTGGCTAAGGGTTTCGATCTCCTCGCGCTCGCGGTGCCGGGTTGAAAAGTACTTCAGGGCGCCGGCCAGCTGGGTCCGCGCTTTGGCGAATCCACGGTTGTAGATGCTGCGGTCGCTCCATTGAATGATGGCCAGGTTGCGATAGTAAGGAGCCGCTATTTTTTTGATGTATTCTGCGGCTTTCCCGGCCTGGCCCATCTTTTCCTGATAGACGAAATTCAGGTACAGCCACTCGTCGCGGAGCCCGCGCGGGGCCCGAGGCATGCCGGCCAGCAGCGCGCCCAGTTTCCGGTAGTCTTTTTGGCGCATGGCCAAGTGGGCCCCTTTCAGGCTGGCGAACGCCGGTTCGGTTCCGGCGGCGAGCGCCTTCGCGGCCAGGTCCAGGCAGTTGCTCTGGATCAGGATATCCACGAAATGCTCCAGGAATTTTTCTCCGGGCGCCGTGCGCGACAGTTGACTGCAGAGCAGGTCGGCGGCTGGGCCGGGAGCGATCAGGCCGGGCGAATCCAGCGCCTGTTCTTCCAGGTAGCGCTCCAGGGCCGCCTTCTGATCGCTGGCGATGAAATGGGCGACCCGGGCATAAGCCCAGTTGCTGTTCCCGGCGAGCCAGGCCAGTAAATCGTTTTTCCGCTGCGGAACAACGGCGGCCTTGTCACCGGCGACGGCCAGGCCCAGGGTTTGCCTGTCCTTGTTTTCGATCAAGCGGCGCTTTTTCAACAGGGAGTCCAGTATGGCGTCTCCGTCACCATGGGCGGCCAGCAGGCGGGCGACCGCCTTTGGGACCGGGACTTCGAGCATGGCGAATTTTTCAAGCAATTCGATCTCTTTCCCGTCCAATTCGGGAAGTTCGGGGCCGGGAAGCAACGCGGAGAAATGCTTGACCAGAGGGTCTTGCGGGTCCTCGTTGAATTCAAGATCGCAGTCGCATGGCGCCGAATCGTTGAACAGAATCACGGTCAGGCCGGCGATATCGCCGGATTCCAACAGGAACCTGAGCAGACGGTCGTCCTCCTTTTTCGCCAGGTTGTCGATCAGCAGCACGGTCTCCAGAAAAACCGATTTTTTCATGAAGAGACGGAACTCTCGCGCCCGGGCGGCCAGGTTTTCCAAGGTGGATTTTTCCTGGCCGCACAAAGTTGAAAAATAATCGCTTAAGCGAACGCTTTCGAGGTCGATTTTCAGCAGCAGCGTCTCCCCGTCGTTCAGGTTTTGGAAAAGATGGTTGCGGATGATCGTTCTCTGCCAGGGAAATCTGGTGTTGATCCTGATCTTGGCGTTGGCGCCGGATTTGGCGCTGCCTGGGGGGCGGGAATGGAGCAGGTTCGAGGTGAAGTCCAAGTTGCGGCACAGGTAGACCGGGAATTCCGGAAGTACGGCGTTTTTTCTTGCATCCAGGAGAAATTCGAGATGATTGGCCTCATCCAGACCGCGCAGATGGCGATTTTTATTGAAGAGGGGGAGCCAGGCGGCGGGGCTGGGAAAATCCCCTGTTGCCAGCTGCCAGCCGAAGCGCAGCGTCGGCCCGGGCAGGATCTGGAATCTCGAAAAATCCAAAAAATCCATGTCCCATTCCCTGGCGGCATTGAGAAAGGCCAGAAATTGCCGCAGGACCGCTTCCGCATCCCGGGCCGTAAGCCTGAGCATGGCCTCAGGGCGGCTGGCCGTGAACGGCTGCGCCAGGATGCGGATTTGAAAGTTGCCCGGAGTGAATTCAACGATATTCTGCATGAAATTGGATTGGAAAGCGAAAATCTTGTGTATGCGGGCCAGGTTTTCAGGAGTATTCGGGACGGTGAACTGCGAAAGGTGTTCCTGATGCCACCGGTCGAAGATTTCGCGGTCATTGAAGATAAAGCGCTGGATCAAATTCCTCTCCTCTCGCTTCCCGGCTTGCGGTGGAAGGCCTTTTTCAAGTTATCTTTGAAGACAATCCAATAAGGAGTTCCGATTTCTTTGTCAAGCGATTATCACAAAATTCACTATGGGGTTGAAATAACTAATGCAGGAAACGTTTTCCGGCCGTGAACATGTCACAAAATTCCAGCTTATCTCAAAAGGGGGTGAAATTCATCCGTCGAAACTCGCTAAAAAGAGGTGTTTATTTATTCTGCAGTTCTTCGTAGACCGCCTTGATGTCGCGGTAGTTCGGATCTTTCTTCAGTATTTCCGAAGCCAGTTTTTTTGCGTATGGGATGTCCTCTTTCAGCTTGGCGGTCTGCACCAGCTCGTATTTGACGGCGTTGTATTCGTCGTCCTTGCGGCCCGAGGTCTCCAGGGCTTTCTCGAACCAGCTGATGGATTCGTCCATCATGCCTTTTTCCCGGAAGCAGATTCCCAGCAGCCCCGCCGAATCGAAGAACTTCAACGGGTGTTTGGAGGAGATCAGGAACTCGTGGATGGCTTCCTCGGTCAGCCCCATTTCCTTGTAGGCGATGCCCAGGTTGTAGCGCGTGTCGTAATCCTCGTGTCCGATCTTTTCGTCCACGCCCTTTTTAAATTCCTTGAAGATCTCCATCATGTTCTTTTCGATGGTCGATGTCCGCTGTTTCTGGAGCTCTTCGACCCAGTACTTGATGGCGCTCAATTCCGCGGGGATATTTTTTTCGATCTCGTAGAAATCCTCCTCCTCGAGGAAGAGACTTTCGCTCTTTAATATGTCGACCTCGCTTTCGGCGAGCTCGTTCTCATCGATGTCCCGAAAAGGAGATTCGCTGCTGGCGGGAGCTTCGTCGCTGGTAAAAATACTGTCGATGTCCAGGAAATCGGCGCTGGAGCCGAGATAGCTTGGATCGACGGGGGCGTTCTTCTGGCTTGGGGCCGGGGCCTGGATGATCTGTTCCTGGTCGATCTCGATCACGGCGGGCGATTCATTGCTGTCCGGTTCTTCCATCTCGATCTCGAATTGAATATTGTCGATCTCGGCGAAATCGCTGGAAACGATCCTTTCGTCAGGAGGGTTCAAGAGATTGTCCAGCTTGATCTCCAGCTTGGAATCCTCGAATTTTTGCAGCAGGTCGCTTTCCTGGGCGATCGAGGATTCGATCTCGATCTTCTCGGTCATGCCGGGCTTGACCTTGATGGAATCGGTCTTGTCGGGCTGCGTCTCCCGGGCCTTCCTGACCCTGGACAGGCGGGTTTGGATCTCCCGGCTTTCCGGATATTCCTTCTTCAGCCGCTCCAGCGCTTTTTCGGCGTTGCTGAAATAGCCCTCGCTGATGTAAAAATCGAGCTCGGCCAGGTGTGAGGACAAGCCCTTTTTGCTTTCGGCCTCCGTTTTCATCTGCAGGCTGTCTTCGCCCTTGAGCAGGAAGATGTCCTCATCCTCCGTTTTGATCTCGGCTAGCTCCATCTCGCCCATGCTGGGATGCTGCAGCTCATTGATCTGCTCGATCATTTCCGCATGGTCGAAATCGATCTCGATGTTGGTCCGCTCGTGGCCGCTCAGGTCCAGCAGCCGTTCGTCATTGGGCTTGAGCTTGGTCAGCTTGTCCAGCAAAAGCTTGTGGTCTTCGTCGCGGTTCTCTTTTTTGTAGATCTTCAAGAGCTCGATGCCCTCGCTGAGCAGGGCTTCGATGTCGTTGCTCATCTGGAACACGTCGAACAGCTTGGTGCGGATATCGATGTTGTTCGGGAAAGCGTTCTGGGCGGTTTTCAACAGGTCGATCGCTTTTTTGAAGTTGTTGTTCTTCAGGGCCTGGTCGGCATTGTTCAATTGAAAACCGATGAATTCCCGTTCCTGCTTGTTCTCTTCCTCCTCGGCCGCGGGTTCCCCGGTCAGCCGACCCAGCTGTTCCTGGTAGGCGAAAGGCGAATCCGACAATTCGATCAGCTCCTTCAGCACGCCGATCAATTCGGATTTCATGTTTTTCTGCTCGTAGATCGGCAGCAGCGATTCATAGAGGGCGATCATGCTGCTGGTTTTCTTGGTCGCCTTGAATATCGCGGCCAACTTGTTCAGGGCCGGCAGGTAGGTGTTGTTCGAGGTGATGATGAAACGCAGCAGCGAATTGGCCTCGTCGAATTTTTCCTTTTCGATGAAGCGGTCGATGGTCGGCAGGAACAGCTGGAACGCCTTGTCGATCTCATCCCGCTGCAGGTAGACCTTGCCGAGCTTCATGATCACTTCGGTCTCGTTGGAATCGATCTCGGCGATCTTTCTGTAGATCTGTTCGGCCTCTTCGATGAGGTTGTTCTTGAAATACAACTCGCCGAGGATCTTGAGCAGGTTCAGGTGCTTGAATATCTCGTCGCCCAGGTTGCGCAGCATTTGGATGGCCTTGTTGCTGTTGCCCTGGGCGATGTAGCAGGATATCAGTTTCTCGAAGATCTTCAGGTGCTTGACTTTGTTGTAGGTCTGCATCAGGAGCTCTTCGGCCTGGGGGTATTCCTTCTTTTTGATCAGGATGTCGCTGGCGGTGATGTATTCGCCGACCGCTTCTTCCTTCATCCCCTCGCGCAGATAATTGTCAGCCAGGAGAATGCGCATCTTGATGTTGCCGCGATCGAATTCCAGGATCTTTTTATATATGCCCAGGGCTTTTTTCTGGTTGTTCTGCCGCTTGTATTCTTCGGCCAGTTCGAGGTAGATCTGCTTGGCTTCAATGGTCAGCCCCTGCTTGGAATACAGGTCGGCCAGCTTGAACGAAACGCTTTCGTTCTGCGGATCGAGGCGGGTGATCCGCTTGTACATGGCGATGGCCTTTGTGAAAAAGCCTTCCTTCAAGTAAAAATCGGAAATCCATTCGAACTGCTTGAACGCTTCCGGAAGCTGGTTCAGCTTCAGGTTCAGATCGCCGATGATCCTGCGCACTTCGAGGTCGTCGGGTTTCACTTCAATGATCTTGTGGTATTCCTTGATCGCCGCCTCGATCTTCCCCTGCTTGAACAGCTTGTCGGCCAGTTGCAAAGTTTTTAATCGATTTTCAGCAGCCATTTTTCAGTTTAAAACTTTTTCTGTGAAAAATAGTTTCCCCATTAAATGATAACATATTTCTATGTTTTTGTGTAGGATAGCCTTTATTTTTGGCCAGGTCAAATTCTGGGAAAAAACGGGAAAAATTATCCAGTAGCTGGTCCCGGAACACCTTGGCGATGATCGAGGCGGCGGCGATGGAGAGACTTTTTTCGTCGCCCTTGACCACGGCCCGGCCGTTGACCGGCAGGAAATCGGGGCTGATGGCATCGATCAGGACGAAATCCGGCCTGACCTGCAGGCGTTGGAGGGCATGGCTCATCGAGCGTTTGGTGGCCGCGAGTACATTGCCGCGGTCGATCTCGTCGTTCCAGCTCCAGCCGATGGAATAAGCCAGCGCTTTTTCGTATATGTCGCGTGCCAGCCGCAGCCTTTGCGCCGGGGAAAGCTTTTTCGAATCGTTGTAACGGCAGTTCAGGTTGTTTGGATCGAGGATCACGGCCCCGGCGACCACCGGGCCGAAAAGACTTCCCCGGCCCACTTCATCGAGGCCGCATATGAAACGATGATTTCGTTCGAGTAATTCTGCCTCGATGGCGAAATCGGCCATTACCTGAGTTCTTTCAGGCGGGAGGCTTTACCTTTCAGCTTTCTCAGGTAGAACAACTTGGCCCTTCTGACCCGGGTATGCTTCTTGACCTCGATCTTCTGGACCAGTTTCGAATTGAGCGGGAAAATCCTTTCCACGGCGATCCCGAAGGAATTCTTGCGCACGGTGATGGTCTTGGAGACGCCTGAGTTTTTTATGGCGATGACGGTGCCTTCGTAAATCTGGGTCCTTTCCTTGCCGGCCTCGATGACGCGGTAGAATACCTTCAACTCGTCTCCGGATTTGATGACTGGAATGTCGCTGCGCGATTCCGGTCTCCCCTGCGCGTCCTGGCTGGCGACTTCCGCCGCCGGCGGGGATTCCTGGGCATGCTTATTTTCAGCGGCGGCCGCCGGCTGTTTCTTGGCTGCGGATTTATCAGCCGGGCGCTCTTTGCTTTTTTTCTTTTCTTCTGTCATATTTGGTCTCCTAATTGGCAGTGAGTTGAATGATTGCTTATTGTACTATTTTTTCAAGGATTTTTCAACCAAATTCATCTTGAAGCCGGAAATCGCGGGTGCGCGGAACAAAAAGAAAGGCAGGGACGCCGCCGGGGCGTCCCTGCCTGGTCAGAGCGGGAAAAACTCAGTTAAAACGATAGGCGATGGTGACGCTGGGCACCATAATGTTCATATTGTGCGTGCCCGGCATCTTGTTGGTGGCCGCGAAGGGTACTTCCTGTTCCTGGCCGCGGAGTATCTCCAGCGCGGCGTTGATGCTGAGCTTGGCGCCGGTGTAGCCTGCGCCGATGGTGAACATGTTGTAGGGGATCTGCGGCAGCAGGATGTTCATCGTCTCCAGCGGAGCGGGCGAGGGGTCGCGCATGTAGCCCAGGCGCACCGCGAACTGCTCGCTGAGCATGTATTCGGCGCCGATGCGGAACTGGATGCAGTCCTTCCACTTCAGGTCGAGAGTCTGGTTGAAGGCGCCCTTGTAGACCGGGTGATTCATGAGCTGAGCCCACAGCGCGTCTGAAAATTCGACCGGGATGTCATTCAGCTTCTTCCAGTTGGTCCAGTTGACGTCGAAGGCCAGCCGCAGCTTGTCCATGGGCTTGAAGCTGACGCCGGCGCCGAGCCACATGGGCAGCGTGGTCTTGCGCGTGATCTCGCTCTCGGTGGCGGCGCCCAGCAGGTTGGCCGAGGCCATGGTGGCGTCGCCCTTGAGCGTGACGCTGACCGGGAGCTTGTAGGAGAGGCCGAAGGCCAGCTTGTCGCTGGCTGTATACTGCATGCCGATGGTGGCGCCGATGCCGATGCCGTTCAGGCTTTCCTCGTATTGGCCAACGCCCGGGCGCTCGATTTTCAGCATGCCGTAGTTGATGTTGAGGGTGGCGCCCACGGCCAGCTGGTCGGTGATCTTGTAGGCCACGAGCGGGGAGATGGTGACCACGCCGAGAAAACTCTCCCAGGAGTAGACCTTGCCGCCGGCGAGGTTCTTTAGCTCGTTGCCGTCCCAGGAAGCGCCCGTGCCCGAAGGCGTGTAGACGCCGAGGCCTATGGACAGCTTGTCCGACAGCGGTTTGACGAAGCCGAGCGCACCGGCGGGATAGACCTTGCTGTTGGTCTGGGCGTCGACGCCCGCGGGGGCGAAAACGTAAGTGCCGCTGGGGATCAGGTTGGTCTCAAAGATCGAAACCCAGGAGCCTTTGGCATTGGCCGCGCCGGCCGGGTTGAAGTAGAAGAGGCTGACGTCATTGGTCCAGGCGATCACGGCCCCGGCCATGCCCATGGCGCGCGAGCCCGAGCCGTTAAGGTTCAAGCCGTTGGCGGGCAGGAAGGCTCCGGTCAACGCCACCATCACGAAAGCCAGCAAAAAACGCTCGATTCTTCTTGATTTCATTTTTCCTCCAAAGGATTTAGTTTAAAAAAAACAATAATATATTCCGCTGTAAAAGTCAACCACCCGGAGCCCGGGGAAGATCCAGGATGATCTTGCCGTAAACCCCGTCAAACCCCGGGATGCGGCGCACGCGGTTTTCGCGCATGGCCCGGACGGCCACGGCCAGCCTTTCATCGGCGGCGGCTATGGTTTG
>Ga0209262_10000359_pt1 | contig 22270 bp, 12 predicted proteins | sample Lowcelwee11metaG_FD_187171 | JGI IMG/M metagenome (GOLD analysis project Ga0209262, IMG submission 187171) | Freshwater pond sediment microbial communities from the University of Edinburgh, under environmental carbon perturbations - Low... | ecosystem: Environmental > Aquatic > Freshwater >...
CCCTTTCTCGGGATCCTGATCTTCAACCTCATAATCATTGCCTCTGCGTTCACCCTTGAGTATCTGCTCGAAAAGAAAGATAAGTACAAGTCACATCCTATCACATTCAATGACATGGAGATGCTAAAGCCTGAACGTAAGCAGGAGCTTATTGACAATGTTGCAGCGATCACCGGGCTCAATGTCAAAAAAGTCAAAATCATCAGTGTGAACTACACTGAAAAGGTTGCCAGGCTTGAAATCTACTATGAGCCTTAGGCATTAAAGCTTCTTGCAGTTATCAAGGAAGAGGTCTATCAGGTTATCCAGACTTTTTTCTTTTTCAAACTGATCAAAAAACTGATCGAGGAAACTTGTAATATCTCTTTTCGCCGGGTTGCTCAGGTACTGGCAACTATTGACCACGGAATAGAATTCCCCCTTCAGGGCAAGAAAATCCATTAAGGCTGCCCGGTATTCTTCCCTGGTCCGGCATATGCCGGTAAACATCCGGTCACGGTTCCTCTCTATTCCCAGATCAGGTGGAGGGATCGCATATTCGGCATTCACGACACCGGTAAGATCAAAATCGAATGGGACAGGTATGCCCAATCCTCCCTGGGCAGGATCAGGCGATGTAAATACTGATACATTATGCTGCCCAGGAACAGACCAGTCCCAGTTGGAGACCATGTAATTGAAGATCGCAACCCGGTCAATCATTGAAGGATACATGTGTCTCTGTGACAAACCCTTGGTTTTTACCTCGAGAATATTCTCCCGCTCTGCCAGAAGATCTTCAGGTTCAATGAATATTCCATACTGTTCGATAGGCTTTCTTTTATTTTCAGAATCAATAAGATTAACTTTCAGCAGCCTGACCCGGAAACTGGTATCGGTAAGAACGTTGTACAGCCGGTAGACCAGCCATTCTCTTATTACATACTGCTCAAAGGCAACTCCCAGCTGGCATGGATTAACCAGCTTAATATTCTTTATCTTCCCTGAATCAGGGCCCTCGTACAACGGCTTCTTGAAGGAGATCCTCACCGGGGGAAATTTGCATCTCTCAAAACGTGACATACCCCTGTATTTAACAGTCACATTTCTGTCAACACTGTCCGTTTCACTGAAATGGAAGGTCACTTCACCGTCAAAAGTCTGAGTTTTGTCTGTTTTCTTCAGGAAGGTGGCAAGATCGAGGCTAAGTGAGATCTCAAGGATTTCATCACTGTCAAAAAGAGAGATATATCTCGCCGGGGATTTCTGTTCCTTATGCTTTACTTCGGTTGTATCCGGCTGACTGTATGATGGAAGGGCTGACAGTACCGAAAGAAGAGTCAGGCTAAGAAACCGGTTCAGAATTGCCCGCCGTGAAGATAAATCTGCCAAATGTCTCATTTGCGTATATAATTGAAGATTAATATTGTCGGAGGATTTTTCTGTCCTTCATTTGATATCAGCATGTCCCCGTTCCTGAAGAACGAAATCCCTTCAGGCATATTGAATATGTCCTTATTGAGTTTTTCAATATGCACTATCGTCCCGTTCATGTCAAAAACAAACAGCATTCGCGCAACTGCGGATAATACGTAAAATTCGTTCGTCAGAGGGTGTATTCCGATTGCAGAGGGTTTGAATTTGATTTTGGAGTCATCTCCGGATGTATTGATGTTATTCTCAGCAGCAAATTTATTTATTTCATTAACACTGATGCTGAATACAGGCTGTCTGAGAGGAGTCTCCGAGCCCAGGTCAATTCCATAGACCGGGAGTCTTCCTTCACTGTCAAATTCCTTTCCGGGTTTATGTTTGGGCATGACCAGGAGTCTGTTGTTCCTGCTGTCATAGCAAAGCCCTTCATATTCATTGACCGGGACCCCGGCAGAGAAGCTCTTCTTCAGCGAACCGGGAGATCCGTCATGCATTACCCGGAACAGCACCCCGTCGCTGCGCAGGATGTAAATTGCGTTGCCGGCACGTGATATATCTTCATAGTCTCCCGGAGAATGAAAAAAGAACTGATTGTTAATTGCACCCTTCTTTAAATCAAGAATAAAGACAACGCCGTTTTCATCCTGTACACAGGCAACCGATGTTGAATCAATTAAAGTAATACCAGATACCTCATTAAGTACCGGGGGAAGTCTTATTGTCCTGTCAGGGTCGGAAAGATTATATCCTGTTGCTTTAATACTCTTTTCATCTGCAGGCGGAGGATTCTTCTCCGCTGAGCCACTGCAGCTGAATAAACTCATGAAAACGGTAAAAACAAGGCCCAGATATATCATCTCATCATATGATTTCCTGCACTTATTTCTGTAACAAGTGTGTCAGTTCACTCCCATGTTATCACAGACAGTCTTTTCTTCCCATCCATCTTCACAGTCAGATTGTTCTCAAATTGTATATGGGTAACATATTTCCCCTGCCTGATGATCTTTTGTTTTCTCAAAATATCCCAGTTCAGAATAGAGTTATGATGGTTATGCTGAACTGAGAAGTAGCCTACATTCATTGAGGTAACATTGTGAAAGAAGTGCGACCCGGACGAGGCATCAAGCGGGAAGTCCTCCAGGCCTGTCTCAATGATTATTTTTGCATTACAGATCTGAGGCCACGTAACAGGAATCCCAATCCACCTGTCGCGTGTACCCCACCTTCCCGGGCCAAGCAGTATGTACTGGCGGTTATCACTGATCATTTCATCATTGAACTCATCAATCTCTGCAGCAATCTCAATAGTTTTGGATTTGTCAAACCTCTCCCTGTCAACATAGATCACATCCCGGATATTGTTAATCATTCCATTTCCCATACTCTTCTCAGTGAACAGAAGAATATGCGATTTATCAATCTCATCCACATTGACATCATAGTCAACCGATGCCCCTATGATAGGCTTGATCTGCAACAGGTAAAATGACGCCTTATAATCACTATCCTTTTTCAGATCAATGGCAAACTCGATCTCTACCGGTGTACCCAGCGCTTCCTTGACAATATCAAGTATCTCAACCAGCGAGTCAGCCAGTGGGATATAACCATATTTTAAAATATCAGCAAAATTTATGACTCTCGGACCGGGCTTGTCAATTCCCGGGTATATGGTTTTGTTCTCAGCAGAATAAACTGAGGCGCAGTGATTAATCACACCATGACGTTCTGCATCATCAATGCTTAAGCGCACCAGCCCGACCGTATCGCCTTCAAGAAGATTAAATTCCTTCTTTTCGAGATCAATAGCCAGGAGCTCAACCTGTGAATTCAGGAACTGATCTTTTGGAGAATTGTTTTCCAGGTTCGGATATTTCGGTGAAAATCTGAAGGCCTTTTCACCCTCAACCACATAAGTGCCTAATCCTACCGCAAGGACTGCAAATCCGTCTTCAGGCTGCATATACCCGTACGGGTAATAGTTGTAAGACTGGCTTACCCCGCTTATATGAGGATAATAAGTATTTTCAAATTGTTCACCCACAACCTCCTGGATTATTACTGCCATCTTTTCTTCTTCAATCTTGTAACTGATGGCACTTATATAGCTGCGTGCAGTATCAGAATAAATAGAGGCATACACCAGTTTGACAGCATCCATCAATTGCTGAAGCCGGATTTCGATATCCTCATTTATGTTCGGAAGCAGATATGTCTCAAAGATCCCGGCAAAAGGCTGCATCAGCGAGTCTTCAAACAGCCCTGATGACCTTACGGCCAATGGTTTTGTGATGCGTCCGAGAATTATCCTTAGTTTTTTCTCCAGGGCAGTAGAGAGCTTACCCCTGGTAAAGAGTCGTTTTATTGTTTCGTAACTGGTTTCAGAAATAATCTTTTCTCTTAACCTGTTGTTATCCAGAAAATCCTCAAACTCCTGTGTTCCTATTATGAATGTCCTGGGCGCTTTGAGGTTGATCCCGTGTACATAATTTGAAAGGTCAAAGTTATAGATCAGGGTGTGAATAAATGACAATCCTCTCCCTTTTCCACCGAGAGCTCCGGGAGACAATTGAATTATATTGCTCTCTTCCATAATCAGGGTCTCGTCAAACTCAACTATTTTGCCTTTGTTCTTTTCATATTTGAGTTTTTTTACGATGTCTACCAGGTAATCCCTCAGACCCTCTGCGTTCCTGAAATCGCTTATTTTTTTGGGAGCTATCTCCCTGGCGAGCTGAATTTCACCACGGGCAGTAAGCCATAATGAAAAATGATTCTTTTTCGCATGATAAAGCAGCGTTTCTGTCGGGATGGACTGAAGCTGTTCCTCAAACTCATTCATATTCTTGGCAATGCCAATGGTTCCTCCTTTTTCATCCTTGTAGACGAAATCGCCGAATCCAAGGTTGAAGCTTATGAAGTTCCTGATGTCCTGGGCCAGGGTATCCGAATCCTTGTAAATAAATACGCAATTCAGTTCCCCGGCCATCTTCTCATTCTCCATGTCTGAAGACTGTATTATAGTCGGAAGGTCGGGGATCTCACTCTTTATATAACTTACCAGTTCAAATCCTGCATTTTCTTCGAATACTCCATCTTTCTGGAACTTTACATCAGTGATAAGGCAAAGGAGGAATTCCTTGTATTTATTGAAAATGCCTACTGCTTCTTCGTAAGTTGAGGCCATCAGTATCTTCGGACGTACCCTCAGGCGAAGCACTTTGTATAACTCGTCCATGGTGCTTACATCCTCTATTATACGTCTGGTCTGCTCCATCACGCAGTGATAAAGCAGCGGGATGTAGCGGGAATAATACTTTGCCGAATCTTCAACAAGCAATATTATACGGCTGTACCCTATTTTTGTGTCGTTCTCAACATTAACATAATCTTCAAGCTGCTTGACCATTGCAAAAAAGATTCTCGAATCGCCGTTCCATACAAAAACATTGTCGATGAGATTGGTCTTTTTCTGCTCACTCTGAAAGAATTCGATATACTGATTGTTATTCAGCAGAAGATATATGGGGATGTACTTGTACAGTGACTTCAGTTTCTGTGCAATTTCCATAGGCGCTTTCTTGTCAACGCCTACCATTATAATTATCAGGTCGTAATGCTTCAGGTATAACTTTTCAAGCGATTCCTCATAGGATGAGACTCCAGTAATTCTGGGTATTGTAGTTAGATTCAGCTGGTAATAGACCCCCAGGATGTAATCTGAGAATTTGCCTTCACGTTCCAGGCTGTAAGCATCATACAGATTTGATATGATCAGTATCTCCTTGACCTTGAATTTCATCAGATCATGAAAGATGTCACGATCATAGTTGTTTTTTTCGAGGAAGTTCTGAAGCAGTTTTCGCTTGTTCTGGAGGAAATCTTTAGCCGCCTCGAATTTTTGTTTGAGTTCCTCGTCTACCCTGTACTTCCTGATGGCAACTTCGCCCTGCAAGGTGTTCAGGTAGTTGCATATCAAGGTTGATATATTATTAATCAGATCTCTCTCTTCCTTCATAAACGGGCCTTCGTCTATGTCTGGAAATTCTTTGGTATAGAATACCTCAACTTCTCCGATTTTATCGTCTATGGTAAGAAAGGGCTGTCTTTGCCTCCATTTTGTTGCTGTGAAGTTGGGAGACAGGTACTCTTCCCCGTCATAGCTTATGCGGGCAACTGTATGCTGAGGATATTGCCACGCATCAGGCATTATGTAAACAATCTGCTTCAATGCATTTTCAACAGACTTTTCAGACTGAAGTATTGAAGTGGTTTGATTTATGCACGATAACTCCTTGATTCGCTCGGTCTTCTCGTACATTATCTTCCTCAGCCCCTTCTCAGTAGCGATAGCTTTATCAAGTCCGTATATCACGTTGATAAAGCCGGATATAAGCAAGGCAAGTGTTTCAACAAACTGTTTCTCTTCATTAGTGAACGGTTCTTCATTTGCTGCCAAATCCGTCCCTGAATAATAAACCTGTATTGACCCCCTCTTTGATGAGATGGTTTTGAAGAACACCTTGATACTCAGTTGACCTTCCACCAGCCCTTCCGAGGAAAACTCCCTGTCGTCATATCTGATACGGCAGCCAGTGTTGTCAGGATCCCTGAATGCCTTCGGAATAACTTCCAGGATCTTGCCCAGGGTGGCCTCTATTGACAACCCGTTCCGGAGTATTATCGAAATCTCATTTACACCGGTAAAAATCCTGTTATACTCCTTCCTGTCACTGCTCCTGGTGTCTTCCTTTTCAGCCGGTAGTTCCAGTACGTTTCCCTTAATAATGTTAAGAAAACCTGTAATCAAATTGGCCAGGTTGGCGAGCAGCTCCTCCTCAGTTTTCGGATTGAAGTCCTTATCTCCAAGCGGAAATCCTTTAAGATAAAATAATTCAATCGTCCCGGTTTTGTTATCAATGGTTGTAAATTCTTCCTTTATGCTCCATTCGTTCTCTGCAAAATATTTATCAGAGCTCAGATACTCCCTGTTATCGTAGACAATCCTGGCAACCGCATATTCAGGATAGTTCCATGACTTTGGCATATTCCTGCAGATCTGCTGAAGAGTTTCCTCGATGTTTTTCTCTTCACTGAGAAGGCGGGAGTATTCCAGCTTTGTCTCGGAATCTTCTTCAATGACATCAGATTGCCTGATTGCATGCTGGGAATTTAAATAGTTGCAGATAATCGTGGCAATGTTCTCAAGCAGCTGTCTCTCTTCAGCCAGAAAAGGGCCTTCATCCGCCTTCGGGAACTGCTTTACATAAAAGACATCTATTGCTCCCCATTTTTTATCGAAAGTCTCAAAGATCTGCTTCTGTATCCATCGCGTCTCCTTAAAGTCCTCATGCCGGTATTCCCGGCCGTCATATTTTATGCGGGCATAAGCATATTCTGAGAATTGCCATGCCTTTGGAATTTCCGATACTATTTCAAGCAAAGTATCTTCAACCGGATTCTTCTTATTGATTATTTTGTTAATGACGTAAATAAGAGACAACCCTTTCTGGCTCTGGATTTTTTCTGCCAGGAGTTTCTGCATTTCCTTCTGCAAATGCGATACATTTTCCATTTGTCTTCCGGGTCGGTTCGCTTTACTTAATAATCACTGGTCTGCTGATTTTCACAGGAAATTTGTTATGAAAGGTAAAAAAATAACCCGATTATTTTTTGTTGCCAACTTGGAATTAATAGGAATTTAATTATTTATATTTGTTTGTTGTCATCTTATAAACTCTTAAAAACCAATAACTATGTCTAATCTAGTTGAAGAATTCATGAAGAAAATTATCGCCAAAAACCCCGGCGAGGTTGAATTTCACCAGGCGGTAAAAGAAGTAACTGAGTCAATAATGCCTTTTATCCAGGAGCACCCGAAGTACCGGCATGCGAAAATTCTGGAGAGAATCGCAGAACCTGAAAGGATCATTATTTTCAGAGTACCCTGGGTGGACGATAAAGGGGAAATTCAGATCAACAGGGGGTACAGGATAGAAATGAACAGTGCCATCGGACCTTACAAGGGAGGCTTACGCTTTCATCCCACAGTGAATTTAAGTATCCTGAAGTTTCTTGCATTTGAGCAGGTTTTCAAAAACAGTTTAACCACCCTGCCGATGGGTGGCGGTAAGGGAGGTTCAGATTTCGATCCCAAAGAAAAAACTGACAATGAGGTCATGCGCTTCTGTCAGTCATTTATGAGTGAACTAAGCAGGCATATCGGTGCAGACACTGATGTTCCTGCAGGAGATATAGGTGTTGGAGGCAGAGAGATTGGTTTTATGTTTGGCCAGTACAAAAGACTGAGAAATGAATTCACCGGAGTCCTTACCGGCAAAGGCCTCGAATGGGGAGGGAGCCTTATCAGACCTGAGGCAACAGGTTACGGACAGGTCTATTTTGCCGAGGAGATGCTCAATACAAGGGGCGACAGCCTGAAGAATAAGATCTGCACCGTCTCCGGCTCAGGCAACGTTGCACAGTATGCCACCCAGAAGGCAATACAGATGGGGGCAAAAGTTGTAACACTGTCCGACTCCAGCGGTTATATTCATGATCCTGATGGCATCAATGAGGAAAAACTCGCGTTTGTAATGAACCTGAAAAACGTAAAAAGAGGCAGGATCAAAGAATATGCGGATAAATACAAATGTACTTACGTTGAAGGAAAATCAACCCCATGGGAAGTCCCCTGCCAGGTAGCCCTTCCCTCAGCTACCCAGAATGAAATTTCCGGCGCTGACGCAGCTCTGCTGATAAAAAATGGCTGTTTCGTTGTATCTGAAGGTGCAAATATGCCTTCTACTCCTGATGCTATAGATGTCTTCCTTAAAAGCAAGATTCTCTATGGCCCCGGTAAGGCTGCAAATGCCGGCGGCGTTTCCACCTCAGGCCTGGAGATGAGCCAGAACTCAATGCGTCTGTCATGGACCAGGCAGGAAGTTGACAGCCGTCTGCACCAGATCATGAAGGATATCCACTCAACATGCGTGAAATACGGAAAAGGAAAAGACGGATATATAAACTATGTTGACGGAGCCAATATTGGCGGATTTGTGAAGGTGGCCGAAGCCATGCTGGCACAGGGAATAGTGTAAGCTGCCATAAGTGCCTGTTTTTTGTCTCGGTGTCAGCATTAACAGTTCTCTAACTGTCACTTTAAAATCAGTTAATAAATGAACTGAGCCGGACAAAAAACAGGCACTCTATTTCTATCGATACTTTCAGCATCTGAATGCTAAAATCTCTTCTTTATTAAGGAAATTCAATGAACAAGCTCAGGAAAAATATCTTCAGAGAAACTTCATTTGAGCTCTTAATGCAAAAGAGAATCCGATACGTCTTATTGATCTGCAGCAAATATGATGCGTTCATACTGGAGGAGGACGGGAAAATTGACGAAAAGGTATTCAATGATTATGTATCATTCAATTTGCGCTATCCTCCTCAGTTCATTCATGTTACCTCAGCTGAAAAAGCATTGGGAGTACTGAAGCAAAGGCCGATAGATCTGATAATAAATATGTTGAGCATCAGCGATCTGGATCCTTTTGAACTTTCATTGAATATTAAAACATTATACCCCGAAAAACCCATTGTAATTCTTGCTCCTGACTCTCTGGAGTTCTACAACAGAATAAAGAATGAGGATCTGTCTGGTGTCGATTATGTGTTCAGCTGGCTTGGAAGCACAAACATATTTCTTCCGATCATTAACCTGATTGAGGACAGATTAAATGTTGAAGAAGACAGTAAATATGAAGGAGTCCAATCCATTCTGATGGTTGAGAACTCAATCAGAATGGCTTCCATTCATTTACGCCACCTTTACAAAATAATTCTCGACCAGGCACGCGCTTACATGACAGAGGGGCTCAACGAGCATCAGAAAATGATGCAGATGAAGGGAAGACCCAAGATCCTGCTTGTCAACAACTATGCAGATGCGCAGACCCTGTTCGAAAAACATAAATCACAGCTTCTGGGTGTTATCACCGACGTAGACTATTACCCCGACGGCTCTGACGGGAAAGGGATCATTGCAGACTTCTTCAGGCAGATAAAGGATTATGATCCGGCTATTCCAATATTAATTCAGTCTGCTGACGCTGCAAATGAAAAGTATACAGAAGAATACGGAAACGGATTTCTGTATAATAATTCCAGGTCCTATCCACTGGAACTAGACGCACTCCTTAAAAAATATTTCTACTTCGGCGATTTCATTTTTACAGATCCGTCAACTGGACTGGAAATTGCCCGGGTAACAGACCTGCAGAGTTTTCAGCGAAAACTGTTCGAAATTCCGGATGAATCACTGCGATACCATTTATCAAGGAATCACCTGTCCAAATGGCTCTATGCCCGTTCCTTGTTTACACTTGCCGAATTTTTAAGAGAGATAAGCCTTGATGATTTCCCCAGTATCGACCAGGCACGCCGTTTTATTTTTGATTCCATTGCCAATTTCAGACAAAACAAGGGCCATGGAGTCATAGCTGAGTTCTACCGTGAACATTTTGATGAATACCTCACATTTACAAAAATAGGAGAGGGATCAATAGGAGGTAAGGCGCGCGGACTGGCGTTTCTCGATTACCTGATTAAACATAACCAATATTTTGAAAGCTTTGAAGACATAATAGTATCAATACCCCGGACAGTTGTGCTAAGCACAGATGTGTTTGATGAATTCATGTCTCAAAACAATCTTCATGACATTGGCTTCTCAAATCTGAGTGATAAGGAGATACTTGATGCCTTTGTGAAAGCCAGGCTGCCAATGAGAATTCATAAGGATTTGTATGTCTTCATATCCATCATCAACGGTCCGGTTGCTATAAGATCGTCAAGCCTTCTTGAAGATTCTCATTTTCAGCCCTTTGCAGGCATATACTCAACCTATATGATCCCAAAAGCTGAAGACGAGGTGGTGATGCTTGAGCTGCTGAGTGTGGGGATAAAAAGTGTCTTTGCATCTGTTTTTTTCAAAGACAGCAAAGACTACATGAAAGCTACAGGAAACCTGATTGAAGAAGAAAAAATGGGTGTCGTTCTTCAGGAGGTCTGCGGACAGCAATACGAAAAACGTTTTTATCCGACAATATCAGGAGTGGCCAGGTCAATCAACTTCTACCCCATCGAGCCTGAAAAATCAGAAGACGGGTTTGTCAGCCTGGCCTTCGGCCTGGGGAAATATATCGTTGACGGCGGAAATTCACTCAGATTTTCACCGGCATACCCACGGAAAGTCCTGCAGTTATCAGACACCAAAATGGCGTTGCGTGAGACCCAGCAGGATTTTTATGCCCTCGACCTTAACCCGGCGAGCTTTGTACCGAGCACTGATGATACGGTTAACCTTCTCAGACTGAAAATAAGCGATGCGGAAAAAGATGGCTCACTGAAGTTTGTTGCTTCCACTTACGATTACCAGGACGATATTTTAAGAGACGGTCCGCTTGACGGAGGAAAAAGGGTGATTACATTCTCCAATATACTTAAATATGACCTGTTCCCCCTGGCAGATATTCTGAAGACTATCCTCAGAATCGGCCAGCAACAGATGAACAATGCGGTTGAGATAGAATTTGCCGTCAATATTGACCCGGACAAAAAGAGGCCAATTCTCTTTAATCTTCTTCAGATCAGACCAATAGTTGAAAACACCGAAACAATAAAATTCAAGCTTGAAGAAATACCGCACGAAAAAACAATCATATTCTCCAATTCAGCACTGGGAAACGGAACCATAAGCGGTATCTGTGATCTGATCTATGTCAAGCCTGAAAACTTTGATGCCTCAAAAAACCTTGAAGTTGCCACAAAACTCAACGAAATAAATGATGGCTTTCTGAAGGATGGGAGGAATTACGTTCTCATCGGGCCAGGCAGATGGGGGTCGAGCGATCCGTGGCTGGGAATACCGATCAAGTGGCAGCAAATCTCAGCAGCCCGCGTCATAATTGAATCAGGCCTGGAGAATTACCGTGTCGACCCCAGCCAGGGAACGCACTTTTTCCAGAACCTTACCGCTTTCAGAGTAGGTTATTTCACCATTAACCCCTTTATTGACGACGGTTTTATTGATCTGGGATTTCTTTCGGCTACCGAACCTGTCTTTGAGGACACATATCTGAAGCATGTGAGATTTGCTGCCCCGATGACAATTAAGATCGACGGCAGGAAAAAGACCGGTGTAATCATGAAACCCGGGGCCTAAATGGTAATTATGCCCTTGTAACTGCAAGCCAGACGTATAAGTTCAGAACAGTGTCCGGGTACCATTAAAAGATGGTTTCCCAGAGGATTGTTTCGAAGTGATGCAATTGATTGTGACGATAATTCAATCTCCACCTGGGTGCGGCAGGCATTGGCAATGACAGGATGGCTTACCACCCTCCCCTCCGCGACGAAGGCTCTGTCAAGGGAACCTGATAGCCTGAAGAGTGTTACGTCAGAGGCTGTGACATTCCCATTCACTGCCAGTGAGAGGTCTGTTTCATAATGCGTCACAAGCCTTATATCGCTTACAAGATCAAACCCTGCCGTGCAATGTGACAGAAGAAGCCTGTTGCCTGTGATGGCTGTGGTATTGGCCATCCAGGGTACCTGTCCTGTTACCGCTCTCATCAACATCATGCCGGCCATTGAGGCAAGATCTCCCTCGCATGCCGCAACCACCCCTTCGGTATTGAGCTGGGCAAGAGCAAGGCATGCCGTCACCTTGCGCTGCTGCACCAGGCTGAAACATTCGACCGCAATCGCACTCAGGCTTCGCTTCGTTACTGTCTGTCTTAATAGTGCAAGTATCATTGAAGCCTCATCGAGACCCGGTACGTCAGTACTGCTGAACCGGTTCAGCAGCGCAGTATCCGGCTCCTGATGTTTGTAATCGGGGAGAGTATCCCATGGGATCTCTTCAAGGGTAACGTCAAAAAGACTGCTAAGTCTTTCGGCCGGCACATCTGATGCCACAAGCCATTCTGATACAGACCCTATAAGACCGGCTTTCTTGCCACGGAGGCTATGCCATGCAGTGACAGTCCTCCTCCACCTTTCTGTCAACCCTGTTTCCGAGGCTTCAAGGGCATCTGACAGGATGGCAACCCTGTTGTTGTTCACCGCCCATGCCATCACTTCGGTGGCGGCAGCATAGGCATTGTTACCTTTTATACTGAGTAACATAACCGGATGCCCGGGCTGCATCAGCGTGATGGCTCTCCTTTCCGAACCGCCACTCATGAAGAGTATGATATCCGGTTCCCGGTCACTCATCACAAAGGAACCTGCAGGCAGCAACTGCTTCATGAATGCCTCTGCATTTTCCCAGGCATCATGTCCGGCACCCTTATGAGCTACCCAGGCTACTCTTAAAACCGGTGCATGATTTGCTGTTTCAATGCTCATAAATCAATATGTCAGGCTCCGTTTCAGTCCTCCGTCAGGAATTCCATCATCTCTGCCGCGTTCTTGTTCTCCGGGTCAAGCTCCAGCGCCCTCTTGAAATAACCCTTGGCCTTCTCGTAGTTGTAGTTTTTCATGTGGGTCCTTCCCAGATGGTAAAGCGCCGAGACGTGCTGATCCTTCTGGTTCAGAAGCCTCTCGAAATGGACAATGGCTTCATCATATCTTCCTGACGACTTCAGTGCCACGCCCATGTAATAACTCGCCATCACCGTCTCAGGACAGTGCTCTATCAGCTTTCTGTATGAGGCGATACTCTGCTCTTCCTTGCCTAGATGGTAATAACACAGTCCAAGCCAGAGATACGTCATCGGCAGGTATTTGCCCGATGTAAGTATCCTGTTGAAGACCTGAACCGCATCGGTAAAATTGGTGGCCCTGTACATTGCGGTGCCCATCCTGTAGAGTATGTAAGGACTGTCAGGCCTTATCTGCAGCACCTTCTCATAATAGCTTATTGACTTTGTAAGCTCGCCGAGCATGTAATAAATATTGGCAAGCTCAAGCATCATATGCAGGTTGTCAGGATGATCCCTGTGGCTGTTCTCGAAACATTCGGCAGCCTCTTTCAGGTTTCCGTCAAGGAGCTGATTGAAGCCGTTATCAATACATTTATGTACCAGTTCTGACATGATATTATATTATTAAATTAATTATCGTGATGACGTTCCGCCAAAGGTATATATTCCCTCTGTCCGTAGACATTCATGAAGGCCGGGCGTATGATCCTCTTGGCAGAGTAAGTAAGCTCCTCGATGCGGTGAGCAGTCCATCCTGACACCCTTCCGATTGCAAACAGCGGGGTGTAAAGCTCCTTGGAAATATCAAGCATCGAATAAACGAACCCTGAATAAAAGTCCACATTGATGCATACCACTTTAGTTGATTTCTCACCCTTGAAGACCCTGAAGACCTCGGGTGTCAGTCTTTCAACGAGGGCATACAGTTCAAACTCGTCAAGACGCCCTTTTTCTATTGCCAGTTCCCTGGCCTTCGTCTTGAGTATGGAGGCTCTCGGGTCAGAGATCGTATAGACAGCATGCCCGATGCCGTATATCTTGCCTGACATGTCGTTCGCTTTCTTGTTCAGTATCTTGAGAAGATATTGTGTTACCTCCTCTTCATCAGTCCAGTTCTTAACGTTGGCCTTGATGTTTTCCATCATCTCCAGAGCCCTGATGTTCGCTCCCCCGTGCAACGGCCCCTTCAGTGATCCGATGGCGGAAGTGACTGAAGAGTAAATGTCTGTCTCCGAAGAACTTGTTACCCTCATGGTGAAAGTGGAGTTGTTTCCTCCGCCGTGCTCGGCATGAAGGACAAGAAGCAGGTCAAGAAGGTCAGCTTCAAGCTTCGAAAAGCCGTTGCAGTCGCCCTTGATCAGGTAGAGGAAGTTCTCGGCTGTTGTCAGCTCAGGCTGAGGATGCCTTATTGAAAGTGTCTTGCCCTTGTAAAGGTGTCTGAGGGCCTGGTATGAATATGCAACTATGGTCGGGAACTTGGCCGTAAGATTCAGCGACTGCTTAATCATATTGTCGAGAGCAATGCTGTCGGGATGTTCATCAAGGGTGTATAACCCCAGTACCGACCGGGCAAGAATATTAAGCACATCCCTGCCCTTCATAGACAGTATCATATCCTTTGTGAAATGGTCAGGAAGGCTGCGCATGGAGGCTAAATATGCCGAGAACTCCTTCAGCTCCTCAGCATCCGGAAGCTTACCTGTCAGCAGCAGGAATACCGTCTCGTCAAATCCGTGCCTCTGGTCCTTCTGGAACCCGGCAACAATATCCTCAATCTCAATTCCCCTGTATAATAATCTTCCAGGAACGGCAACGACCTTGTCATTCTCCTTTTTATATCCGATAACCTGTCCGACATTGGTCAGTCCGACAAGTACTCCCGTACCGTCAGCATTGCGAAGTCCGCGCTTGACATCATGCTTCTCGTATAATGTATTGTCAATATCGCACGATTTTCTTACTGCCGGCTCCAGCTTTGATATGATTTTATCTTCTTTCATAGTCATACCTGTTTTATTATCAGTTTTTTATGTTTGAGATTATTTCATCAGCAAACTCCGACGTCTTAAGGAGTGTTGCATTCTCTGTAAGACGGTGAAAATCATATGTCACCTTTTTGCTCTGTATTGTCTTTTCAAGACCCTCATATATCTTCTGTGCCGCCTCATCCCAACCCATGTATTCAAACATAAGGGCACCTGAAAGGACTACGGAGCCCGGGTTGACCTTATCCTGGTCAGCATACTTTGGTGCGGTTCCGTGTGTTGCCTCGAAAATGGCATGACCGGTCTCATAGTTGATGTTTGCCCCGGGGGCAATACCGATACCTCCCACAATGGCTGCAAGGGCATCGGAGATATAATCGCCGTTGAGGTTCAGCGTGGCTATAACCGAGTATTCCGCAGGCCTGGTAAGTATCTGCTGGAGAAACGCATCTGCTATCACGTCCTTTATTATCACCTTACCTGCAAGCACTGCATTTCTCTGGGCTTCGTCAGCGGCTGCCTCCCCTTTCTCTTCAGTGATCTTCTTATGCTGGTTCCATGTGAATACCTCTTTCCCGAACTCCCTTTCGGCAAGGGCGTATCCCCATTTCATGAATGCCCCCTCGGTATATTTCATGATGTTGCCCTTATGTACCAGTGTCACCGAAGGCAGCTTCCGCTTTATGGCAAAGATGATAGCCTGCCTTATGAGCCTCTCGGAGCCCTCGACTGAGACAGGCTTGATGCCTATCGAGGCCGTCTCAGGAAACCTGATTGATTTAACCCCCATCTCACCCAAAAGGAATTTCTTAATCTTGTCAGCCTCCGCTGTGCCGTTCATATACTCGATGCCGGCATATATGTCCTCGGTATTCTCCCTGAAAATATGCATGTTCACACTTTCCGGTTTTTTTACCGGACTGGGCACGCCGCTGAAGTACCTCACCGGCCTGTAGCAGGTGTAAAGATCGAGCAACTGCCGCAATGCCACATTCAGCGACCTCATGCCTCCGCCGACAGGAGTTGTGAGGGGGCCCTTTATGCCAACCAGGTACTCCCTGAAGGCTGTCAGCGTCTCTTCAGGAAGCCAGTCTCCGGTAAGATTAAATGACTTCTCTCCTGCCAGAACCTCTTTCCATGCAACTTTTCTCTTCCCGCTGTAGGCCTTCTCCACCGCCGCATCGAAAATTCTAACCGAAGCCCGCCAGATGTCTCTCCCGGTGCCGTCTCCCTCGATAAACGGAACCACCGGATTATCCGGGACAATCAATTTTCCATTCGCAATTCTTATCTTTTCAGACATATACTAGATTTTATGTTTGTTCCTTATCAGGTTCAGTGCACTTCCTGCCCTGAACCACCCTATCTGTGCCTCGTTGTATGAGTGGTTCGCAAAGATTGTCTCTTTTTCGCCGTCAGCATGAACGATTGATATTTTGACCTGCTTCCCGGGAGTCAGCTCTCCGAGACCAACTATATCAATCCTGTCCGACTCACGTATCTTATCATAGTCCGACTTATCGGCGAAAGTAAGGGCAAGCAGTCCCTGCTTTTTAAGGTTTGTCTCATGTATCCTTGCGAATGACTTGACGATTACTGCCTTGACGTTGAGGAAGCGCGGCTCCATTGCTGCATGCTCACGTGAAGAGCCCTCTCCGAAGTTCTCCTCACCCACGACGACAGAACCGGACCCCTGTGATTTGTAGAATCTTGCCACCTGCGGCACCGGCTCGTACCTGCCGGTAACCTGGTTCAGGATGCTGTTTGTCTGGTCATTGTAAGAATTAACCGCACCAATCATGTAGTTGTTCGATATATTGTCAAGATGCCCGCGGTATTTGAGCCAGAATCCGGCCATTGAAATATGGTCGGTGGTGCACTTGCCTTTCACCCTTATAAGCAGATGCAGACCATTGTAGTCTTTGCCATCCCATGCCGGGAAGGGCTCCAGGGCCTGCAGCCTCTCTGAAGCAGGGTCAATCCTTACTGCGACACGGCTCTTGTCTGCAGAAGGCTTCTGCAATCCGTCCTCAATGTTCACAAATCCGTTGGGCGGAAGATCGAATCCCGAAGGCTCGGCCAGCTTCACCTTTTCTCCCCTGTTGTTGGTGAGAAAGTCGGTGATTGGATTGAACGACAGATCACCTGCTATTGCAAGGGCTGTTACAATCTCGGGCGAGGCCACGAAAGCGTGTGTATTGGGATTGCCGTCGGTTCTCTTTGCAAAGTTCCTGTTGAACGAATGGACGACGGTGTTGACCTCTTTTTTGTCGGCCCCCTCCCGGTCCCACTGTCCGATGCAGGGACCGCATGCGTTAGCAAAGACCATCCCTCCGAGTTCCTCGAAGATACCCAGGTAACCGTCTCTCTCCGCTATCGCTCTTATCTGTTCCGACCCAGGTGTGATTGTGTACTGCGATCTGGCCACGAGACCTTTCTTAAGGGCGTCGGATGCAACCGAGGCAGCACGTGATATATCCTCATACGATGAGTTGGTGCACGATCCGATGAGCCCTACCTCTACCTTCAGAGGCCAGCCGCTCTGTACTGCGACCCTCTTCATCTCCGAAATGGGAGTGGCGAGGTCCGGGGTGAACGGACCATTGATGTATGGCTCAAGCTCAGAGAGGTTTATCTCAATCAGCTGATCAAAATACTTTCCCGGATTCGCATAAACCTCAGCGTCTGCCGTAAGATGCTCCTTCACCCCCTCCGCCAGTCGTGATATCTCACTGCGGCCTGTTGAGGCAAGATATTTTGACATTGCTGTGTCATACCCGAAGACTGAGCATGTGGCCCCTACCTCGGCACCCATGTTGCAAATTGTAGCCTTGCCGGTGCACGAGAGAGTCTCCGCCCCGTCACCGAAATATTCAATGATTGATCCGGTGCCTCCCTTTACTGTCAGCAGCCCCGAGACTTTAAGAATAATGTCCTTAGCCGAGGTCCATCCGTTAAGCCTGCCGGTGAGTCTTACACCTATCAGCTTCGGGAACTTCAGTTCCCAACCCATACCCGACATGACATCGACTGCATCGGCCCCGCCGACACCTATCGCTATCATTCCGAGGCCGCCGGCATTGACAGTATGTGAGTCAGTGCCTATCATCATCCCGCCCGGAAATGCATAGTTTTCGAGTACGATCTGATGGATGATGCCAGCTCCCGGCCTCCAGAAATCGATGTCATACTTGTCACAGATGGAACTCAGGAAATCAAATACCTCCCTGTTGGTGACGTTGGCAGTACGAAGATCATCAGATGAGCCTGTTTTTGCCATGATGAGATGATCACAGTGTACTGAGGCCGGCACTGCAGAGGATTCTTTGCCTGCCATGATAAACTGCAGCAGTGCCATCTGTGCAGTGGCATCCTGCATAGCTACCCTGTCAGGGGCAAATTCAACATAATCGACACCTCGGCTGAATGGCCGGAGGCTCTCTCTGTCAAACAGATGCGCGTACAGTATCTTTTCGCTGAGGGTGAGAGGACCGTCAAGCTTTTTTCTGATCTCCCCGATGAGCCGGGGCAGCCTGTCGTAATATGACTTTATTATTTCAGGATTCAGGAACATATGCTGAAGCGTTTTAACTGTTTTCCCGGGTGACAAGATCTTTTTCAAACTGGTCACCGTTGAAAGTGAACCTGTCAGAGAGGAACCCCATCAACTTGGTTGTATCTTCAAAAGCGTTTCCCAGGCAAGTTGATGCGCCGGGTGAAGGGGTGATGTTGAATATTATCTTCTCGCCCAGTATCTTGGCTTCCCCGAGCTCAAGCTTTTTTGTCTTGTTGTTGATAATCTGGGGCCGGGTGCCTCCCACCCTTTTTGCAAATCTGATCTCCTCACTCTTTGCATTGGGAACTATCTTTCTGATCTCTTTCATGAAGGCTTTCTTCCCTATCCATGGAAAGTCATACACGACATTTTTAAGCAGATACCTGAATATCACACCGTCGGATGATATTTTAAGAATGCTCCTTAAGGGTGCGAGACCGAGACCGAATGTCTGCCAGTATTCCCAGAAGGTCGAGTAGTTGTATCTCTCAAGAAAGAAGATAGGTTTTGCCGTAGGACCAAAACGGGTGATATTTTCATTATGCACTTCGGGGTCGCCATGTACAGCAGCAAACGGAAGCTTGGGAATCTGCATGGTATATACCTTGCCGTTCAGCACTTTCGGACCTGTGTAGAAGCTTCCTGACATGGAAAGAATTGAAAAGTCCTTGCCGTAGCCCAGTGACTTTGCAAACTTGAGGCTGTGGCTGCCGGCAGCAACTACAACGGCTGCCGCCTCGCACTCCCCCTGGTCTGTAATAACCCGATAATGATCACCCTCCCATGATACTTTCAGAACCTTTGTAGAGAGGCGCACAGTGATGTCAGGGTTATAGACCTTTGCGTTCCTGACAAATGAGTGGCTCAGTTTTCTGAAGTCAACTGTATATCCATCTTCGGTGAGAAATGCCAGAAGCTCCTGTTCCGGATCCCGTCCCTCAAGAATCCTTGGCTCGACCTTTCCAATCTCCTCCTTCCCTATCATCCTGAGCTTCGGAAACAGCTGCCCGAATGACGGGAACCTTTCGCTAAGAGTCTTTACCTGCTCCTTCCCTACGGCAAGGACCATCTTGGGCACCTTGATGAAGAGTCCTTCATCACCCTTTGCAGATTTCTCGGTCTCAAGGTAATGCATCACCATGTCGGCGTACCGCTTTACCTTTTTTGCCTTTTCCAGTGTATAATTCGTTTCAATGTCGCCAAAATGAAGTGTCTGGCTGTTCATCCGGGGAGATGAATTCACCAGTCCGAAGTCAGAATACTTTTCAATCAGAGCTATATTTTTTACATCAGTGTACTTGCTCAGTGTATAGAGCAGTGCCGTGCCGCTTACTCCGCCTCCCACAATTACTACATCGTGCTTCATTCTCAAAAAAGTTTTTAAGGATCTGTTTATTGAACGTTAAACGGGAGCTACCCCCCCTGATTCTGTCTACAAGAAAATGAAATTATCCAATTAAATTACTAACACATTGTAAATATCACATTTTGAATTATTTGACCTGTTATTCCAATAACAGCGTCTTTACTCTTTTAAAAAACAAAGGAGAGCCCGTTTTGTTTAACTGCTGTTCATACTTCTTACTGATTTTTTGTTGTCAAAATCTGATTAAATTTACGTGATTATAATTTGATCAAAACATATATTTCTTTGTTATTTAAAAAAACAAGCCATGCCGAGAGTATTCAAAGCCATAGAGATAGAAAAGGAAGAAAAGGAGATAATGCGTGATTATCTCGATCGTCACATGCCTCATGTAATCTGCCCTGACACGGTCAGACGGGGAGAGAAATTCATGGTTAAGGTGCGAATGGGGGAAGAATATCCGCACCCTGACGACCATGATCACTTCATCAGCATGCTGCAGTTGTGGAACCGTGAGACCCTGATGGCTGAGGCGCGTTACGCCGCTGGGGCCAACGGCAAGCTCCCTACCCACTTCGAGGTAGACTTCTTCATTGTTGCTCCTGAGGTGTCGATGAACCTCAGTGCCATGGCGGTATGCACCAAACACGGACTGTGGCAGAGTGAGGACAAGGCTGTAAAGGTGACCGACTGAAAATACAGAAAAACCAGCAAGCATACCATGGGATAATTTATCATGATGAAGAGTCTGCTGCATTATCTGTCACCCTTTACGCTGTTTTTACTGGTGGTATTAGCATCATGCCGCCCAATTGATGATAAGAAATACCTTGAAGAGGGGGTCTCAAAACTGCTTGCCACTTACCGGAATGCAACGATAAGAGATGTGAGCTACAGGCTGTCTTTTAACATTCCGGATGCAAAGGATAAACCGATTTCAGGTCACTCGATAATTGAATTTACCCTTGACTCAAGGAGAGAACCTATCCTGATTGACTTCCGCGCTCCCGAAGATTACCTTGAGTCACTGACCGTCAATGGTCAGACTCTCCCGGCCGAGATTATCAACGGTCACATCGTCATTCCCGGCAAGCACCTCCGCAGGAGCTATAACCGCGTTGAGACGGAATTCCGAGCAGGCGATATGTCACTGAACCGTAATGATGATTACTTATATACCCTCTTTGTCCCTGATCGCGCTTCGACTGCCTTCCCCTGCTTTGACCAGCCTGATATTAAAGCGCGGTACCATCTCACCCTTGACATCCCCCCCGGATACAGGGCTATGTCAAACAGTCCGGCCTCAGACATTGACTCAACCGGAAGCAGTATCAGAATACGCTTCTCTGAAACGAAACCGATAAGCACATATCTCTTTGCCTTTGCAGCCGGTAGATTTGATCTCATCGAAAAAGAGATAGACGGAGTAAAGATGGAGATGCTTCATCGTGAAACCCGTAAAGGGTACATTGAAAATAACGCTGACGAGATCTTTCGTCTTCATCTGAGCTCACTCAGGTGGCTTGAGAAATATACCGATATCCGTTACCCTTTCGAAAAATTCGGATTTGTGCTGATACCGTCATTTCAGTACAGTGGTATGGAGCACCCCGGTTCAATATTCTACCGTGCCTCATCACTTCTGCTCGAAGAGTCTCCCACCCTTAATGAAAGGCTGTCGCGTGCCTCACTCATTGCCCACGAGACGTCTCACCTCTGGTTTGGCGACCTGGTGACCATGAGATGGTTTGACGACGTCTGGCTGAAGGAGGTCTTTGCGGGATACATGGCAGACAAGATAGTCAATCCTGACTTCCCCGATATCAACCACGATCTACGGTTCTTACTCTCAAGATATCCTGCCGCCTACTCTGTTGACCGCACCGGCGGTTCCAATCCTGTTATCCAGCAGCTTGACAATATGAAGGATGCAGGTTCGCTGTACGGAGCCATAATTTACAACAAGGCGCCGATAGTGATGCGTCTCCTTGAGCAGATCACCGGAGAGGATGCCCTGCAGAAGGGGATACAGGTTTACCTGAAAACCTACTCATGGAGTAACGCCAGCTGGGATGATCTTATAACCATCCTCGCGGAGGTCTCCTTCAAACCGCTTGAAGAGTGGAGCAGAATGTGGATGAGAGAGGCAGGCATGCCCTTCATCATGACAGAGGTCACCGATGACAGCGCCGGTTATATGATCAGGTTCAGTGAAAAAGACCCGGAAGGAGGGGTAAGACACTGGCCACAGACCCTGAAGGCTATGGTAATTACACCGTATGATACTGTTTCCGGAGAAATAATTGCCGGCGACAGAAATTCATACATCACGGTGCCTGAGATGCCTCTCTGCATCATCCCTGACATATCAGCCATGGGTTACGGAACCTTCCTTTTTGACTCCCTTTCAATGAAATACCTTACTGACAGCATCAGCACAGTTAACGAGCCGCTGCTC
>Ga0209262_10000360_pt1 | contig 22225 bp, 21 predicted proteins | sample Lowcelwee11metaG_FD_187171 | JGI IMG/M metagenome (GOLD analysis project Ga0209262, IMG submission 187171) | Freshwater pond sediment microbial communities from the University of Edinburgh, under environmental carbon perturbations - Low... | ecosystem: Environmental > Aquatic > Freshwater >...
GGCGATCGCGTCCGATCCGTAGACCGCCGACGCTCCGCCGCTTACGACCTCGACGCTCTCGACCAGCGAGGCGGGTATCACGTTGACGTCGACCACGCCATTGCCGTTGGCCGGCACGATACGCCGACCATCCAGCAGCACGAGTGTCGACGTCGCGCCGAGGCCACGCAGCTGCACGTTGCCCTGGCCGCCGTTGCCGGGATTGTTCGAGGTGCTGGTGAAATCAGGGGTGAACTGTGGCAGCTGGCTCACCACCGTATCGACGCTGGTGGAACTGGTGCGGGCGAACGCGTCCGCCGTGATGCTGACGATGGGGCTTGCCGACTCGAAGTCCGGCCGCGCGATGCGCGAGCCGGTCACGATGATCTGCTCGAGTTCCTCTCCGGGCGCCTGCGCGCGTGCCGACGCGGGCAGCAGAAAAGCCGCCGCGGCCACGCCCGCGAGCACAGCAGACCAGCGCAGATTCGAATGAAAATGAACAGGCGGCGGCACACCAGGACTGCGCCGGTAGCGAACAGAAGCCGGCGCTGCGACCGTGCCCATACCCCTCCCTCGGCCATGGGCGGATGCAGAGCTGACCGGCTTCTGCAGGCTCATGGGCACATCTTGTTCTTCCGCGATTTATAGACGCGAAAAACTGGCGCGTCAATTTCCGTCAAGTCGACTGGGTCGTTCTCCCGTCTCATGAGGCATGGCCGCGAAAAGCCTTGCGAGCTGTTGAGTGAGGCTCAGCGCCGCGGCGTGAGATGCGTAGCGCATCGGGGCAATGGCGTCGCAGGCCGATCTCCATCGTGCGCAGCACGCAGCGGCGCACACGCACGAACAGCACCGGGTCGCGGTGCAGGTTGGTATTCCCGCCCGCGGCTTCACCGCTCCGGCGGTCGGTTACCTTACACGTCGAGCATCCGCTTCTCGGTGCGGCCGAAGACCGCTCAGGGTCGTCTTTCACCGTACAACGTCTGCAAACGGGAACAGGATTTCGGACGCTGCCCGGGGCCAAGGAAAAACGGACGCCCGTATACGCGTCGAACCGGCCAACTGCAGACCCTCGACAGCGAAAAGCAGCCGCCCAAGCGCAGACGGTAATGCTGGCCGATCCTCATGCGGTCACCTACTGCAGCCGCTACATCGACGGCGATATCCGGTGGCACGCTGGACTGCACGAGGATACCTGCCGCAATGTCCGGAGCCATGACCTCGTCCATGACCCTATCGCCTGGCTCCGGCGTCTGCCACTGGCGAGCGAAGTCATGCCATGCGTGGTCGCGATCGACAACGCCTCCGCCGCCAGCAGCTGCGTCGCGATACATGCAACGTAGGCCTCCTTCGATGAGTCGAAACCCTCCGGCCATGCGCAGTTGAATCCAGGTAGTGCCAATGTCACGACGTCCTTGCGAGCAAGCGACTCGATCACCGGTGGCCAGACCCGAGGTGTGCGCAGAGCAGGTGGGTGACCGCTCCGGTCTCGGTCTCGCGCGTCGCGAGGTCGGGGCGGGTGCTGCGATCCGCTTGCCAGTAGAGGCGACGCCCGCGCGACCGTCCTTCACTTCAGCAGACGATAATCACTCAAGCGAAACCACTTGCGGGAAAGGATGAACCCGGTCACTGGTTCCGGGGAGAGGCTGGTGACCTCTTCGGTCATGTTTTTCCTGTAAAAGGCGGTGCAGGTGGCATTCTGCCAGACCGTCTTTTGCATCTTTCGTCTCATGCCGGCGACGTATGCATCCTGAAGGTCGGGTCTGGCATCGATGGCCTTGATGCCCTTGTCCCGCTTCACGGCGCAAATGGCTTGCACGATGTAATCAGTTGCAGCCTCCATGTAGGACATCTGCGAGCTGTGTCCGGTGCCGGTGTTCGGGCCGTTCACCTTGAAGTAATTGGGGTAACCGGAGACGGTGATGCCCTTGAAGGAGACCGCCTCCTTTTCCCATTCGCTGTTGAGGTTGCGGCCACCCAGCCCATGCACCTGGAACGTCAGCGCTTTCTTCATGTTCGAATAGGCGAAGTAGCCCGTGGCGTAGACGATGACGTCGAGCGGGAACTCCTTGCCATCCCTTGTCCGGATACCCTGGGGCGTGATGCATTCAATCCCGCTGATGTCCACATCGACATTGTCGAGGGACAGCGCGGGGAGATAGGTGTTGGTCGGTATGACCCGCCGGCAGCCCAACTCGTAGTCGGGCATCATGTGTTGCCGCAACTTGTCGTCCTTGATGTACTTGCCCAGATGCTTGGTCAACCTTCTCCGGTAGTGGTCCTTCATGAGCCGACTGATTGCCGAAATCCCCGGATAGCGGCGAAAGGCGATGAACCGGATGTCGTAGAAAGCAAAGACCAGCAAACGGATGCTGTGCCGTATGCCCGGCAGGGTTCGAACGAAACGCTCGACGGCACCGTAGTGCCGGTCCGAGCGCGGGAGAATCCACTGCGCCTTGCCCATGAACAGGGTCAATCGGGACACCTTGCCGGCAATGGCCGGAACGATCTGGGCTGCGGAACATCCAGAGCCGATCACGCCGACACGCTTTCCTTCATAGGCGACGGAGTGATCCCAGTGCCCTGAGTGGAAGATCGGTCCTTGGAAGTTTTCCGCACCTTGGATACGGGGAATATGCGGGTTCGCCAGTACGCCGCTGGTGTCGATCACGAAGCGGGCGATATACCTCTCGCCTGACTCAGTCTCCACGTGCCACTGCAATTCGCGCTCGTCAAAAGCGAGCCTGGCCACCGTCTGGTTCATGCGGGCATGCTTTCGCAAGCCGAACCTGTCGATGATGTGGTTCGTGTAGGCGAGCAATTCGCTCTGCGGGGCAAAGGATTTCCTGAATGGATAGGGTATGAACGAGATGCAGTAAAGGCTGGTTGGAACGTCCACCTCTGCGCCGGGATATGAGTTGACCTGCCAGGTGCCGCCCATCTCGGAGCTTCTTTCCAACAAGACGAAGTCGTTGCATCGCTTCTTCTGCAAGCGGATGGCCGCCAACAACCCTGAGAACCCGGTCCCGATGATCACGGTCTCGACATGGCGAGGCTGCATCGGGCTCCCGGCGTGCGCAGATACCTCTCCCGATGCGGCTTGCTCCGATGCGCTCATCTCCTGCTGCAACCCGCGGCCGCACGGGTCGTGGAGGACGGGCACCGCCGGGTGAAGGAGATTGCGCAGGCGGAAGTCGCGAGCGCAGGTGAGATACTCGCCATATCGAGAATGAGCACAGACTGCGCACAAGATGCGATTCGGACAACACGGCACGACGACATCAGCAATTGCTCCAGGACGTTCTGCTGGCCTCCGGTATGGCACCCAGCCCTTGCCGCGATCGGGTAGTCGCATGCATTACCCTGTGAGACGTCAGAGCTCGGCAAAATCAGTCGCCCTCCTGCAACCTTGCTCACCGACCGTCATCGATTTGCATTCGCATTACTGAATGGAAGCTGCGGATGTCTGGTACAAGTCGTTGTCGGGCTTGCAGCGCTGGGGTGCGTTGCCTCAGGACTCGCCCGCCGACGGATCAGGTGACGACCATGCCGCCGGATCGAGCGCATAGAATTCCTGCAGCAGCGCGTACAGTCGCGGATGCGAGGCGAGCAGCTCCGCCGGGCGCTCGAAGAAGTCCTCAGTCGCGACCGCAAAGAACTCAGTCTCGTCCTCGGCAGCGTAGGGATCGAGAAACGTATCTTCACCGCGATCGACGGTGTCGAGCAGCTGCTCGAACTCGAGACTGAGGTCGTCGGCCCATGCATCAAGGGATCGCAACCGCGTGGCGGTCGATTGCTGCCGCGAGGGCGGTGCAGGAGGGGCCGCCAGGCCGAGGCCCTCCGCATCGAGATAATGCGCGAACTCGTGCAGCGCGACGTTGTAGCCTTCGCCGGGGAAGCGCGCCGCTTCGAGCACGTCGTCCCACGACAGGATGATGCGGCTCGACTCCCAGGCCTCACCCGACAGCACGCGCCGCCGCTTCGCGACGACGCCGGCCTCGTCCTCGACTTCGTCCTCGACCCAGAAGGCTGCCGGGTAGACGAGGATCGAGTGCAGGTCGTCGTAGTGGCCGCGTCGGCCGAGCACGAGCAGGCAGGCAAGGGCGGCAATGGTGGAGCGGATCTCGTCCGTGACGACGAGCCCGTTGCAGCCGATGAACTGTTTCTCGGCGAGGAACGCGCCCATCAGCGACTCGAGGCGCGCCCGCAATTGCGGCGGCAGGCGACGCACGGATGGCACGTTGCGGTCGATTGCGGCGCGTGCGATCTCCGGCAGCGGTTCGGCCATGCGGGCCGCCCGGCGCCGTGCCCGCCACCACGGCGTCACGAGCAGCCAGGCGAGCACGCCGATCGCGACGATCGTGACCGCGACGATCGGCGTCAATGCGGCCTCAGGCGTAGCTCTTCTTCAGGCGCTCGACCAGCTTGATGTAGGCCTCCATGGCCTTCGTCGAGTCCGTGCCCTTGAGTTTCGCCCACGCGTCGTATTTCGCCCGGTCGGCGAAGCTGAACGCGCCCGGGCGGTCGCCCGTCACGTCACCGGCCGTCGCCTGCTTGAAATGCGCGTAGAGGCGCAGCATGTCTTCGTCGTCGGGGCGCTTCGTGAGTTTCTGCACGTCGGCCGCGGCCGTATCGAACTTCTTTTTCAGGTCTGACATTTCGTCTCATCCCCCCGCTCAGGAGTCGCAAGCATACCCGAGCGCGGTTCACGGCCGCAGCCGGTTGACGAGGTGCTTGAGGCGGCGCAGGTCTGCGTCGGTCGGGAGCGGCCCGTAGCGCAGGTCCACGTAGACGTCACGGATCTGTGCCAGGTCTGCGGCGAGATCCGGGCATGCAGCGGTAGCGCGCTCGAGGAACGCCACCGGGCCCTCGGGTGGCTGTGGCTGCAGGCCACGGCGAACCAGGCGTCGCCGGACCACGTCGTGCAGGCGGGCCGGCCAGTCCCGGGCGGGCGGGCGGAATCGCCAGGCCAGGTACGCGGACAGCCCGACGAAAAATGCGGCGAGGCTCGCCGCCATGCCGAGACCGAGCGTGCGCCAGTCCGGGTCGTCGACGCCGAGGCGCTCGAGCAGGTCCAGCTGCCGGGCTGCATTGAAGCGGACGACGCGCTCGTTCCAGAAGTCGTTCAGCGTGTCCCACCTGAGGGAGACCTGCATCCACAGGTTGCTCGCATCGCGCAGGCGACCCGGCACCGGTTCGAATTCATCCATCGCGCCGATCAGCCCGCGCTCGATGCGCTCCGGGGCCACCGCCGCCGTCGGATCGACGCGCAGCCAGCCGCGTCCCTCGATCCAGATCTCGGACCACGCGTGCGCGTCGCTCTGCCGCACGATCAGGTAGCCGCCCAGGGGATTGAACTCGCCGCCCTGGTAGCCGCTGACGACCCGGGCCGGCACGCCGGCCGCGCGCATCACCAGCGTGAACGCCGAGGCGTAGTGTTCGCAGAAGCCGCGACGGGTCTCGAACAGGAACTCGTCCATCGCGTTTTCCGCGAGCTTCGGCGGGTCGAGCGTGTAGACGAACGGTTGCTCGCGAAACATCGTCAACATCGCCTGCGCGATCGCTCGAGGATCGCCGTACTGGGCGGCCAGTCGGCGGGCCAGTGCCCGACTGCGCGGGTTGCCTTCCTCCGGCAACTGCAGGCCCTTGCGGCGCAGCGACTGCGGCAGCTCGACGCCGGCGATGAAGCTCGGGTAGGAACGCAGCCTGAACGAGGAGACTTCCGACAGCCGTCGCGACGCCACGAGCTGGAAGTCGTAGGTCCGCACCGCCTCGCGTTCCGGCCACTCGGCAGGAATGTCGAGCGCCAGGATCCACGGCCGATCGGTGGGTTCGAGCGTGATCTGGTAGTCAACCGGCTCGCCGAGATAGGTGACTTCCTGCGACGGGAAGGCTTGCGCGCGCGGTCGGCGCCAGCTGCGACCGTCGAATTCGTGCAGCACGGGACCGCGCCAGTAACGCTGTGCGGGCGGCGGCAACTCGCCCGAGAACCGCACGCGGAACGCAACCGCGCCGGAGACGCTGAGGTCGGAAATGTCGCCAGGCGTCATCTCGTCGCCGAGCCCGGTGCGCGCCGACTCGCCCGTGCCGATCCCCCAGAACGGCCCCGGCAGCCGCGGGAACAGCACGAACAGCAGGACTGCGAGCGGCAGGGCCTGCAGCAGCAGCGCGCCGGTGCGAGTCAGCACGTCGCGCGCGGAATCCCCGGCGCTGCCGGCGTGCACGCGCATCAGCGCGGCCGTCAGGAAAACGCCTCCGGCCAGCAGGTAGGGCAGCTGCGGCAGACGCTGGTCGCGCAAAAGTGCGGAATAGAGCAGGAAGTAGGCGATGAACACGATCACCGTGAGGTCCCGCGAGCCGCGCGTCTCGAGCAGCTTGACGCCGGCCAGCAGGACCAGGAAGGCCGTGCCGGCTTCGATGCCGTTCAACGTTCGATAGGTGCCGAGTACCACCAGCGTCGCCGCGATTGCGACCAGCACCCGTAGCCACCTCGGGGGCAGCGGCCAGGCGCGTCGCTCGGCCGCCCAGCGCCAGGCGACCGCCGCGGCGATCAGCAGCGAGATCCAGCCAGGCAGGAACGGCACGTGCGGCGCGACCGCCGCCGCGAGCGCGCCAAGCACCCACGGCAGGCCGCGCATCGGCTCCGCGGGACGCTCAGGCACGGTCCCGTGCCTCCTCGAAGAGCGCCAGCGTATCCAGGCAGCGGTCGCGGTGCGCGGTGCCGAGATTCGGTTCGATCACCGCCCCGGGCAGCCGCAGCCCGAAAGCCTCACCGTGCTCGTGCGCGTCGAGCACCCAGCGGCACAACTGGGCGAGGCGGGCCTCCGTGTCGAGCGCGGGCAGGCTGTCCCAGTCGAACACGTGCGAGACCACGTCGGTGCCGGCGTACTGCTTCGTGTGCAGGCCCTGGCCCCGCGCAAAGGCCTTCCACGCGACCTGCCGCAGCGAGTCGCCGGCCTGGTAGGGCCTGAGCCCGGCGAAATCGTGGTCGCCGCGCGCGAAGTCCTGCGCGCCACCGGTGTCGGTCTCCACGCCGGGCGGAATGCGGTTACGCTCGGCGGGCGTGGGCCAGGCGATCGCAGCGTGCTCGCCGTGGACGACGGCCCAGGCGCGAAACAGGCCGAGCGGGTGTCGTGTGGCGACCTGGTAGCGGGCGAGCGGCACGCGCCCCCTGTGCTGCGCGCGCAGTGCAAGCGTCGCGGACGCCGAGCCGGCGGCAGGCACGTCTGCGATCGAGGGTGGCTGCTGACCGACGTTGAGCTCGATGCGCGGCCGGGGCGCGAGCGATGGATTGACGAGCAGCAGGCGGAACGCGACGTCGCGTCCCGCGAACGCCGATTCGGCGCCGGTGAGCCGGATCTCGAGGCCGGACAGCGTGCCATGGCAGTGATGCATGGTGACGAGTCCGAGGCTGGCGAGCAGGAAAGCGAGGCCGAGGCCGAGGTTGTTCCCGTAGTTCAGCGCACCGAGCACCATCGCGAACACCATCGTCGCGTACGCCAGCCCGAGCGCGGTCGGCAGGATGTAGATGCGTCCGCGGTGCAGGCGCAGCGGCTCCGGGTCGATGCCCTGGCGCCGCCGGATCCACGCCTGCGTGCGCGCCTCCAGGGCCGAGCGCAGGCGGCGGAGCGGGCTCGCCATTGCCGGTCAGGGCACGGGGACGGCTTCGAGGACGTGCCGGCCGACCTGCGTGGCGTCGCGAAAGCGCGACTCGTCCCGGGGCGCGAGGCGATGACCCACCACCGGGCCGAGCACGGCCTGCACGTCCTCCGGCAGGACGCCCGGATGCCCGTGCATCAGCGCCCACGCCTGCGCCGCGCGCAGCAGCGCGATCACGGCGCGCGGCGAGAGCCCGGCCTCGAAGGCCGCGGACTCGCGCGTGTGGCGCGCGATCGCCTGCACGTAGTCGAGCAGCGCCCCCGATGCGTGCACGCGCGGCACCTCGCCTTGCAGCCTGAGGAGTTGCTGCGGGGTCAACGCCGGGGCCAGCGTCGCGAGCAGGTCGCGGCGGTCGCTGCCGAGCAGCAGCTGGCGCTCGAGCGCGGCCTCCGGGTAGCCGAGCTCGATCCGCATCAGGAACCGGTCGAGCTGCGACTCGGGCAGCGGGAAGGTACCCACCTGGTAGATCGGGTTCTGCGTGGCGATCACGAAGAACGGCTCGGTGAGCGGGTAGGTCTGGCCGTCGGCGGTCACCTGGTGCTCTTCCATCGCCTCGAGCAGCGCGCTCTGCGCCTTGGGCGTGGCGCGGTTGACCTCGTCCGCGAGCACGAGCTGCGCGAAGACCGGCCCGCGGTGAAAGCGGAACTGGCCGGTCTCCTGCTCGAACACCGACACGCCGATGATGTCGGCGGGGAGCAGGTCGCTGGTGAACTGGATCCGCTGGTAACTCAGGCCGAGCGTCCGAGCCAGCGCGTGCGCCAGCGTCGTCTTGCCGACACCCGGGATGTCCTCGATCAGCAGGTGACCGCGGGCCAGCAGGCACGCGACACAGAGTCGTAGCTGCTGCTCCTTGCCGAGGATGATTTCGCCGAGGCTCGACACGGCGGCCTCGACCAGGGCCAGCGTGTCGCCGTCGCGTTGCTGCGGCGCGCTCACGCTGTGACTCCGGCCTGCTGCACCGTGGCCAGCCGCCGCATCTGCTCGCCGAGCTGCTCGAGCTGGCGCTCGAACTCCGCGACCCGGTCGCGCTCCTTGGCGACGACCTCCGGCGGTGCGTTCGCGACGAAGCTGGCGTTCGCGAGTTTCGCCGCGCACTTGTCGCGCTCGAGCCCGGTCTTCGCGCGCCGCTTCTCGAGGCGGGCGAGTTCCGCCGACACGTCGTCGACCAGGCGCGAGAACGGCGCGAGGATCGCCCGTCCGTCGATGATCGCGATCGCGCAGGGCGGCAAGGCCGACTCGGACGCGACGACGCTGACCGATTCGAGGTTGCCGACTCGCGTGATCGTGCCCGCCAGCGCGGCCAGCGCCTCGGCGTCGCCCTCGCGGGTGGTCTGCACGAAGACCGGAGTCGCCCGTGAGTGCGGCACGTCGAGTTCGCCGCGAATCTGGCGGATGCCGAGCACGACCGCCTGCAACGCCGCAACCTGGCGCTCGGCGTCCGCGTCGGCGGGGAACTCCGCGGCGCGAGGGTAAGGCTCGAGCATCACGCTCGGGCCGTTGCGGCCGGCGAGCGGACCGACGCGCTGCCAGATTTCCTCGGTGATGAACGGCATCAATGGATGCAGCATGCGCAGCGTCGCCTCCAGGACTTCGAGGAGCGTGCGTCGCGTGCCGAGCTTCGCTGCGGGCGAGGCGTCGGCCGACTGCAGCACGGGCTTGCAGAGCTCGAGGTACCAGTCGCAGTACTCGTACCAGACGAACTCGTAGATCGACTGCGCGGCGAGGTCGAAACGGTAAGCCGCGAGGTTCGCGCGCACCGACTGCACGGCGACGCCGAGCCGGCCGCGGATCCAGCGGTCGGCGACCGTGAGCTCGCCGGCACCCTCGGCGAGGCTGGCGGCGTGCTCCTCGGTGTTCATCAACACGTAGCGGGCCGCGTTCCACAGCTTGTTGCAGAAGTTTCGGTACCCCTCGACGCGGCCGAGATCGAAGCGGATGTCGCGGCCCATGGTCGCCAAGGCCGTGAACGTGAAGCGCAGCGCATCGGTGCCGTAGGCGGGAATGCCCTGCGGGAACTGCTTGCGCGTGGCTTTCTCGATCGCATTCTTCATCTGCGGCTGCATCAGCCCGGTCGTGCGCTTGGCGATCAGCGCATCGACCTCGATGCCGTCGATCAGGTCGAGCGGGTCGATGATGTTGCCCTTCGACTTCGACATCTTCTGCCCGTGCTCGTCGCGGATCAGGCCCGTGATGTAGACCTCCCGGAATGGCACCTCGCCCCTGAACTCGAGGCCCATCATGATCATCCGGGCGACCCAGAAGAAGATGATGTCGAAGCCGGTCACGAGCACGTTGGTCGGATAGAACGCGGCGAGCTCCGGGGTCTCGCGCGGCCAGCCGAGCGTCGAGAACGGCCACAGCGCCGAGCTGAACCAGGTGTCGAGCACGTCCTCGTCACGGGTGAGCGGCACTTCGCGGCCGTGCCGCGCAGCCGCGGCGTCGAGCGCCTCGGCTTCGTTGCGCGCGACGTACACGTGACCGTCCGCGTCGTACCACGCCGGGATTCGATGGCCCCACCAGAGCTGGCGGCTGATGCACCAGTCCTGGATGTTGCGCATCCACTGGAAGTACGTCTTCGCCCAGTTCTCGGGCACGAAGCGGATACGACCTTCCTCGACCGCGGCGATGGCGGGCGCGGCGAGCGGGGCGATCCGCACGTACCACTGGTCGGTGAGCCAGGGCTCGAGTGCCGCGCCGCTGCGATCGCCGCGCGGTACCGGCAGCGTGTGCGCGTCAGTCTTCTCGAGCAACCCTGCGGCCTCGAGGTCGGCCACGATGCGCTTGCGCGCCTCGAAGCGGTCGAGCCCGCGATAGGCGGCGGGCACCGTGTCATTCAACGCAGCGTCGGCGGTCAGCACGTTGATCATCGGCAATGCGTGGCGCTTGCCGATCTCGTAGTCGTTGAAATCGTGTGCCGGCGTGATCTTGACGCAGCCGCTGCCGAAGGCCGGGTCGACGTAGTCGTCGGCAATGATCGGGATCGGCCGGTCGACGATTGGCAGGCGGATCTCGCGACCGACGAGGTGACGATAGCGCTCGTCGTCCGGATGCACGGCCACCGCCGTGTCGCCGAGCATCGTCTCGGGTCGCGTCGTGGCGACGACGAGGTGTCCCGAGCCGTCGGCGAGCGGGTAGCGCAGGTGCCAAAGGTGACCGGCCTCCGGTTCCGACACCACCTCAAGGTCGGAAAGCGCCGTGTGCAAGACCGGGTCCCAGTTCACGAGTCGCTGGCCGCGATAGATCAGGCCTTTCTCATGCAGGCGCACGAAGACTTCGGCGACTGCGGCCGAGAGGCCCTCGTCCATCGTGAAGCGGTCGCGCGACCAGTCCACGGAATCGCCCAGGCGACGCATCTGCCGCGAAATCGTGCCGCCCGACTGCTCCTTCCACTGCCAGACGCGCTCGACGAACTGCTCGCGACCGAGGTCCTGGCGCGTCTTGCCTTCCGCGTTCAGCTGCCGTTCGACGACCATCTGGGTCGCGATGCCCGCGTGGTCAGTACCCGGCTGCCACAGAGCGCGCTCTCCTTCCATCCGGTGGAAGCGCGTCAGTGCGTCCATCAGCGTGTGCTGGAACGCGTGGCCCATGTGCAGCGTGCCCGTCACGTTCGGCGGCGGGATCATGATGCAGTAGGGCGTGCCGGTGCCGTTGGGCGCGAACCAGCCGGCCGCCTCCCACCGTGCGTAGATGCGTGCCTCGATGTCGGCGGGCGAGTAGCTCTTGTCCATCGATTCCAGTCAGTTCGTGCGCGAGGGTCCGTGGAAATGCTCGTCGACGATCCGCGCGATCATGCCGGGCAACTGGGCGCGCAGCCGGTCGGAGACCTGCTCGAGCAGCAGCGCCTCCATCTCGCGGCAGGCGTTGTGCACGAGCTCGTCGGCGTGCTCGTGGATGGCGACCGTCAACCGCGATTCGAGCTCGTCGAGGAACAGCGTGGTGCGGTCGATCGGCGCGACGGTATCCGGCTCGTCCTCGACGATGTCGTTGAGGACGGGAATGATGTCCATCGGTTGGCTCATGGCGTCCTCGCTGCTCAGAGGTTGTGCGACTCGGGCGTCAGGCCCGCGTCACGATAGCCGCGCCAGCGCACCCGGGCCTGGCGCTTGGCGGCTTCATCCGCACCCACGATCTCGCAGATGCGGCCGAAGCCCAGTGCATCCGCCGGCGGCTCGGCGGCCAGGTTGATCAGCACGTCCCGATGCGTCCCGGGCAGCGCGCCACTCGCGATCAGCACCGGCGTCTCTTCCGCGAGTGCGGGATCCGCCGGCCAGACTGCATGCGGCACGAAACTGCGGTCGCTGAATGTCCACAGCAGGTCGTCGAGTTCGACCGCCTCTGCGGGGCTCGCCGTGCGCACGGTCACTCGCATCCCCTGATCGAAGGCCTTCTCGGCCAGCCGGCATGCGGTCGCGAGGCGGGCCCGCGGATCCGGTGCCCCCAGCAGGTAGAAATCGACCTTGGTCGCGAGCGCGTTCAACGGCGGTGGATCAGGAAGTCCATCAGCAACGGGACCGGTCGCCCGGTGCTGCCCTTCTGCGCGCCGGTCAGGTACGCCGTCCCGGCGATGTCGAGGTGCGCCCAGCGCAGGCCGTCGGTGAACTTGGCGAGGAAGCAGGCCGCGGTGATCGCTCCGCCCTCGCGCCCGCATGAGTTCGTGAAATCCGCGAAGTTGCTCTTCAGCTGGTCGTGGTACTCCTCGGCCATCGGCATGTGCCACGCCCGATCCTCGGCGCGGCGACCGGCGGCCTCGATCTCGGCGGCGAGGTCGTCGTCGTTGCTCATGACGGCGCTGGTGTGCGCGCCGAGCGCAATCACGCACGCGCCCGTCAGCGTCGCGACGTCGACGACCACGGCCGGCTTGAAGCGCCGCGCGTAGGTGAGTGCGTCGCAGAGGATCAGCCGGCCCTCGGCGTCGGTGTTGATCACTTCGATCGTCTGGCCCGACATGCTGTGCACGATGTCGCCCGGCTTCGTCGCGCGGCCGCTCGGCATGTTCTCGCAGGCCGGCACCAGCCCGATCACGTTGGCCGGCAGCCCGATTTCCGCAGCAGCCTTCAATGCGCCGAAGACGCTGGCGGCCCCGGTCATGTCGAATTTCATCTCGTCCATGCCCGGCGGCTGCTTCAGTGAAATGCCGCCGCTGTCGAACGTGACGCCCTTGCCGACCAGCACCACCGGCGCCTGGCCGGCCGGGCCGCCCTGGTGCCGCAACACGATCAGCTTGGCAGGTTCTTCGGTGCCCGCCGTGACCGACAGCAGCGCGCCCATCTTCAGGCGCCGCAGCGCCGCTTCATCGAGGATCTGCGCCTTGATGCTCGCGTGCTGGCGAGCGAGCTCGCGTGCCTGCCGCGCGAGATAGGACGGCGTGCAGACGTTCGCGGGCAGGTTCGCGAGGTCGCGGGTCAGCGCCGCGCCAGCGGCGATGCCGCGACCGTGCTCGAGGCCGCGCACCGCGTCCTTGGTCTGGTCCTTCTCCGGCACGGCGACGCCGAAGCTGCGCAGCGCCGGCGGCGACGGTTTGCGCGTGCTGCGGATCGCCGGGATCCGGTACAAGGCGCTGCCCACCGATTCGGCGGCCAGCCGCGCGCGGTAATACGCGTCGGTCTCCGGCAGCGGCTCGGTCGCAAGGTAGCTCACCGCGTCGCGCGCGCCGGTCTTCGCGAGGGCCGCGGCTGCGGCCAGCAGCGCCTTCTTGTACTGCTTGCGGCCGAAGCCGTCCTTCTTGCCGAGACCGACCAGCAGTACGCGCCCGCACGGGCCGCGTTCCGCGTCGATCAGCGTGACTTCGCCAGCCTTGCCGCGCGCGTCACCGCGCTTCACGAAACGGGCGATACGGCCACCGAGCGCGGCATCGAGCTGGGTCGCGGCCCCGGTGAGGGTCCCCGATTCGTAGAGGCCGACGATCGCGCAGTCCGTGCGCTGGCGCGCAGCCGAGCCGCTCACGGCGTAGTAACGCATGTTGTTTTCCTTCGGTCCTGCGGGTTGTTCTGGCGGCCGCGCCGTATCACCGGCTGGCCGCCCGGCCATTGCGCCCGTTACACTTGCGCCGCGCGCTGACGCCGAAGTCTACCGTTTCCCGACCGGAGCCGCGACCTGTGCTCACCCGGCTTGACCGTTACCTGCTGCGAGAAGTCGCACAGACTTCCGTGGCCGTCACCGGAGTCCTGCTGGTCGTGCTGCTGTCGAACCAGCTCGCTCGCGTCCTCGGCCAGGCGGCCCAGAGCGGTTTTCCGGGCAGCGTCGTGCTGACGCTGATCGGGCTCACGACGCTGCAGCAGCTCACGGTGCTGGTGCCGATCGGCCTGTTCCTCGGCATCGTGCTCGCGCTCGGGCGGCTCTATCACGAGAGCGAGATGACCGCGATGGCGGCCTGCGGGGTGGGGCCGGTCAGCATCTACCGGCCGATCGTGATCTTCGCGCTCGTGGTCGTGGCGCTGCTCGCGGCGCTGTCCTTCCGGGTCGTTCCAGTCGCCGGCATGCGCGCGCAGGAGATCCGCATCGAAGCGTTGCGCACTGCCCAGTTCGGCGCGCTCGAGGCCGGGCGGTTTCGATCGTTCGCCGGTGGCGACGCGGTCTTCTACGCCGAGAAAGTGCAGCGCAACGGGCAGCTCGAAGGCGTCTTCGTGCAGCGACGGGTCGAGGACCGGCTCGAGATCGCGGTAGCCGAGCGCGCGGAGCAGCGCGGGGCCGGGCAGGCCGAGCAGGTGTTCGTGCTGTTCGACGGCCGTCGGTACGAAGGTGTGCCGGGCCGCAACGAGTGGCGCATCGTCGAGTTCAAGGAGCACGGCATTCCGGTGCGGATGCCCGAGTACCGGGCGAAAAAGGAGCGTCGCGAGCTCAGGGCGACCGCGGCGCTGCTCGGCTCGGAGGAGGGGCCGGACCGGGCCGAGCTCGCCTGGCGAATCGCGGTCCCGACGATGGCCGCAGTGCTGACCCTGCTGGCCGTGCCGCTCGCCAAGCTGCGCCCGCGCGAGGGCCGCTTTGCCCGCATCGGCGTCGCGGTGCTGGCTTATTTCATCTACTCGAACCTCGTCGCCACCGTGCGCGTCTGGATAGAGAAGGACGCCGCCGGTGGCGCGCTCGGCATGTGGTGGGTGCACCTGCTGCCGATCGCACTGGCGATGTGGCTGCTGTGGCGCGACGAGCGGCCGGGACCGTTGTGGCGGCGGGCGCGGGCGGGGAAAGTGACGTGACGATCCTCGGCAACTACATCATCCGCACGATTCTCGGCTACACCGCGCTCGTGATGCTCGTGCTGCTGGCACTCGGCGCGCTGTTCCTGTTCATCGGCCAGCAGGACGACATCGGCACCGGCGGCTATTCGGCCAGCCAGGCGATGCTGTTCGTCGGGCTCAGCCTGCCAAGCTACCTGTTCCAGCTGTTGCCGGTGGGCGCGCTGATCGGTGCGCTGCTCGGGCTCGGCAACCTGGCCCGCGGCAGCGAGCTCGTCGTGATGCGCGCCTCCGGCATCACGACTGCACAGTTCTGCCGCTGGCTGGGCATCGCCGGGTTCCTGCTCGCCGTCGTGATGGTCGGTCTCGGCGAGTTCGTGGCGCCGCCGCTCGAGAAGTACGCGCGCCAGATCAAGACCTTCAGCAAGTTCAGCGAGTTCAGCTTCGCCGGCAAGGGCGGTACCTGGGTCCGTGACGGCGACACGATCATCAGCGTCGAACAGCAGTCGGCGGACTCGCGCTATGGGGGTGTGCAGGTGTTCCGCTTCGACGGTGGCCGCCGCCTGCTCAGCGTCGGGCGCGCAGAGACCGCCAGCGTGGACGAGCAGAGCCGCTGGCGCCTCGAGGGCTTCGCCGAGACGCGCTTCGCAAACGGTGGCACGGAGTCCGGGCGCGCCGACATGCACGAGGTCAAGTCGTCGCTGTCGGCGGACTTCCTCGGCCTTGCGGTGGTCGCCCCGGAAACCATGGGCCTGCGCGACCTGGTGACCTACATCGGCTACCTCGAGCGCAACAATCTCGATGCGCACGCCTTCGAGATCGCGCTGTGGTCGCGCCTCGCGCGCCTCGTGGCGCTGTTGCTGGTCGTGATCCTCGCGCTGCCGTTCGCGCTCGGACCGATGCGCAGTTCCGGGCAGGGTGCGCGGACCGTGATCGGCATCCTGATCGGGGCCGGCTTCGTGCTGCTGAGCCGCACGCTGGAGAGCAGCGGGCGGCTCTTCGACCTGGAGCCGTGGATCGTCGGCTGGGGCCCGACGGTGCTACTGGCGGCGCTGACGTTCGGGCTGCTGCTGCGGACGCGCTGAGTGTCCTCAGCCGCGGCCGGTGCCCTTCGGCACGAGCAGGATGCGAGTGCCGCTCAGGCGGTCGTGCCACGCGCGCCGCTGCGGATCGATCGCAATCCACAGGTAGCCGAGCCCGAACGGCAGCCACGACAGCACGGCCGCTGCGAGACGCAGCGCGGTGTCGAGCCAGCCGAGTGCCGCGCCGTCGTCGCGCTCGATGCGCAGGCGCCACGAAGCCATGCCGAGCGTCTGTCCGCGCCGGGTCCAGAAGATCCCGAAGTAGCCGACGATCAGCAGCGCGAGCACCGCGCGGTAGACGAATTCGAGCGCCGGGTGCGCTTCCGGGTCGAGCGCTTCGCCCCCCGTGAGCGGCAGGAAGGCCGCCGTCGCGATCATCAGCACCGCGAGCAGCAGCATTGCGTCGTAAAGCACGGCACCGAGGCGGCGCAGCAGGCCTGCGGGGACCTCGGGCGAAGACTGCAGTGGGTTCGGTGACTGCATCGGCTGTGACGATTCGTGATTTGCGGTCGCCGGGCTCAGAACTTGTCGGGCCGCAGCACGCTGACGTCCTGCAGGTACAGGATCATCGCGTAGTGGTCGTAGTAACGCTCCCGCAGCCGCGCGGCGATGCGCTCGGCGAGCGCTGGCTCGCAGACGATCTCGATGCGCACGTTGCCCTCCTGCGCCCAGTCCGACTGGCGGGTGCCTCGGCCGCCCTTGCCGCGCGCGTCGGTGATCGTGTAGCCGCGCACGCCGAGCGCCTCGAACTCGGCGAGCAGCTCGCGCTCGAGCAGGGCCTCCGTGACGATGGTGAGCAGGCGGCGCGGGAAGTGCTCCATGGGTGCGATCCTCAGCCGGCCAGCGCCGTGGCGAGGCGCTCGTAAAGCGGAATGCCGACGATGATGTTGAACGGGAACGTGACGGCCAGCGACGCCGTCAGCGACAGGGCCGGATTCGCCTCTGGCACCGCGGTGCGGATGGCAGCCGGCGCCGCGATGTAGGAAGCGCTGGCCGCGAGCGTCGCCAGCACGACAGCACCGCCCAGCGAAAGCCCGAGCGCGCGGCCGAGCAGCGCGCCCACGACCGCGAACACGAGCGGCGTCAGGACGCCGAAGAGCGTGATGAACAGGCCATGCCGGCGCAACGTCGGCAGTTGCGCGGCGGCGATGAGCCCCATCTCGAGCAGGAACAGCGCCAGGATCCCCTTGAACAGGTCGAAGAACAGCGGCTGGATCGACGCAGTGCCCTCCGGACCGGCGAGCCACCCGATCGCAAGACCGCCGAGCAGCAGCACGATGCTGCGGCCGAGGAACAGTTCGCGCAGCAGCCGGCCCCACGCGACGTCGCCTTGCAGGCCGCGCGCCAGCACGATGCCCGCAAGGATGGCCGGCACCTCGAGCAGCACCACCCAGACCGGCGCCCGCCCCTCGAACGAGATGCCGCGGGCCGCAAGGTAGCTGGCCACGACGGCGAACGTGCCGACACTCACCGAGCCATAGTGCGCGGCGAGCGACGCGGCGTCCGCACGCGAGAGCCGGCCGATGCGCCGCGCGACTGCGAATGCCGGCAGCGGCAGCAGGAAGCCGAGCAGCAGGATGCCTCCCAGTTCGACCGCAGGCAGGCCGCCCGTGTCACGCGCGAGTTCCACACCGCCCTTGAGGCCGATCGAGAGCAACAATACGGTGCTGACGAATTCGTAGATCGCCGCGGGCAGGCGCAGGTCGGCCCGGGCGACGCCGGCGGCGAGGCCCAGCACGAAAAACCAGATGACGGGGTCGAGTTGAAGCATGCCGCAACGCCGGGCCCTGGGCCTCGAAGTCGCGCAACGGTATGCGAATCCGGCGCTGGAGTCACGGGGCCGATTGCTAGAATGCGGGCTCGCTGAAGAGGCTCCGATGAAAAATGTCCTGAAGCGCACGACCCTGATCGTCCGTGATGCCGAGCGCTCGCTCGCGTTCTACCGCGACGTGCTCGGCCTGACCGTGTGGTACGACGACGAGATCGTCCTCTCGGGGCACAGTCTCGCGGCCGGCGGACCAGGGGATCGCACGCGGCTCGTGATCATGCAGGCGCGGGACCCGGTGATCGGCATGCTCGGGCTGCTGCAGTTCATCGTCCCGCCACTCGCGGTGCCAGCCGCGGAGCGCCAGCGCCTCGCGGTCGGCGACGTGGTGTTCGTCATGCAGACCGACGACGTCGATGCCGTCTACCGCCGGCTGGCCGACTGGGGTGCCCGCGTGCATGCCGCTCCGCACGCGTTCGAGGTGCGCGGCGCGGACGGGCAGCTCGTGCGGATGACCACGCTCAGTTTCTGGGATCCGGACGGGTACTTCTTCGAGGTCAACCAGCGGTTGGCCGCCTGACCATGCCGCAGGTCGCGACTCGGCTCGTCTGGGACCTGCCGGTGCGGATCACGCACTGGCTGCTCGTGGCCTGCGTGGCCGGCTGCTGGGCAACGCACTACGCGGGCGTGGAGTGGTTTCACTGGCATCGCCGGCTGGGTTACACAGTGCTGGTGCTGGCAGCGTTCCGCGTCGTCTGGGGCTTCGCGGGCACGCGACACGCGCGGTTCGCGAATTTCCTGCGCGGTCCGCGCGCGATCGTAGAGTACCTGCGGAGCGGCCGCGAGACCGCGGGCCACAATCCGCTCGGTGCGCTCGGCGTGGTCGCGATGCTCGCCCTGCTCGGATTGCAGGCCACGAGCGGCCTGTTCGCCAACGACGAGATCATGAATGCCGGGCCGTTCTACGGCTGGGTCTCGCCCGCCACGAGCAATCGGCTGACCAGCCTGCACCACGCCAACTCGGACTGGCTTCTCGTGCTGATCGCGCTGCACGTGCTCGCGGTTGGCTGGTACGCCTTCGTGCGCCGGCGCGCTCTGGTGCGCGCAATGATCACTGGCGCAAAGGACGAGCGAGTGGTGCCCGTCGCGGAGGCGATCACTGGTTCCCGGCTGTCGCTCGCACTGGCGATCGTCGTGATGCTCGCCGGCGCGCTCGCGCTCGTGGTGAGCGCGGCGCCCGAGGCAACGATCGCGCTGTACTGACTCAGTCGGCCTTGAACTTGTCGTGACAGGCCTTGCAGGTGTTGGCTGCGTCGAAGAACGCGGCTTTCGATTTGGCTTCATCGCCGCCTGCAGCGACCTTCGCAAGGGCCGCGCTGCGCTCGACGAGGTCCTTCATCTTTGCATCGAAGTCCGCCCGGCTGGTCCACAGCTCCGGCTTGGCCTTGGAGCCGGCGACACCCTGCGATTCAGCCGAGTAGGATTCCGCGAGCATCGGCGTCAACGCGGCAACGCGCCCCGCCCGCATCGAGAACTCGGCGGCGTCGAACGGCGCCTTGCCTTGGGCCATTGCGCCCATCGGCCCGAAATTCCACGCGATCGCCTGGTAGACCGCCTTGCGGTACTTGAGCAACTGTTCACCCTTCGACGGTTGGCCCTGCGCCATCGAGGTGCTGGACAGGGCGAGGGCGATCAGCACGGCGGGGACGGCGATCAGCTTGAACTGGCGCATGGGCGGCTTCACTCCATTGGCTAGGTGTTGAGAGCGGGCGAAGTTACCGCAAGCGCACCCCACCCGTCACCCCGGCAGCCGGCGCGTCAGTCGACCGGGCGCCGGGCCTGCGCTTCGATTTCGGCGCGGTGGCTGCGCAGTATCTTCCAGACGTCCTGCTCGCTCGGCCGGTCGGCGAGCCGCGCAATCAGGCCCGCAATCTGCGGCCACTCGCGGCCCCAGTTCAGCATCCGCACGGCGTCGGCGATGACCAGCGCCGTGATCTTGTCCAGGTTCGCAGGCTTCGTCGTCGTGGCTGGCGAGACGGGCACCGCGGTTGCCTTCGCGGGAGGGGCGGCGGCCGGCTTGCGGGCCGTGCGTGGCGCGGCGCGCGTCCGTTCGGCACTGCGGGCCGTTGCCGTGGCCGACCGGGTGCGGTGGGGCGCGGTCTGCTCGATGGTGGGGTCCACGGCCGCAGGCTCGGGTCGAGCCTCTGCGCGCGGCTTGGAGGGGTGCGGCGATTCCACGGCGAGCGGAATGAAGCGCTCGACGTGCTCCGCACCAACCAGGTTGGCCAGGAAGCCCATCAGCTCGAGGGCCTCCGCGAAGGCCGTGTCGCCCTTCGCGATCCGCTCGGCGTGCAGTCGCTTCAGTTCGTTGAGCCGGGTGCGCGCGAGATCGATGACCCAGCGTGTCGGGCGCTCGTGCTTCGGCCAGGCCTGCACCTTGGCGTAGGCGGCCGCGTCGAGTTCGAGGTAGCGCGCGTGCAACTCGACGCTTGCCAGCCATCGGTCGAGCAGTTCCGCGACGCGCTTGTCCGCTGCACTCATGTGGTTCCCGTGTTCCGCCGCGAGCGCCAGTGTAGCGAGACGCCTTGGCCAGTGCATTGGCGTCGGGTCAAATCCTCTCGTGCCTGCGACCTGGGTCGCGTTCGCACTCATTGGCCGAGGCGGATGCGGTCAGCTATTGCTTTTCAGATCCATATGTGAGACAAATTATCCCACATATGGAAATATCGGTCACAAAGTCGGCCCTGAACGCCTGCGAGCGATGGCTGCGTCCCATTGCCCGCTGGCTGCTGCGGTCGGGCGTGACCTGGAAGGAGTTTGCCGACCTGTCGCGCGGTGTCTTCATCGTCACGGCCTCCGAGGAATTCGGCATTCGCGGACGGCCCACCAATGTGTCGCGCGTGGCGCTGCTCACGGGGCAATCCAGACGCGACGTGCGGCGCCTGCTGGCCAGCGCTCGGTCGGAGGTCCCGGACGCGGCCGATGAAGCCCTGAATCAGGCGAGCCGGGTGCTGTCCGGCTGGCACATGGACGCGGATTTCCTAGAGCGCGACGGACGTCCGCGAACCCTGCCCGCCGAGGGTCCGGGCGCGTCGCTGGAACAACTGCTGCGGCGGTACGCCGGCGACATCCCGACGACCGCGCTGGTCAAGGAGCTGCAGAAATCCGGCTCGATCGAGCGGCTTGCCGACGGCTCGTATCGGGTCCTGCGCCGGTATTACATGCCGTGCCCGATGGACGGGCAGGCGATCGAGCGCGCCGGCAGCGTGCTGGCGGATCTGGCAACGACGGTGGAGCACAACCTGTCGCGCGATGCACGCGAGCCGACCCGGTTCGAAGGCCGCGCCCAGAACCGGCGCATCGATCCGCGGCAGCTGCCTGCGTTCCGCGCCTTCGTCGAGCGCGAAGCGCAGGGATTCCTCGAGCGCGTCGACGACTGGCTGAGCGCGCACGAAGCCCCGACCACAGAACCGGCGCTGCGCCTCGGTGTCGGGGTGTACGCGATCCAAGACTTGATGCCCGGAGACTCACGATGAAGACTCGATTCCCGACTCGTTTACTGCTCGCCGCGTTGCCGGCCGTTCTGCTCGCTTGCAGCGGTGGCAGCGGGGGAGGCGGCGGCGAGCCGATCGTCGGTATCGACCGCGGCGGCGTGACCATTTCCCAAGGGCCGATCAATGGATTCGGCAGCGTGATCGTCAACGGTGTCCGTTACTCGACGACGGGCGCCACCATCACAATCGACGACCGGCCGGGCACCGAGTCGGAACTTCGGGCAGGGCAGGTCGTGCGCGTCGAGGGCACGGTGGACGCGACCGGGACGGCTGGCACCGCCCGCTCGATCTCATTCAACGACGACGTCGAAGGCCCGGTCCAGAGCATCGATCCTGCGGCCGCGCAACTCGTCGTGCTGGGGCAGACGGTCCAGGTCGGCCGCGCGACCTCGTTCGACGACTCGATCTCGCCGCGCTCGCTCGCCGGTCTCGCGGTCGGCGATCGCATCGAGGTGAGCGGTCTCGTCAACGCCGATGGTCAGATTGCGGCAACCCGGATCGAGCGCAAGCCTCCGTCGGCGTCGGTCGAGGTCAAGGGCTCGGCGAGCGCGGTCGACAGCAACGCCCGGCGGTTCCGCATCAACCTGCTGGTCGTCGATTACTCGACTGCGCAGCTGAGCAATTTCGCCGGGGGCACCCCGGCGAACGGCGACCTCGTCGAGGCCCACGGCAGCCTGGATGCTGCCGGCGTACTGATCGCCACGCGCCTCGAGCGCCGCAGCGCTTCGCTGGAAGGCACGAGCGACGATTCGGCCGATCTCGAGGGCCTGGTCACCCGCTACGTGTCGAGCCTCGACTTCGACGTCGCGGGGCAGCGGGTGACGACGACCGCGACCACGGTCTTCGAGGGCGGCGGTGCGGCAGACCTGGTGCTCGGCGCCAACGTCGAGGTCGAGGGCGGATTCGCCGCGAACGCGAGCCTGGTCGCGGCGCGGATCGAGTTCAGGCGGGAAAGCGAGGTCGAGTTTGCTGCGCTGGTCGATTCGGTCAATGTCGCGGCCGGCAGCCTGGTGGTGC
>Ga0209262_10000361_pt1 | contig 22190 bp, 21 predicted proteins | sample Lowcelwee11metaG_FD_187171 | JGI IMG/M metagenome (GOLD analysis project Ga0209262, IMG submission 187171) | Freshwater pond sediment microbial communities from the University of Edinburgh, under environmental carbon perturbations - Low... | ecosystem: Environmental > Aquatic > Freshwater >...
CCCTGGCATGAAGGCCTCAAAAACCCGCGTGGTGCTCACGGGCGCCAGCGGCGGCATCGGCCAGCCCGTGGCCCAGGCGCTGCTGAAGGCCGGCGCGGCCGTGATGCTGGTCGGTCGTTCGGCGGCGGGCCTAGCGGCCCAGGCCAGCGAGTTGACCCAGCTGACCGGCGTGAAGTCGCCCCGCGTTGACTTCCGCGTGGCCGATCTGTCGCGCCCGGAAGACCTGGCGAGCCTGTCGGTGCTGGCCTCGGCCTGGGGTTGCAACGTGCTGGTGCACAACGCCGGACTCGCGTCGTTCGGTCGCCTGCAGTCGCTCGACGCCCGCGACATCCAGGCCGTGATGCAGACCAACCTGATCGCACCGATGTTGCTGACGCAGGCGCTGCTGCCGCACCTGCTGACACAGACGCACGCCCAGGTGATCTGTGTTGGCTCGGTGCTCGGGCGCCTGGGGCTGCCCGGCTTCAGTGCCTACAGCGCCAGCAAGTTCGGCCTGCGCGGCTTCGCCGAAGCGCTGCGCCGCGAACTGCAGGAAACCGCGGTGAAGGTGCAATACCTCGGCCCGCGCAGCACGCAGACCGATTTCAACAACGAGGCGGTGCAGGCCTACAACCAGGCCACCGGCACCGCGATGGACAGCCCGCAGACCGTGGCGGTCGAGCTGCTGGCGCTGCTGGAGAGCGAAGCGGCCGAGCGGTTCGTGGGCTTCCCCGAGTCGCTGGCCGTGCGCCTCAACGGGCTGGCGCCCACCTGGCTGGACGCGGGCTTCAAGCGCCACAGCCGCTCACTGCCCACCGCCGACACCACCGACCGCACCGCGGCGGCTGGTTCCTTGATAGCTCCCGTTTGAAGTGAAGGATCACCACATGTTTGACACCCTGACCCCATCCCCCAAAACCGGCGCGCTGCGCCGCCGATTCCTGGGCGCCACGTTGTCGGCCCTGGCACTGCTGACCGTGCCGGTGGCAGCCAGTGCCGCCACAGTGGAAGACTCGGTGCGAGAGCTCCAGCAAGCCTGGGAGCAGGTGAACTACAAGACGCCGGCCAAGGAGCGCGAGAAGCGCTTCGAGGCCCTGGCGACCCGCGCGCACCAGGTGAGCGAGAGCTTCGCCGGCCGCGCCGAACCGTTGGTCTGGGAAGGCATCATCCTGAGCTCCTGGGCGGGTGAAAAAGGCGGCCTCGGCGCGCTGTCGCTGGTGAAGCAGGCCAAGGGTCTGTACGAGTCGGCGATCCAGATCGATGGTGCCGTGCTCGACGGTTCGGCCTACAACAGCCTGGGCGTGCTGTACTACAAGGTGCCGGGCTGGCCGCTGGGTTTTGGTGACAAGGCCAAGGCGCGCGAGCTGCTGCAGAAGGCGCTGGCGGTCAACCCCAAGGGCATCGATCCCAACTACTTCTATGCCGATTTCCTGGTGCAGTCCGACGAGCCGCAGAAGGCCGTGCCTTACCTTGAAAAGGTGCTGCAGGCGCCGGGTCGTGCCGGTCGCCAGGTTGCCGACGAAGGCCGGCGTGCCGAGGCCAGCGCACTGCTGGGCAAGATCAAGGGGCAGTGAGGTTCCAGGGCCTGCGGCCGTGGAGGTCGCGGGTCAGGGCGCCGCGGCGCGCTGGTAGGTCACAAAGCTGAAAGGCAGACCGCTCGCGCTGACATGGTCTTCGCGTGTGCGCTCCTCCCACCCGGTGTCCAGTGGGGGGGCGAACGCATCGCCCTCGAAATCCTGCGCAATCTCCGTGATGACCACGCTCGTGGCCAGGGGCAACGCCAGCGCATAAATCTGTGCACCACCGATCACCCAGGCATCGCTGCCGGCCGGACAGTGGTCGCGCGCGGCTTCCAGCGAGTGCGCGACGATGGCGCCTTCCGCCGTCCAGCCGGTGTCGCGCGTGACCACGATGTTGAGGCGGCCGGGCAGCGGGCGGAACTTCGGCGGCAGCGAATCCCAGGTCTTGCGGCCCATGATCACGGGGCAACCCAGCGTGGTGCGCTTGAAGTGCGCCATGTCTTCGGGCAGGTGCCAGGGCAGGGCGTTGCCCTTGCCGATCACGCCGTTGGCGGCGCGGGCGTAGATCAGGTGCAAACGTGCGGGCGATGGGGCGGCGGTGTCAGGCATCCGCCGATTGTGCCGCGACGGCTGCCACCGGGCGGCGCGATGGCCAGAGCACGCTGGCAATCGCCACCATCACGAAGCCCATGGCGAACCAGTCCTGCCAGTGCGGCACCTCGCCGATGATGAAGGTGGCGCTGAGCGTGCCGACCAGCGGGATCGCCATCACGCTCATGGCGCTGGTGGCGGGCGGCAGGTCGCGCGCCATGCCAAACCAGATCAGCTGCGCGACGCCGTAGTTGATCAACGCGCCGTAGGCCAGGCTGATCCACATCAGGGGCGTGAACGTGGCGGGCTGCGGCAGCGGCTCCAGCGACAGCGCCAGCACCCAGACCAAGGCGCTGCCCAGCAGCAGCATCCAGACCGTGACCACCATGGGGGTGAGCGTGAGGTGGGCGCGGCGGAACAACAGCGTGCCCAGTGCCCAGGACACGGCCGCGCCCAGCATCCAGGCGATGCCGGCCGGGTGGCCGCTCAGGCTTTGCAACTCGTGCCACAGCAGCAGGGCAATGGCCACCGCCACGCACGCCACCGCCAGCCGCACGCGTGGCGTGATGCGCTCACCGAAGAAGGCCGCGCCGATCAGCACGGTGAAGATCGGCATGGTGAAACCCAGGATGGCCGCGCGACCCGAGGCCAGCTCCTGCACGCCGAAGATGGACAGCGTGTGCCAGCCCAGCACGTTGGGCAGGCCGAGCCAGGCGATGGCCCACCACTCGCGCCCGGCCGGGCGCATGCGCTCGCCCTTGGCCGCCACGTACACAAACAGCCAGGCCGCACCGAGCAGCATGGTGCTGGCGCGGAAATACAGCGGCGAGAGCTGCTGCAGCGAGAGCTTCATCATGGGCCAGTTGACACCCCACATGAGCGTGAGGGCCAGCAGCGCCCAGAGCTGGCGGCGGGAGATCACACCGCGACAGGGGCTTTGATGGCCGGGTGGCACTCGTAGCCGAGCACCTCGAAGTCTTCGTACTGGTAGTCGAAGATGGAATCGGGTCGGCGCTTGATGTTCAACGTCGGGTACGCAAAGGGCTGGCGGCTCAGCTGAAGCGCCACCTGCTCGTGGTGGTTGCTGTAGATGTGGCAGTCGCCGCCGGTCCAGATGAAGTCGCCCACGTCCAGATCGCACTGCTGCGCCACCATGTGCGTGAGCAGCGCGTAGCTGGCGATGTTGAAGGGCACGCCGAGGAAGATGTCGGCGCTGCGCTGGTAGAGCTGGCAGCTGAGCTTGCCGCGCCCGCCGGGTTCGGTGGCGGGGGCCACGTAGAACTGGAAAAACGCGTGGCAGGGCATGAGTGCCATCTTGTTCAGTTCGGCCACGTTCCAGGCGCTGACGATGATGCGGCGCGAATCGGGGTTGGTCTTGAGCGTCTGGATGACGTCGGCGATCTGGTCGATGTGGCCGCCGTCGGGCGTAGGCCAGCTGCGCCACTGCACGCCGTAGACCGGGCCCAGGTCACCGTCGGCGCGCGCCCACTCGTCCCAGATGGTGCAGCCACGTTCCTGCAGCCATTTCACGTTGCTGTCACCGCGCAGGAACCACAGCAGCTCGACGATGATGGCTTTGAGGAACACCTTCTTGGTGGTCACCAGCGGGAAGCCTTCGTTGAGGTCGAAGCGCATCTGGTGGCCGAACACACTCTTGGTGCCGGTGCCGGTGCGGTCGCCTTTGTCCACGCCCTGGGTGACCACATGGCGCATGAAATCTTCGTATTGCGAGCGCACGGGGCGCAGGGGGCTGTGATCGGTCATGGGGCAACTTCAGAGGGCAAGCAGAGAGCAAAAGGCAGGCGAAGCCACGATTGTGCCCGCTCCGGATCGCCCCCGTGTCGCGGTGGACTGCCACGCGAGCGCGGGCTACGATGCGCCCTCGCTGTACCCGCCCAAGGAGACCTCGCCATGCCTTCACTCACGCTCTACACCAACCCCCAGTCCCGTGGCCGCATCGCGCACTGGATGATGGAAGAACTGGGTGAGCCCTACGAAACCGTCTGGCTCGACTACGGCAGCACCATGAAGGCGCCGGACTACCTGGCGGTCAACCCCATGGGCAAGGTGCCGGCGCTGCGCCATGGGGACGCGGTGGTGACCGAGGCCGCGGCCATCTGCGCCTACCTGGGCGACCGGTTCCCGGAGAAAGGCCTGATCCCGCCGCCCGGCTCGCCGGCCCGGGCCGACTATTTCCGCTGGCTGTTCTTTGCCGCCGGGCCGCTGGAGCAGGCCGCGGTGGCGCGCTCGCTGGGCTGGGAAGTGCCCGAGGGCCGCAGCGCCATGGTCGGCTTCGGTTGTTACGCCGACACGATGAACGCGCTGGAGATCGCGCTGTCGAAGGGGCCGTATGTGTGCGGTGAACAGTTCACCGCGGCCGATGTCTATGTCGGTTCGAGTCTGGTTTGGGGCCTGATGTTCGGCACCATCGAGAAGCGACCGGTGTTCGAGGCCTATGCCGCTCGGGTGCAGGCACGGCCGGCTTCGCTGCGCGCCTTTCAGCTCAACGAAGCGCGGCTCAAAGGCGCCTGAAACCGCCGCCGCTCAGCGCGGCAGCACGCGCCCGGGGTTGAGCAGGTTCTGCGGGTCCAGCGCCTGCTTGATGGAGCGCATCAGCGCCAGCGCCACCGGGTCTTTGTAGTGCGGCAGCTTGTCGGCCTTGAGGCTGCCCACGCCGTGTTCGGCGCTGATGGAGCCGTCAAAGCGCGCCACCGCATCGAACACCAGGGTGTTCACGCGCGCTTCCTGATCCCGCAGGAAGGCCTTGGGGTCGCCATCGGCGGGCGCCTGCACGTTGTAGTGCAGGTTGCCGTCGCCCAGGTGGCCGAAGTTGACCAGGCGCACGCCGGGGATCTCGCGCTCCAGCAAGGCGTCGGTCTCTTCGCAGAAGGCCGGGATGCGCGAGACCGGGATGCTGATGTCGTGTTTGATGTTCAGGCCTTCTTCGGCCTGCGCCAGCGGAATGCTCTCGCGGATGTGCCAGAGCGCGTGCGCCTGCTGCAGGCTCTCGCCCACCACCGCGTCGCTCACCACGCCGTTCTCGAACGCGGTCTCCAGCAGGCGCTCGAACTGCGCGCGGGCGTGCTCTTCAGATTCGCTGTCGCTGTTCTCCAGCAGGACACAGTACGGCGCGTCTTCCCACAGCGGCACGCGCTGCTGCGGAAAATGTTTCGCCACCAGGCCCAGCGCAAACTGGCCCATGACCTCGAAGCCGGTGAGACCGGCGCCCAGGTGCTGGTGCGCCATGCCGAGCAAGGCCACCGCGTCGTCCAGGCTGGGCACGGCGGCCCACGCGGTGAGCTGCGCGGCGGGCAGCGGGTAGAGCTTCATGGTCGCCGCGGTGATGATGCCCAGCGTGCCTTCGCTGCCGACGAAGAGGTCGCGCAGGTCGTAGCCGGTGTTGTCCTTGCGCAGGCCGGTCAGACCGTGCCAGACCTCGCCCTGCGCGGTGACCACTTCCAGGCCCAGACACAGATCGCGCGCATTGCCGTAGCGCACCACCTGCGTGCCGCCAGCGTTGGTGGCGAGGTTGCCACCGAGGGTGCAACTGCCTTCGGCGGCGAGCGAGAGCGGGAACAGAAAGCCCGCTTGTTCGGCCGCCTCCTGCAGTGTCTGCAGCACGCAGCCGGCATCGATGGTCATGGTGAGGTTGGCCCCGTCGATGGCGCGCACGGTGTTCATGCGTGTCAGCGACAGCACCACCTGCGTGCCACTTTCATCGGGCACCGAGCCCACCACCAGACCGGTGTTGCCGCCCTGCGGCACGATCGATGTGCCGGCCGCCGCGCAGGCTTTCACCACCGCCGCGACTTCGGCGGTGGACCCGGGGCGCACCACCGCCAGCGCACGGCCGCGTGCGCGCTGGCGCCAGTCGTTTTCCCAGGCGCTGAGGTCGGTGGTCGGGTCGTCGTGCGTGAGCACGTGGGGCGCACCCACGATGGCCCGCAGTTGGTCCGGCAAGGTGTTCATGGGCGAGCCGCAGGATCGGTGTTGACGGGGTCGGCCGCGGCGCCGGTGGCGGCCGCATGGCGGGCCTTGTCGGCGGCCACGGCTTCCTGGCCGGCGGCGCGCTGGCGGATGCGCACGTGCAGCGCGCAGGCCACGAACAGCGCCACGCACAGCAGCACCTCGATGCCGGCCAGCACGGCGGAGAGGCCGCTGTCGCTGGTGGCGCGCACCGCGCCCTCGGTGAAGTAGATCCACACCAGCAGGCTGAGCCAGCGGTAGGTGTACATGCGGTTCTTCAGCAGCCCGGCCAGCGGCAGGGTCAGCGGCAACACCTTGAGCACCAGCCAGGAGCCACCCGGGCGCAGCGGCGCGAGCCAGAGTTCCCAGGCAAGGCAAAGCACGATCAGGCCCAGCAGGCTGCCCACGGCGAGCCAGCGGGTGAACGAGACGGCGGGCAGGGCGGGCGACGGGGGCGTGTGCAGGGCAGCGGACATGGAGGGGGCGGTTGGTGGGGCAGCGGCACCGGCGGTGCGCCCCAGGGACAATCTGGGATGATACCGGGATGACCCTGAATGAGCGCCTGCGGGCGATGGAAACCTTTCTGCGCGAGCTGTGGGAAGACACGCTGAAATTCCCCTGGCGCAACACCGCCATCACCCTGCGCGAGCGCTTCCGCGAAGACCGTCTGGGCGTCACCGCCAGCAGCCTGACCTTCACCACCACCATCTCCTTGGTACCGCTGTTCACCGTGGCGCTGGCGATCTTCAGCGCGTTCCCGATGTTTGCCCGCCTGCAGGTCACGCTGCAGCGCTGGCTGGTCGAGAGCCTGATTCCGGACAACATCGCCAAGCAGGTGCTGAGCTCGCTCAACCAGTTCGCCGCCAAGGCCGGGCAGATGGGCTGGGCCGGCGCGCTGGTGCTGCTGGTGACCGCGCTGGCGCTGATCCTCACCATCGACCGCAAGCTCAACGACATCTGGCGCGTGCGCCAGGCGCGTCCGCTGACGCAGCGCATCCTCGTGTACTGGGCGGTGCTCACGCTGGGGCCGCTGCTGCTGGCCGCGAGCCTGACCGTCACCTCCTACGCCCTGACCGCGTCGCGCGGCATGGCTTCGGCCTTGCCGGGTGGCGTGAGCCTGCTGCTGGACACGGTGCAGTTTGCGCTGGTGGTGGGCGGCATTGCTGCGCTGTACCGCTATGTGCCGAACACCCACGTTCGCTGGGGTCATGCGCTCATCGGTGGCCTGTTCGTGGCCAGTGGCCTGGAGCTGGCGAAGGAAGCGCTGGCCTGGTACCTCGCGCAGGTGCCGACGTATTCGGTGGTCTATGGCACCTTCGCCACGGTGCCGATTCTGCTGGTGTGGTTCTACGTGGCCTGGGTGATTGTCTTGCTGGGCGCCGTGGTGGCAGCCTATCTGCCCAGCCTGCTGGCGGGCATTGCGCGGCGCGGTGACAGCCCGGGCTGGGGCTTCCAGTTGGCGCTGGAGGTGCTGGAACAACTGCACCTGGCGCGGGGCGCGGCGCAAAAAGGCCAGAGCCTCGCGGCACTGGCCCAGACGCTGCGCGTGGAGGCCTTGCAGCTCGAAGAACCGGTGGCGGCCCTCGTGGCGCTGGACTGGCTGGGGCGGCTCGACGAAGACGACGAGCGCTACGTGCTGCTGATCGATGCGGCGCAGACGCCGGTGGCACCGCTGGCCGAGCGCTTGCTGCTTGCGCGCCAGGCCGGCACCAGCCGCTTCTGGGCCGAGAGCCGACTGGGCGAGCTCACCGTGGCCCAGGCCCTGGTTGTGCCATCGGTGCCCTGAATATTTGGCCGCCGCGGTTGCGGCGCCGGGGTTCACCGACTGGATCCCTTGCGGGTGACAGTGACGCGAGAGTCAAACGAGCTTGAACGGCGCGTTCAGAAAACCGCGGAAGCGCGCCCGCCCGCCGCGGGTCGGCGCCTCACTCAACTGGTAGTCCGGGAAACGCTGCAGGAAGCGGCCGATGGCGATGCGCCCCTCCAGCCGCGCCAGGCTCAGGCCCGCGCACTGGTGGATGCCGAAGCCGAACGCGAGGTGTTTGTTGACTGCCCGCCGCAGGTCCAGCGTTTCGGGGCCGGGGAACTGCGCCGGATCGCGGTTGGCCGCACCGATGCACAGCGTCACCAGCGCACCCGCGGGCAGGTCCACACCGCCGACCTGCGTGGCTTTCAGGGCGCGCCGGTTGCCGAGCTGGTTGGACGACTCGAAGCGCAGGCACTCGTCCACCGCCAGCGTGAGCACCTGTTCCTGCGCGGCGGCGTCGCTGTCTGTGGCCCGCAGGTCGGCCAGCAAGCCGGCTTTGGCGGCCGGGAATTCCTGCAGCAGGATCAGGCCGTTGCCGATCAGGTTGGTGGTGGTCTCGTGGCCGGCGTTGAGCAGGAAGATGCAGTTCTGCAGCAGCTCGACCTCGCTGAGTTTTTCACCATCGACCTCGCCCTGGATCAGGCGCGTGAGCACGTCGTGCTCGGGGTCGCCGGGGTGCTGTCGCCGGTGCGCCACCAGCGTGCGCAGGTACACCAGCATCTCGCTCACACTCTGGTTGCCCAACGCGTGCTGTGCCGGTGTCACCACGGGTTCCAGCGCGCCCAGAATGGCGAGCGACCAGGCACGCAGCGGCCCGCGGTCGCCGTGCGGCACACCGAGCAGGTTGCCGATGATCTCCACGGGAATGGCCGAGGCGAAATCCTCGATCAGGTCGCCGCCGCCCTGCGCTTCGAGCTGGTCCAGCAGGCTGTCCACCAGCGCGATCAGGCCGGGCTCCATGTCGGCGATGGCGCGGCGCGTGAGCGCGCCCATGATGAGTTTGCGCACCCGGGTGTGCAGCGGCGGGTCGTTGAACACCAGGCTGGTGGTGTGGTGTTCGAACAGCGGTGAATCCGCCCCGTACTTGGGTGCGAATTCCACGTGTTTGTCGGAGCTGAAGGTGGCCGCATCGCGGTACACCGCCACCAGGTCGGCGTATCGGGTGAGGAACACCGAGCCGTCGGGCATGTGGCGCACCGGCTCGTGCTCGCGCAGCGCAGCGTAGACCGGATAGGGGTTGGCGAGGAAGTCGGCGGGCAGGGCGCGCAGGTCGAAGGCGGTGGCGATCTCGCGCGCCCGCGCCGCGTTCATGGGTGGGGTGATCTGGTCTTTCAGCATGGTGCGGCCATTGTGGCTGCGGGCGCTGGAACGCGGGTGCTGGTTTTCCCGCCGGGAGCCGCCGAGGGCCTGTTCACGCCATTTCTCCAAGTGCGAATGGGCTGAAAACAGCGCCAATCTAGGCGCGGGACGACGGCCAGACTGGGCGTCTGGCCTAGGAGTGCAACAACGAGTGGCGCTGTTTTCAGCCATTCCCTTCGGGTTGCGGCCAAAAAGACCATGCGCGGCGTTGCGAAGCCTTGCCGGGGGGCGACCCCGGCTGCGTTTCGCGCCTTGCGCATGGCCTTTTTGATCCGCAACGCATCTTGGAGAAATGGCGTGAACAGGCCCTAAGCGCGCAGCAATACCGGGGGCGTCGGGCTGGCGGCGGGGCGCTCCAGCATCTGGCGTGCGATCTCGCCGATGCGCGCCAGGGCCTGCATGGTGACGGCGTTCCAGGGTCCCGAGAAGTTCAGGCGCAGGCAGTTGCGGTAGCGGTCGGTGGCGGTGAACAGTTCGCCCGGGCCGAAGGTGATGCCCTCGCTGGCGCAGCGTTTGAAGAGGTCCATGCTGGCGATCGCCGGATGCAGCTCCAGCCAGAGCGTGTCGCCCGACGGCGGATTGCTCACCCGCGTTCCCGGGGGGAAGTGGTGGGCGATCAGGTGGCGGGCCTCGTGGCGGCGTTGTCGCATCGATGCCGTGAGGCGACGCAGGTGGGCCTCGTAGCTGCCCTGCGTCAGCAGATCGGCCAGCGCCTCTTCCAGCACCACGTTGGTGGCGGCGCCCTGCAGCCGCTTGTGGGTGGCGACGGCATCGCGCCAGCGCCCGGCCTCGACCCAGCCGAGACGGATCCCCGGAGTCAGCGTTTTGGCAAACGATCCGCAGATCATGACGTTGCCTTCGGTGTCCCAGGACTTGGTGGCCTTGCGCCGTTCGTCCCCGGACAGCAGGTCGTTGAACACCACGTCTTCGATCAAGGGCACCCGCCGCTGGGCCAGCAGGCGCACCAGCCGCTGCTTGGCAACCAGTGGCATGACCGATCCCAGTGGGTTGGACAGCGTGGGGGCCGCGAGCACGGCCTTGACGGGCTGCGTGTCCAGCGCCAGCTCCAGCGCGGGCAACGAGAGCCCGGTGGCCGGGTGCGTGGGTATCTCCAGCACCCGCAGGCCCAGCGATTCGATCAGATCGAGGTAGCCGAAAAAGGTGGGCGATTCGAGCGCCACCACGTCGCCGGGCTGCGTGACGGCGCGCAGGCACAGGCTCACGGCCTGCGTGCAGCTGGCGGTGATCACGATGTCGCTCGCGTCCAGTGCGCAGCCCAGCTGCAGGGCGCGCTGGGCGACCGCCTGGCGCAGCGCGGGCCGTCCGGCATCGGCCTTGTTGTATTCGGTCAGGCTGTGCCGGTGCACCCGCGAAGCACGGCCGATGGCCACACGCAGACGGTCCTCGTCGAACAGTTCGCTGCTTTGCGGCGTGAAACCGCCAAACGTCGCCCGGTCGCCGGGCTGGTGCAGCATGGCGAACGCCTCGGAACGGCTTTGCCGCTCCAGCAGAAAGCTGCGCTGGGGCGGCGCGCTCAGGCTGGGCTGGGCGATGCGCTGGGCGCGACGCACAAAGTAGCCCGCCTTGGGCCGCGCCTGCACCAGTCCCTGCTCTTCGAGCTGGCGGTAGGCCTGCATCGCGGTGGAGATGGACACCCCCTGCGTCAACGCCGTTGCCCGCACAGACGGCAGGCGCTGACCGACTTTGAACGCGCCGCTGTGAATCAGCTGCGCGAGTGTCTGCGCAATCTGCTGGTACAGCGGCAGGGCGGAGACCGGTTCGACCGACGGGGCCGGACACAGCGCGAGCGTGGAATGGGGCGCGGGCATGGCGTTTCCATGCTAACCGAGTGCCGGCCCACACAAGGCGCCCCAGCGTATTGGCGACCGGTACAGATGGACCCCAAAGAGACCACACAGATGGCGCAAAAAGCGTGTCTGGTGCGCACCACCTGGGCGACCTGTGTGTCTGTTGCGCGAGGGCTCAAACACGGACAGTGGAGCCTCATCCACAGGAGGCCCGCCATGCACACCACCGCCCAGCCCACCCGCTTGTTGCCGCGCCAGACGCGCATGATCGACGCCCGTGCCGGTATGCGCCTGAGGGTGGTCAGCGGCCATTTCTGGTTGACCCAGCCGAACGCCGCGCAGGACCTGTTTCTAGGCCCCGGTGCCAGCATCGACCTGCTGCAGGACTGGATATTGATCGGCGCCGATGCGGGGCCCCGCCCATCCGGGGACGCACCTTCCTGCTACAGCGAGTACCTGCTGATGCCGCTGGTGGAGCCGGTGCCGCGCTGGGGCTGGAGCGTTGGTGTCTTTCGCGCACTGCGGCGATGGGTTCGCCAAGCCGCGGCCGCGACCCGCAGCGCCTGGCCGCGTGTCTTCGCCGATTGAGCTTCAGCGGCTCCGAAGGAAGTCGCGGAGGGCGAACAGTGTGGCGTCGGGCGTTTCTGTCATCTGGTGGTGACCGACCGGGAGGTTCGCCACCCGCACGGTCTTGCCCGCCGCGTTGGCGGCCTTGATCAGTCCTTGCGCGGCTTTGGGTTGCGTCATCTGGTCCTGGGTACCGAGCACGAACAGCACCGGGCAGGTGATGGCGGCGATGGCCTGCTCGCCATTCGCATACGTGTCGCAGGCGACGAAGCCGCGGTGGAACACATTCACCGTCGGGTTGCTGGCCAGCACGCGTTTGCCCAGCGCCATGCTGGCGCCGTAGACCCAGGTGCCCGGGCCGAGCGCCGAGGGCGGCGCGGCGAGGGTGGAACGCGAAAACACGTTGACCATGGTCAGTGCCTTCATGGGTTCGTTGAGCGAAGCTTCGATCAGCGCCGGCGAGACTTTCATGGGGTAGGCCGTGCCCACCAGCACCAGGTGGCTCACGCGGTCTTTCAGGCGCGCGGCGGCCTCGAGCGCGATCAGAGAACCCCAGCTGTGGCCGACCAGCGCAGCGGTCTGCACACCCGCCGCGTCGAGCAGGGCGCCGATGAATGCGGCCGCTTCTTCGACCGAAGACGGCGCAACGCCTGCGCTCTTGCAGTGGCCCGGCAGGTCCACCGCGAGCACGTTGAAGCCGTGGTTCGCGAGGTAGCGCGTCTGCAGGATCCAGACGCTGTGGTCGTTGAGCACGCCGTGGATGAAGACGACGGTGGGTTTGGCGGCATCGAAGGCTTTGCCGCCGGTGTAGCAGTAGGTCTGTGCGCCGTTGACTTGCAGGTACATGATCAGGCTCCTGCCTTTTCTGCAGCCTTCAAGGCTCGCTTCAAGTCGTCGATCAGGTCGTCCGGGTCCTCCAGCCCGATGGACAGGCGGATGGTGCCGGGGCCGATGCCGGCGCCCGCCAGCGCGTCGTCGCTCATGCGGAAATGGGTGGTGCTGGCCGGGTGGATCACCAGCGAGCGGCAGTCGCCCACGTTGGCGAGGTGGCTGAAGATCTTGAGCGCTTCGATGAAGGCCTTGCCCTGTTCGCGCGAGCCTTTGATGTCGAAGCTGAACACCGCGCCCGCGCCTTTGGCACCGTGCTTCAGCAGCTTCTGCGCCAGCGCATGGCTGGGGTGCGATTCGAGCAGCGGATGGCCGACGCGGCCCACCAGCGGGTGGCTGGCCAGGAACTGAACCACCTTTTCGGTGTTGCTCATGTGGCGCTCCATGCGCAGCGACAGCGTCTCCAGCCCCTGCAGGATCAGCCAGGCGCTGTGCGGCGAGAGGCAGGCGCCGAAGTCGCGCAGGCCCTCGCGCCGCGCGCGCAGCAGGAAGGCGCCGACGGTGCTTTCTTCGCTGAAGGTCATGCCGTGGAAGCCGTCGTATGGCTCCGTCAGCTCGGGAAACTTGCCTGAGGCGTCCCAGTCGAAGCTGCCGCCGTCCACCACCACGCCACCGATCACGGTGCCGTGGCCGCTGAGGAACTTGGTGGCCGAGTGGTAGATGAGGTCGGCGCCGTGTTCGAAAGGTTTGATCAGGTAGGGCGTGGTCAGCGTGCTGTCGACCAGCAGCGGCACTTTCGCTTCGTGTGCGATCTGCGCCACGGTGGGCATGTCCAGCACGTCCAGGCCCGGGTTGCCCACGGTTTCGCCGAAGAACAGTTTGGTGTTCGGCCGCACGGCCGCCTTCCAGCCGTCGATGTCGCCCGGCTTCACGAACGTGGTCTCGATGCCGAAACGGCGCAGCGTGTAGTGCAGCAGGTTCTGGCTGCCGCCGTAGAGCGCGGTGCTGGCGACGATGTGCGAGCCCGCGCCCATGAGCGTGGCAATGGACAGGTGCAGGGCCGCCTGGCCGCTGGCGACCGAGATGGCACCGATGCCGCCTTCGAGCGCGGCCATGCGCTGCTCGAACACCGCGTTGGTCGGGTTGCTGATTCGGCTGTAGACGTGGCCGGCGCGCTCCAGGTTGAACAGGGCGGCGGCGTGGTCGCTGGACTCGAAGACGAACGAGGTCGTGAGGTGGATCGGCACGGCGCGCGCGCCGGTGGCGTCGGGCGTGGCGCCAGCGTGCAGCGCCAGCGTGTCAAAGCCAGGGTCGGAATAACCGGGCATGGGGTCTGTCTCCTGTGTGGTTCGAATGCGTCCGCATCGGGTTGAACGCAGTGGTTTTCGAGTTTATTGTGGGCTATATTCCCATGCATGCCAGACCGGCTGGCGACACCAAACACTCCGAGGAGAACGGCGATGAAAGTCAGTGACATCCTGCGCGTCAAGGGCGGAACCCTCTACACCTGCCACCCCGACGACACGCTGATCCAGTCGGCGGAAACCATGGCCCAGTTCGACATCGGTTCGCTGGCTGTCATGGAACACGGCGAGCTGGTGGGCATGTTGACGTTCCGGGAAGTGATTCACACGCTGGCCAAGAACAGCGGCGTGCTCGGCACCCGCGCGGTGCGCGCCGTGATGGACGACCACCCCATGAGCTGCACCCCCGAGACCGAACTCGACGAAGTGCGTCCGCTCATGCTGGAGCGCCACACCCGCTACATGCCGGTGATGGACAACAAGATGCTGATGGGCGTGATCAGCTTCTACGACGTGGCCAAGGCCGTGGTCGACAGCCAGAATTTCGAGAACAAGATGCTCAAGGCCTACATCCGCGACTGGCCGGAAGATGAAACCGGCAAGGCCGAGTCGAACTTCCCTTGATCGACCAAGGCTCCAGACAAAACGCCCCGAACACCGGGGCGTTTTGCGTTCAGGCGCTGAGGAGGCTTATCCCTGGCTGGCGTGGATGTGGTCGCGCACGCGTGGGTAAATCTGCTGGTTCCATCGGCGGCCGCTGAAAACGCCGTAGTGGCCCACGCCGGTCTGGATGTGGTGGGTCTTCAGGTAAGGGCGCACGTTCGGGCACAGGTCCTGCGCAGCCACGGTCTGGCCCACCGAGCAGATGTCGTCGCGCTCGCCTTCCACCGTCATCAGCGCGGTGCGGCGGATCGCGGCCGGGTTCACGGTGCGGCCCTGGTACGTCAGCACGCCTCGCGGCAGGTCGTAGGTCTGGAACACTTTCTCCACCGTCTCCAGGTAGAACTCGGCTGGCAGGTCGTTCACCGCCAGGTATTCCTCATAGAAGTCCTGGATCGTCGCGGCTTCTTCGACCCGGCCGTGTTCCAGGTGGTCGTAGATGTTGCGGAACGACTGTTTGTGGCGTTCCGGGTTCATGCTGATGAAGGCCGAAAGCTGCACAAAGCCCGGGTACACGCGGCGCATGAAGCCGGCGTGCGGCAGCGGCACGTGGCTGATCAGGTTCTTCTCGAACCAGTCGATCGGTTGGCTGGTGGCGAGTTTGTTGACTTCGGTCGGGTTGACCCGGCAGTCCACCGGACCGGCCATCAGTGTCAGGCTGCGCGGCTGGGCCGGGTTGTCGTCTTCGGCCATGACGGCCGTGGCGGCCAGCGCGGCCACGCAGGGCTGGCACACGGCCACCATGTGGCTGCCCGGGCCCACGGCTTCGGTGAAGCGCATCAGGTAGGTGATGTAGTCGTCCAGGCTGAAGCCGCCGTGCAGCAGCGACACGTCGCGGGCGTTGTGCCAGTCGGTGATGTAGACGTCGTGGTCCTGCAGCAGGGTCTTGGCGGTCTCGCGCAGCAGCGTGGCGAAGTGGCCCGAGAGCGGCGCGGCCAGCAAGACTTTGGGTTGATCCGGCAGGCTGGGGTCGTCCTTGCGAAAACGCAGCAGGGTGCCGAAGGGCAGGGTGAGCACGGTTTCTTCAACCACCGGAATCTCGCGCTCGCCGACCGTGACCGAGTGGATGTTGTACGGCGGGCGCGAGTGCGTGAGCCGCAGGCGCGACAGCACATCGCAGGCGGCGGCCACCTTGCGCACCACGGTGCGTTCGGTCTTGTGCAACCAGAGCGATGCGCTCAGATGCTGGGCGGCCAGGCGCAGCGGCGACACCAGGTCGGACTGGAGTTGGTAGGCCTGATACAGCATGACGGACTTTCCTGTTGGAGTGTCCGTCTGCAGGCAAGTAACGGGCCAGCCGCTGGCGCACAGTGCTGGTGCGCCGGCCATGCACAAAGGTGGCACAGGGATTGCTCTTTCCGAGGCCACACGAGGAGCATTCCATGGCCAAAGCAGTTCTCACGATCAGCAGCAAAAACTACGGAGCCTGGGCCTTGCGCGGCTGGCTGATGGCCAAACTGGCCAAGCTGGAGTTCACCGAGCACATCATTTCGCCCGACGATCCGGCCATGAAGGCCGAGATGTTGCTGCTCTCGGCCTCGATGCGTGTGCCCTCGCTGGACCACGACGGCGTGCACGTCTGGGACACGCTCGCCATTGGCGAATACCTCAACGAGATCAAGCCCAAGGCCGGGCTGCTGCCGGCCGACCGCGCCGCACGGGCCCACTGCCGGGCGATCTGCGGTGAGATGCACTCGGGCTTCTCAGCGCTGCGTTCCTCGCTGCCGATGAACATCAAGGCGCACTTCCCGGGTTTCAAGCTCTGGTCGCGCGCGCAGAGCGACATCGACCGCATCGAAATCATCTGGCAGGAATGCCTGGAAAAGTACGGCGGCCCGTTCCTGTTCGGTGCCAAGCCCTGCATCGCCGACGCGATGTTTGCGCCGGTGGTCACGCGCTTCATCACCTACGAGGTGGCGCTCGATCCGGCCTGTGTTGCCTACTGCGACACCATCATGGATCTGCCGGCCATGAAGGAATGGGTCAAGGCCGCCGAAGAAGAGCCCGACGAGATCGACGAGCTCGACGCAGAATTCTGAGTCACCCCCGCGCCGCGCCCAAGGGCGCGTCACCCCCTCAAGGGGGCAACGCTGGCGGCCCGGCAAAGCCGGTTCCGCGGCGTTCTGGGCTCAGGCACTTCACGCCGGACGGCGCGCTGTCATCTCTTTACGGCTCGTTCCAGGGCGTTGGCTTCGGGATCTCGCACACCGGGTCGACTGGAACCGATTTGAAATCGGCCGGGGAAACGATCTCCAAGTATTCCATGTCGGGGGAGTAGTCGAACAGGTAGTGGCGGATGCCCGGGCGTTGGTGCACCACGTCGCCGGCTTCCACCAGCGTCACCTGGTCTTCGTACATGAACTTGGCCCAGCCCTTGGTCATGATCACGATCTGGAAGTCGGCCTCGTGGATGTGCCAGCCGGTGCCGCCGTCGGGGGGCAGGTTGGCCTTCACCAGGTGCGCGACCACCTTGCCGTGCGTGGCCGCGGCGATGCCCAGATCGCGGTAGAGAAAGAAGTCGCGCAAGCCTCCGCGCACGAACTCGGTTTCACCGGGTTTGACGTGGGAGAAAAGGGTGCCTGTTTTGTCCAGCATGGGGCGCTCCTGGTCGGGGAATGCAATCGAATTGTTGCAATGCAACACAAAGCATGAAGTGTTCCATTGGCCTTTTCGCGCGAATGGGTACCCCGGTGCACCGAAAGCCGTGCTGGCGCGCACCACAACGGGCCGTCCCCGGCACCATCGCGGCCCTCTGGGATAATCCGTTCACTATGAGCGGCAACACCTTCGGCACCCTGTTTTGCGTCACCAACTTCGGTGAATCCCATGGCCCGGCCATCGGCTGCGTGATCGACGGCTGCCCGCCGGGCATGTCGCTGAGCGAGGCCGACATCCAGGGCGACCTGGACCGCCGCCGCCCCGGCACCAGCAAGTTCGTGACCCAGCGCAATGAGCCCGATGCGGTGGAAATCCTCAGCGGTGTGTATGAAGGCCAGACCACCGGCACACCCATCGCCCTGCTGATCCGCAACACCGATCAGCGCAGCAAGGACTACGGCAACATCCTGCAGACCTTCCGCCCCGGCCACGCCGACTACACCTACTGGCAGAAGTTCGGCATCCGCGACCCGCGCGGTGGTGGCCGCTCTTCGGCCCGCCTGACCGCGCCCACGGTGGCGGCCGGCGCCGTGGCCAAAAAGTGGCTGAAAGAGAAGTTTGGAACCACGTTCCACGCCTGCATGACTCAGGTGGGCGACGTGGCCATCGGTTTCGAGAGTTGGGAGCATGTGCCCAACAACGCTTTCTTCGCGCCTGTGGCCGACGTCTCGGCCATCGAAACCTTCATGAACGAGCTGCGCAAGAGCGGTGATTCGTGTGGTGCGCGCTTGCGCGTGGTGGCGCAGAACATGCCGGTGGGCCTGGGCCAGCCGCTCTACGACAAGCTCGATGCCGACATCGCCTACGCCATGATGGGACTCAACGCCGTCAAGGGTGTGGAGATCGGCGCCGGCTTCGCCAGCGTCAGCGACCGCGGCAGCACACACGGCGATTCGCTCACACCCGGCGGATTTGTCGGCAACAAGTCGGGCGGCACGCTTGGCGGCATCAGCACCGGGCAGGACCTGGACGTGTCCATCGCCATCAAACCCACCAGCTCCATCCTGGTGCCGCGCGATTCCATCGACGTGGCGGGCGCGCCCACCGAAGTCATCACCAAGGGCCGCCACGACCCCTGCGTCGGCATCCGCGCCGCGCCCATCATGGAAGCACTGCTGGCGCTGGTGGTGATGGACCACGCGCTGCGTCACCGCGCGCAGTGTGGTGATGTGCACGTGGACACGCCGGACATCGCCGCCGCATCGCGTGCCTGAGCAAAGAAAACAGCTGCTGCCTTTCGCGGCGCTCTCGGCGAGCTACTTCGCGCACATCGGCTTCTTCAACCCCTACCTGCCGCTCTGGCTGAAAGAGCTGGGCTTCGGGCTGATCGCCATCAGCGTGCTGACCTCGGTGCAGTCGGCCACGCGCCTGTTTGCGCCCTACGCCTGGGGCACGCTGTCTGACCGCACGGGAGAGCGCGTGAAGCTGCTGCGCTATGGCGCCACGGTCGCGCTGCTGCTCTCCATCGGTTTGTGGTTCCCGCTCGGCGGCGTGGCGCTGTTTGTGGTGCTGTTGCTCATGTTCACCCACACCAGCGCCATGATGCCCATGAGCGAAGCCGCGCTGGCGCACCTGGTGAGCCAGGGCGGGGCGTTCGACGCCAAACGCTACGGCCGCGTGCGGCTCTGGGGCTCGCTGGGTTTCCTGATCACGGTGATGGTGGCGGGCTGGTGGTTCGAGCGTTTCGGCATGGGGCATTTCCCGGCCTGGACGCTGGTGACGCTGGTCGCTGTGGTGGCGAGCGTCTGGCTGCTGCCGGACTTCAAGGAAGCCGCGCACCACGAAGACGACCACCCCGACATGTGGCCCGTGTTGCGCCAGCCGCCGGTGCGCTGGTTCTTCGCGGCGGTGTTCTTCCACATCCTGGCGCACATCTTCATCTACGTGTTCTTCTCGCTCTACCTCGATTCGCTGGGTTACAGCAAGACAGTCATCGGTCTCTTGTGGGCGGTGTCGGTGCTGATCGAGATTGGCTGGTTCTTCACCCAGGGGCGCTGGCTGCCGCTGCTCTCGCTCACGGGCTGGCTGGTGCTGGCCGCGGGCCTGATGGCGTTGCGCATGGGGCTCACCGCCGGCTTGCCGCTGATCTGGCCGCTGCTGCTGGCGGCGCAGGCGCTGCACGCCATCACCTTCGCCGCGCACCACACCGTGTGCATCGCGCTGCTCTCGCACCATTTCCCGGGCCGCCTGCGCGGGCGCGGACAGGCGCTGTACACCGTGGTGGGCTATGGCTTGCCGGGTGTGATCGGCGGGCTCGGCGGGGGTGTACTGAGTTCGGCCTTCGGCCTGGCCAGCGTGTTCTGGCTTTCGGCGGCGTGTGCGCTGGTGGCCACGGGTTGCGCCTGGCGGCTGCGCTCGCTGGAGCACAAAGCCTAGATCAGCGGGCGCATCACCCGCGCCGCGTCCTGCAGCACCGGCAGCACGCGCGCCACGGCGTCTTCGGCCACTTCCTGGTTGATCGGCATGGTGATGCTGATGGCGCCGTGCACGTCGTTGTTGCGGTCGAGCAGGGGCACGGCGATGCCGCGGTAGTTCAGTTCCATCTGCTGCTCCGACAGCGCCCAGCCCTGGCGGCGCACCCGCGCCAGTTCGCCGCGCAGTTGTTCGACACTGGCGATGGTGTAGGGCGTGTAGGTGCGCAGGGTGTGCTGGGCCAGCCAGGCATCGGACGCGGTTTCGCCCATGGCCGCGAGGATGACCGAGCCCGCGGCCGTCACCTGCGCCTGCACGCGCGAGCCCAGCATGTAGCCGGTGTTCATGTGGCGGTGGGCGCCGCTGCGGGCGATGTACACCGTGTCGCCACCGTCGAGCACGCCGAGGTACGCCACCTCCTGCGTGCCGCCCGCGATGCGCTGCAGAAAGGGCTGCACCAGGCGCGGCAGGCGCGCCGATTCCAGGTAGGCGTGGCCCAGGCGCAGGATGCGCGGCGTGAGCCAGAACAGTTTGCCGTCGGTGCCCACGTAGCCCAGGTGCGCCAGCGTCAGCAGGTAGCGCCGCGCGGCGGTGCGCGTGAGGCCGCAGCGTGCGCCGGCCTGGCTGGCTGTGAGCCGCGGGAACTGGTCGTCAAACGCTTCGATGATCGACAGGCCCTTTTCCAGACCGGCGATCCAGTCGCGTCTTTCGAGTGCGGGGGTGGGGCCGGCAATGGGATGGTTCACGGTGGGTGGGGTGTTGGAGGGGTTCATGGAAAACCCTTATATCGCTCGATAAACGCATGGGTGTGTGCGATTATCAAACCTGCGTGCGGTCTGCGATCAAGGACATTCCCCAACCTGCCCCTACAGTGGTCAAGCGCAGAATGAGTCGTTTTGCGTGTGCACGGCCCGTGTTCCACCGCCAGCGCTTTTCTCATCCGGAGACTTTTTCATGAGTGACCTGCTGCTCAAACCGCTCGACAGCCGCGAGCCCCTGCAAGCCTCGTTCAGCGACTCCGCCAACCCGCTCGGCCTGGACGGCATCGAATTCATTGAATACGCCACCACCAAGCCCCAGGCGCTGGGCCAAGTGCTGGAAATGATGGGCTTTCGCCCGGTGGCGCGCCACCGTTCGCGCGAAGTGCTGCTGTACCGCCAGGGTGACATCAACATCGTGGTGAACGCACACCCCTCCGACGCGCTGGGTGCCGGCCACGGCAGCGATGCGCCCTCGATTTCGGCGATGGCGCTGCGCGTGCGCGACGCCCGGGCTGCCTACCACTACGTGCTCGAACGCGGCGCCTGGGCGGTACAGACCCACGCCGAGGTGATGGAGCTCAACATCCCCGCCATCCACGGTGCGGGCGGCAGCCGCATCTACTTCGTGGACCGCTACAAAGAGTTCTCGATCTACGACGTGGACTTCGTTCCCATCCCCACCGTGGACCAGCGTCCGCCCGCCACCGCCGGCATCCACTTCTTCGGCATCGTGCAATACATCGGCCCCGAACGCAGCAACGACTGGGTCGAGTTCTACAACGAACTCTTTGGCACCGAACTCATCCCCGACGAACAGCGCTTCGGCATCATGCCCAAGGGCACGCTGCTGCGCACCGCGGCCGTGGAGCCCCGCAAGCGCTTCATGCTGCAGCTGGTCGAGCCCGAGCTCAACGTGCACGACGCCGACGAAAAGCTCCAGCGCATCGGCCTCGGTGTGCCGGACGTGCTGGCCGCCGTCAAAGCGCTGCGCGCCCTCGGCGTGGAGTTCGTCGAGACCCCGGCGGCGCACACCGAACCGCGCGGCGCCATCACCAAGACCTACCTCGGCTCGGTGGTGTTCGAGCTGGTGCACAGCGAAACGCAGGTGGGGGGCTGAACCCATGAAGCCCACCCAAGCCGCCATCGTCGAAGCCATCCAGGGCTTTGGCATGGACACCATCACCCTGGCCGGCCCGCTGGAAGCCAAGCTAGCCGCCATGAAAGCCGCGGGCTTCTCGCAGGTCATGCTCAAGGCCAACGACATCAACGGCCACCCCGGCGGCATCGAGGCCGCGGTTGCGGCCGTCAAGGCCAGTGGCCTGCGTGGCACGGGCTTCCAGGTGCTGCGCGATTTCGAGGGCCTCAGCGGCCACCTGCACCACTACAAGGTGGACATCGCCAAGGCCATGCTGGAGATGTGTGCGGCGCTGGACTGCAAGGTGCTGCTCGCGTGTTCGTCCACCTCGACCCACGCCAGCGGCGACCTCGACCACCTCGCGCGCGACCTGCGCAAGCTCGCCATGCTGGCGCTGCCGCTGGGCATCAAGATCGCCTACGAAGGCCTCTCGTGGGGCCGCACGATCAACGAGTTCACCACCGCCTGGGACGTGGTCTGCCGCGCCGATTGCCCCAACCTGGGCCTGGGCATCGACTCGTTCCACATCTTCGCCGCCAAGACCAACCTGGAAGAGATCGACTACCTCGACCCGAGCAAGATCTTCCTGGTGCAGCTGGCCGACTTCATGTGGCAGGAAACCAAGACCTTTGAAGAGCGCATGAGCACCGCGCGCACCTTCCGCGTGTTCCCCGGCGAAGGCGTGCACAGCGAGCAGCTCGTGGACCTCGTGCTCAAGCTCGACCGCCTGGGCTACGCGGGCGACTACAGCTTCGAAGTCTTCAACGACGACTACCAGCAGATGCCGCTGCCCATGGTGGCCGAACGCGGCCGCCGCTCGGCGCTCTGGCTGGCC
>Ga0209262_10000362_pt1 | contig 22179 bp, 16 predicted proteins | sample Lowcelwee11metaG_FD_187171 | JGI IMG/M metagenome (GOLD analysis project Ga0209262, IMG submission 187171) | Freshwater pond sediment microbial communities from the University of Edinburgh, under environmental carbon perturbations - Low... | ecosystem: Environmental > Aquatic > Freshwater >...
GGGGGGGGGGGGGGGCGGGGGGGGGGGGGGGGCCGGGGGGGGGGGGTGGTGCGCGATCCGGCGCTGTATGCTGCTTTGTGCGCGACGCAGGAGGCGCTCGATGCGGACTTGCCGACGGCGGAGCGGACGGCGGCATTGGCGGATTTTGTGCGCTTGCTGGTGCGGCGCGCGGCGGGGGCCGGCGTTGTGGCGCCGCCGTCGACCCGGCTGGCGGCTTTGCGCGCCGAGGTGGCGGCGCGTTGCGACGAGGGCTGGACGGTGGCGGCGCTGGCGCGGCGGGCGGGGATGAGCCGCTTTCAGCTTACCCGCGCGTTTCGCGCCGAGACGGGCATGACGCCTCATGCCTGGCTGCTCGACCAGCGCGTGAATCGGGCGCGGGCGCTGCTGCGTGCGGGGGCGGCGCCGGCCGAGGCGGCGTATCGCTACGGTTTTGCCGACCAGGCGCATTTCCAGCGCGCTTTCAAGGCGCGCGCGGCGATTACGCCGGGGGCTTACGGCCGCGCGGCCTGAACGCGCCGCGCACTTTCGTTCAATACCGCCGCCGCCGGCCGGCCTAGCATGCCGTCGTCGCGCCCTATGCGGCGCATTCGACGGAGCTTTCCATGTTGCATGGCTATACCTTGCCGCTCACGCCGGGCGGCCGTTCCTCGCTGGCGCCGCGCCCGCCCTGGCATTACGCGGGCGATTGCCTCGCGGTGGAATTTGCGGCGGCGCCGGAGTCGGTGCGCGCGCTCTTGCCCGCGCCGCTGGAATTTCTGGATGCGCGCTGCGCTGTCTATTTCGTCGAGTGGCAGTTCGCCACCGACGCGGGCGAGGAGCCGCTCGACCCGGTGACCGCGCAGTACCGCGAAACGATCTTCCTGGTGAATGCGTGCCTGGGCGCGGAAGCGGTGTCCTACTGCCCCTTCATCTGGGTGGACCAGGACGTGGCGCTCATGCGCGGCTGGGTGCAGGGCTGGCCCAAGCAGATCGGCTCGACCTGGATCACGCGCGCATCCGCCCTCGGCGGCAAGGCGGCGCCGGCCCACGCGCCGGGCGGGCGCTTCGGCGCTTCACTCGCGGCCAAGGACCGGCGGTTGGCCGAGGCGCGCGTGACCCTGCACGAATCCTGCGACGCGCTGCCCGCGCCTTCGTTCGCCCGTGCGGTGAATGTGCGCCACTTTCCCAATCTGGCGGCGGGTCGGCACGACGCGCCGGCGCTGCACGAGCTGGTGCGGTTGAAATCGCGCGACGTGCGCGTCGGCCCCATCCTGCGCGGCGCTGCGGAACTTGCCATCTTCGACCATCCGACGCTGGAGCTGCCTTTGCTGCGACCGACGGCGGTGGGCGCGGGCTATCGCTTTTCTTTCGCGCTGACGGTGGACGATCTCGAAACGCTAGTCGATCTGCGCGCGGGTACGGGAAGCGATTGAACGGCAAACTCGGCTATGGCGGCATGAAATGCCCCGCATGGGGCACGGCGCCGCCGTCTTGCTACCCGCTCAGGAGCTTCAGCACCTGCTGCGGCATGGCATTGGCCTGCGAGAGCATGGCGATGCCGGCCTGGCGCAGGATGTTGGCGCGCGTCATGAGCGCGGTTTCTTCGGCGAAGTCGGCGTCCTGGATGCGCGAGCGCGAGGCGCCCATGTTTTCCGTGGTGATCTGGAGATTGTCGACGGTGTAGTCGATGCGCGATTGCAGGGCGCCGTAGCGCACGCGCTGGCCGTTGATGGCATTGAGGGCGGAATCGACGATGGCGAGGGTGCGCTGGGTGTTTGCCAGGGTGCCGACATCCAGATTTTCGACGGATTGCAATTGGGCGCCGGTGGACGCCGTGGTCAGCATGAACTGCGCGTTGTCCTCGGTCACCGAAAACGACTGATCGGCGTCGAAGAGGACTTGGCCGGTGACCCAGGCGGTGTTCGAGGTGGGCCAATCGTTCGGCGCGAAGCTGATCGGCAGCGAATGCGTGGCGGCGGTCGTGGCGGCATCGCCGTCCAGCACGCTGGTATCCGCCAGACCGACGACTTCGGTGGTGCTGTTGTTGACGATGCGGATGTCCTTGCCGACGTCGTTGCTCAGTTGCAGGGCGTAGGTGGCGGTGGCGAACTCGGTCTGGACCAGCGTTGCCGTGAAGCCGGTCTTGCTGGCGACATCGTTGAAGGCCTGGGCGACGGCGTTCATCTGCTCGAATGAATTGACCGCGTCGGCCGCGCTGTTGCCGCCGGTGCGGAACGACACTGTCGTGAAGTCGGCGGGTGCCACGCCGGGGGCGGTGCCGGTGTCGGTGGCGAGCAGGAAGGAGTAGGCGGTGTCCTGCATGAAGCCCACGCCAAGGCCGCCGGAACCGTCGGCGGCGGCGCCGACGACGAATGCCGTGCGGGCGCTGGCGCGCACGCCGGTATCGGCCCGGTTCACCGCGTTGGCGACGGTCTCGGCGCTCGCGCTGGCGGCATAAGCGACCTGATAGGCGCCCGTGGCGGTTTGCAGGGTGAGCGTCGCGGCGGCGGCGATGGGCGACTGGTCGAAGGGCAGGAAGGGGTTCGACCCGCCGAACTGCGCGAGACGGGTGCCGGCGTCGGAGCCCTTCACCAGGTCGCCCATGCCATTGGCCTCATAGACCACCATGCCGCCAATGCGGTAGTTGCCGTAGGCGTTGTTCTGAAAGTTGCCGGAAGCGGCGACGATGGTTTGGTTGGCGTTGGCGCCGATCTGGAAGCGGGCGGCTGAGAAAGAGCCGTCCAGCAGCTTCTGGCCGTTGAATTCGGTGGTGGCGGCAATGCGCTGCAATTCCTGCGCAAGCTGCCGGACTTCGGCGTTGAGCGCCTGGCGGTCGCCGCTGCTGTTGGTGGCGTTGGCCGATTGCACGGCGAGTTCGCGGATGCGCTGGAGGATTTCGCTGGAGGATTGCAGGGCGCCTTCGGCGGTCTGCGCGAGGGAAATGCCGTCGTTGGCGTTGCGGCGGGCCTGGTCGAGGCCGCGCATCTGGGTGGACAGGCGCTCGGTGATCGCGAGGCCGGCAGCATCGTCCTTCGCATTGTTGATGCGCAGCCCGGACGACAGACGTTGCAGGGATACCGCCAGGGCTCCCTGTGTCTGATCCAGTTTCCGTTGCGTGGTCAGCGACGGAACGTTGCTGTTGATGACTTGCGGCAAGGCGATTTCCCGAGGGCGTTACCATGCGCGCGACAAAAGACGGGCTTTCGTCGCACCCCGACTCTTTAACGGCGGGGCGGATGAAAGCTTGAACGGCGGGAGAGCGGGCCGGGCGGCCCTAGATGCGGAAGCGCCGCACGTTTTCCTTGAGGGCGTGGGACAGGTCGACCAGTTCGCCCGAGCGACTGCTGGATGCGGACGAGGCCGCGTGCGTCTGTTCGATGCCGCGCGCGATGAGGTCGACGCGCTGGGCGATATTGGTGCTGGCGACGGTTTGCTCGCGCAAGGCCGAGGCGATGGAGGCGATGGCCTGGCTGACATCCGCTGCCGCGCGGTCGAGTTCCATCACCGCGTTGCGCACTTCCTCGGTATGCGTGGCGCCGGACAGCGCCAGTCCCTTGGCGCGCCCCATGGTTTCCTGGGCGGCGTCGGTGGTCTGGCGCACGCCGCCGACGATGGCGGAAATCTCCTGCGTCGAGGCGGTCGTGCGCTCGGCGAGTTTGCGCACTTCGTCCGCGACCACGGCGAAGCCGCGCCCCTGTTCGCCCGCGCGCGCGGCTTCGATGGCGGCGTTGAGCGCCAGCAGGTTGGTCTGGTCGGCAATTTCGCGGATGGTCTGGACGATGCCGTCGATGCTGCCCACCTTCTGCGACAGCTCTTCCATGGTGACCGAGGCATTGGCCACGCCATCGGCGACCTGTTGAATGGTGTCGGTGGCGGTGGCTACGATGCCCAGGCTGGCATTGGCCTTTTGCTCGGACTGGGCCGACAGGCGCCCGGCGGCGTTGGCGCTGTCGGACATGATGCCGATGCCGGCCGTGAGTTGTTCCACCGCCGTCGCGATGGCGGTGGCCGCCGCGCTTTGTTCTTGCGCGGTGTGCGACAAACGGTCGGCGTCGCCGCGCATGGCCTCGCTTTCGCGCACCACTGTATCGGCGCTGGCGACGGTGCCGCCGATCAACTGACGGATCTGCGCCTGCATGTCGCCCACGACGGCGACGATGCTGGTGGTATCGCCGGGCCGCACGACCACCGCTTGCGACAGGTCGCCCGCCGCGATGCGCTGGAGCATCGCGGCCGCATCGGCGGGCTCGCCGCCGATCTGCTGGAGAATGCCGCGCGCGACCAGGAAGGTAACCCCGGCCACCAGGACGAAGCCGAACAGACCCAGCACGATGGCCACGCTACGCGAACTGTCGAGACCGTTCATCAGTTTGACGCGGTCCTGCTCGGCTTCCGCCTCGGAACGTTTGACGAGTTCGAGCAGATCGGCGCGCACCGCCCGCCAGGTCGGCGTTTCCTTCGCCACCAGCAGGGACTGGGCATCGCTGCCCTTGCCGTCCTTGACGAGGTCGATGATCTGCTTCTGGAAGGGCTGCCACTGGCCGATATTGCCTTTGAGCTTGTCGGCGAGCGCGCCACCGTCCGCGCTCCGCGCCAGCAGGGATGCGAGCTTGTCGGTCTCTTCCTTGAAGGCGGTGTTGGCGGCGGCGAAGTTGTCGTAGGCCTTCTTGTTGGCCGGGTCGAGCAGGATGTTGCGCAAGGCCTGGCCCATCTGCAGGCCATGGGCATACGCCCCGGTGGCGGCCCGGTTGAGGGCGATGCGCTCATCGACGAAGTTCTGCAGAATTTCCTTGCTGTGATAGGCATGCCAGATCGAGGACAAGGCCAGCACGGCAACGCCCAACGCACAGGTCAGACCGAGCAGCCACAGGCGCGCCTGTAGCGATTGATGGGTCAACATGGATATCCCTCCCCTTTGGGCATGCTGGCTAGCGAAAAGTGCGTAACCAGCTTATGTATGTCCATGGTAATACCTGGCGCGCCGTTGCGGATAAAAAATAATCATGGGCGGGTTAGCGTGAAAGCACACCCGCAAAGGACGAGAGACTATGCAACAGTCGGCTGGGTGCGAAGGCGGTTTGTTGAAGAAGGACTGGAGGGTGCGCTGAAAGAAGGACCGTGGCCGGGAGCCAAACCGAAACTGGATGAACGACACGCCCACGTAATAGCCGTGGCGCGATCTACGGATACCCCACGCTCTCCCATCATCTCCTCTTGCCCTGGCGAATCGGTGCCAGCAGAATAGCGAATCTTCCTGCTTCCGTGTGCCAATGCGCTCCCCCCGGCGGAACATCGCGATTAACCCTTGAAAGCCCCGCGCCTATCAAAGCTGACGAGTCTGGCCAGCGCCTTTGCTTTACCCCTCGCTGCTCTGATCGCCGTGCTGGTGATTGCCCTCGCCAGTTACCATGCCAGTCAGACAGCCGAGCGAGCGCTTGAAGCGCGCACGCGTGCCAATGTGCTGGACGTGGGGACCGCCGCCACCGCCGCCATCGAGAAATTCTGGATCGATCCCTGGAGCCGCACCGCTTTGCGCCTGGCGCAAAGCCCGGATCTGCGCTGTATCGTCGAACGCGCAGCGCCCGACTGTATCGAGCGCCTGCGCCAGCAGTGGGCAGGCGTACTGCGCGCCGACGACAACATATTTTTCATCTACGCCGGACTTGCCGACGGCCGCATCTATTTCCAGCCGGGCGAAAAGCCACTTCCCACCGGCTACGACATGAAATCTCGCCCGTGGTACCAAACCGGTATGCGTACTACAGGAGCGTTGGACTGGACGTCTCCCTATGCCGAAATCATCACCGGCAAGACCATCCTTACCGCCGTTGTGCCGCTGCGCGATGTCGCCCAGCAAACCCACGGGGTGCTTTCCATCGACATCAGCCTCACCCAGTTGCACATCCTGCTGCAAAACCTTTATCTGCCTGCGGGTGCCGTGCTGGTGCTTTACGATGCCGCCGGCAACCGGCTGGGGGCCAGCGGCGCCCCCGCGCTGCTCGAAAGCGAGCGCTTGCCGGCCTTGCTCGATACGCCCGACATCGAAGTAGCCACGCTCGCCGGACACCGCTACCTGCGGCACACCGGCGCGCCATTGAGCAATGGCTGGCGTCTGCAGTTCTTCTTCGAGCATCCGGCAACGGGCGTGGCAGGCCTGTCACCGCGCGACACCCTGTTCTCCGCGCTGTTCATTGCGCTGCTGATCGTCTTTCTCGCGTTGTGGGGCGTGGCGCATCGCCTGTTTGTGGCACGCGCCAAAACCATCGCCCTGGTAGATTACTTTGCGGCGGCTGCCAAGGGTGCGCCGCTGGCGCGCATCTTTCCAGAACACTCGCCCTACGCGTTGATCAACAGCTATTTCAACCGCGCCTTGAAGCATGCACGGCAATATGCCCGCAAACGCGAACAGCACGAAAAAGATACCTTCGAGCTGGCTTTCCTGCGCGCCCAGATCAATCCACACTTTTTGCACAACGCGCTCAACACCATCCTCAACACGCTGCACGAAGACGTGGATCGCGCCCATGCGCTACTGATACGCTTGAATGCCTACCTGCGTAACAGCTTCGATTTCTGGAGCGAAGACCAGTTTATGCCGCTGCATGCCGAAATCGAACTGGTACAGGACTGGCTTGCTATCGAGGCGGCACGCTTCGAGCACGGCGTGTCCATCAATTTCGACATCCGGGCCGACCGGCGGCGGCGCGTGCCGGCGGCCATGCTGCAGCCGCTCATCGAAAACGCCTTGCACCATGGCATCCTCGAACATCGCGACAGCGGCCGCATCGACGTGCGCATCGTCGACACCGCGACCGCCATCGAGTTTTCCGTCGTCGACGATGGCGTCGGCTTCGATCCGGTCGCCATCCGGCAACGGCCCGGCCGACGCGGCATCGGTCTGGAAAACATCCATTGCCGCCTGAGCCGGTTGTATGGCAGCGGCCTGCTCATCGACAGCGCCGCCAGTCGTGGTACGCGCATCGCCTGGCGTGTACCCATCGACCCTGTGCCTCTCGCCCCAATGTCCGATCATGCTTGACTGCATCCTGATCGATGACGAACCGCCGGCGCTGCGCCGGCTCGAACGCCTGCTGGCCGTGCATGCCGACCACTTACGCATCGTCGGTCGCTTCCAGCGCGGTAAGGAAGCTCTGGCTGACATTGAGGCGCTTACGGCCAGCCAGCGCTCTGGTCCTGCGGTTGCCTTTATCGACATGCAAATGCCTGGCCTGTCAGGTCTCGACATCGCCGCCGCTCTGCGCCAGCGCCAACCGGCCATCGCCATCGTCTTCATCACCGCTCACCGCGACTACGCTGTCGAAGCCTTTACGGCCGAAGCCATCGACTATCTGCTCAAACCCGTCGAACCGGCACGTCTGGCGCAAACCATCGTCCGCCTGCAGCACCATTGCGCACAGTCCGCTGTTCCGGTTGCCCCGATCACTCCCGTTGTGCAAATTCGCGCCTTTGGCGGCCTGACGGTAAGTGGACCAGGCGGCGAGGTGCGCTGGCATTCCGCGAAGACGCGCGAAATCTTCGCCTATCAGTTGCAACACCATCGCACGGGTTTTATGCCAGAAACGCTGATCGAGAATGTCTATGCCACCAGCGCTTATACGCACGCCCGGCAACGCTATTACGACGATCTCTACCGGCTGCGCCGACGCTTCGCCGAGGTTGGCATCGTTGAGGACCTGTTGCGCATCGAGCGCCACAGCCTGCAATTTAACCTGGGCGACGTCTGGATCGATATTGATCACATCGAAGGTCTTCTTGAGTCCAGCGCAAATTCGCCGGACGAAGCCGAGTTGCTCCGCCGGGCCTTGCAGATTGCCTCAGGCGCCTATTTACAGGGACACAACTGGCTTTGGGCGATGGCCCGGCGCGAACAACTCGAAGTCCTCCGGCAGCGCCTCCAAAGCCGTCTGGCCAATCTCGACCTAGACGCCGGTCGCCACGAACTCGCCGAAGCCGGCTTGCTGCATCTACTGGACCTTGCGCCCTACGATGAATCTGCCATTACCCGGCTGATCCGGCTCTACTTCGATACTGGGAAGTCCGCCCAGGCACACCGCGTCTACATTCTCTATCGTCGGCGCTTGTTCGACGATTTGCAGTTGGCGCCCAGCACCGCACTAAGCGCGTTGCTCGATCGATAGCCTATTGTGCTTGCCCAGGCCGCCTGAAAAAGTCGGCGCTGGCGAGACGGCACCCCGCGCTGAGCGCAGGCCAAAACTTTCACGACTCCACCTGGCGAACTCTCGCGAGTTTTTCGCGAGTCCTCTTCGCTAGGATCCCCGGTAACACGAGGCGGGCGATGGCGACGAAGGCCGTAACAACAATAACGATTGCAGCGGGGGCACGGTATGGCTGACAAGCCGACGTTTTACGAAGTTTTCATGAATCGCGGTGTTTCGCGGCGCGATTTTCTTGGTTTTTGTGCCATGACGGCGACTTACCTTGGTCTGGGGGCCGACGGCCCCGGCGTCGTTGCCCATGCCATGCAGACCAAGCCGCGGATTCCGGTGCTGTGGTTGCATGGGCTTGAATGCACGTGCTGCTCCGAGAGCTTCCTGCGTTCCGGCCACCCGCTGGCCACCGATATTGTCATGAGCATGATTTCGCTCGACTACGATGATGTCATCATGGCTGCCGCTGGCGATCAGGCCGAGGAAATCCTTCACGACATCGTCCGCGACTATCGCGGTGCCTATATCCTCGCTGTTGAGGGCAACGTGCCGCTGGCCAACGACGGCATGGCCTGCATTGTCGGGGGGCGGCCGTTCAAGAAGAAGTTTGAGGAGGTGTCCCGCCACGCCAAGGCCATCATCGCCTGGGGAACCTGCGCCACTTCGGGCTGCGTACAGGCCGCCAAACCGAACCCGACCAAGGCCACGCCCATCCATAAACTGGTCAACCGCGTGCCGGTGATCAACGTGCCCGGCTGCCCGCCGATTGCCGAAGTGATGACCGGCGTGATCAGCTACATCCTGACCTATGATCGCCTGCCCGAACTGGACAACCAGTTGCGGCCGAAGTTGTTCTACTCGCAGCGTGTGCATGACAAGTGCTATCGCCGCGCCCACTTCGACGCCGGCCAGTTCGTCGAAAGCTGGGATGACGATGGTGCGCGCCAGGGCTGGTGCCTCTACAAGATGGGCTGTCGCGGCCCCACGACCTACAACGCCTGTACGACCATGGGCTGGAACGAGAACACCAGTCACCCGATCCGTTCCGGCCATGGCTGCATCGGTTGTTCGGAAGACGGTTTCTGGGATCGCGGGCCGTTCTACGAGCGCTTGCCCAATATGCAGCAATGGGGGATTGAATCGAACGCCGACAAGGTGGCGGCGGCTGGCGCCGCCGTGCTGGGCGCTGCTGTGGCGGTGCAAATCGGTGCGACGGCCATCAAACGTGCGATTTCAAAAGACAAGCCCGACGCGGCAACCGATCACAAGGATTCACAGGCATGACGCAAACGACTACCCCGAACGGTTTTACTCTTGACGATGGCGGCCGTCGTATCGCGCTTGATCCGGTGACGCGTATTGAGGGCCACATGCGCATCGAGGTCAATGTCGACAGCGGCAACGTGATTCGCAATGCCGTCTCGGTCGGCACCATGTGGCGTGGTCTGGAGCCCATCCTCAAGGGGCGCGACCCCCGTGACGCTTGGGCCTTCGTCCAGCGCATCTGCGGCGTATGCACTGGCGTGCATGCTCTCGCCTCGATCCGCTCGGTGGAGGATGCGCTGGCGATCCAGATTCCGACCAACGCCAACACCATCCGCAACATCATGCACCTGGCGCTGTTCGTGCATGACCATCTGGTGCACTTCTACCACCTGCATGCCCTCGACTGGGTCGACATCGTTTCGGCGCTCTCCGCCTCGCCCAAGGCAACTTCCGAACTGCAGCAGTCGATCTCGCCCTGGCCGAATTCGTCGCCGGGCTATTTCAAGGAGGTGCAGGAGCGCGTCAAAAAGATGGTCGGCTCCGGTCAGCTCGGACCGTTCCGCAACGGCTACTGGGGCCATGCCGCCTACAAGCTGCCACCAGAAGCCAACCTGATGGCGGTGGCGCATTACATCGAAGCGCTCAACTTCCAACGTGAGATCGTCAAGATCCAGGCCGTCTTCGGCGGGAAAAATCCGCACCCGATGTGGCTGGTGGGCGGCGTACCGTCCGCCATCAACATGCACGCCACGGGATCGTCGGGTGCCTCGATCAACGTCGAGCGTCTGAATCTGGTTGTTTCGATTGCCCAGCAATCGCTCGACTTCATCGCCAAAGTCTACGTTCCCGATCTGCTGGCGATTGCCTCGTTCTACCCAGAATGGTTCAAGCACGGTGGAGGCCTATCCAGCCAAAATCTGCTGTGCTACGGTGAGTTCCCGACGCGCGCCAACGACGATTCCAATGCCAGCCTGATGCTGCCGCGTGGCGCCATTCTCAACGGTGATTTAAACAAGATTCACGAGGTCGATCTGCGCGACCCCGCTCACGTACAGGAATTCGTGCCACATTCCTGGTATCGCTACCCCAATGACATTGCCGGTCTGCATCCGTGGGATGGTCTTACCGAGCTGGACTTCCGTCTTGGCGCCAAGACACGCCAGACCCCGGATCGCATTGAAGCATTCGACGAAAACGAGAAGTACAGCTACATCAAGGCACCGCGCTGGAAAGGCCACGCCATGGAAACCGGCCCGCTCGCGCGCATGGTGCTCGCCTATGTCAGTGGCAACGCCCGTGTCAAAGAGCTCGTCGATGGTTCATTGAAGAAGCTCAACCTGCCGCTCACCGCCCTGTTTTCCACCCTCGGCCGTACGGCAGCACGCGGCCTCGAAGCACTGTGGGCGGCAGAACAACTGGTCGAGCAAGTCAGCTTTTTGCAAACCACCATCAAGAGCGGCAATGAAGCTACCGCCAACAACGACAAGTGGTTGCCCTCCACCTGGCCAACCGAGGCCAAAGGGGTCGGCTATTGCGAGGCACCGCGTGGCGCGCTCGGCCACTGGATTCGCATCAAAAACCAGAAAATCGACAATTACCAGTGCGTCGTGCCGACTACCTGGAACGCCAGCCCGCGTGATGCCCAGGGCAACATCGGCGCCTACGAGGCGGCACTGCTGGGGGTGCCGATGGCCGACCCGAAAAAACCGCTGGAAATCCTGCGCGTGATCCATAGCTTCGATCCCTGCCTGGCCTGCGCCACGCATGTGATCGGCCCGGAGGGTGGCGAGCTGACGGTAGCCAAGATATTGTAATGAAAGCGTACATCCCCTATCACCAGTTGCCAGAGGGCAACATTCCGCCACCGGTGACCATTTATGGCCCCGGCGTACGACTCTGGCACTGGGTTAATGCATTTTTGGTGGCGGTGTTGTGCGTGACCGGTTATTTCATCGGGGTGCCGCCGCCGTCCGCACTGGGTGATACGTCCACGCTCTACATCATGGGCTGGATACGGTTTTTCCATCTTGCGGCGGGTTACCTGTTTGCGTTGCTGGCACTGGCGCGTTTGTGGCTGACTTTTGTCGAGAAAGGGATATCGCATCATCTGTTCATGCCGGAGATATGGCGTGCGGAATGGCTGGATGGCTTCATGCGGCAGCTTTCCTGGAACCTGATGATGAATGACAAACCGATACGCTATGTCGGTCTCAATCCGCTCGGCGGTATCGCCATGCTGTTCATGTATGTGCTGCCAGGCCTTGTCATCATCGTCACCGGCTTTGCCATGTATGCCGAAGTGACTGGCCACGATAGCTGGCAATATGCGCTGTTCGGCTGGGTGACCTCGATCTTCGGCAACACCATGGACCTGCACATCCTCCACCGGCTGGCAATGTGGGTGATGGTCGGCTTCACCTTTGTCCATATCTACATTGCCGTCCGCGAAGACGTGCTGTCACGCCAGACCATGATCAGTTCGATGCTTTCAGGCGAAAGGCAGTTTCGGCGATGAGCGCCGCCACCGGCAATACGGTGATACTCGGCATCGGCAACCTCTTGTGGGCCGACGAGGGGTTTGGTCCGCAGGTCGTTGCCCGGCTGAAAGCGCGTCATGATTTGCCTGAAGATGTCGATCTTGTCGATGGTGGCACAAAGGGCTTGTATCTGCTGCCGCTGGTGCAGGATGCGGCGCGCATGATTGTTTTCGATGCCGTTGATTTCGGCCAGCCACCGGGCACACTGTTGGTGTTGCGCGATGGCGAGATCCCCGCATTTTTTGGCCAGCGGCCCTTGAGCCTGCACCAGACGGGCTTTACCGATGTGCTGGCGGCGGCTGAACTGACGGGCCGCAGTCCGCAAGCGATCACCCTGATTGGCGTGCAATACGCAAATATCGATACCTGGGGCGGTGGGCTTTCGCCTGTCGTCACCGACACGCTGGACACGGCGATCACCGCCGGCCTGCGTGAACTGCAAGCATGGAAGGAATCCATCTATGGCTAATGCCAACAGCTACGACCAGACCTTGAACCTGCTCGGCAAGATCAGTGTTGCCCTGTTCGGCTTCGTGGATAACGTGCGCATGGCCCGTGTCGGCAATTTCATCACCATCTTTACCATTCTGTTGCTGGTGGCCGGGTTTGCTGGTACGGCGCTGACCTTTAAGTCGGTTGCCGATATTTCCGGTGTGTGGCGCGATTTTGATTCCGGGCTGGCACGCCGCATCGATCTGCTCGGCCACTTTCAGCATCACCTCGGCCTTGGCGGGGTAGCCGGTCACTGGCATGCAGCGGAGCAGGGCGACGCCACCGCGAAGCAGTCCGTGGCGCAATCCCTGATGAAACTGCGCGAGGGTTTCCCAGCCTTTCTTAACGCCAACCCCAGCGAGGAAGAAAAGACCTATCTCGCCACCCTGGGAAAGGCGGTCGCTGCTTACGAGCGGGGTACGGTCTCAGCCGCCGATGAAAACGCTGCCAGCGATGCGCTGCTCGGCATAAAGTCGGCGCTGGCGGAACGGCGCAAGGCGGGCGCTGACGGCATTGAGGATGCGATCTGGTTGCTGTCGATCAAGGTCGGCAGCATCATGTTTTCGGCGGGTTTGATCCTCGCCGTGTTCGGCCTGTTTACCTTCTGGTTCGTCCGTTTTCGCGTTTCCCTGCCGCTGACCGCGATCAATGCGACGATGACGGGCCTGTCTGGTGGTGATACGCACGTGGACATTCCTTTTACGGCCAAGACCGATGAGGTAGGTGAAATGGCCCGTTCCGTAAAGGTTTTCAAGGATAACGCCGTGGTCAAGCTGCGGATGGAAGAGCAGAAACAGCAGGTCACAAAAAGCGTGCAGGAAACCGCCAAGGAGTTGGCGCAGCTGACACAGAACTCTCGTGCGGCAACCCATGCACAGACAGCCTCCGCTTCGGGGATGGCCGCTGCTACAGAGCAACTGACGGTCAGTATCGATCAGGTGGCAGACAATGCGGGGCAGGCGCTGACTGCGACGCAGGACACCGTTACTGCTGTTCAGAGCGGTAAGGTTGCCGTTCAGGAAACCATCGCCGTGATGGAGGAAACGGCCCGGCTGGTGATGCTGGCGACCGATAAGGTTGAAGTGCTGAGCCGCCAGAGCGCACGAATTCAGGAAATTGTGGCGATCATTCAGGGCATTTCCAAGCAAACCGATCTGTTGGCACTGAATGCATCGATCGAATCAGCACGGGCCGGGGAGGCGGGACGCGGTTTTGCCGTGGTGGCGGAAGAGGTGCGCGGCCTGGCCGAGAAAACCAATGCTTCGGCACATGACATCAGTGCCATCCTTTCCGATATTCAGCGCCAGATGGAAGAGGTGACCAGCGAAGTGGTCAGCGCCTCCAGCAAGGCCAAGGAAAGTTCCTCCCGCTCACGGGAGGTGGGGGCGGCACTGGTTCAGATCGACGAGCGTGCCGCCATGGTCGCCAATGCTATGGCGGATATTGCCAATGCGGCGCGTGAGCAAAGTGCGGCCGGACACCAGATCGCCCATGAGGTTGAGTTGGTGGCCGCGTCGTCCGAAACCATCAGCACCCAGATCGGCCGCATTGATGAACTGGCACGTAATCTTGATCGCACGGTGACGAGTATTCGTTGAGGCGACGCCGTCCCGCCAGCGCCGACTTTTTCGGCTGCCCTTCGACGATCTGCGCTTTCTTGTGCGAGGCCAATTCGTGAAACATCTCGCCCAAATGCCGGCGCAGCACTCCGAAGACACGCTTCTTCCGCCGCTTCGGTATAAACACCACGCGATACTTGCAGTCCCATTTCGTATGGCTCAGGCTCTGGTACTCTTTCATCGTGATCAGGGGGGCTGACCAACCCGCTGCATGAAAGTTAGCGCAGCCGCATGCCTGCGGACCGGGATAATGTTCGTCCTTTCCTTCTATGCGCGAGCACCTCCACAATGACCACCGGCGCAATTGCCGCAGCAGCGGCCCCCAAGCCCACCGAACAATGCCCGGAGCATCCGGATTTCTGGTGCAAGCGCTTCGGCGCGGGCGTTACGCCCTGGGATGCCGGTCGCGTGCCGCAGGCTTTCGAGCGCTTTGTCGCGTGCCAGCCGGCGCCCTTGCCGACCTTGATTCCCGGTTGCGGCAGCGCCTGGGAGGCGGCGCACCTCGCCGCTCTCGGCTGGCCGGTGACGGCGCTCGACTTCTCGCCCGTTGCCGTCGCCACCGCCCGCACCGTGCTCGGCGCTGCCGCCGTCGATCTCGTGCATGCCGATTTTTTCGACTTTGCCCCCGCCGCGCCCTGTGCGCTGATCTACGAACGGGCTTTTCTCTGCGCCCTGCCGCGCAAATTATGGGCCGACTGGGGGCGGCGCGTGGCGGAACTGTTGCCCAGCGACGGCTTGCTCGCCGGCTTTTTCTTCGTCTGCGACCAGGCCAAGGGCCCGCCCTTCGGCATCCTGTCCGCCGAACTCGATGCGCTGCTCGGGCCGCATTTCACACGCATCGAGGATGCGCCGGTCGAGGATTCGATTCCGGTCTTTGCCGGACGCGAACGCTGGCAGGTCTGGCGCCGTCGCTAGTAACCGCCGGCGATGGCCTGGCTGAGCCAGCTATCTGTGGCGCCAAGTTCGAGTATCTGGTTGGCGGAGGCCGCCCCGAGATACCAGAGGTGGCCGTTCTTGGTTGCCAGATAGCTGTTGGTGCCGCTGTAATAGCGGTAGGTATAGCCATCGAAAGCCTGGGCCGCCGTGGCGGCGGGCGGGGCAAGGTAGCTGGCATAGTGAACTTCGGCCCAATTGAAGATGCGGTCGGCGTCGCTGGTACCGCCGGTCGCGCCGCTACCGCGTACGAGGCGCACATAGCCGGAGTATTGCTTGTCGGAGTAATAGCTGGAGCCGTCGCCGGAGTTGAAATGCCAGGCGTAGGTGGAGAAGTGGGTATGGGGGGTGGCCGTCCAGAATCTGCCGAGGGCGGTCGCGGGGAAAATACTGGCGTTGATCGCCGGTTCGCTGGCCTGGTATTCGATGATGGACTCCAGTTCGCCCCAGGTCGGCAAGCGCCAGTCGGTATGTCCGGCAGTACTGGACGCGAGTGCGCTGGCGGCGCTCCAGACATAGGCGGCGGTATCGCCATTGCAGGTCGTGCCCGTCCAGGTCTGGCCTTCGGCGCAGCGTTTCCAGGTGAGGCCGGTACGGGTGTGCGTCACCGTGCCGTCGCCATGATCGGTAAACCCGGTTGTCGGTGTCGATGGCGCGGCGTAATCGACGGCGTTGGCGCTATGTACGAGGCGCACGGCATAGCTATCGCCGGTATAGCTGCTGCCATTGCCGTAACCGTAGCCGAAGTGGTAGCTCCAGGCATTGATGCCGGCTGAGGTCACGCCGGCAGTTGCCGTGGCCGACCAGAAATCGATGTCGACCGGCGTGGCAGGAAAGATGGTCGGGTTGATGTTGTAGTCCTCGGTCTCGACGATGGAGTGCAGTTCCGCGATCGTCGGCAAACGCCAAGCGCCGGTGCCGGCATACGTGTCGCTCAGGGCGCGTGCCGCCGACCAGGTGAAGGTCTGGGCCGTGCCGGTGCAGGTCGTGCCGCTCCAGGTCTGGCCCTTGGCGCAACGCATCCAGTTGAGTCCGGTCTTGCGGTGGGTGACGGTGCCGTTGCCGTTGTCGATAAAGTCCGCAGTCGGTGTATTGGGCGCGGCGGCGGCGAGGCTTGCCATTGTCCCGAGAGCAACGGCGGCGATTAGGTGTAGGCGGCTCATTTTGTTCTCCCTTGCCGAATTATTTCGCGATAAACAAGACTATGCTGCAAATGCATATCACAACCTTAGACCATTCTGCCACTGTTGCTTTACTTGGTATTTGCTGCCTGGCGGCGAAAAACCCCACCATGATCGATCCCATCCTCCTCTGCGCTGCGCGCATCTTCACTTTCGACCGCCAGCGGCAACTGACGAACGCCAGCGGTTTTTATTTCGAGCGCGACGGCCGTCTGTTCCTCGTCACCAGCCGCCATGTCCTGTTCGACGAGCCGACCAAACACTTCCCCGATCGCATCGAGATCGAGTTGCACAACGACCCGAACAATATCGCCGCCTCCACCGGCTTTTCCATGCCCCTGTACCGGAACGGCCAGAGCCTCTGGCGCCAGGGACTCGACAAGGCGGGCGAAATCGATGTCGCGGTGCTCGAAATCGATCGTGCGGCGCTGCCCGTCAGCATGCTCTACCGGGCGTTTACGCCGCGCCATCTGCCGAGCCAGTTCGACCTCGTGGAAGTCGGCACCTCCTTGCTGGTGGTGGGCTTCCCGCTCGGCTTTCACGACACGCTGCACCACTTGCCGGTGGTGCGCCAAGCCATCGTCGCCTCGTCCTATGGCCTGCGCTTCCAGGGCGAGGGCTATTTCCTCACCGATGCGCGTACCCATCGCGGCACCAGCGGCGCGCCGGTCGTCATGCGCATGGGCACGCCCGACAGCGCACATGGCGACCTGCCCTGGCTGCTGCTGGGCGTGCATTCGGCGCGGCTCGATGTCGGCACGCGCGACCTGGAACTGGACGAGGCGCTCGGCCTCAATTGCGCCTGGTTCGCCGACATCCTGCTGACGCTGACGGCGGCTTGAGGCGCTTCGCACGCCGCGCCGTCAGTCCCGAACAGGGGATTCCCGCCGGCCGCGCCGACTATGCGAGCGTCAGCGCCAAAGCGATGGGGACAAAGATCAGTGCCCCGAGGTTGCCGAGCATGACGATGGAGGCGACCTTGGCCGGTTCCTGCTGGTAGCGTTCGGCGAAGACGAAGTTGAGCACGGCTGGCGGCAGCGCGCCGAAGACCAGCAGCATCGCCGCGTCGCGCCCTGCGAGGTCGAAGGCCAGCGCGAAGCCCCAGGCCAGCAGCATGCCGGCGACGGGGCAGACTGCGGTGCCGATCAGGCCGACGCGCAGGTCGGAGAAGGTGGATACCGCCAGCCGCACGCCGAGAGAGAACAGCAGCAGCGGCACCGAGACGTCGCCGAGCAGCTTGATGGCGGTAAAGAGCGGCGGCCAGATTTCGATGCCCGCCTGGTTCGCGATCAGCGCGAGGATGGCGGCGAAGGTGACCGGCACGCGCCAGAGGTTCCACAGCCGCGCGCGATGGTCGAGCAGCCAGGTGCCCAGCGTGTAGTGCAGCGTGTTCTCGACGAAGAACAGCACGACGGCAGCGGGCAGGGCGGCTTCGCCGAAGGCCAGCACCATCAGCGGCAGACCCATGTTGCCGGAGTTGGTAAACATCATCGGCGGCACGAAGGTCTTCGGCTGCTCGCCCAACAGGCGCGCGACGACGAGCGCGATCAGCCCCGAACCGAGCATCACCGCCAGCGCTCCGAGCGCCAGCCAGAGATTCATGCCGAGATCGAAGCTCTTCGCCGCCAGCGCGGAAAACACCAGCGCCGGGACGAAGATTTCCATGTTGAGCTGGTTGGCGAAGCCCATGTCGATGCCGCCGCGATTCCGGCGGTAACGGGCATACAGCCAGCCCGCCGCGATGACGGCGAAGACGGGAAAGACGATGCCGACGATGCGCAATAGCATGGCGCTAGGGTTCCAGTGGAATGGTCCGGGCGGGCGGCAGGGTAAGGGGCGTGCGGCGCATGGCATCATTTTGCCGGAAAGCAGCAGCAAAAGTCGGCGCTGGCGGGACGCCGCGCTGGACTCCCCGAACGGACGGTGCGCGGCGTGCCATCCCGATACAATGGCGCCCGTCATTCGCTAACCTCATAAGTGCCGGGCATGCAAGACCTGATTCCCCTTCTGATCGCCGCCGTGGCAGTGGCTACCCTCTTCAACGTGGTGTTGAAGCGCTTCAATATGCCGACGGTGATTGGCTACATCTTCACCGGCGCACTCATCGGCCCCCTCTTCGGCATCGAGGTCCATGGCAATGTGGCCCTGGAGCAGCTTGCGGAATTCGGCATCGTCTTCCTGATGTTCATTATCGGGCTGGAGTTTTCCTTCAGCCATCTGAAAGAGATGAAGCGGGAGGTCTTCCTCTTCGGCGGCCTGCAGGTCGCGGCGACCGGGCTGCTGATCGCCCTGGTCGCCACCTTTGCCTTCGGCATTGCCTTCCCCTATGCCGTGGTGATTGGCGCCGGACTGGCGCTTTCCTCTACCGCCATCGTCCTCAAGCTGCTCAACGAATCCGGCCAGATTCGCAGCAGCTACGGCCGCAACGCCCTGGGTATCCTGCTCTTTCAGGACATCGCCGTCATCCCCATCCTGCTCTTGATCACCATCCTCACCAATCGGGACCAGGCGCTCGGGAGCCTGTTGTTGGAGACCGCCATCAACGCCGCGCTGGCCCTGGCGACCCTCGTCCTGGTGGGGCGCTTCGCCCTCAGCCGGCTGTTCCATGCGGTCTCCAGCACCAATTCGAAGGAGATCTACATGGGGTCGATCCTCTTCGTGGTGGTGGGGGCCTCCTACATCGCCCACCACTTCGGCTTCTCCTACACCCTGGGCGCCTTCATCGCCGGCATGATGATCGCCGACACCATCTACAAGTATCAGGTCGAAGCCGACCTCATCCCATTTCGCGATCTCCTGCTGGGCGTCTTTTTCGTCTCGGTCGGGCTGCAAATCGACCCCCAGGTCGTGTTCGGCAATCTCGTTGCCATCGTTCTGCTGTGCGTGGCGATCATGGCGCTCAAGAGCGCCGCGCTGTTCGGCCTGCTCGTCTGCTTCACGCCCCGCCGGGTGGCGCTCAAGAGCGCGCTGGCCCTCGCCCAGATCGGCGAGTTTGCCCTGGTCATCCTCTCCCTGCTGCTCTCCAATCGCATGCTCGATCCGACATGGGTGCAGATCGCGATGGTCACCGTGGTCCTCTCGATGATCCTCACCCCCTTTCTGCTCAACCACCTGGATCGCATCGTCGATCGGCTGATGCCCGGACGGGTCGAGGCGGAGTCCCTGGCCTTCGCCGAGTCCTTCGGCGAGCATGTGATCCTGTGCGGCTATGGCGCCTTCGGCCGGGCGGTTGCGGAGAATCTGGAGCGCTCCGGCATCCGGCACATCATCGTCACCGGCAACACCGACGGCTACGTCAAGGCCAAGGAACAGGACAAGCTCGTCGTCTTCGGCGACTCTGCGGACCGTGTGCTGCTGGAAAGCCTGCACATCCGGCGGGCAATCGGCACGATCATCGCCGAGGACGACGTGGACAAGGTCCGCCAGGTGAGCGCCGCGATCAGCCTGATCGACAAGGATCTGCGCGTTATCGCCAAGGTTCCCGGCGAAGAGGAACGCCATCAACTGGCGGAGTTCAACCACGAACTGGTCCTGGACGGCAACAGCCATACCGCCGCCATGCTGGTCGAACAGATCGCCCGCTCCAAGATGCTCGCGGAGGAGACCTCGCGCCTCCAATACCTTGGCGCCTACTCGCTGGACGCCCCACGCGAAGCGATCGAGTCGGTGCGGCGCGAGCAATCCCGTCTGCTCGACGTCATCTCGGCATCCTTCGACGGGCTCCGCGACGGCCGGGACATCCTCTATCTCAAGGCCCTCCATGCCTCGTTCGGCGTCCTGAGCGAGATCATCCGGGGGGCCGTCTCCGATATTGCGACGCATGCCCGCCTGAGCCACCACGAGTACGAGCGCATCAACACGCTGCTCGACAACCAGCACCAGTTGGAGGCGCTGAGCAACGCCCTGGAAGGCCTGGGCAGACAACTGAAGGGACTGGAGGAGAACGGCCAGACCGCGACGTTTGCGCGCCACGTCGTCGAGGCCTTGGATGCCGCGCTGCTTTCGCTGAAGGTGCTGGCCGAGGCGTACAGCGAGGACGAGATGGCCATGTTGAACATGATGGTCGCCGATGGCAACCAGGGGCTGTCGAGAATCCGGGAGTCCTACCTCGGAGAGTCGCAGCTCGATCCGGAAACCAAGGCGCTGATTCTGTCGGCGACCAATCACGTCGAGCGGGTCAAGGCGCAGTTTCGCGCGGTGGGGAAAAACTACAAAAAGCTTGCGGAATTGGTCTGAGGGAGTCGCATGCGGAGCACAGGGAACGCGAAGAATACTCGGCGCTGGCGACGCGGCGACACCAGCGCCGGGACGAAGATTTCCATGTTGAGCTGCTTGGCGAAGCCTATCTCGATGCCGCCGAGTTTCCGGCCCAAGCGATCAAATGCCAGTAGCCTTCACTGATTGCAACAGTTCAATGCCGGGCTTCGGCTTCATAAAAACGGATTACATTGCGCCCGGCATCTTTTGCTTGATACATGGCCTTGTCAGCCCATTTGAGGATGTCTACCTGACTGGCGTCATGAGCGAAAAACAGCACCACGCCAATGCTCGCCGAACAATGATGTTCAACGATGGCATCTACCTCGCCTTCACGCTTGAGCTTCAGCGCGTAAGTTCCAGATAGCGCTCTGCGAATATTTTCCGCCACGATCTCGGCCTGTGATTGGGATTTGGCTTTATCCACATTCAGTTCGGTGAGCACGACCACAAACTCATCGCCGCCGAAGCGCGCCACGGTGTCCGCCTTGCGCACGCAGCCTTTTAGCCGATCTGCCGCCTCAATCAGCACCAAGTCGCCGGCGAAATGTCCATATCGGTCATTCAGTGACTTGAAATTATCCAAATCGACAAACATCAACGCCCCATAGCAAGCCTTGCGGCTATTGGCAACCAGAGCCTGATCTAAACGGTCGTTGAGCAAACGACGGTTTGGCAGTTGGGTGAGTGTGTCATAGAGCGCGAGCTGCTGAACCTCGTCCTGCATCCGCTTGCGCTCGGTAATTTCCCTGGTGATGCCGTGATAGCCAATGATCGTACCGTGCTCGTCCCGGTCGGGCTTGGAGAATACCTCTCCCCATAACAGCCGGCCGTCCTTGCAGCGATGCTGTGCTTCGAAACTTAGAAAACCCAGTTGGGCTCCATCTTGCTCAGCCTCCCGCCGCCTGCCCATGACTGCCATGACGGTGGCAATCCCTTCGTGGGTGAACAATTCAAAAATATGATGACCAATGACATCTTCAGCCTTGTAGCCACGAAGACGCTGGTCCGATGGGCTGATATAGGTGATGTGAAGATTGCGGTCTGCCTTCCAGATCACATCCATGGTGTCTTCTGTCAGCAAACGGTAGAGCGCCTCACTTTCATGCAGCGCCCGCGTGCGCTCTTCGACCAACGCTTCAAGGGCACGATTTTTCTCCTGCAAGCCTTTTAGCGGATAAACCTCGCCATCTGCTACCAGGTGATAGGGAATCGAGATGCCGCTGTGGACAATTTTCCAGTCCTCGCCTTCGGAACAGAATATCAGGACCAGTCGTGCCACCTCACGCGAAAGAATTTGGTCGGGAACCGGCAGGTGTATGTGAAAGAAGGCGGTCACGACCACGACATCGTCGCTCAAGTCCTGTGTCGAGATGTCCAGCATTTCGATGCGAATACGGCCCTGTACCTGAGAGAAATCCTGGCGGGTGATCTTCACCCACTCGTCCCGGTCCTTGACCAGAAGGTCGCCGCCACCCGTGTAGCCGCTGAAGTTTTCACTGAAGCGCGTGGTCAGCCGGTCATCGCGCGCGGCGTACATCTCGATGTACTCGTCAAATAATGCACGAATTTTGCGATGACGATCTGTATGCATGAGTTCACGGTTGTCCAAAACAGATTATGACGTTGGATCATCCGACGGTGTAGGGTGTAGGTGAATCGCCAAACCCACCTGAACCCGACCGAAGGAGACCCAACGTGAAAGCATCATGCAGCATGTTCAGCC
>Ga0209262_10000363_pt1 | contig 22136 bp, 18 predicted proteins | sample Lowcelwee11metaG_FD_187171 | JGI IMG/M metagenome (GOLD analysis project Ga0209262, IMG submission 187171) | Freshwater pond sediment microbial communities from the University of Edinburgh, under environmental carbon perturbations - Low... | ecosystem: Environmental > Aquatic > Freshwater >...
TCAGCGTGCGGGTGTTCGTCGATTATTTCGGCGTTCCGGAAGACCCGGCCACAGGCAGCGGCAACGGCTGCCTGGCCGGCTACCTGGTCAAGCACCGCTATTTCGGCCAGGACCGCATCGACATCCGCAGCGAGCAGGGCTTCGAGATCGGCAGGCCGTCGCTGCTGCTCCTGAAAGCAGAACAGGATGGCGAAAGAATCAGCATTTCCGTCGGCGGCAAGGCCGTGATCGTCGCCAGGGGCGAATTGGTTTGATCGCCCCGCCGTACAAAAAAATGTAAAGGGTGCACCATGAAAGTTAAAATTTCCGCCGTGTTCGTATCGATCCTTTTTCTGCTTTTCCACCCTGCCCGCGCGGAGAATAAAGAGCCATTGGGTATTTGGCTGGACAGCTCATCCATGTCACCTTTGAAATTGCCGGCCTCGGGCGGCATCCCCGACATCCTTGACCGTTTCGAATATCCCGCCGATGCCGTTCCTTATGCATTCCAGAAGGATTTAAACGGCGACGGCAAGAAAGAATTTTTGATCGCGGCGTCCGCCGGGCAATGCGGAACGGGAGGCTGCCCCTACGCCATGGTCGACGGGAGATCCCTGCGACGCATTGGCGATTTTTTCGGATCGCCCATCCTGGTTGCGGGCCAGAAGATCAACGGCTATCCGGTCATACAAACCTACTCCCATGCCAGCGCGGGCAGCGGAACCTTCACCACATATGTCCATGACGGAAAAGAATACCGAACGGTTTCAGCCGTATTCCTGGCGGGGGAATCCGTGGATGAGCTTTTCAAGAATTTTGCCGGCTATAAAAAAATCCTTGCCCCAAAAAATGGCAAGGACAAATGACCTACTCTTCCAGTTCAGCCCTAAGTATCTTTGGCATCAATATACCCGGGCATTCCTTGGGCGTGGAATAATGAAACCTGACCATGCGGAACGGACGGCTGGAAACGAAATGAACATGAATAAAGTGCGAAAATCTCTGCTGGCGATGTGCGGCATGGTTGCGGTCGGACTGGGCGCTGCCGGTATTTTTTTACCCCTCCTGCCCACCACACCCTTCCTGCTGCTTGCCGCCGCCTGCTTTTTCCGCAGTTCGGACCGCCTGTACAACTGGCTCATCCAACACCGATGTTTCAGCCACTATATCAGGCAATACCGCGAACACCGTGCGATTTCACGACAGGCCAAGATAGCGACCCTGCTTCTGTTGTGGGGGACTCTGGCTTTCTCGGGTCTGGCGGTGCTGGAATCGCCTTGGGGCAGGATCCTGCTTCTGGCGGTCGGCATCGGGGTCACCCTGCATGTAATGAGCATGAAAACACTAAAATGAAAACCCATTCTGAGGAACAGGCCCTGCGGAAACGGATCGTGGTCAACGACAAGATGCAAAAAGGATATGGGTACTATCTGGGCGAGCCCGTGGGGAAAAACTTCCACCCTAGTTTCAAGCCCGAGCTCACGCCCAGGCAGATGCTGGAACTAGGGTTTTTGGCGGCAAATATATGACCGATTGCAGGAAGATCTAGCTGATTTGAAAAAAGAAACCCATAATAATAGAATTGGAGCGGCAATAAAATGACAGCAGCTGAAGTAAAATATCTCGACTGGGCATTCCTGATATTGGGGGCCTTGCTCGCTTTCACCGGCTGGCGGGCGATCCGGAAACGCCACACAACGGCCGAATGCCGTGACTATGAAGGCAAAGCCGCGGTTCGCCTGGGCTGGTTGTGGCTCATCCTCGGCCTGCTGCTCACCCTGGCCGCGCTGACCGACATCGCCTTCCTGAAGGTCTTCGCCAAGCTCTTCATGGAAACACCCTCATGAGCGAGCACCCGGCCCCCACGGCGGGAACCCGCAGGGATCCGCGCGACCTTGTTGGCGATCGCCGGTCTTTGCCGCCGCGCCTTGCCCTGGCCATCGGCATCGCCGCCGTTTCCTCAGGTTCGATCTTCGTTCGTTTCGCCCAGGCCGACGCCCCCTCCCTCTCCATAGCCGCCTACCGTCTTTCCCTGGCCACGCTGTTCCTGCTTCCATTTGCTTTGCTGCATCATCGCCGGGAGCTGCGCGGGTTAAAATTTCCGGAATGGCGATGGCTGCTGGCTTCTGGTTTTTTTCTCGCCGTTCATTTTGGGACGTGGATCACTTCATTGGAATATACTTCCGTCGCCAGCTCGGTGGCGCTGGTTTCCACGTCGCCGCTATGGGTGGCGCTATTTGCCCGGATCGTTTGGCGAGAGGCCATGACTCCCTTCCTGGCCTTCGGTTTGGGGCTTGCCCTGAGCGGGAGTATTGTCATTAGCCTTGCCGAAGCTCGAACTGCCATCTCCTCCCAGCCCTTCCTTGGCAACACCCTGGCCTTACTCGGCGCATTGGCTGTCAGCGGCTATTGGTTGATCGGACGCCGGCTGCGCCGCCGATTGTCCTTGATCCCCTATGTGACCATAGTATACGGCACCGCGGCCTTGACCTTGCTGGCTGCCGCGTTTCTCATTCGCCAACCGTTGACCGGTTTTAAGCCCACGACCTATGGTTGGTTCCTGCTGTTGGCGCTTTTGCCGCAGCTTCTGGGTCACTCGGCTTTCAATTGGGCATTGGCCCATCTCCCGGCCGCTTACATCGCCATCGCTACTCTGGGGGAGCCGATCGGGGCTGCGATTCTGGCATTTCTTTTTCTGAGTGAAACCCCCTCCCTGTTGAAATTGACAGCGGCCGCGCTGATATTGGCCGGGATATGGCTGGCCTTGCGGCAGAAATCTGCCAAAAGCGAAAATCTATTCCCGCCAACTCCGACAACATAGTCGCCAGCGCCTTTTGTTCCACTCTGGACTTTGGCCTGGCAATCCGCTACAATTCACACTGGCAAGGAGGACGCATGAAAATCCTGGTCGCCTACTATTCACAAACCGGCAACACCCGCAAGGTCGCCGAGGCGATATTTGCGGGCATCCGGCACACCCAGAAAACCCTGCTGCCCATCGATCAGGTGCTTGACATAGACCAATACGATCTAATTTTCTGCGGCTTCCCGGTCCAGCACCACGGCGTTCCCGCCAGGATGGTCCATTTCCTGCAGGCCATCCCCCAAGGGAAAAAGCTGGCCATTTTTGCCACTCATGGATCTTTGCGCGGCGGTGAAAAAGCCGTCACCGCTTTTTACAGCGCACTTAGTTTATCCAGCGGCCGGACCGTTTTAGGCACATTCGGCTGCCGCGGCCAGGTGAAATTCGAACAGCTTGATGAATGGATGGAAAAACCTCACGAACGGGCCTGGGCCATGGAAGCCCAGAGCGCCAACGGCCATCCCGACCAGTCCGACCTGGAAGACGCGCAAGCATTCGCCGACTTGATGCTGCATTCGGCCGAACATATTTACCCGGCTGGCAAAAAAATCTGAATTCTCTGACCTGGCCATGAAATCATTTCTTCATTTTCCGGCAACAAGATAAAAATGCCAAACCTGAACCCGGAAAACACGATGGCGTCCGCCAACGGCGAAAAACGGAAACCTTCGTTTGCCGCCCGGCTGCGGTCCTCCGCCCTGGCCCTGGTCGTCGCCAACCTGGCGCCCCTGTACGGAGTCCTGGGCTTGGGCTGGAAAGTGGCGCCCATCTTGGTTTTCTACTGGATGGAAAACCTGGTGGTCGGTTTTTTCAATGTGTTGAAAATGTCCCGCGCCCAAGGTCCGGTCGGCGACACGCACATGATCCTCAACGGCAAGCGGGTGACGGGGAATTCCAGGAAAAGCCTGATCCGTTTCTTCATCTTTCACTACGGGATATTCACCTTTGGCCACCTGATCTTTGTAATGGCCCTGTTCAGCCCCGACCGGAAAGACTTGATTGCCGAACTGGGGATGGCGCTCCTAGCGCTATCCGCCAGCCATGGCTATTCGTACCGGCACAACTTCATCGGCCGAGGCGAGTATCTCAACGCCTCGTTCGCCCGGCTCTTTTTCCAGCCCTACAAGCGGATGTTCGCCATGCATTTAACCATCATCGTGTGCGGTGTTCAGGTCCAATCCCATGGCGAGCCTTTGGGCGCCCTGCTGGTCCTGGTGGCGCTCAAAACACTGATTGACCTTGTTTCACATTGGCTTGAGCATAAAAAGCATGCCAGTTAGAATCACTTTCAGAATCATGAATCTATCGACTTTCAGCGAGGTTGCCCATGCCAAAGTATCGCTTTAAACTCGACTTCAAGGTCCGCGATTACGAGTGCGACATGCAGGGTATCGTCAACAACGCCATCTATCAGAACTACCTGGAGCATTGCCGCCATGAATTCCTGCAGTCGGTCGGCATCGATTTCAAACGGCTCGCCCAAGAAAAGACTTTTTTGGTGGTGGTACGGGCAGAGCTTGATTACAAGGCCCCATTGCGCGGCGGCGACGTTTTCTGGATTGGCCTGAACCTGGAGCGGGTCTCGCCTATAAGATTTGCTTTTTTACAGGACATCTTCTGCTATCCGGACCAAAGGCTTGTTCTATCAGCCCGGACCATCGGCACGGCGCTGAATGAAAAAAGGCGCCCTTTTTTGCCGCCGGAATTCGCCAACCTACTTGGCCCGCCCAAAATACCGCTTTAAAAACCGAGACATGATTAGCAGAACATCTCCGGGCTTTTGCAGGGTGAATTCACAACCGCGGCTATTGACAAAAACGGCAATATCGATTATCCTTTAGGCCAAGAGCGGGAATAGCTCAATGGTAGAGCGCAACCTTGCCAAGGTTGATGTTGCGGGTTCAAATCCCGTTTCCCGCTCCATTGGCGGCGTAGCCAAGTGGTAAGGCAGCGCTCTGCAAAAGCGCTATTCATCGGTTCAAATCCGGTCGCCGCCTTGTTTCAATCCGTCAATAACTCAATCGTATCCGGTTTTAAAATTTTCAGGTTATTCAAGATGAGCGCCGCATTGCCGATCAAAACCACGACTCCTTTTTCTTTGCCGCCGCTCTTGTGCCTGTTTCCCATCTGCTCATCCATTACCTGCACCACTCGGTTGATGCTCACTTCCTGAAAAAGTTCCGTCCCTATGCGCGCAGGAAGCGAACCAGACGACTTGGCGTGGAAACGGTCGATTTCCCCCTGCAAGCCAAAATCAAAACGGTTGGTGTCGATCTGGGCCCGGCCGATATAAAAATTCAAGGCATCGAGGTATTCTTTTCTTTCAATAGGCTGGACGGCGAATTTTCTCCTTTCCTGGTCTACCAGCAAAAGAAAATTTTCCAGGTCATTGTAATTCAAGCGCAAATAATTGCAGAAAATGGTGAAGTTTTTCAAGAAATAGGCTTCGGTATTGACCTTGTACCCGGCCATCAAAAATTGATTCTTTTCGGATTTGTAAATCCGCCCTCCCGGAAAACCGAACAGGGTGAAATTGCCGATAAAATACGGCAGGTAATTGGCCTCGGTTACGGCCGGGGCCGTATCGAACCAATAGATCGCAGGCAGCTCAGGGGAATTGACATTCAGCACAAAGACCTTGCGGCTGGCATTAATGGTAATTTCCTCTTTTTTGGCTTTTGCCGGTTGCGGGGACGGTTGCGGCAAATCTTTTTCAATCATTCCCAGAATAAAATAGGGATTAATCTTGCCTTTAATGATCAGAATGGCATTATCCGGTCGAAAGGTTTTCAAAAGAAACGAACGCAACTGGGCCAAGTTGATTTTATTGACGAATTCCTGGAACAAAAGTCCCTTGAAATAAAAATTGCCGACAATCTGCTGGTAGGCCAGTAAAAAAGCCATTTCCTTTCTCCAATCTTTGTTTTTGGAGTACAAAGACCAGAAATTTTCCCTGCTTTGGTTGAATTTCTTCAGATGAAAGGATTGGTAGTAAAAAATTTCTTTAAGCAGCTTTGGAAAAGCCGCCAGGCGGTCAGGGAGGAAATTCATGCTGATTTTTATATATTCGGGGTTTTGTTCGACTTGATAATCGTTGCCCTGCCTTTGCAGCATGCCCAGCAAATTGGAAGGCGGCGAATTCAATTCCCGGACAAACATATTCATGACCGTCAGCTGTGAGATGGCCCAAGAGGTATAATTTTGCGCGTTGCCTTCCAGAAAAATATGCAACTGGGCATGAATGAATGGCATGTTATTGTCCTGCAAAACCTTGACGGTCAACCCCTTGGATGTCGTGAAAGAAAACAACCGCGTTTCGGCAAACAACTCCCGCCCGGCCCCAAGAAGCAGCAAGATCCCGCCCAGAATCCAGAATAGGCAGCGGTTGGAACTATTTCTCTTCGGCATAAACATTCAAAACAACCTGGTTTTCTTTTAAAAAATATTTTTTCGCGCTCTCCAGGATATCATAGGAAGTGATTTTGCGCAGTCTTTTAAGTTGCGCGTCAAAAAAATTCAGCTCGCTGAACATGTGATAGAACTCGCCGATGCGCAGACACCTTTCCTCCAACTGGGCCATACTTTTCAAGAAATCAATTTCCATCAAGGAACGGATGGATTTCACATCGCTGTTGCTGATCAGGTTCGTGCTCAGGGCCTGAAACTCTTTTTCCATAACGTATTTGGCTTTTTCGAGGTTGATGCGCTTGGGGCTGGAGATTTCAATGGTCAGGCAATTGGCCTCCATGTAGTCGGTAAAACTGCTCTCGATTTCAACATTCAATTTGTTCACGGTATTGAGAAAATAATCCAGCCTGGCAAAGCGCGGATCAGTCAGATAATAGCGCAAAAAATCGAAATATATGAAATTGTAGCTGATTTTGGCCGGAGATTTTATTCCGTAAACAACAAAATTCTTTTTCAAGCCCGGAATCAGCCAATTTTTAACCTGATAGGCTTTCCCCTGGTTCTGGACTCCGAAGACCGGATTCTGCTGCCTGCGGCCCGGCGGGATGTCTTGGAAAAATTTATTGATCCCGGCCTTCAACTCGTTAATATCGAATTTCCCTGCAATGATCAGGAGAATATTGGCCAGATTCTGAAAGTTTTGATAATTTTCCCTTATGCGGTCATTGTTTAAAAAGCGGATTTTATTCAAGTCGCCATAAAGAGGGTATTCATATGCCGACCCTTCAAAAACCTTGGCATTCACCCAGGTCTGGGCTTTGAAGTTCTGGTTGGATTCCCACAGCCGGTTGATGCGGCCGTATATCTGGTTTTTATGATAATCGATATTGCGATCCTGCAAGCGCAGGCTCTTCAAGCGTTCGCTTTCCAGCCAGAGCGCCACGTTGATCTCCTGAGCCGGGAGCAACTCATAAAAAAAAGAATTGTCGTAATTTACCCGGCCACTGACCGTGCCGCCCATTTTGTTGATGAACAGGACATGGTCGTAAGGTTCGAGATTCTCGTTGCCGTCAAACATCAGGTATTGATACAAATAGTTTATCCCACGGCTTTCGGGCGGGTCGTTCCGGACTCCACGCATATGATACACGCAGACCGCAGCCGCCTGCATATCATTGCTGGGCGAAAGGATCACCTTCAAGCCATTGGGAAGCTCAAACGAATTTACAGCGATGGTTTGCGCAAATACGGAAAGAAACGGAAAAATCACGAGACAACAAAAGATCCGTGCTTTGGTCACTCGCATATTTTACCGGGGAACGGAATTTTAGTCAAATGAACGCATTTTTCGCCGGCCTAAAAATAAACTTGACATTGGCGGAAGTTTTTAATTATAATTACTCCTAAATTCAAAGAAAGTGGAGGGCAAAAGTAATGAAAAAAATCGCCATTCTGATTTTTATGCTTATCACTGTCAGCCTGTCCGGGCTGCTCCCCATGGATAAAGAACAGACCGATGCCTGGATCGCCCTGGTAGGCGAAAAAGACATGCAGATCAAAATGCAAAAACTCGAAGCCTATTTCAATAAATACGGCAGTTCCCAAGACCGAAACTCAATGTACATGTACCTGCATCTTGCCGAAACCACCTATCAGCTGCAGAATATGAATAAAACCATCCAATTCGGTGAAAAAGCACTGACCTACCAGGAGATCGAGACCAGCTACAAGCTGCGCCTATATCTTTTCCTGGCCAATGCCTACAACCTGACAAAAAAGGACCTGGACAAGGCTTATGGTTACACCGAACAGATTATTGAACTCGCCGATAAAATGCGCAACACAACCGAAAACAACTCCCTCATCGACAACAATTACACCGCCCCGGCCCTGCGTATCCAAGTGCAATTGCTGGCTGCCAAGCAGGACCCCCAGAACGCCATGAAAGCCTTCAACAAGGCGCTCGAGGCATACCAATTGGATAAATCCGACAAATCGGCCAATTTCGTTCTGGCCTTAAGCGAGCGCATGCTCAAAAACGACAAGGTGGAAGACGCCATTCGTGGTGTCGAAGCCGTCAACCAGAACAAGCCCAATGCGGATTACTATAAAACGCTTGGCAAGTGGTACAACCAGATCAAGAACATGCCCAAGGCCATCGAGAACTTCAAGGCCTCTTACGTGTTGAAGAAGAACGCGCAGGTAGCTTACAACCTGGGGATCCTGCTCAACCAGAACCAGGAGCTTGACGCCGCCATCGAATACCTGGCCGAGTCTTACTTGCTGAATGAGAAAAACGGCACTACCGCCCCGGAAACGGAGACGCCGACCCAAGACCCAGGGGCTGCCGCCAAGGAGACGAGATCTCTGGCCCAAAAATTACTGGAGCATCTCGTTTTTTTCGAGAAGACCAAGGGGCAGCCGCAGGCCGACCAGTTGAAATTCTATAATGAGATACTGACCGCGGCCAAGGCCCGGCTGGGCATCACGCTGCCCTGATCAGGCGCCGAGCAAGATCTGTCTTTTGTTTCCCACCCGCTTCGTGATGTTCTGCCCATCCCAATATTCAAACAAGACGATGAGATATTTCCTGCTGTAGGACGTGATGGTGCGCAGGTCATCAAAAGTCAAAATATCGCCCTGATTGCGCTTGAATTTTTTCAAGCGGTTGATAATCTTATTGTATTCATCGCTGAAGATAAAGTGCCTTTCATCCAACTGCAGGAATTTTTGCTCATCGAGCATGTACCACAATGAATCGTTGATCTGCTTGAGAGAATAATCCGTATTCTTCTGTACATTTTCAATGGTAAATACCAACAATTTACCGGCCTTCAAGGTCTTTTCAATTTCGGCCATGCGCGTCTTTTCTTCGGCATTCAGCGGCAATTTGGAAAAAATCAGGGCGTTGGACAACACTTTGCAGGGAAATTCCTGGCTGCATTTTTTCAATAGGTATTTGAAAAAAACGGTTTCCTGGGGGATTTTGACCGTTTTTTCCAGCTGACTGAATTTCAAAGTTCTTTCCCTGCCTTCATACGCTTTTCGCAGACCGCTTTCCATGGCGGCCAGGTTCTGCAAAAAATGATCCCAGGAGGTGACGAACAAATAGTTGAGATTGATGACCTTCAGCTGCCTGGCAAGCTCCAATTCGGTCAAAACCTCAGCCACCTCGCGTCTTTCCAGGGAAAAAAAGTAAAGCAGGCCCTCTACTTCCAGAAAATTTTCCACGGTCAGCAAGGCCGGGATGATCGCCCGGAAGGTATTATCACAAACCGTGCGCAGGATTTCCGCCATCTTTTTCAGTTTTCTCTGGTTGTATTGCGACAGAACCGGCAAAAGCACAACAAAATGGCTTTTGGTGTTTTTAAAATCTATTTCCTGCCGGAAACTGAATTCGACCTGGTTCTTGAAATGGGCCGCGAAAATATCATCACTTATTTTGTTGAAGCTCGCCGCAACGCTTTTGCCCGCGATCTGGACATTGCCCGAGAAACTTTCCTGGGAATGGGAAAACCTGACAAAATAGGCGTTGAATCTCATATTGTTTTAATTTTGTCCGCAAGACATTGGCTGCGGCATTGGCAAAAAATCTTCTCCGGCCGAATCAGCCGGCAATGCTGACGCTGGCCTTCTTGACCGGGAACTTGTTCTTGAAAATGGTCGAGAACGAAAGAAAGGAGATGTACAGGTATCCGTATTGGAACATCAGGAGGAAGGGCAGGGTGAGCCAGATTCCCTCGCTAATACAGGTGATCACGGCGAAGGTGAAGTATATGCCGAGGGCAAATTCGACCACGGTGATCAGGAGGTTCTTGTTTCCCTTGTATTTCTTGGATGCCCAGTTGTCGTTCTTCTTCTCGATACCGAACTTGGGCGTGCGCACGAATTCCGATTCCTTGTTCATCAGGGCCTCCACGACGGCAAAGGAGTTGTTCACCGACAGGCCAATGCCCAGGCCCATGAGCAGGGGCAGGTATTTGAACGTTTTGGTCCAATTGGAATAGAGTTCCTTCTGCGAAACAATATAGAAAGCCCCGACCGAAGCCGTGGCCATGAGAAAGAGGGGGACGTCGTAAATGAACATCTGCCCCCAATCCATGTCCCGGCGCATCAGGACCACAGGCAGGATGGAAACCGACAGCGGCACCATCAACAGGTAGGCAAAATTGGCCGCCAGGTGAAAAAATGCTTCTATCTTCACATCCAGCGGCAGCTTGGCCCGGAAGATCTTGGGCAGGAGCTTCTTGGCTGTCTGGATCGATCCCTTGGCCCAGCGGTGCTGCTGAGCTTTGAAAGCCACCACGTCCGCGGGCAGCTCGGCCGGGACCGAGTGGTCGGGAAGATAAATGAACTGCCAGCCCTTCATCTGGGCGCGATAGCTCAGGTCCAGGTCCTCGGTCAGGGTATCGTGCTGCCAGCCGCCGCCGGCGATGATGGCGGTCTTGCGCCAGATGCCGGCCGTACCGTTGAAATTAAAAAAACGCCCGGAACGGTTGCGGGCCGTGTGCTCGATCACGAAGTGGCCGTCCAGGAAGATCGATTGCAGGTTGGTGATCAGTGAAAAATTGCGGTTCAAATGGCTCCAGCGCATCTGCACCATGCCGACATTGGCCGCGGTGAAAAAATGGATGGTGTTCTCCAAAAAATGCTTATGGGGAATGAAGTCGGCGTCAAAGACGGCGATGAACTCGCCTTTGGCCACCTTCATGCCTTCTTCCAGGGCGCCGGCTTTGTAACCCCTGCGATTCTGGCGGTGCAAATAGGTGATATCCAGGCCCTGCGCCTTGTAGTGCTCGACGCAGCGCGATGCGATGGATACGGTCTCGTCGGTGGAATCGTCCAGAACCTGGATCTCCAGCAGGTCTTTGGGATAGTCCATTTTCACGACCGCGTCGATCAGGCGCTTGGCCACATACATTTCGTTGTACATGGGCAGCTGGATGGTCACCCGCGGAAGTTCCTCGAAACGGCCCTCGGGCTTGCGTACGGCTTTCTTGTTTTTATAATACAAATAGACCATGAAATATCGGTGCGCGCCGAAAACAGCCAGGATCGAAAGCACCACAAAATAAAGCACGACTACAAATTCGTTTAGGTTTTCCATTAACTCCCCACTAGGTCACAACCGAAGTAGGAATTATACAACAAATTTTCGCTTAATTCAAGTAGCCTGGAGCAAGAAGAAAGAAAATCGGGGTGAGAGGATTTGAACCTCCGGCCTTTCCGACCCGAACGGAACGCGCTAGCCAGTCTGCGCTACACCCCGGAACTTGATAGATTTCATTGTATCACAAAAAAGAAATTTGCGAAATCCCCCTGAATGAGACACGGCCCTCACTTGGGGCACGCTCCCCTGAACTTTGCTTTTGGCGCCCATTAAAGATATAATTAAATTTCCGGGGGTGCTTCATGAAGCGGGCATTGATCAGCGTCTATCATAAAGAAGGGATCGAAAAAATCGCTGCGGCATTGGTTGCGGCGGGCTGGGAGATCATTTCCACCGGCGGAACTGCCGCCCACCTGAAGGAAAGACGCATTCCGGTGATCGAGGTTTCACAGATCACGAATTTCCCGGAAATTCTCGACGGCCGGGTGAAAACCCTGCACCCGCTCATATTCGGGCCGGTTCTGGCCAAAAAAACACCCGAACATCTGCGGCAGTTGAAGGAATTCCGGACAGCCAAGATCGACCTGGTGATTATCAATTTCTATCCCTTTGAAGAAACCCTCCAGAAAAAATCCGCCGATCTGAATGCCATGCTGGAAAACATCGATATCGGCGGCCCGGCCCTGGTTCGCGCCGCCGCCAAAAATTTTCGCGATACCATCGTGCTGATCGATGAAAAGGACTACGCGCCGGTCATTGCCGCGGTGGAGAGCAACGGCGAAATCCCAATGGAATCGCGGAAACGACTGGCGCAAAAAGCCTTTTCCTATACCTCATTTTATGACTCGTTGATCGCGGCCTATCTGAATTCCGGCGCGACCGGGCACCCCGATTTCATGACCATCGGCGGCCGCAGGGTGCAATCGCTGCGCTACGGCGAAAATCCCCATCAATCGGCTTTTATGGCCATTGCTGACCGCCGTTCGCCGTTTTTTGCCATCGACCAGCTGCACGGCAAGGAATTGTCATTCAACAATATCCTCGACCTGGCCATGGTTTATGAGCTTCTGAACGAATTCCAGGGAAAAAAGCATTTCGCAACCATCGTCAAGCACCAGAATCCCTGCGGCGCCTCCCTGGCCGCGGCCCAGCTGCCCGCCTTCCAGAACGCCTTCGCGGGTGATCCCCGCTCGGCTTACGGCGGCATCGTCGGCTTCAACCACCGCCTCGAGGCCGAAACCGCTGCCGCCATGGCCGAGATCTTTTTCGAGGTCATCCTCGCCCCTGATTTCACGGAAGAGGCCTTGAAGACCCTGCGCAAGAAAAAAAACCTGCGCTTGATCCGCATGCCTGCCGGTTACGTGGAAAATGCCGATTTTAAAACCATCCCCGGGGGTTTTGTCCATCAAAGCCGCGACAACCTGGCCTTTGACGTGGAGTCCTGCGAACGCAAAGCCGGCAAACCCTTGAATAAAAAAGAAAAAGCCGATGTGGAGTTCGGCTGGAAGATAATCAAGTTTGTAAAATCGAACGGCATTATCGTGGTCAAGAACCTTCAACTCATTGGCGTAGGAGCCGGCCAGGCCAGCCGCATCGACTCCGTGGAGCTGGCCATCGGCAAAAGCCAGTCGCCGCTTGCCGGGGCAGTGCTCCTCTCCGACGCTTTCTTTCCCTTCGCCGACTCAGTCGAGCTGGCCGCCAAGCACAAGATAGCCGTGGTGGTCGAGACCGGCGGCTCGGTCCGCGATCCCGAAGTGATCCTGACCGCGCAAAAGCTCGGCGTCCGCCTGCTGTTCACCGGCATCCGCCATTTCCGGCACTGAATCGTCGCCGGGCAAGCAGGTTCGATCAGGATACACACGAGTTTTCGTTGACAAAAAGCCCAGGTTCCGGTATTTTCCTTTCATGGAACCACGCGATGCAGGCATAAGGATCTCGGCAGTCATTATTACCTACAATGAAGAAGAGCGCCTGCCCGCAGCCCTGGACAGCGTGCGCGGAGTGGCCGATGAGATCGTGGTGGTCGATTCCCATTCGACCGACCGTACTGTGGTGATCGCCAGGGAGGCCCAGGCCACCGTTTATCTAAACCGCTTCGAGGATTACGGCCAGCAGAAAAATTTTGCCTTGCAGAAAGCCGGCCATGAGTGGGTGCTTAATCTGGACGCGGATGAAAGGGTATCGCCCGAACTGCACAGCGCGATCATGGAACTGAAGGAAAAGAAACCGCCGGGAAACATTGCCGCGTTCGCCATCAAAAGAAAGGCCTTTTATTTGGGGCGCTGGATTCGCCATTCGGGATGGTATCCGGACCGCAAGATCCGGCTTTTTAAAAAAAGCGCCGCGACATGGCAGGGCCGGATCCACGAAAGGCTGCAGGTAAACGGCGACATTGCCCCCTTGCCCGGCGATATCCTGCACTTCACCTACCGCGACATCAGCGACCACGTCCGCCGCCTGAACCGCTATTCCACTTTCCTGGCCGAAGAGATCATCCGGCAAAAGAAAAAATGCCTGGTCCTGCGCCTGCTCCTTCTGCCGCCGGTGACTTTCTTCAGGCATTATATCTGGAGGCTGGGATTTCTTGACGGATTCGCCGGCCTGGTCATCGCCACGGTCTCTTCCTGGGGAACCGCCATGAAATATTTCAAAGCCATGGCCAGCCAGCGATCGCCTCAGGGCCGAAGGAATTGATAAACCCGCTGCTTTGCGATATAATGAGCGTATGACCCAAACCCCCAAATGCAACACCAACCAGACGGCCAAGTGGATCCGCGTCATCGTTTCGCTCGGCGTCATCGGCGCCGGCATCTACTATAAAAACTGGATCGGCCTGCTGGGCATCATTACCCTGCTCAGCGCCTTCACCGGCTCCTGCCCCCTCTCCCTGCAATTCAGGGGCTTGCACGACATCAAGATCAAACGCAGCGATTCAAACGAAGAATAACTCTCGGTATTTTTCCTCAGCCGGCAGGCAGTAGAAGCATCGGGCACTTGACATGATTAACGAAAAGTGCTATTATTCATTCACTTCAATAAATTCCGAGGAAAAAAATGAATCCCCCCAAAAAAACACATGGTAGTTTAATGTTTTTAGTTGTTTTATCAGGTATTTCCCTGTTAAGCGCTATAATATTGGCGGCCAGGCAAGTCGATAGCCAGAAAACCATTCTATCGCTGCAAAAAACCGTTATTACACTTAATAATAAGATCAACATCCACCAGAAAGCCATGGCCAAAACCGATTTTTACCGTTTCCAAGAGAACATTTACCGATTGCAAACGCCGGAATTTGCCAAAATCACGAATTCGGTGTTCAACCTGAGCCGAAAACACGGGTTCAACCCCTATCTGGTCATGGCCGTAATTTTCGTGGAAAGCCGCTTCAACCGCCGCGCCGTCTCCAGGGCCGGCGCTTACGGCCTGATGCAGGTGAACTATTCGGTCTGGAAGGACGAACTGAGCATCGACCGCAAAAGGCTCACCCAGGTCGATTACAACATCGAGCTCGGGCTCACCATCCTGAAGAACTATTTGCTGGAAACAGGGGGCGATATCATAAAAGCCCTGATCCTGTACAACAACGGCTACAAGAACGCCAACAACAGCTACCACGAAAAAGTCATCGCCACCAATTTTTACAAACACGCCAAGATCGGCTGAGTTCTTCGGGGGGATCGCCTCCGGGGGATTGTAAAAAAATTCCGTCTCCATCATAATCCGGCCATGGGGGGCAGATTCCGGGGAATCCATCCAGCCAATTCCCGAGCACAAGCCGTCTAACTGGATTTGCCGGCCCAAACCAAAGGAGGCGAGCATGAAAATATTCTTGGCGATATGGACGGTCACCTTGACGATAATCCTGGCTACGGCTCTGACCGGTGGTCCGCAAAAAGACGACCTGAAAGTTATCTACAACCTTTCCGGCGTTTTGGCTAACCTTGAAAACAAGGAACTGGCCGTCACCTTTTCAGACGACATGCTCCCCTTGGGTGGAAAAAGGGATGGCAGCGCCATCGTCAAGATCATTCCGGCGGTAAAGGGCGAGTTCGCCTGGCGCGGCAACCGCACCCTGGCCTTCAAGCCCGATCCCCGCTTCCGTTATTCCACCACCTACACGGCCGAAATCCAGGCCGGGACGCGATCGCTCGCGGGAAAGGTCCTGTTGCGGGCCATACGCTGGCAGTGGAGCACGCCCCAGGCCTATCCCATCGAGGTCAAAACATCCGCCCAGGAATATTTTTCGCAGCTGGCCCGCGGGCAAAAACTGGGTTTCCAGGTCTGGGTGAAGGACTCCCTGACCTTGCGCTTCAACCAGCCCGTTGCATCGACAAGCGCCGAAAATTTCATCGTCATGAAAGAGGCGAAAAGCGGGGCCAGGGCCCAGGTCCGCCTGACCCGGAAAGGCAGCGACGCAATCGAGGCCCGTTGGGTCAAGGACCTGAAACGGGGGACCCTGTACGAGTTCATCGTGAAAAAAGGGTTCTGCGGCAGCGAAGGGAGCACCGGGACGGAAAAAGATTTCAGCTTCACATTCGCCACCGTGCCGGCATTTCAATATACAGGCAAACAGGAGCTGACCCTTTTCCCCGATTCGCCATATTGCTGGCTGCCCTTCTCCAACTCTTTGGCCGAATTCGACCGGGGCCTCATCAAGGTATTCAAGCTCGCCGGGATAGAAAAGATTCCCCTGAAGTTCAACGTCGAAACACGCTATTATGAAAACAACTCCCTGCTGCTTCAGGTTGAGGATGAACTGGCCTCGGGCGATCGCCTAAGTATAAGGGTCGACCGGAACTTGACCAACACCTACAAGGAGCGGCTCCCCGAGAACCTTGAACTTGAGGCCAATGTCTGCTCCAGCCGCTCCCCGCGCCTCGGCTTTTCCATTCAGGATAATAAATTGTCCATGACCGCCCACAGCATGAAGCAGGCCAGCGTCCGCTTGCTCAAGCTCAAGCCCGAATTTTATACCCAGCTGACGAACCGGGAATTCGGCATGCTGCAGCAAAAGGACTTCAAGGCTGACTTCATCGAGAAGGAGATCCGGCAAAATTTCACAGAACTGCCGGAGAGGTTGAACCACCCCGCATTGCGGGATCAAGAACTGGGATCGCCCCTGGGCTTTTTCGCAATCCTGGTCCAGCGCTATGAACCCTACAACTCCTGCCGGGACATCGGCCTGATGCGCTTGCCTGCCTCCATGCCCCAGGACCTGCAGGTCTTTCACCGCCGCAACATGGACATGGTCATCAAGGCCGGCCATGGACAGACGCTGTACTGGCTGTACGACAACCGCAGCGGCAAGGGGCTGGGAAAGATCCCATTCCTTCTCAAGGGATACGCGAAAGAAACGCTGTCCCTGGGTGAATCGGCGGGCAACGGCGTGCTGCTCAGCGACCGGGAGATCCAGGAATCCGACCTGGCCGTGGCCAAAAATCCGGACGATGGCGACATGGCACTGGCCAGGATCGACCGCCGGCCCGCATCCGACCGGGAGGTCAGGATCATCGTGTTCAGCGAGCGCGATTTTTACAAGCCCGGCGACACGGTCCATATCGGCGGCATCGTCAAGGAATATGCCTCCGGGAAAGTCTCTTCACCGAAAGCGACATCGGCTTCCCTGGAGATCATGGGGCCGGATTGGCAGAAGGTGAAAGGCGACGCGCTGAAGCTCGATCGCCTGGGCGGCTTTCATTACGAATACAAGTCCGATCCGGCCGGCAAGAAGGGACGCTACCAGATCCTGGTCAAGGTCGCCGATGAGCAAACCTGGCAAGGCCAGGATAGCATTACCATCGATTACTACCAGCCGAACACCCTGGAAATGAAGATATCCGGCATGGCGGAGCATTACCTTCCGGAAGACACATTCCGCCCTGTTGTCAGCGGCTCTTACCTGGCGGGCAATCCCATGGCTGGCGATGAATTCAGCTCTGTGCTCGGGCTGCATCCGGCCCATTCCAAAGTATTCACCGCCAATGGACTGGAACGATACAGTTTCGACCTCGACCGCGACCTGGCAAAGAGCGACCCGACATGGAAAGGAAGCAATAAGCTGGATGCCAACGGCAAGTGCACCCTGGGCATCTCCATGAGCCAATTTAAAGAAACCAATTTCCTGGCCGGTCTCGGTTTTTATGCGACAGGGAAATCAACTGAGGGCAAGGAATTCACGGCCCGCGCCCAATCACTGTTTTTTCCGGGAAAGCTCCTGACCGGCATTCGCGTCGGCTATTACCAGAACCTTAAAGATCAGGTCAACGCCGAGCTGGCCCTGGTCGATTTCCAGGGAAAGCCTGCTTCCAGTGAGGCCCGCGTTACACTCTATATGGAATATTATGAAAGTTCCCGGCGCAAGCTGAAAAAAATTTCCGGTCCTGTTGATGTTTACATAGAAAAGACCAAGACCCACTCTTTCCGCGTTCTTGAAGCTGGCCATTATATCCTGCGCTGCGACACTCCCGACGTGAACGGCCACGTGGTTTCGACCTCTGCCAGTTTCTTTGCCTGGGACAGCGGCTACTCCGAGAGGACCGACAAGCTGCGGATCGAATCCAATCAACATGTTCTGCGTGGCGGCGAGACGCTGAAGTGCTTCATCCATTCCACCCGGGAAGGTCAGGCGCTGGTGACCGTCGAAAGGGAGAAGGTGCTCGATTCCCGTGTCATCCCGCTGCAGAAGATGACGCCGCTGGATATCCCGGTCAAGAAAGAATATTTCCCGGCCATCCGTGTCAGCGTCGTCGCCGTGTACGCCAACAACGTCTCCGAGGAGGCCTCCAAGGAGTTTAAAGTAGAGGATGACAGCAAGATTCTGCGGGTGGACTTGGAAAGCCCTGGCGAGATCAAGCCGGCCAGCAAGGCCCCATTGAAGATCAAGGTTAACGATAACCAAAAAAAAGGGATAAAGGCCAAGCTTTTCGTATATGCCGTGGATGAAGGCAACCTATCCCTGCTTAACTACCGGACGCCTGACCCGCATGAATATTTTTCTTTTTTCAGCCTGTTTAGAAAAAATACGCTCCTTACCCATTATTCAAAGAACTTCACTCAATGGGATTTCGAGCGTCCCATGATGGATATTCCCCTGTCAATGCCGGCTATTTTCGGCTGCGTTTTCAGGCCCGATTCAACGCCCCTTTCCGGCGCAACCGTTACCCTTGAAGGTGAAAAGCACAATATATTGAAAACAGCCACAACCAGCGCCCACGGGTATTACAGCTTTCCCGGCCTGGCCGGCGGACGCTACGCGGTCAAGGTCGAGGCCAAGGGATTCCATCCTTTCCTGCAATCGGACATCTACTTCGACGGCGGCAATCATCGCCCCTGCGACCTGGCGCTGATCCCGGTCTCGGCAGACAAATATTGGGACTCCGCAGAGGAGTTCGGCGTGGAAGGCGGAGTCGCCGGAGGGGTCATGCCCGCGCCCATGGCCGCTGAAATGAAGAGCATGGCCCGCCAGAAAGCAGAGAACGGGGTCGAAGGGGGTGTCGTTGGCGGAGTTCTCGGTGGAGCCGAGGCCCTCATAGCCGGGATTCGCGTGCGCAGCGACTTCAAGGAGGTCCTGTTCTTCAAGGCCGTGGAGACCGACGATGGGGGAAACGCCTCGGTCGATTTCGCGAGCTCGGACCAGCTTTCTACCTACCGCATCATGGTTGTGGCTTACAGTGATGATCGTTTCGGCAACGTCGAAAAAAAGATCCTCGTCAGCAAGGACCTGCTCATTTCCGAAGCCATGCCCGAGTTCGCCCGCCAGGACGACGAGTTCAGCGCCGGCGTGCAGCTCAGCAACCGCACCGCTCGCAAGCTTCCGATCACGCTTCTGGCCAAGCCGGAGGGGATCGCCATCCACGGAGCCGCCCAGATCGAGCGCTCCCTGGACGCGCGCGGCAACAGCCTGTTCCAATTCCCTTTCCTGGCCGACCGCGCCGGCGAGGCCAAGATCAATTTCTACGCGGTCAGCAGTGCCGACAAAGACGGCTTGGAGAAGAAGCTTTACGTCAGCGACCGCCTGGTCAGAGAGACGCTTCTCGACTTTGCCAGCGGCAAGAACGTGCGCAAGATGATCGAACCCCAGACTGGAGTGGAGAACCAGTCCATCAGCGTCAAGGTTGCCCCCTCCCTGCTCAAGCCTGCGGTCAATATCGCAAAAAAATTGGTTTTTTACCCATATGAATGCCTGGAGCAGCGGGCTTCCAAGGTCATGCCTTTCCTGGCCCTGAGCCCGGCGCTGGCCGAACGTCTGGAATTGGGACTCGACCAGGGGCAGATCCGTGATGCCGTGAGCGGCTACCTGAAGATCATCCCCGAGTTCATGAACGGCGAGGGGGCCCTTTCCTATTACCGCGGCGGCCAGTATTCGTCCGACTATCTGACCGCTTATGTCCTGTGGAGCCTGCACCTGGCCAGGGAGCGCGACTTCCTGGTCGATGCCCAGCTGATCAAAAAGCTGTCGGCATACCTGCAGCGGGCCAGCCTGGACAAGACCTGCGAAAGTTTCTATCAATTCGTTCTGAGCCTGCACAAGGAGGCCGACGGCAAGAAGCTGAAAAAGCTGGCCGCCGAAAGGGATGTCCTGTCCCTGCCGGCCCGGGTCTTCCTCTACCGCGCCCTGAACAACCAGGGGATGGGGAAAGAGCTACTTTCCACCATGCTGAACGAATTCAACAACAGCTTGCAAGTCGAAGCCGATTTCGCCTATTTTGACGTCCGCGAATTCTCCTACAATCGCGATTTCCCGTTCTACTCGTCGCGTTTTGCCACGGCCCTGCTGTTGCAGGCTGTCCTGGAAGTGGAGCACGAATACGTACTGGCCGACAAGATCATCCATTGGCTGCTCGAAGGCGAGCCCCACTGCTGGAACACGACCCAGACCAATTTCTGGGTCCTGTGCGTCATGGACGAGTACCTTAAGCAGGTCGAAAAAAAGACGGCCAGCAGGGCCGAGGTCGTCATGCTTGGAGAGAAGGCGGCCAAAGCCTTCGCCAACAGCCGGGACGTGCTCCTCGTCAGCAAGAAGCTCGGAGAGGGCAAGGAGACGGTCGAGGTGAAGATCAGCGCCGACCAGCCGGTCTACGTGACCAGCGAGCTTACTTACCAGCTGGCCCGGGCCGGGAAAAAAAGCCGCGGCATCGATGTGCGGCGGGGAATATACGATGACAAGGGGCAAGTGGCCGAAAATTTCAAGCGCGGGCAGATCTACCAGGTGGAATTGCTCATCAAGACCGATAAGGAGATCCCCTACGGCGTGATCGACGAGCCCCTGGCCGCAGGTTTCGAATTATTGCGCCAGGACATTGCCACTACCCGCGCCCTGGACGAATTCAACAGCAAGAATAAGCCCACATATCATTCACCCTGGCAGCGCCGGGAGAACGCCGCCGACCGCCTGGTCTTCTACACCTATTCCATGAAGGGCCAGCTGCGCTTCGTCTATTTCGTCAAGGCCATGTACAGCGGCCGCTTCACCTGGATGCCCGCGGTCGCCCAGGGGATGTACCATCCCCAGTATTTCGGCCGCACGGCCATCCAGACGGTCGAGGTCAGAGAATAAAGAGAGGAGCGAGTTCCCCGGAGAGGTTGGGCCTGAACGCCGCGGATTTTGGAGATAGCCGCCAGGCGTTGAACCTCCAGCCCGTCCCGCACGTAATAGGATTATGACACGACGGGGAAACATTCCACTAGCGCTACCGCTGGCCCTCCTGGTCTTTGCCCTTGTTTCGCCGCTAGCTCATGCCTGCACGGGCTTCATCGTGCGGAATGCCGAAACAACGCTCGTGGGCAACAACGAGGACAACAACGCCACGAACCTGCGCATCTGGTTCATTCCCGGCGGCCCCGCTCGCCACGGCATGGTCTATTTCGGCACGTTCGATCCCGTCGGAAATGCCGAGGAGCGGGAAGGGGGCATGAACGACCAGGGGCTCTTTATCGACGGCTTCGCCGTCCCGCGCCTCGTGCCGGCCCAGGCAGACGGAACTCATATCAAGGACCTGTCTTTCGACTTCGTGGACAGGGCGCTGGCTGAGTGCGCCAATGTAGGAGAGGTGGAGGCGCTGGCCCGCCGGCACCGCATCCGCTTGTATTCCGCCCAGTGGATGTTCGGCGACCGGAACGGCGATTCGATCATCATCGAGGGCGAGCGGATCATCCGCGGCGACGGACGCTTTCAGGTCTGTACCAATTTCCGCCAGTCCGGCCTGTCCGGCCGCGAGCCCCCCTGCTGGCGCTACCAGACGGCCGTGGGCATGCTGTCGCGGATGGAAACTCCGACCGTGGCCTCCTGCCGCGAAATCCTACGAGCCGTGAGCGGGAGAAACACACAGTACTCTTATGTCCTGGACCTGAATGCCAGGCGGATCCATTATTACCATTTTCATGATTTCAGCCGGAAGATCGTATTCGATCTGGAAGTCGAGCTCGCCAAGGGAAGTCACAGCATCGACACGGTCCACCGGTTCCCTTCCAAGCTGGGGGCGCGGATGCTCGCCTCCAGAGGGGCATTTTATTTCGCCTCGTTCACCCTATGGTTCCTGCTGTTCTCCCTGCTTTTCTGGGGATTGCGAGCCATTTTCCGCCGGCTGAGAAAGGAAAAGGCAGGTAAATCGATCGCGGAGAGGGTACCGGTGTCCGCCAAGCTCGCTCTCGGTGCAATCGCCTTGCTCCAGTCCGCGTATCTCCTGCTCCTGCTCTCGGCCCCGCGGCTGGTCGCTGCCCACGGCGGGGCCCTGCGCCTCGTGCCCTGGCTGTTCATCCTCTTGAGCGCCTGGCTGC
>Ga0209262_10000364_pt1 | contig 22120 bp, 28 predicted proteins | sample Lowcelwee11metaG_FD_187171 | JGI IMG/M metagenome (GOLD analysis project Ga0209262, IMG submission 187171) | Freshwater pond sediment microbial communities from the University of Edinburgh, under environmental carbon perturbations - Low... | ecosystem: Environmental > Aquatic > Freshwater >...
ATGGCGGTGGCTATGGCGGTGGCGATGGCGGTGGCGATGGCGGTGGCTATGGCTATGGCTATGGCGATGGCGATAGTTTCAAACTCAAAACGCTTTCCGGTAAGCCTGTCTATTATGTCGATTCTATCCCCTGCCTTTTCGTGGCAATCCATGAAACATGGGCTGTAGTTGATGTAATCGCGCTCGATGACTTTTCAACCACTCGCGCTTTTGTCGCAAAACTTGACGGCCAATTCGCTCATGGCGAAACAATCAAGGAAGCCTTTGCCGCCGTGACTGAAAAGGTGATGGATAACATGGACTTCGAGGAAAAGAAAAGACTTTTCCGTGAGAAGTTCCCCGATGCCTCTACGGAATACCCGACGATTGATTTTTTCGCGTGGCACCATGTAGTAACCGGTTCGTGTGAATACGGGCGCAAGTCGTTCGCGGAACAAAAAGGGATAGACCTTGATGGCGCGATGACGGTTACAAAGTTTTTCGAGCTTACCCGGTCAGCGTATGGCGGGGAAAGAATAAAGGAACTGGAAGAGATGTACAAAGGAGTGAACGAATGAAAAAGACGTATGTACTCACAATCGAGTACGATGAGGAAAAGGTGAAAGGCGATTCAAACTTGCCGCAAGCGCTCGATATCAGTGAAGAGCGCGGGAAGGAACTTCTTTTCCGTTGCGAGAAAGATCAGAAAGCAGAACATGAGCGCGGAAATGATCGCTTCAATTCCCTTACGGCTACCCTTGACCTACTTGAATCAGGCGAGTTGACCGGCAATGAAATCTTGCTGTATATCTCATCGGGGTATGCCGCCGCAATGAACGCACGGCGTATGTTTGATCAGATGTCCCCGCTTGCCGGTCTCATGGGCATGATGGGCAAGGAATAGCCAATCCGCTTCCACCACTAAGCCGGGATAATCTACCGGCTTTTTTATTGCTTGCTTGACAGTTTCCAAAATCAGTGTAAACTAGCGGTATGGCAGAACTATTTGGCATTCCCGCTTATTCCGCTGATATATCAGGCTCAACCGGTATCGATACACTCAAAGAGGAAATCAAGAAAAGAGGGTTAAATCTCTATACCAGCTCCGAGGTTATCCCGATATCAGGCCGTGCGAAAGATGGCACGATCATACAGGGCACGCAAGAAGTCCCCCTGTTTGGCTTGTCCATCTTCGACCGTATCGCTATAGCGCAAAAGTGCGGCGAGGTTTTCGGCCTTATCACGGGCCGTCAACAGCGTATCGCAGGGCTTGAGTGGTCAGTAGTCCGCGAGAGCAAGGAAGAAGATCGTATCGAGCTGTACCTGAAACAGTGTAAACAGCTCTACGATGAATACGCCAATGCGCCCGGCGTCAAGTATATGATTGTCCGCGCCCGCATGGTGCAGAACATACTCACGAAACTACCCGACTGCTTACCCGATATGTCAAACTTCAATCAGTCGATGCTCCGATGGAAAAAGCGCATTGAGATACGCAATGACGACGCCTCGACCGAGATCGAGGATTGGCTCCATCAACCGAATAGCACGGATACCTTTTCAGACTTTATCAAAAAGCGCGTTGACTCAGACCTTGTTCATGGTGGTAGCGCTATTTACAAAGAGTTTGCGGGCGGGCGGCTTGAGAATATGTACATACTTCCCGGTGGATCGGTTACGCCCTTGAAGTCGCGCTATGTCGGCCCGATGCGAGCGTATGCGCAGATTGTCCCCGGCCTTGACCCAAAGATATACTTTGATGATGAAATCATCTGGTCAACGTATATGCCGTCATCCGGTATGGGCTATGGGTATATCCCCCTTGAGGCGCTTGTAAACAAGGTAGCGGAAACCCTCATGTTCGATCAGCGAGCCGCCGAGATGGCAGACGGGACAACCCCGCCTGAGAAAATTGTAGTCATGGGCGATGAGCGTATGCCGTTTGGCTCGCTGTCGAAAGAGGACGCGCCGCTTATCCCTCTTGAAAAGGCCGAAGAGTCCCGGCTTGAAACCCTGTTTAATGAGCCGCGCAAGAATGCTATAAGGATACTTTCCGGCTATGGCACCCCGGCGATACTTGACCTCTCGCGCTCCGAAACCTTCGCCGCGCAAAACGAACGGCAACGGTTTATACGCGAGTCAGTCGCCTATGTGTATAACGCAACCAACATGGAAGTGAACCTTTCGGGAAGTGAGCAAACGTCTGGCCGGTCTACCAGTGAGGCGCAAGCGAACATTGAACGGGAAAAGGGTATCTATCCGCTTGTCAAGGATATTGAAGACGATATCAACCGGTCAGTATTGCCCCTTCGTTTTGGATCGGGGTATCTCTTCCAGTACAAGAGCGGCTTGTCAGAAAAGGAGCAAGCAGAACTTGACGCGGCGAAGATGGCAACGGGTACATACAGCGTAAACGAAATACGCCTAGCGCGTGGTGATGAGCCGGGAACACCGGACAATGACGCGATAGGTCAACCGCAAGGTCAACAGATTGGACAACCGGACGGTAGCAAGATGAGTCCGATAAACATAAGATCAATGGAATGAGGAGATAATCATGAAGTATTGCCCTAAATGCGGCGCGAAAGAGATTGACGTGACCGTCGAGCGTGTTCTGCCTGAGAACAACGGTATCAACATGAACAAAACCAAGTGTGCTTGCGGCTGGCAGGGTGTCGCGTGTGAACTTGTCAATACGACCGTACCCGCGCCCGATGTTGATGTACCCGTATCCGATGTAAAGCCCGTCGTTCCTATCGTCGAGGAAACGCCCGTTGAACCGGTCAAGGCGACGAAGAAAAAGACCGCGCCGGTAGAAACAAGCGAAGAGACCGACAAGGCCGAGTAGAAAGCCGCAAGGAGTATATAATGTCAGTATTGCATGGGTTAAAAGAATGTGGTTTCAATATGGCAATATGCGCGTTGAAAGCAGGAAACAAAGTATCGCGCGAAGGATGGAATGGAAAGGGTATGTACCTTTATCTTGTCCGTTGTTCACTTCCGTTTCCAAAACTTGACGAAGGAGGGGCATGGAAATGCGATGCATTCCCTGACTCATCTTTCATTGTCATGAAAACAGCAGATGGGAATCTTGTGCCGTGGCTTGCTTCGCAGACCGATTTGCTTGCCGATGATTGGGCGGTAATCGAGTAATGGACTTTCCCGAGCGCCGGTTATCCAATGACGAAATCGAGACGCTGAAACTACCGCTTCAAAATGATTTGATAGCGGTTTTCGGCGTTATCGGTGATGAGGCTGACCGGTTGCTTGACGAAGCCGTGCGCGAGGGATGGACGCCCGATGAATACATTGACGCGATTGTCCGCATGATCGACGGGGACAATAGACCGCCCGAGGCCGTCGCGGTGCCGAAACTGGAAGAGTTACAAGTCATTGAAAAGTCATTGACCGATTTAGTGAGGAGGAAACGCCGTGCCATTGTCTAAACCGAAAACAGGCGAAAGCGAACAGGATTATACCTCAAGGGTAATTCCTGAACTTATTAACGCAGGGAAACCGAAAGAGCAAGCCGCCGCCATTGCATACTCTACCTTTCGAGAGGTGAAGAAAGCGCGTACCGTCGGCGGTTTTGAATCACCTGAACCGGGCGATATCCCCGAAAGCGAACAAAAGCTACTTGCGACCGTCTACGCAAAGGAACGCGCAAAGGGTACTGACAAAGCAAAGGCCGCGAAGATCGCATGGGGCGCTGTACACAATGCACGTAAGGACATATCGAAGGATGCGGGCGCGGGAGTTATATCCGCTGAAGAGTTACGCATGGGAACACGCGAGGAAATGGAAGAGCATAACCTTACGCTTGAACAGGGGATGAAAATAGCGGTAGACCATTTGCGACGTGACCCCATGTATTATACCAAGCTGAAAAAGGCGGGGTTATGATCGACCCTAAAAAGAAACCGTTGACCGCCGATGAACTCGCGAGAATTGAGAAAGCGCAAAAGAAACGCGAGGCGAACAAGGTGGGCAAGAATGATACCGGCGCAAGTACCGTTAGGAAGTAATGCCTAAAATCCATACTGACCGCCTGAAAAGCAAATACGGCAAGCATCTCAGCGATAAAAACTATGCACGGCTCATGGATGAGGTAATTACTAACGGCCATGAATCCATTCAAAATGCCGTCGCTCGCGTCAAGGTCGATGAGTTAAACCGCGTTGCCGCAAAGGTAAAACGGTCGCAAAATAAAACGCTTGTCATCCCTAACCTTGAAGAAGTGTTACCGAAACGGTCAGTATTTATCCGCAAGGCGCAAGAGCAACGGCAAATAATGAGCGATACCCTGCGCGACCAACTCACGAAAGACTTGCGCTCATCCGTTGCCGAGTTTCTACAGACCGGCGAGGGGTCAATGCAATACAAGCAGGGAGCGCGGCGCGGTCAGATAAACCCGAAACTGGTAGCCGACTTTCGCAAGAAGATCACAGCGACCTTCGACGGGTACACGAAACCAGACGCAACGGGCGTACCGTCTAATATCAATGTCATAGCTGAAACGGAAGTACGCTCCGCTATCGATGATATCAAGCATACGTTTAACGAACGGCTTCAAGAGCGCAATCAGGGCAAGATACGCATAATGAAACGATGGGTGCATCATCCGTCATTTTCGAATGAGCCGAGGTCAAACCATCGCGAGATGAACGGCGTAACGGTGCCGATGGATGTACCGTTCATGGTGCCACGCATGAAATGGATACGCGGTCAGGGTATGCGAAACATTGGCGTAACCCCGATGAAACACCCGCATGACCCCGATGCGCCAATAGATCAGTCGGCGACTTGCCATTGCGAAGTAAACTATATTACGCAAGTGATATAATAAATCATTCAAGGAGTTGATGATGACGGTAAAGACATTAATCGAGTTGCTACAAAATGAAGTAGCCGAAGATGACAGGGAAAACGCAGAAATAGAAATATGGTGCGACGAACAGCGTTATGATATATCTGAAATGGGAGGATTCTCATTATCACCTGACATAACGATAACGATAAAGCCAATTGATTCTGGTAGCGAAATCAAACCGGCTATATTTAAGAAATCCGCATTACCTGAAAAAGAACGACTCGAAAAGATTGTCAAAGAATGTTTCAATAGGTAGTTTTGCCGATTGCGCTTGACAGATACATAAACAAGGGGTAAGGTCTAATAAATGGAAACGCGAGAAAAAAGAATAAGTTTCGATTTTCGACAGAGAAAATTAGACTCCGGGTTGTATGCCGTTGAAAAAGATTCCGGCGACGGCGCGAAGCATCGCTATCTCGAAGGTATCGCGTCTGGTATATTTGTTGACGGTCACGGCGAACGCATGACCCCGCATTGTATCGAGTCTTTCCATGCGCAAGCGAAATCAGGTGACATACTTCTATACGAGGGCAAGCACGGCGTTGATTACATTGACGATATCGGCAAGCTCGACGGCTCAGAGATTACCCCGAATGGCGAATGGAAAGTATCGTTTCGCCTATACGATGAAACCGATGGAGTTGGCCCGGTCAAACTTGAGCGCGTCAATGACGTATGGAAGCAGAGTCTAGGGCTTGCACCGTACACGAAAGCGAAACCGCGCGGCTTTTCCATCGAAGGCGATATACCCGAAGGCGGTATCAAGTCAGTCGATGAATCCGGGCGTCGCGTCATGGATGATGTCAAGCTCGACGGCGTTGTATTGGTCAATCGTCCCGCGTATGCGGCAAGTGTCGCGTTTGCGGTATATAAAGCCCTAGGGGTTACGCCCCCGTGGTCAGTTAAAAAAAGTTTACAAAGTACGCTTGAGGCTAAAGTAGAATCAGCGGGGGCCAGAGAGGAATACTGGAAAAAGTATTACCAGCTCCAAGACGGCCTAGACTCCGAGGTAAAGCGCATTATGTCTGACTCAGTTGAGCCAAGGCAAGAGCTTAATGACCTCATGGTGGAGTATTCCGCGCTCTTCGTTAATCTCATTCTAGAATATCCACAGATGTACAAGCCGGACGATTCGGAAGTATCCGAAACGCAAGGCGTACAGAAAGCCCATTCTCGGCGCTTGTCAGTGCTCAAGAGTCTGGAGTCATCGCTTACGCTACTCAAGGAAATTAGAACCAAGTAGCAAAGGAACAAAACTATGAACGCTGGTGATAGCGTACAGAAGTCGATGAACGCGGAAGAAACCGCCGTTCTCCAGAACATTGCCGCGCTGGTACAGCAAGCGCTTACCATGGAATCAGCCGAGGAAAATGCACCCGGTCAGAATGGCGTCGAGGATGCAATGAATCCCGGCGGCGTTGCGAAGGGTGCAGAGCAGGGACGTACCCCCGCCGAAGCTCAGACCGTGACCGATCCGAACGCGCCCCCGAAAGAGAAGGGCATGGCCCCGTGGGACGATAACGAGGAAGTCAAGAAAGCATTCCAGACTATCGCGAAGTCTATCCAGACCTCCGATACCGAAGGAACTACCGGAAATGACACCGCCGATACCCGTATCGAGGATGTCCCCGAAGTTACCGACGAAAACGTCAAGGCCGTTGCGAAGGCTCTCATGCTTGCCATGGGGAAGAAAGCCGTCGCGAAATCGCAGGGAGCCGCGCCGAATGTGAACGCGGAACTTCTCACGGTTATCAAGAGCCTGAACGCGAAAGTCGAAGCACAGGGAACCGTCATTACCGAAATGCTTGAAGGTCTCGGCGTTGCGAAGGCCGTTGATGCGGCCACCGCAAATGGCGGCGTGAGCACTTCCGTGCAGAAGTCCGGCAATCGGCCTTATGCCAATCTCGGCGATGGCAATATCGTAGACGTGATCGCGGCTTCTGTTGCTAAGGCAATGGCCGCGACCGGTAGTTTCCAGCAATCCAACAGCGGTATCCCCGTTGCGAAGGGTTTCGGGAACGCCTACGGTCACGATGATGTCAGACAGTTCACCGAGGGTTTCGTTGAAACCGCTGGCGAAAAATGGGGAAGCCACGATATCCCCAAGCAGTAAGTAATCATACCCGGTTGCACCTCATGTCGAGAGACAGCACGGTGCAACTTCTTATTTCAACTTAACGTCGTGATGACGTAAAGGACTTAAACCATGTATAACGGCGTACAGAGCCAGAACTACAATTACCAGAAGGGTGCAATCCGCTCACTGGTACAGAAAGCGTTGCTCTCGTCCGATACCAGTGTCGGCGCAGGGCTTATCCCCCAACACCTCGAAAAGCTCATCACTACCACGATTGTCAGGCTCGTTCCTGAAATTGCGGTAATTGATCCGCAGTTCGATAGCCAGAAGTACCACGAGTTCACCCGCTTGACCGCGCTTCCCGATGGTCAGGGGACTATCGGTGAATCCGGCGTTACCCCCACTGGCCGATCGAACTACCAGCGCACGGGCCGCAATCTCAAGGTTACTCGCTCGAAAGGCGCGGTAACCAACTTCTTGCAGGATGCGTCGAAAAACTACATTGACGCGCTTTCCGTCGAGATGGAGAATCACGTACAGGCCCATGCCTACAATCTTACCATCCAGCTTCACTGGGGTAACGATCAGGCCGACCCGTACCAGTTCCCCGGCCTTGACTATTTCATCCAGACCAACCGCGTGGCCGGTACTCGCGGCGGTACGGTGCCGACTGACCTTTCACTCCTTGACGACATGATCGACAAGAATATGAGACTTCAGGGCGCGAACCATCGCAAGGCGTTCCTCATGTCCCCTGAGATGCTCTCGAAGTTCTCGCGGCTCTTGACCAACGTACGTCTCAATCAGGGACTTTCCGGCGGTGGACTCTCGACCGTTGAAATCCCCGGCGGATGGAGACTTCAGGCGTACCGTGATGTACCGATCATCACTACCACGCAGACCCGCAACGATACGCAGATGGGAACCATCACCCCGACGACCGCCGCAACCGGTGGAACCGTGGCCGACGCGACCTATTACTTTCAGGTATCGTATATCGATATCAACGGCGAGTCCGTTGCATCGGCTGAAGTCTCGCAAGTTTGCGGAAGCGCGAACGTCTCGACCGTTACCCTCACATGGGCAGATGTCGCGACCGCTCGACTCTACAAGATTTATTGCTCGACTTCGACCGGCGTTGAAAAACTCGTATCTATCCTTCCCGCGAACCAGTACGATAGCGCCGGTACTCCGATTGCTCGCACTACCACGGTAACGTTCTCGACCACGCCGACTTCGGTTAACCCGACCGTATCGGCCCCGGCTGGACTCGTTGCCACTCTTCCCGCGAGCTACGCGCCCGTGACTACGAAGATGGGTAGCGACCTTCCGATCGTTGCAACTGGTGGCGTCGTTCCTGAGCGCGTCATTCTCTGGGACTTGGACAAGATTCAGGGTCTCGGCAAGTTCGCGTATACGAACAGCGCCGGTAGCCGTTTCGGTGGACTCGTCACCATGGAACCCCTCGCGAAGACGGATGATAACAATCCGTTCCTCATCAAGACCTATGGAACCCTGATCGATTCGTTCGAGCAGACTTCCTACGTCGCGATGAATATCCGCAGGGCGTAACGTGGCCGTTGTTTCCCGCGCTGAGTTCGAGGCGAAGGCAAGTGAAAAGCCTTTTGCCTCGGCTCAGGTTGTAGCGATACCAGAACTTCCTGACGTGTCAGTCAATGATGCGCCGGAAAGTTTCAAGGTTGAACCGGTCAAGCGAAAGCCTAACGGTAAAGACCCGTGGTTTTACTTACAGCATCCCGATTGTACTGATAGCTTCAAGCCAGATTGTACAATGACGGTTGTGGGGGAAACAGTGGAAATTAAGGGCGGGCGCGTGGATACGCAAGTTGAAGCCGTCCGTGATGAATTGATACGCCAATCTTGGCGATGGATGAACGAGGAGTTCTAACCATGAATAAACTTTCAACGGGCGAAGCGGCTGGTATATCCGGCCTTATGCCCGGAAACCAGAACGCAAACGTCGGCGAACGCATGAAAGAGAATGATGAGTTTGGAAACTTCCAGATTGTCACCTCTATTGCGGCGGGCGCAGTCGGCCTTGTTACCCCGGCGGCGCTTTCGTCCGATCCGTCTCTTGTATTCGACTTCGAGATTCTCGACGTTACCGTGCGAACGGATACCGCTGTTACTTCATCGACCGTACAGGTAAAGAACAACACTACCGCCGTAACCGATGCCATTATATCGGCGGCGGCAAAGGCTGTTACCCGCGCAGGAACGATTGACGTTGCACAAAGCAAGTTCTACCCGAAATCGTTGCCCACGGTTTACGCAAGCGCGAAGTGTAACATTGTCGATGCGGGCGGCGCGACTGCCCCGGCGCGTACCGTCATTCTCTGGTGCCGCAAGATTTGATCGCTTTGCCGTTCTCGCGCATGGGGTAGTCCATCACTCCTTCTACTGTATGCGCGGGAGCGGTTTTTCTTTAATGAGGTGAAAAATGAAACAGAGTAGATTCGGGTATGAAGTCGGGCTAGAGTTTGTTCGACAGCTCATAGATGAAGGCAAGGTCTATACCTTTTCGTTTCGCAACGCCTCAGGTTCAACCGCTCTTGTGTATCGCATTAAAACAGGCGCTAACAAAGCGAGTTTAACGCTTTATGTAAGCTCAAGCGCAAAAACAACTATCGACCTTATCGAAGCGCCGACCGTAACAACCGCCGGAACCGCTTCTAAACTATACAATCTCAATCGCAATTTTGGCGATGATGATATCGCTACGAAACTTTTTACCGGCGCGGTCATAACCGGCGGAACGGGAACTACCTTCAAAGTCAATCAGTCGGGATATGGAACATCCCCCGGACTTGCATCGTCGAGTGATGCGGCACCCGGATCGGGATATCAACTTAAACCGAATACGGATTATGTGTTTGTATTCACACCATCTACCGCCGAGGTTACCGTAATCGGCGAGCTTTTCGAGATAGGTAAATAATGAACTTAGCCGGAATACCAGAACCGATTGACATACGCGCTTTACTCGAAGGCTATGGGCTTGATACACAAACCACGCTTACGCTTTCGGGTACATGGGTATCTCCGAGCGCGATAATTACCGGTATCGATACCACGCAGTTAAACAAGGGTATGAATATATTCGGCACTGGTATTCCCGCTGCCGCTCAGATTGCCGCCGTCGATATCGTCGATGCGGTCAATGGGCAGATAACCATATCCGCGCCGACGACCGCAAGTGGAACCGCCTCCGCGCTCACGGTATCGTACTATTGCACGGTATCGGATAACTGGATTCAAGACCTCATTGACGATGAGATAAAGCCGTGGATCGAAGCGAAGACCCGGCAAAGTTTCGACGGCCTAAAAACCACAACTGAATATTACGACGGTACGGGAAGCCCGATAATGATTTTACGCCGCCGTCCGATTGTCCAGCTTATTTCAATCAGCTATACCAACGTTGACTCAAACCTGTATTACCTCACCCCGTCCGCGATGCAAGTCATCGCAGAGGAAGGCATACTCAAGGCCAAGGCCAATTTCAATGAGTCAAGTTATATCCCGATATTCTTTAGAGGTGATCGCAATATCCGCATAACCTATCAGTACGGATGGGCAGAATGTCCGAACGATATAGCCCGCGCTATGACGCTTTTTGCCGCGAGTGAAACCTTACAGCACGTAGGAAGCAAAACGGGCGGCGGCAATCAAGGCTTGCCCGGTATCTCGCGTGACTATGGTCCCGCCGGAAAGTGGACGCATTTGCGGAAAGATATGTCCCTTCGCGCTTTCGCACTCTTGCGGAAGTACATTACAGGTGGCGGCTCGTGATAACGTCAACCGGTGTCGCGGGCGATTGCGGCGTTAGACTTGAATCCGCTGGCTTTCGTCAAGACGCGCTTGATATGTCGATGCAATACGGGACGCCTATCACGTTTAACCGCAATGCAGAGGCCGACGTAACACGCGACGATTTGGGCGCTATCTCCATGCGCGAGATTGACAACGGTTTCGATTTGTTCGCGATGCCCGTCGAACGGCAACCCGATACCCGAAAGCTCGAAAAAGCCGGTATCAGGGAATTGTGCGACGTGCTTATCTATACCCCGATATTGGCATGGATGCAAAAGGGGTATATCAAGGATGCAACACTTGGCAAAGACTTCGCGTCAATCGATATCACGCGGGGTACTGTATTGCTCGATGGTGAGGAATGGAAGATAGCCGATAAAGGGCTTTCAACCCGTATCGGCCCATACCCGGTATATATCACGTTTGGCTTGAGGAAGAATTAGTATGGCAAGCGGTATTACCTTTTCGACTAACTGGAATGCAGTAAAACAGCGGATAAAAAAGATCCCGCAAATGAAAGTCGCTGAAGGTATCGCCGATATGCAACGCAAGCGAGATGCCAATGAGCTTGTCAATATTTGGCGCGACGGCTTGCAAAAAAACTCCCTAGGGCTTCAATCACTCAAGTTCAAGACCATAGCCCGAAAGCGTTCGCTTGCCTATCGATACCCGTCTAGTCCGTTGTACGGTTTAGGCATGGAAGGTACGAAAACGTATATTAAGGGCATGAGAGCATGGAAGACCGCAAAAGGGTACACAGTGCATATGATAGACGGAAAGCATCACGGTTCTAAGATAAGCCTTGCGTCCCTTTTCATCGTGCATGAGTACGGTACAACGATAAACAGTAACGGGAAAATTATAGTCATTCCGGCCCGTCCGGCGATGCAAAAAGCGTATGCCCGGTTACTGCGAAGACTGAAAGATCGTGACCCCTCACTTGAGTTTTCCCGCGCAATCAATCAATATATCCGCGAGGGTAAAAGCGATTTGATTGACAAGATAAAAGAAAGAGCCGCCGAAGCGGAAGCGAGAAACGCCCGTGTCTGAGTTACTCATAAACGCGCTTGAAAATACAACCGGCTGGACAGCGGATACCGGCTTGACGCTTGAAACGCAAGGCCATGCCGATTATATCGCGAACTATCACGCGGCCTCTCTTGCTATTCGTATCCCGTCTGGAAGCGCAAGCAAAACGGCAACGCTTACCCTAGCGACTCCGATTGACGTATCGGCGTATGAAGAATTGGTTTTGAACGTCGCGAGTCTTCGCAAGCCGGTTATGCAAGTACAGCGTGACACCGATGCGGCCTATTCGATATCCGTCGCGACAAGTCAGGATTTTTCCATCGCTTCACCCGGTCAGCTTACGGATGTTTCAATCCCGATAGACGGGTACACGCAGATAACGAAACTGAAAATAATCGTCAATCATTCTGATTCTGATTACCTCATTCTGTCAGACTTCAGGGCAGTTAAAGAGTCGCTACCGTCCGATGTACTCAATGCAGTAAAGCGAGGGATAGAGCGGGAACGCGACCGGCTCGCGCTTGACGCAGAGATTGGGACATGTACCGCCGCCGCTGGAAGTGAAACGGTGACAATCGCGACCAACTGGGCGTTCCTTGAGCGCAACGTGGTTATCAAGATTGGAACCGAAACACACCAGATAGCGACGAAAGAAAACAACCGCATAACCTTTATGACGACATTTGACGGAAAGCAGTTGCTAAATGCGCAAACGTCTGCTAAAGTATCTGTAACGTACCCGGTAGAAGTCGGCTATTATGATCGTGAGGCGAGATTACCCGGTATTGCGATATGGTATGATTCGCCGACACCGACAACGCGCAACAGTCGCGCAGAGATCAAACCGGAATGCGTGGGTCCGCTTGGCAGTTATTTGAAACGTGACGGCCTTTTGTTTTCATGGCGCGTACAGCTTGAGATCGTCGCGAGATCGCCTGAATTGCAGTCTATCGCGGCAAGAGCGGCGCGGGCGTTTATCGGGACAAGCACTGTTTGGATACATGGACGCCGCGCATGGTTCGATTGGAAAGACCCGGCTATAGACACTGAGCCGGTAGAAGGATATGACATAATACCAAGAGCATCGTATATGTTCGATGTCGAGGTTAGGGAGGATACATGGCAACTGATAAGATTGAATCGGGGAAGCCCGGTGCTAACGGTTACGCCGGAATTGCCGTAAACAAGGCCAATCAGCCGCGCGAGTTTCGTATTCGCGGGGAATGGAAACGCTGGGAACCGAAAGGGATGCAAGGCGACCGTGTGAAGTTGACCGCCGCTGAAATGGAGTCCGATGACTTCAAGAGCGTGACAAAATATTTTTCTGTAATCAAAGCGTAACGCGATTTACTCGCGCATAATTTTTTATACTTAACGTCGAGAGACGTAAAGGACTGGTACAAGATGAGACGGCTCGGAGTATACGGGGAAAACCTCCCCACTAAATCAGAGCGAAGCGTTGACCCCGCCGACTTCGGTATCGCCGGACTCGTGGGCAAGTTCGATCGCAAGTATTTCAAAGCGTTCAAGTTTCGCAACACGCAAGAGGCTGAACAGGTTCTGGGCGTCCAGACAAACCCCGCCGCATATGGATGGGATGCGGTCAATGGTTTCTTCGCAAACCTTCGCGGTAATGACGGATCGCTCTATGTTCTGTCATATCCCGGTTCAACCGCCGCGCAAGCCGCCGCGAGTATCAACGATCAGCAAACAGTACCGGAAGCTACCCTATCGCTCAAAGCTTCCTATCAGGCAAACGATGAATACGGAACCAGCGGTAACCGTACCGGGTACACGCTCACGCGCGGCGCGGCATTCTCGACGGCGGTAACTACCTTGCCGACGGGAACCGGCGACCCCGCCCGCGTTATCACGCTTGAGTCTGTTGTAGGATTCAAAGTCGGCGATGTCATCAAGCTCTCGAAAACCGGCTACGCAGAATACCACTATGTAACCGCCGTGAGTGAATCCGCGAAGACCGTTACATGGGCAGATGCGGATTATGCGGGGACCGGTGTTGCCGCCGATTATACCGCCGAGGTACTTGCCATTCAGGTAAAGACTTTCCGCAAGGATACAAAAGGCGTTGTATCGGAGGTCGAAAAGAATATCGGCTCAGAATGGTGTACTTTTAACTCGGCAGATGCTAACAAGTACATAGAGAATGTTTTCTCCGCGAATAGTTGGATCTTTGCCGACAAGCTCGCGACGACCGCAACGCCGACCGCCGACAAGCTCTACCCCGCCGATGTTACCACGGCAACGTACCTCGCGGGCGGGCTTGACGGTACGGAACCGGCAAGCGATGCGGCATGGGATGCGCTCTATCATTATTTTGATAACCTCCCCGTGCGTATGCTCGCGAATGTCGAAACCAGCGTAACTTCGTATCAGCTCGCGTTTGAAACCTATTCGCAGAACAGAACCACGAAGGACAATCCCGTGGTATTCTTCGTCGGTGAGTTCGACCTTTCGACGAAATCCGAGGCGATTGCATCCGGTCAGCTTTTCCAGAGATCGGACGAGGCTGACGGTATCTACGTCCATAACTGGTACGGGGTATCAGATCCTTTCGCAGACTCGCCAACCGCGCCGCGCCGCGCCGTCCCGAATGCGGGGCATCTCATGGGCTGGTACATCGCTGGTATCGCAACATATGGTATTCACGCAATCCCCGCGCGCAAGGGCTTTCCGGTCAAGGGCGTTTTCGAAGTATACGGATATACCGCCGATGATGACCAAAACCGCACTGACCTTGCAGGCGCAAGCGTGAACGTCACGCAGAATCTTTCCGGGTACGGTATCATCGTTCGCAACTTGTTTACCGCGTCATCTGATAAGGTTTTCAAATATGCGAACGCGATACTCATGCGCAACTTTATCAAGGTATCCGGCGTTGACTCATTGCAGGAAAGCGAGAACACCCCGAATGATATCGGCCATGTTCGCGAAGACCGCACGGCAATGCTCAATTTCATGCACCGTCTCTGGGTACGCGGATCGAATGGCAACGTCAAACTTGGCGAGACCTTCGGACAGTTTGAAAACTCGGACGGGACAACCTCGACCGAGGCCGACGCATACGAGGTTATCGCAGACGCTTCTAACAACAGCGTAGGAACCTTGCAATCAGGCGAGAGAAACATTGACACGTACTTCAGCTTTCCGGCACCGTGTGGCTCGTTGAGAATCGGAGTCGGTTTACTCTACCGCGTGAACTAAGGCGAAGGAATAAAGGGAGATAAGAGATGCAGACCAATAGCATGGCAATGAAAATCAAGTTCCTCGTCGATGGCGATGAACTTCCGGGCCTTGTCAAGTTCGGTGAAGTACCGCTTGAGCGGGGCATGATCGATATACCCTCTTTCGAGCGTATCGTGAAGATTGAAAACGGTGTGACTACCATGCCGTCAGTCGCGTGTACGTTCGAGACGCGGCGAAGCACGAAAACCCGCGCTTTCCTGAAATCATGGTATGATAACCACGAGATGCACGATGTCACGATCATCAAATGTGACGCGGGCGGCGTGGAGTTCGACCGTGACCTTTGGCAGGACGTGGGATGCTCGCGTCGGTCAGACCCCGAAGTCGACCTTGCAAATATTTCGTATGCACGAATGGACGTCACGTTCCTTCCCTACGATATCACCTCAGTAGCGTAACAGAATCTAAGGAGTGAGTGAAAAATGAGATTACCGATACCGGTTGAAGTTGACGGAGAGATTTACATGGACGCGAAAATCGGACGCGCTGAATCTCTCGCGGTTGCGAAGACAACGGACGAAGCGAAGCGCGGAGATATCTATTCCGCTATTCTCGAATGGTGCGCGGGCGTACTTGAGGAACTTTCAGGGGATGCCGGTATCATAACGGGAGCTGACTTGCGCCGCGCGTTACGGGCGATGCCGTTTGAATCGGCGTATGCTATCGCGATGCATGGAATGGCGGTAACGAAAAAGGATGATTCAATATCCGGCTCGTACCCTTGTCCGAAATGTCAGACGCAAGTAACCGCCGAAACGAAAGAGATTGACGGCGAGATTATCGACGACGCCGATCATCTTTATACGCTCGATATCGGTACGCTCGACACTCCGAAAGATGGACTTGCCATTGAATTGAAATATCCGGTAATACTCAAGAAACGTGAATCGGATGAAGTAATCGAGGAAGTGACAAGCCTTGTCATGGAATGGCCGACGTTAGGCCAATGTATCCGCGCGTATCAACGATGCCCGGATTCTGACATGAGAATGCAATTTTTGCTGTATGCCGATGCCTTGAGGTCTGTAAATGGAACTGAGAGGAACCGCGCATGGAAGGAAGCGGCGGGCGTTCGCATATTCGAGAAAATGGACGCGAAAGACACGGCGCAAATTACCGCCATGATGAAACAATATTCAATCAACGTCACGAAAGAGCGCGTTTGCATAAAGTGTCATCATCGATGGGAAGCCCCGCTGGACTTTGGCAATTTTTTCGCCTCAGGTCTAGGCAATTAGGCCCATCAGCTAGACCGGGTTTACCGTGGGCAATACAGGCGCTAGACTTCCCGCGTGAGGTGTTGACCATCGAATGCGTGAGGTTCGCGACCGGGGCGCATTTATCGTGCGAATGGCTTGAAGGGTTGCCGTGGATTGAATACGAACGGGCAACGGCTGAAGCGCAAAGGATAAACGAAAAATCAGGGGGCTTGAATGTCGCAACATGACAATGTGTTCAACTTCGATGTCAAGCCTTTCCTCGACGGGATAAAAAGAATCGGCGATGGAATGGGAAGCGTTGAAAAGAACGCTAAGAAGTTCGGCGAGACTATAACGCATTCCATCGGCAAGGCCGTCAATGGCACCATTCTGAAAGTCGGCGCATTATTTGCCGCGTTCAAGTCAGTCGGCGCGGTACTCAAGGAAATGCCGGAAGTCGGCCAAGCGTTCGGCATTGCTAAAGACATATTCATGAAAAACCTCTTATGGCCGTTGCGTCAACAGGTTATGCCCATGCTTCAGCGTATGCTGGACTGGGTACGCGACCATCGGGCGCAGTTTGTCAAATGGGGCGTTGCGATAACGAACATTTTCCGCTCAGTTGTTACGGTTGCGAAGACATTGTGGGAGATAATGAAATCTCTCGCCGATGTCGTCGGCAACGCTTTTCAGCGAGCATTTAATACCAACTTCAAAACCTTCGATGAGTTCGTCAATGTGCTTTCATTCAAGATATCCGCAATCATTATCTATATCGGTATGCTTGCAAAACAGCTTGTCATCGATTTGAAACCGGCTTTTGAGTGGATCATGGAAATGGGCGCGAGCGTCATTGATTTTTTCCTTCGCTTGGGTAAGGCGTGGGGAACCGCGAACGCAAACGGGAAATCGTTCTTTACCGTTATAGACAGTCTGAAAACCTCGATAAGTACATTGGCAAATGCATTGCAAGCTATATGGGAAGGATACAAAAAAGGAATCTTAGGCTCATCGATTACGCAAGCGATGACCCCGTTAACAAACCTGATTGACACGTTTAACCGGCTCTTGCAAGTTTTGGGCCTTACGGATACCGAAGGGTTACGCGGTGCATTTACCGCTATAGGGTACATCGTCGGCACCGTATTGCAGGGCGCTCTTGCCACGGTTGCGACGATATTTGACGGGCTTGTCACTACCCTTGACACGCTGGTATCTATGTTTCAAATACTCCAGAAAATCGCTAACGGTGATTGGAGCGGCGCGGGTAAGCAATTCGCGGCGGTAGGCGAAGCGTGGAAAGGTTTTGGCGGTCGAACGGTTGAGAATGTTAGTTCTGTCATTCCCAAAAAGCACAATGACGTTATTATCACAAAGGGCGGCGAGGTACACGAAACCGCGCCCGATGACAATATCCTTGCGGCTAAAAACCTTTCAGCGTATGGCGGTAAGAATGGCGGCGGTGAATTACCCACTATGAACTTCGGCCCGTTCTATGTTAGCGTCACTGAAGGAGATGCGGATAGGGCAGGGCGCGAGTTTGGGCAAGGTCTTGCTTACTCATTCCGCGACAATGTTTCTCATGCGCGGCTTGCGGAGGGCTGGTAATGCAGTTTAGTTCTAACCTACCGTGGTATATATACGACCTCTACAATAAGCAGATTATTTCCAGCGCGGCGATACCTGAGGGTGAAATCAAAGACGTGAAGTCAATCATAATCACGGAAACGCCGATACCAGGCCGTAACTTTCAGCCGATAAGCACGGGCGGTAACGGCAATCGCAAGGTATCATTCCGCTTGCCTATCCCGCGCAGAAACAAGGTTGACGGTAATACCATGCTTTTGAAACAGTTTGAATTACTGCGAAATCAGGCGCAAGGCATTCTAGGACTTGCGGCGCTCAAAGGTCAATTCTCGCCTAACCCAAAAGTGTTGTACTCATGGGGTATTGGCTCAGTCCCGATGGTGTATTACGTGACTAAATGCGACTTCACGCACACAGCGGGCATGGTCAACGCACTTGGCTTGCCGCAATTATCATACGTCGATATGGAGCTGGTGCTTGACGAATCGAACATACTCTATAAGGCAGAGGAAGCATTCCGCAATGCATCGGCGATAATCGGCGGGATAGAATCGCTCTTTGCCGTTGAAAAAAGCGCGGCTAAAAGGAATCCCTTCTAATGCGATACCTTAATTCTGAAACCCATAGTTTTACCGACGCGAACGGCATAACCGTTTCGGTGTATGAACAGCTTCCCGTCCCGGCGCTTGCCGCGTCATTCCTGCTTGTCGAGTGCGATGGGAAATCATCTCTTGAGGAAATCGCAAGCCGTGACGATATGTATGGAACCGGCGCTGAAGGTTCAAGCTATAAGATATTCGATGAGAATGTCCGCGAGCTTGCCGAGGTAGGCTATGACCTTGCGAAACTGCGCACACTCAGGATACCGGTATGAGTTTCGAGCTTATCAACCACGATGGCGCATGGTTCAAAATAGACTCACCCGATGCGCCGGTCGAAACCATTGTAACCGAAGATGTGATATCCCTATCGATAACCGAAGAGATGGGGAAAATGGATAGCGGTAATTTACAGTTACTTGACCGCAATCAGATTTATTCCCGTATCTTGCGTCCCGGTGGAAAGCTAAAAATATCATGGGGTATCCGTAAGGGGCAAATGAACGCTTTAACCCGTGACCCTATCGAGTTTATGATAAACTCACCATCGGGCGGCGGGGATGCGGGCGGGCGCGTGACATATAACTGTACCTTTATGGCGCTTGGTTTTCGCGGCGATCAAGGAACACGATGGTATGAAACCGGCTCGAAAATGGACGTTGTAGCCGATGCCATGACGCGCATTGGAATACCGGCGGCTAATCGAGAGATTGACTTCCAACGGGGAAGCGAACAAATAACTGCGGGTACTAAGGTAGTCCAGTATGAGAGTGACTTTCGGTTTCTTGTAAGGATTGCCGATGAATGGCGGTGCGCGTTTCGTATCGGCTATGATAGAAAAGGCAAGTTGATTGCTTGCTTTATCGATTATGCAAAGCTCAAAACGTCTGCTTTCGCGCAACGGGTAGCCGGTGCAAGTTCTGTTAACCTCGAATATGGCGTCAATAGTAAGATGACGAAATTGACCGGCAACGCGAACGTGCTTTCGTATTCATGGCAGGATCATTCCATGGACGCCGCACAAGGGCAATCCGCTCGAATCGTTATTGTCGATGGTGTACCGCAAATATTCCGTACCGTTGTCGAGAATGAGACGGTTAAAACATACCGGCTTGTACCAGAATTGATACAACAGGAATTGCAGACGCGCAATCTCGCGTCTAGAACCGACTTGCTCATGGAATATCTTTCCGCGAAAGACTTCGACGAAATCAAGCGGTTTTTCATTGAGGACACGATGACAACCGCGCCGCAAGGATCGGGCGTGACGATTGACGCAAAGCTCATGGGAGATCCATCCGTTACCGCCGCGCTTGTCGCGACTTTCGGGAATGGCTTTCCAGACCGTATCGGCTCGAAAGATCGGACATGGTGGATACGAACAGCTACCCATGCTTTTTCAACCGCCGGGTATTTTTCCGATGTATCAATAGCCGATGCGTACTCATTTAGCCCAACGGGGGAAAGACTGTAATGCCCAATAGACGCGGCGACGAATACGGGGAAATCCTCGACATATTGGCACGGGAAACGCGCTTTCTCAAAACGTATACCGGAAAGGTTTTATCAGTCGATGATGAACTGACACGCGGGCGCGTAAAGCTATCAATACCGGAATTAGGCTGGCTTACTGAAGATCAAAGCCCGTGGACTGAGCCGGAATACCCATTGCGCGGTTGTATTGTTCCCGATGTCGGCGACTGGGTAACGGTGTTTTTCCTTGCAGGGAACCCGGCGCGTCCGGTGTATCGTTCCCGTACCGGCGAGATAAAAGAGTCATGGCCCGCAAGCTATACCGGGCCGGAAACGCGCATACTGTACGATGACGGTACAACCGTTATCATGTACAATGTGAAAGAGAAAACGCTATCCGTAACCGGCCCGGAAACGGTCTCTATTGACGGTAACGCTATCAATATGAGCGGAAAAACGCTATCCATTGACGAATCCGATAAGATTACCGCCGATGGTAGCGCAATCGAATTAAACGGCAACAGTAAGGTATTTGTGACCCATGCAGAGCTTAACACGGCGCTTCAATTATTCATGACGGCGCTCAATTTGCACACGCATACCAGTGCGGCTTCTGGTAGTCCCACTTCGCCGCCGGTCACACCGATGACGCTTGACATAACAAGCTCGAAGACCACAACGATAAAGACAGGGGGATAAAATGAACATTGACGGCGATTACTTTTTCTACTATGGCCTTGTCGATCAACGCAAAGAGATAGAAGCTGACCTTGTACAGATTATCATGCAAGACAAGCGAGGACTTTTTTATGACCGCTCCTATGGCGCGGGCGTGGGGGAATATGAGAATACCCCCGGCGGATTGTCCCTTGAGGTCAACATGAAATACGACATAGCAACCGCAATCGCAAAGCGTAATCAAGAGGTCACGGATGGAACGAATGGGACACGCGACCGGCGAGCGATATCGAGTCAATCGGCTATCAGGATCGATCAAGCGCCCGGTGAGGTTGACGTGCAAGTCTTGTATATTCCGTACTTTGATTACCAGAATCCCGGTATTGTGCGCGTCCCCTTGACGGCGTAAACTTTCGCGGGTACTATGTTTATAAATCAACGTCGTGATGACGTGGAGGAAATACTAATTGACGCAGAGTCCAATAAAATACACTTCACGTACCTTTTTATCCATCGTTAACGATATAAACGCCGTCGCTGAGTTAGTCGATAAGCCTAACTGGTTCAAGTACATAAACGCGGGCGTCGGTGACATGATATCCATGATAAACAACGCGCAAGCGAACGACTCCTATCTTGGCACGGCATATACCCGGCAAGCGGTCAAGGAATTGTGCGCACTTATCGGCTATATCGTGCCAGAACAAACCACGTCAACCGGTACACAGTTGTTTTATTTCCCGTCAACCGTTACTTTCCCCTTTACCGTCGATGCGTCAAACCTTGTCGCGACGACTAAGGGAAGCGTTGCCGTAAGCTCGAAGCGTTTCGAGTCCCGCGTAGCCATTGCCTTTGCCTCAGTAACCGATGTAATAAATATCACGGCTAACCCTCCAGCGGCCAATCACCTTCTAACGGCTCGCGATTACCTTACGGGTGAAAAGGTACGCCTTGCTACGTCAGGGGCATTCCCTACCGGTCTTTCAGGTAGCGCGGATTATTACATAATCAGAATAGACGCAACGCATATCGGTTTTGCATCATCGGTAGCGAACGCTTTCGCCGGTACTGAATTGACCGTATCCGATGGATCGGGAAACCTCACGATTACCTTGTACTCAGGCCGCGCAACGTGTTACCAGCAGGAAGCGAAAGCTGGTATAAACATAGGCTTATCCGATGGCGTGACCGGCTGGCAAGAGTTCGACCTCCCTGATTATCTCATTCTTGACGATACGCTTGTCATCACGGTTAACGGTACGCAATGGATCAAAGAAGATACCCTCGCGCTTTCTAAATCGTATGAAGCGCATTACGTGCTGGTTTATCGCACGGATGGAAGCGCGTATATCCGTTTTGGCAATGGCACGTATGGAGCGATACCGGGCAACTTCGACGTAGTTGCCAGTTACTCAATCGGCGGTGGAACGGATGCGAATGTTACCGCACTCAATTCAATTTCCGTTTACGCGGGAAGCGATGCGAATATATCAGGCACCGCGAACGCTTCTATCTTCACGGGCGGCTCAAA
>Ga0209262_10000365_pt1 | contig 22054 bp, 27 predicted proteins | sample Lowcelwee11metaG_FD_187171 | JGI IMG/M metagenome (GOLD analysis project Ga0209262, IMG submission 187171) | Freshwater pond sediment microbial communities from the University of Edinburgh, under environmental carbon perturbations - Low... | ecosystem: Environmental > Aquatic > Freshwater >...
CGAAAATTGGCCAAAATAATCCCGCAAATCAACGAACCCTGAATATCGAAAGAGGTCTAATCCCAATGGGTGCCATTGAAGTGGAACCGGTATAAATTTATGTATTGTCAAAAACTGAGTAAAAATTAAATAAAAAACATATGCAGAGACTAAAAAAACACATCACATTGCTATTTCTTCCTGTTTTTTTGTATGCCCAAACCCCGAAACAGGCTGAAAATTTTAAGCACGCCCAGGAAATGTTCAATCCTTGGTACGCCGGCCCTTTATTGACCGGCAGCGCCCATATGATGCCTGCAGGGTCTATTGGTTTGCAGTTCTACTTATTTGCCGAAAACAACTATGCGATATTCAATAAAAATCGCCATTTACGTAACCAGCCCAACTTCATTCAACTCGCTCCTCAAATCAATGCGATCCAGCTCGGGATCACTCCGTGGCTAGATGTCTCCGCCGCTTGCTTTTCTGCAATCAACTGGCAAAACCACGAACAATCCGGTGGATTTGGAGATACTACCCTCACCCTTGGATTTCCTATACTTACCGAAAGTCTTTATCTCCCCGCCATGAAAATTGGCATTGGAGAAGTTTTTCCTACAGGACGTTACGACAATTTTTCTGCAAAAAAAGCATCTGTACAAGGATCGGGCCAAGGATCCTGTCAAACACAATTCAGCTATCGAATTGCAAAAATCCTGCGATGGGACTCTCTTCATCCCATTAACTTAAGAGCCACTTTTACATACACCATCCCCTGCACTCTGAGAGTTTCTGGATTTAATGCATATGGAGGTGGGTTCGAAACAAGAGGTACAGTACGACCGGGCAATCAATTCAATGCCACTTTCGGAATAGAATGGAGCTTTATGGAACATTTTGTCTTGGTCAATGATTTTGTCTATATCTACAACAATCACTCTACGTTCACAGGTTATCCAGGAACAACAGTTGACGGGTCTCTTGCAAAAGTAGGAAAAAGATCCAATAGTCAATTTAGCCTATCTCCCGTTCTCGAGTATCACCCCAATTCCATGATCGGTGTTCTTGGAGGCCTTTGGTTTACAGTCACTGGCCGCAATAGCGATGCCTTCCTCCAGGGAATCCTTGGTGTCACCTTCACCTGGAATGCAAACTAGTATACAAAAATATTAACTATACATATCATCCCTCCTCTTCATCAATGAGTAGATATGAATTTCTTACAAGCCCTTATCCTCTTTTTTACGACCCTAGGGATCTCCCTACACGCAGAAATTGAGGACTACTTTAAAAAAATGGGGGATAAATCTGGCTCTCACAAAATCAGAAATGTCGACTTCATCTACATGATCAATCTTGATGAACGTCCTGAAAAATTTGAGATCACTTGCAATCGCTTCAAGCCATATAATATCAATCCATGTAGATTTTCTGCAGTCAATGGCTGGAAACTTCCTTTAGAAACGATTAACGATGTGGGTGTTCGATATGGCCCCTGGTATGATGAGGCAGTTTGGGGAAGGTATCACCCCGGAGAAAAATGGGCTACCCACTATCCAATGAATGGTAGAGGCCTCCCCCAACATGAACCCATTCAAGTTACAGGGCGCAATTATTTTTGCCATTGCATGTCCAGAGGCGCTATAGGAATTGTGCTAAGTCATCTATCCGTTTTACAAGATGCCTATGACTCTGGTTATGAGACGATCTGGGTCATGGAAGATGATGTGGAAATCCTACGAGACCCTCATCTCATTTCAGATTTGATTGAAGAACTCGATGATTTTCTTGGAAATGGCAACTGGGACATCCTCTTCACCGATAAAGACACCAAAAACAAACTCGGCCAATATGTTCCTTGCACAGGATTTGCATGGAGACCCAATTTTTTTCCTCCCGATCCTGGACGATTTGCAGAAAGAACTGTCGTCCATCCTCATTTCCGAAAAATTGGAGCTCGTTTTGGCGCTTACTCGATGATTATTCGAAGATGCGGCATCAAAAAAATTCTGGATTTTTTTAAAAATTATCAAATTTTCCTCCCCATCGATATTGATTACTCGCAACCACCAGACATCCGTCTTTATACCGTCTTAGATGATATTGTCTCTCCTTGGTGCGATGCTCCAACAGATAATGGCGGACCAAACTACGCGAATATCCCATGAATTTTTGCTTGCTTTTCCTTATCCACCTGAGTTTTGGGTATATTTCTATTCTTGCTCTTCATGCCGAAGTTTCAGACCATCTCAAAGAAGTGAAAAACAAATCTTCAATGAGGACCATCCGCAATATTGACTTCATCTACCTCATTAATTTGGACCAACGGCCCGAAAAATATAACAAATCCATCAACCAACTCACTCCTTTCGGGATCTATCCGTGTCGATTTTCTGCTGTAAATGGATGGGAACTAAGTCTTGAAGAACTCAATGATGTTGGTCTTGTTTTCTCTTTAGAAATGCAGGGTGATTTTTTAGGAACATGTTATCATCTCCACGGAAATTATCAACCTAGTCACGAAATCATCCAAAATTATGGACAAACATATTTTTGCCACTGTTTATCTAGAGGTGCAATTGGGATAGCGCTTAGTCATATTTCCATCTTACAAGATGCTTTTGATGCCAAGTACAATACGATTTGGGTGTTAGAAGATGATATCGATGTAAAACGAGACCCAAGAATTCTTTCAGAACTCATCGAACACCTTGATGACTTAGTGGGAGCTGACAATTGGGATGTTTTATTTACAGACCAAGATATCCGAGATCCCTATGGCCGTTATGTACCGACTTTCTGGGCGGGAAGACGACCAGATTTTCTTACTTTTTCTAAACAAAATGATTACGGTCTAAGGCAACTTGTCAGTCCTGAATTTTCTAAAATAGGAGCCAGAAGCGGCGCTCATTCAATGATTATACGACGCAGCGGGATCAAAAAACTTCTCCAATTTTGCAAAGCACACCAAATCTTTTTCCCTTATGATATGGAATATGTGCTCCCCCCTGGAATTAACTTATACACCGTCAGAGAAGATATTGTCTCCAATCTAACAAAAGCACCTTCTGATAATGGCGGACCTACCTACTTGAACAAATGAGGCCACTTTTATGAAAAAAATTTTCCTTCTACTTGTTTTATGCATTGGAATATTCACATCCACTCACGCACAAAATACAGTTCAAACCGAACCATACCTACAAACCATTTTCAACCATTCAAAAATAAGAACTGTTCTCGAATTCGGTCTGGGCCCATATACTTCCTATTTTTTAGAGTCCGCGAACAAAGTGATTTCTATTGAATTTATCACAAACGGTTATGGCCCCGAAACAATCAAACAAAACATCGAAAACTACCGCAATTATTCCAATTGGATCCCCATTGCATTTTTTTCAGGTTACCATGGAGATGTTAATTGGGCTCCTTATAGGTACTATGGAAGCGAAAGTGTATATAAAGCAACTTCCTACCAAGCAGCAAAACACCAAAGCTTTGCTTCTATTGACGATTTTTATATCACAGAGCTCAATGCATTTACCTCCAATTTAAAAAAATGCTACAAAATTGATGTCGCATGCGTGGGTGGAAGCATCATCATTCGCGGGGATATCGTGCAGAGCCTCTTTGGCAAAGTTCCTGTCATCATCGCACATGGGACCAATGATTCCTCTAAAGACTTCTTTGGATATTCCAGGATCAGTATGCCAGATGACTATGAAGCTTTTTCCCTTGGCGACACAACGATCTGGATCAACAAAAAAGAAGAATATCGAGAACTTATCGCTAAATTATATCAATAGATATGATTCAATTTTTTTATTTAAGAATGTAAGCATTTGCATATCTATTTGAGAAAGCCATTGTTGAATGGGATCCATTGAATCGCGAACCGATTTTTCGAAAGCGATCTTTGGATCCATTCCTTCTGCATAGAAAAAACTTCCTATGTCAATCTGATACACTTGCTCACCATCGAATCCATAATTGCGCAAAAACGAACGATCTCGATTGAGAATCCCCTTCTGCCCTCTTTCAACAACAACTTGAACAAGAGCGCCAAGAATACGCTCTGCCTCTTTTCTCTTTCCTTGATCGAGCGCATAAAGGAAAGCGTCCGTCCAGGAAGATTGCTTATGCTGCGCAATAAAACAGGTCATCGCCATAGGAACATAATGCGAACACCCCAAAGCATCAATAAGATGAAATCTCGTTTCTCTTGAGGAATTCTGATCTGGACTACAAAGAGCAACAACTCCGGTCTGCGACTTAAGTTCTTCGGAAGCAATTTGAAAGCTTTCTAATACTTGTTTCCATCTCTTGGTTCGTTTAGAGATCAGTTGCTGCCGATAGGAACAAAAAAGAGGAATATATGTCCAAAGAGAAATTCTCCGAATATCTGTCCTAGGAAACTTCAGAACATACCGATTGTCTTCACTGAGAAAGGCAAAACACTGACGCCCACGACCCAAATAACGAAAGGGCTGCGACAAAACAACCTTGTCTCCATTCCCTGCTGCATATCCAAAATCCTTGCCGCAAGAAAAATGAGAGACAACCAAACGTCGAGGACTAAACCCATCCCTCAAAAAATAGAGACATTTGCCTACAGAAAGGCAAAACAGAACAAGAAAGAAAAGACGGAAAAAAATCATCATATATAACCTTCAGTTTTGAGCTCATTTCACTCAAATCTGAATTTATAAAAGATTCTATATTTTCTTTCTTCTTTTCTCAAGACTATAGCGCACGTGATTCAAGAATCGGTTTTAAGCGCTTAAAAGCCAACTTTTGAATTCATTTGTGTATACAATGAATCAATAAAAATTTATAACGAAAAAAAGAAAGAGGGTTTATGTCTATTGCAAAAATCATTGAAGTAATTTGTGAAGGAAAAAGCATTGAAGATGCGTTAAATGCAGGAATTCTTGAAGCAAGTAAAACGGTCAAAAATATCCGACAAATTGATGTAAAATGGGTCCATGCTGTTGTGGAAAATAATAAGATTGTGAAGTACAGAGTCAATGCTAAAATCAGCTTTGTTTTAGAACATTGAAGAAAATTCAGCGCCTGACCATACTGACGACCAAATGAAAATACTTCTCTATTTTTTTATTCTGTTTTCAGGAAGTTCGCTTCTTGCACAAGCAACTGCAACGCCAAAAGCCAACATGCAAGCAGCAGCAACATCCACAGATAGTCAAACACAACTCGGTGCGAATGGAAGCTTAAATCCCAGCATGGTTACAAAACTTGCTGTACTTGCGGGTCTTGCTCTGTTGCCTTTTGCGATCATGCTTCTCACCTCTTTTATGAAGATCGTAGTTGTTCTATCGCTGTTGCGACAAGCTCTCGGAGTTCAGCAAACCCCTCCTAATCAGGTGCTTAATGGTATCGCTCTCCTAATGACAATTTATGTCATGTTCCCAACTGGACTTGCTATGTATACAGCTGCTCAAGGAGTCATCCAAACGCAAGCCCCTACAACCGTGATTTCTGCAGAAGCCGCAGGTTTTGTCATAGATGTTGTTGATAAAGCGAAAGAACCTCTGCGTAGTTTTTTAGAACGCAATTGCGCACAAAAAAATATCATCAGTTTTTATAAACTTGCCTACCGGATGTTTCCTGAACCTTATAAATCAGAGCTCAAACAAAATGATTTTATCATTTTGATCCCCTCTTTCATCACAAGCCAGCTAAAAACTGCATTTGAAATCGGTGTTCTCATTTATCTTCCTTTTTTCGTAATTGACCTTGTCGTATCGAATATTTTGCTAGCTATGGGAATGATGATGCTCTCTCCGTTAACTATCGCCCTGCCTATTAAGTTGCTTCTCCTCGTCCTTGTCGACGGATGGACAGTACTCATTCAAGGACTTGCAATTTCGTTTAGGTAAAAAATGTTTGCAAATGAAATTTACCAACTCACGTATCAAGCCCTCATCTTAATTCTCTTGCTTTCAGGTCCCCCAATTATCGTAAGTATGATTTTAGGTCTTCTCGTTGCTATTTTTCAGGCAGCTACCCAAATTCAAGAACAAACCCTTTCATTCACCGTCAAATTATTTGCCGTTGTTTTTACAATCATTTTTCTTAGTGGATGGCTAGGGGGACAAGTACTGCAATATACCAACACGATCTTAAATGCCATCCAACGCTACAGCGCTGTGTAAATGGGAACTCTCAACGCAACAGACAATTATCTATCCCTCATCTTATCTCTCCCCCATTTAAATCCAATGACGGTTCTTGCTGTTTTCTTTCTGACCCTTGCAAGACTCCTCCCTATTCTCACTTTAGTCCCTTTTTTAGGCTCACAAAACGTTCCTATGACCATCCGCGTAATGTTTGGTGTTGCATTAACAGCAATCTTTCTTCCTCAAAATCTTATGCTTGTTCACCAGGAGATTCCTTTTGCCATGCCTTTTGTGGGGTTTTGCATCAAAGAACTTTTAGTTGGTACTATTCTTGCGTTTCTTGCATCGATTCCTTTCTATATTGCGCAAATGAGCGGTAGTCTGATCGACTTTCAACGAGGAGCTGCCTCTCTTCAAATCACGGATCCCACTACACGGACGCAAACAGGTCCCATCGGAATTCTCTATAATCTTGTCCTTATTGCCCTATTTTTTTCTTTAGGAGGACCTCTCTATTTTCTCGATGGAGTAGGAACCTCTTACCAAATGATTCCCGTTGACGGTTTTCTGAATGCGACCTTCTTTAATGCACACAACCCATTTTGGAAAACAATTTTTCAAGCCTTGTCAATGATGTTTACTCTTTGCATTCAGCTTGCAGCCCCTTCTCTTATTAGCATTCTTTTCATGGACATGTTTCTTGGGATTGCGAACCGATTAGCCCCTCAAGTTCAGGTCGTCTTCCTTGGAATTCCTTTAAAATCATGGGTCGGGATTGCCCTTCTCGCCGCTTCCTGGAATCTCATTATTCAGGTCATGAGCAAAGAAACTATGCAATGGTTTAAAACCGTTAACCATCTGATTCACTATCTAAAAATTTAGGTGAATACAGCTTCTCGAGAAGAGTTGCTTTTAAGGCTTACTTCCCAGTTTTTGACATAATCAAGAAGATCTTCCTTGGATGGATGCGTATGAAGATACGCAAGATTCTCTTCTTTACTGCTCAAGTGCGCTAGTTTTGCGAGTAAATGCAAATGCCGTTTATCATCACATGCGAAAAGGAAAAACAAAACACTAACAGGCTTTCCATCTAGAGCGCCATATTCAATGGGATCTTTAGGAAACACGACAGTAACAACGTCAAAGGACTCTTGCAGGAGAAAATCACGCGTATGAGGGACTGCAACACCATTTGAAAGAGATGTCGGCATGAGTTTTTCTCGATCCAGCAACAACTCTGTAATGACATCTGCATCCAGACTAATATCGCGTGCAATCTGCGATACCGCCGCACGAATTACTTCTTCTTTTGTACTTCCAGGAATATTCTTATAAACACCGCCCTTATGGATTGCTCGATACAAACCAAATTGCTGTGTCCCTAAACATTCTTTTAATGGCTCTGATTCCCGCGTATCAAATGGAGAAAAATCTCCCCCTTGCTTACAACTTAGCACCCAGTTCTCAATCTCACTGCGGCTAAATCGAAATTGTTGATTCAGTCGGTAATAGGGAATTTGGCGCTCAGAAATCCAACGGCGCACCGTTGTTTCAGAGACATTTAAAAGTTCAGCAACATCTTTTAATTTCAAATCCATCAGACATCTCTCGTTTGACCGCAATTATGAGCTTATCTCCTTCGAGAGCAGAACTCTTTTCGCAAAATTACCACTATTTTTCTTAAGGGTAGGATTTTCGTCTACATCCTTCAAAAAATAGAGCCAACTTCATTGAAAATCTCTGTGTCTTCGAAAGAGAGAAAGACATAACTAAGGTTCTTTAAGAATCTGATATAACAAAAGAAAGCTTAAAAGTCAGAAAGAATTTGCAAAAACATCAAAAACTTCCTGTGCACTCGTAGATTTCAAGAGTTTTTTTCTAAATTCCCCATCTTTAATTGCTGAGGTAAGCATCGACAAAATCTGAAGATATTCCGCCTGTTTATCATCGGGCCCCCCGATCATAAAAACAATTCTAACAGGAACTTTATCAAGAGCATTCCACTCAATCCCTTTATTCTGCTGAATGCCTATAGCAATAAAAAATTCACGAATTGTTCGCATTTTTGCATGAGGTACAGCTACACCGACTCCGATACCTGTAGAAACAAGTCCTTCACGGTGAAAAATGGCTTGACGAAATGCCTCTTTATTCTCGAGTGCTTTCTTCTCATCCAAAAGATCGATAAGGGCGTCAATCGCCGCATCACGCGTCTCTTCTGTAAGAAAACAAATGAACCGAGAATCCAAATAATCAGAGATTCTCATGATACCCTTTTTCTTAAGAGGTCTAAAAAGTTCGGCAAAAGGATTAATGCGTGCCAGTATGGCCAAAACGTCCCTCTCCGCGATGAGTTACTTCCAAAAGCTCTTTTTTCATAAATTCTGCACGTACAACGGGAGCTAAAACCAACTGTGCGATACGCATTTTTGGAGTAATGATAAAAGGCTCCTTCCCATGATTCATGAGGATTACAGCAATCTCTCCTCGGTAATCAGCATCAATAGTTCCCGGCGTATTTAAAACCGTAATTTGGTTTTTCGCAGCAAGACCACTTCTAGGGCGCACCTGAATTTCATACCCCTCTGGAATTGCAACACGAATCCCTATAGGAATAACAACTGACGATCCTGGAAGCAACGTAACAGGAGCAACAATCGCAGCGCGAACATCTGATCCAGAAGCGCCATCGGTCGCATAAACCGGAAGGAGTTCTTCATCTTCAACTTGGATAGGAATAAGAATTTTTTTATACACAGGAATTTTCTGCTAATTTCAGAAGCTCTTTTAAACGCTCTGGCATTTTTTCTGCAAGAGCATCTCTTTCAAAGGAGCGTTCATTATGCGTTAAAAAAGTAACTAAAGAACTCAAAAGTCCCTTCAATTCAGTACGTTTCACCACGCAATCAACCATCCCCCGCTCAAGCAAAAATTCTGATTTCTGCGCTCTTGGAGGAAGTTTTTGGCCAATTGTTTGCTCTACAACACGGGGTCCAGCAAATGCAATCAATGCATCTGGCTCTGCGACAATAATATCTCCCAATGTTGCAAAAGAAGCTGTGACGCCTCCCGTTGTCGGATTCGTCAATACTGAAATATAAGGAATATTCGCTTCATGAAGTTTTGCTAAAGCTGCAGAAGTTTTTGCCATCTGCATAAGCGATAAAATAGACTCTTGCATACGAGCTCCCCCCGATGCAGAGACAATAATCAAAGGAAGTTTTTTCTCTTTTGCGAATTCAATCAAACAAGTCAGTCTTTCTCCCACTACAGAACCCATAGATCCTCCCATGAAAGAAAAATCTAAAATGCCAAGGGCAATGGTTTGTGAGGACAGTTCACACGTCCCTACGCAAATCGCATCATCTCGTTTTGTTTTTTCAGAAGAGATTTCAAGCCTTGCTTGATAACTCTCCGTATCGACAAATTTCAAAGAATCAACCGGTTTAATATGCGTAAACTTTTCGACAAAAGTCCCAGCGTCTGCAAGCAAATCAATTCTTTGCTTTAAAGAAAGACGATAATGATAACCACATTTAGGACAGCAATTGAGATGCTGCCCTAACTCGTTTGCGTGAATTAATTCGGAACACCCCGAACATTTAATCCAGCCACTAAATCCATCCTTTTTAATCGTCTGGACTTTGATTGTAGGCTTAACCTTGGAAAACAAACCCATTTGGCTAGGATCATATCATTCCGCCCCCTAAAGGGTCAACCAGCTTTTATCAGGCGATCTTCCACCTGCTGCCAATTAAAAATTTGCCATATAGATTTCACATAGTCAGCTCTAACATTCTTATACTGAAGATAATACGCATGTTCCCACACATCAATCCCAAGGAGAGGAATAAGCCCCTGAGAACTCACAGGATCCTGGTTTGCGCAAGTAGTGATCTCCAATCTTCTTAATCCTTTATTATAACCAAGCCAGCCCCAACCCGATCCCTGCACACCAATAGAAGCCGCGCTTAATTTTTCTTTAAATGCTTCAAACGAGCCAAAATCACGATCGATCAATTGCGCTACATGACCTTTAGGCCCCTGACCCCCACCTTGAGAAATCGGAGCCAATACAGTCCAGAAAATACTATGATTGATATGGCCGCCCCCATTGAACCGAATTGCGGCCTGCAAAGAAATCATTTGAGAGACATCATTTTTTGTCTCCGCATCATGATACTTTTCTAAGGCAGTATTTAAATTTGTAATATAAGTCTTGTGGTGCTTCAAATAATGCAGCTCCATGATTTCCGCAGAGATCACGGGTTCAAGAGCATTAAAATCGTAAGGAAGATCTGGAAGTTGATAACTTGTTTGCTCTGCGTGCGGCATAGAATCTCCTTAGTTTATACTCCCCAACCAGTATGGTGAGCCTCTACATTTTCTTCAACTCGTCGTTGCGTAATCGGACCAATTGTTGTGAGCTTTTTCCCTTTAGGTAGGCTTCCATAAATTTGCAAAAATGCATCTACCGTAGAGGGACTTGTAAAGACAATTTCATCTATCTCATCCAGAAGAGGAGGAGGATCTATTTTTTGAAAAACTGTGTCATAAAGATCCAAAGCAAAATAACGAATCTGCTTGTCCTCAAGATACTGCGTCAATACCGGGCGCGACCTTTTAGATCTCGGCAAAAAAAGATATGCACTCCTTAAATCCATCTCATCCAAAAGAGAGAGCACCCCTTCTTGCGTCTCTACCTTCGCAACGAAAGGTCTTACGCCCCTCTCTTGTAATTCTTTCCCAGTGGACTCCCCAATTGCAATAACAGTCTTTCCTAACCAAGGACACTTATCCTCCCAATATCGAACAGCCATTTTGCTTGTAAAAATAACATGCGTAAATTCAGCCCAAAGAAGAAAGGCTTTCTGCAAGGCATCGGACTGCATTTTTTCTGTTCGAATAACAGGATAGTGGAGACATTTTTCTTTACGAGGAAACCATTCTAGATCTAATCCTAGATACAAAATTTTACTGATAAAAATTCCTAATCTGAGTTTTTCTCACATAAAACATCAAAGAGAGTTTGCATTTCATGATCTCCTGTTCTCGCAACAATAGCAAGCCGTCCTTGATGAGCCGCTGTATTTCCCGGCAAAAAAATCCGATTCAAAGACTGCAGTTGCAAACGGATTAACGCAGCTTCAGCCACAACAACCCCATCAACAAACCTTTGATCCAACAAACTTAATCTTTCCCCTATATTCCCTCGCACATCGACAAAAGACAAATCAGAACGTAAAGCTTTTACAACATCTTCTCGCCTCATGCTCGATGTCCCGATTCTTGCATTTCGAGGCAAAGTTTCCAACGTCTCTCCCTCTCGAAATACAAGAACATCCCGAGAATCAATACTCTGAGTCAAAGCAATAACAGACAATCCACAAGCGATCGGATCTGGCAAATCTTTTGCGGAATGAATCGCTGCGCGAATTTCCCCCCTTAACAACATCTCATCTAACTCTTTTGTGAAAAAATTGCTTTTATCTAGATCGCGAAGAGATTTCTTGCGGTCCAAATCTCCACTTGTTTCTACCCATACAGGCTCTATCTGTACTGAAATCGAACTCTGCACTTCTCTAAATTGCGCGCGCGATAATGGCGAGTCTCTTGCTCCAACTAAAATATTCATCATGACAAAACATGGTGAATTGCTTGATCAACAAGCTCAACATCGATCAAAGTAATTTTCTCTACCAAGGCAACTGACAACCCTTTTAGATTGCGTTTAGGCAAAATACATTTTTTAAAGCCCATGTGGATTGCTTCTTTGAGCCGTGTCTCAACGCGACTGACCCCACGAACCTCCCCTCCAAGACCTACCTCCCCCAAAACAATTAAATCTGACGGGAGTGCTCGATTTGCAAAAGAAGAAGCAATAGCCAAAAGAATCCCCAAGTCAATTGCTGGCTCCAAAATCTTTAAACCTCCTGCAAGAGCCACAAAAACATCACAATGATGCAACTGATACCCAACTCGTTTTTCTAAAACAGCCAAAAGCAAAGCTAATCGATTTTGATCCAGTCCCGTGGATCTTCTCGAAGGCGTTGAAAATGCTGTAGGAGTAACAAGCGCTTGGATTTCTAAAAGAAAAGAACGAGCCCCTTCAAGACCTGGAACAATTGCTGACCCCGGAACCTCTTTCACCCTTTCGGCTAAAAAAGCGTGGGAGGGATTCGGAACTTCAAAAAGCCCCATTTCCTTCATTTGAAAAATCGCAATCTCATCTGTCGATCCAAATCGATTCTTGATCGCCCGAAGCAATCGATACCCATGCTGTCGATCCCCTTCAAAATCAAGGACTGTATCCACTAAATGCTCCAGCACACGAGGTCCCGCTAATTCTCCTGATTTTGTGACGTGACCAATCAGAAATGTTGTAATTCCCTGCCCTTTGGCTAAATGCATAAATTCTGTAGCAATCTCGCGCACTTGAACAACCGATCCAGGAGATGAAGGGAGCTCTGCTTTATAAATAATCTGCACCGAGTCGACAATTGCAACATCAGGCTGTAATTGATCGATATGTGCGCGAATAACACTAAATGATGTCTCGCTCAAAAGATAAATATTTTGATCATCTACGCTGAGTCGTTGCGCACGTAAAGAAGTCTGTTCAACAGATTCTTCACCACAAATATAAAGCACTGTGAGGCCTTGCTTTGCTAAAGCATTCGCCATTTGCAAAAGGAGCGTCGACTTCCCGACTCCAGGCTCTCCCCCGACCAAAATCAGAGACCCTTCTACAATCCCTCCGCCAAAAAGTCGATCCACCTCACCGATTTGCGTTAAAACCCGCTTGAATCCCCCCATTTCCACATCGCGGATACGAATAGGTTTCGCTGTCCCTGTTTTTTTAGATTCAAAACGCTGTTTTTTCTCCTCAACCTGTACTTCTTCAGTGAGAGTATTCCAATTACGACATCCCCCGCAACTGCCTGTCCATTTCATTTGCGCATGACCACATTCGCGACAGGACCAAGCTATTTTTGTTTTGCTCATTACACTTTTCTCATATTCTTAATTTTGAAAGAGCGTCAAAAGCAGCCTGTTGCTCAGCTTCCTTTTTAGAAGCTCCCCGTCCACTACCCAATTCTCTCTCATCCACAAAGACAATAACATAAAACGTTTTCGCATGATCAGGCCCTGATTCTTCAGCCACTTTATAAACAGGAGCTTTTTGAAATTTCTTCTGCGAATAATCCTGCAATTCCGCCTTATAATTTCGTGAAGGGCTCTCAATTGCAACCTCCATATCTCCCATGAAATGATCTAATAAAAATGTCTTAGCCGCAGAAACTCCCCCATCAATATAAATCGCACCGATAAGCGCTTCAAAAACATCAGCCAAAATCGAAACTTTTGCTTTCCCTTCGCTTCGTTTTTCTCCCTTGCCCAGCAAAATAAAATCTGCGAGACCCAGCTTTTGCACATACTGGGCGCACGCCTGCGCATCAACAAGACGAGAACGCAACTGCGACAAAAGACCTTCAGGAGCCATCGGAAGTCGGTGATAGAGAAAATCTGTCGTAATCACTCCTAAAACAGAATCTCCTAAGAACTCCAATCTCTCATTATGTTGCTGCACCGTTGCTTTATTCTCATTTACAAATGAACGATGAATCAACGACAAAACCAAAAGATCTTTATCAATAAAAAAATAATCAATCTTTTTTTCAATAACAGGAATACTGCGCCTTAACTCTTCAAGAAAATTCATAACCTAACCGAAGGAAATACGTCCGCATTTTTACACACTTGAGCTTTTGAAAGAAAGAGCGTATCCTAGAGCTCCTATGAAAACAGCAATTACCGCGCAGCAACTCGTTTATTTTCGGCAACAAGGACATATCCGTTTTGAACACTATCCCTTAGATTTTCAGATCATCCAACAGGCCATTGAGAAAACCTCAGAGAGAAGAGATCTCTGGAGGACAAATCCCCCTCTCAAAAAACTCATTACCCAAATGCTAGGTCTCCTTGCCATCGAATTAACAGGGCAACCCTCTCTACGCCTTGCTTGCGACCAATGGATCGAAACAACGCCAACAACTCCCCGCCTGCAAGACCTGTTTTGTTTTCAAGGCCTGCTCGTCCTCTTTGTCTTCTCACTCAATGCTGAAAAAGGAGTTATTCTAGACATTTTCGAGCCATCATCCCTCTCTTCCCATGTCCTCCCAAACTCGTATCTCGTTGCGTTTGGCCGGGAAAATGCGCGCATCATAAAAAATGAAAAAGATCCATTCACCATTAAGACCCGCAATCTCGGCTACGTCTATGGAGATCAATTACGCAGCGAGTTTCATCCCCTTATCCACCCTCGTTAACTCCCATCTGCTCTTCTACTCCTTGAAGCATCGCAGAGACAAACTGCTGAAAGATCCGTTGCCGGACAGCATTAGGCAGGTTCAATAATTTCTTCAGCCCTTCTTGCTCTCGACCGAAATAAAAATCTTGAGCCACATCGACCTGACCACGCAAAGAAGACAAATACTCTTTAATTGCAACCCTAAGAACCTCTGGACTGACCCCTTCACCTCCAAATCGGGCGATCTCATTTTGCTGCGCTTCAGTCAAATAATTTGTATATGGATCTATGGAATTTTGCTCGACCACCTCTCTTGCAATCCACTCCATCCGACTCATAAATGTCGATTCCAGGACTCTCGGATTGAATTCGCGCGCCAAGGGCTCCACTACCTGGAACTCTAAGCCGTTCAGCGCTTTGTTTTGCCTTTTCTCATCTTTTTGCAAAAAAGAGATTGCCTCTTCCATCTCGCTCGGTGCTAAAAAATTTTGCTCCAAATAAAGTTTTGCAATCTTCTCCGTCAAACTCCCTGAATTTACCTGTAAATGAACCAGATCTTTTTCCTTCAAGAGCTCTCTTACTTCCTCAATAGCCTCACATACTTTGGACAACTTCTCATACCCAATCGCATCCGTCTTCAAAAACACCTCATCCTCAATGGCACGTAGTAATGGGAGAGTCATCCCTTTTGCATGAATCCGACTTAAATAATAAAAAACCGAGCTTACATTCATGTTATTACCATTTTATTATTTTTTTATTAAAACAAAAAAACAACACACCACAACTAAATAATAGCAAAAATAAACAAACAAATCAACTGTCGCAAATAGGAGCTATAATACATTATTTTAATGTTTCATAATTCCTCGAACAAAACTCGGTTAAGAGAGATTACTCAGATTGCCAGAAGCAGCGTCTTGCTCTAACTTTATAATCAAACCTTGAAGATATGCTAGATCTTTTGACGGGCAAACTCCAGGATTGTCCTTCATCGCCTCTAGTTTTTTCGTTAGCTCATTTCCCTCTTGCATATTTTTTTCATATGCTTGTATCACTGTTGTAATTTGTCCTTGGATGGCTGCGATCTCAGCCGAATCGCCGCGCATCTCAGCAAGAATATATTCAATCAAAAGCGCGGTCAATTGCTTTAAAGTCACTTTACTATCTTGTGTTTTTGCCACGCCAATTAATTCTAAAGCTTTCTGTATGGCCGCATTAAGTTTTTCGGTTTCGCTCGTTGACATACCATGGATTTCTGAATTATTTATTAATTGTATATTGCATATCATATAATTACCTCTATATCTATAATAACATAATTAATTTTAAAATTCACAAAATACCAACCGAATTATAGCTTAACAATCCAAAACCTCTAATATTCTAGGTGTTAGCGCTAGACAGATCGAAAAAATCAAGAAACGATTCAAAGCAGAGGCGTTAAAGGCTTAATCGAGATGCCTGAACACAAGCATTGACGGAGGCCCCCTCCAAATAATTACCAACAAGCGTCATCGACGGGAACATCTTTTTAAGATGAACCTGAAATTGGCGTAAACGCTTCCCATAACCCACTTCAAATTGAGGAATTGCCTCTTGTGCTAAATAACATGCAACAAAATCAGGAATCTCTTGAATCCCTAAATGACGGTGCAGCGCAGCAACAGCTTCTTTCTTAGCCCATTCTTCATCGCCTTGATTGCGCACCATCGCTGTTAAAATCGTCTTTTGTTTTTGATCCGGACGAGAAAAGATAACACTATCCCATACACATCCCAAAAGAGCTTCCTTTTCCTGAGAAGGAACCAAATAACCAAACCCCTTTTGCAACAGAACATCATTTTTAAAAGCAATGGTCACTACCCATAACGACTGCACGGGAAAATCAGGCCAAAGACCCGTTAAACGTCCAATCACAGGACCTGGTAGAGCAGAAATAATCTGATCAAAAGCCCAAAGCTTCCCCTGCGCATAAATCCCCTCTTGACTCAAGGCCTCTACCCGACAGTTCAAGACAAGATCAATCTCTAGTTTTTTTTGTATTTCATTGATCAAAGATCCTAAGCCCCTTTGCAAAGTAAACAACCTGCCATCTCGATTCCCAGAAAAAATACTCCGTAAAACAGATTGTCCCTTTTGTTCCCATTCATAGAGAAAAGGAAAACAAGAGCGCAGAGACAACTTTCGGATATCGCCTGCAAAAATACCTAGAACCATTGGATCAAATAACGTCTCTGCAATCTTTTGACTGAATCGACGCGCTGCAAAATCATAGATTGACTCATCCTCAATATTTTTTTTAGCGAGGAATGCCTCTCGCATCAGAGGAAACACAAGCATAGGAAGAAAAGAGCGCATCGATCGAAGGGAGCCTTTATGCCAAAGATAACGATTTGCGGCAGCTTTCTCTGAAAAAAGGATCTCTTCTTTTAGGCCAAGCTCCTCGATCAATTGAAGAAGGGCCTTCGATCGAGATACAGAGAAGGTCCGAGGGCCTTTTTCAAAAGTAATCCCCCCTTTGTTCACAGTTTCAATACACCCTCCGAGACGACTCCCTTTTTCAAGAAGAGTAATGCGCGCGTCCGGATATGCCTTTCTCGCATACCAAGCGGCGCTTAATCCCGAAATTCCACCACCCAAGATCAGGATTTTCATAAGAACATGCTTGATAAGCGATAGATCAGAACCGCACTAGAAAAGATCAGAACAACCAGCAAAAGAGGTTTCCCTCCCGCAACTTTGTATGGGCCATGGATTTTTTTTACATATCTCCCACTCCATACAATCAAGACCGGCAACACACCAAATAAAACCGCATCAATAAAGCCCCCAGCGAAGCCCAAAGCAGATAAAAAGAGATGCGGAGACAAAAGAGTACAAATAGTCGGAGGAATTAAAACAAGCCCATAAAGAAATGGTTCATACTGCAACTTTGGAAAGCGTTTTAATCCATCTTTGAAGAAATCAACAAAAGCAAGAGTAGATGCCATAAAGGGAGTTAAAATTGCAAAAAAGGAAAAAGTACTCGCAAAAAAAAGAACTGATTGTGATTCAGATGCTTTGCTCAAAAGACCTGTGACCAAATTGCCCTGATCGACAATTTTTTCCAGTGCCGAAGAACTCATCTCTGGCAAAATCCCTAAAATCACAAAATCCCAAAGAGAATAAATAAGGAATGGAATCAAATTTCCAATAAAAATGGCTCGACGCAAAATGACAACATTCTTCTTTGCGTAATAAACAATCGTTGGAATTAAATTCTGATAACCAAAACAAATAAATAAAATAGGAATTGTCCCAAAAAGCGCACTCCAATTCATATGTACAATTTGCTGCTGTTCGATATAAGGCAGTCCTAAAGAAATCAATCCAGCATAAGAGATTGCTGATCCCAATAAAAATAGACGGCTAATATAGCTCACAGCCTGGGTACCTAAGTAGACAAGCCCCCCCACAACGAGTACACAAATAAAAATCCCAGCTTCTCGAGGATATTCCCCATGGAAAAGAGTGGATAGTAATTGCGTGAAAAGCTGCCCGCCTCCTGTAATATAAGCCACAAAAATGCAGTAAAAGAGAAAAAGAAAAAAAACCCAAGCAATGCCCTTCCCGATATTGCCCAATGCAAACTTAGCCAAAGAGACCAAATGGACTTTGTGTTCAAACCAAAGAGCCGCTTCTACAAGAAGAAGACCTGTAGCTGTTGCAAAAAAATAGACGAGAATCATTGCAACAGTCGACGGGATAAATCCCGCAAGAGCGCTCACAACCGGAAGACCGATCATCCCAGCTCCAATCGCACAACCTGCAATGAGTAGAGATGCGCCTAATGTAGTTCCTTTTTTTTCTTCTTTATTCATAACGACCTAGACTCTGATCAACAATCCAATCATAGCTTCTATTAAAAATAATGCATAGTCCGTAAATTTGAATCGAATTCTTGAGTCACATTCGGCATAAAACACCACATTTGATATATGTTTATTTTTTTATACATGGAGACTTATGCTCAGATACTCTGTATTTATCGGGATCAGCATTACTTTACTGATTGAATCTGCTTTCAATGAAATGATTGCGTTTCCAACAATCCCTGTGGTTTACATAGATGATTTTCACAATCAAGAAACAAAACAGAAATTCATCAATGAAGTTTCTCATGCATTTCACACAGTTGGATTTTTCATTGCAGTCAATCCAGGAATTGATTCATCTCTATTAGAAAGCGTCTACCAAGCCTCCTTAAAATTTTTCAAACAACCTCTGAATAAAAAAGATAAAATCCATTTTCCGGATTTAAGTGGTCAACGTGGTTATTCTCAACAAGAAACTGCGCAAGGATCCTATATACAAGATCACAAGGAATTCTTTCATCTTGGTCATAATGACGCACAGGCTCCTCTCTGGATGGATTTAGAAACTCCGACAAGACCTCTTATTGACCTCTTAGACAATTACAGTGAGAATTTACAACAAGCCTTTGCTTTAGCGCTTGGAGAGAGAAAAAATTTTTTCCCACCGCCGCAAGGTGGGGAAAGCGTCCTGCGCACTATGCATTACAAGAAAAATGCCAGTCCAAACCAATATTGAAAAACCCCTCACACAGATATGAATCTATTTAGCATACTTCTCCCTTCTTCAACTCGAGAGCTACAAGTACAACAGAATTATAAATGGATAGATATTGAAATTCCTATAAATGGATTCCTCGTCATCTGTGGAGGCAAACTTGAAAATTTAAGCAATGGGTATTTCAGAAGTGCTTGGTATCGAGTTTGTGCACAAACTGAGAAAGAAGGATATGCAATTGCCTATTTTGCGCATCCTCGCCTTCTAGATTCTATGGACCCACGACCCAACAGCATTTCAATGACTGGAGGCATTGTCAAGTATCCACAAGCCTCTAGTTTAGAATTAACACTTCCCCGATTAAGAGAGTTAAAAGTTGCAAGTCCTGAATTTTTGCAAATGGAACAAGATTCAGGGATCCTTGATCGTATAAAAGATCTTCTTGATCGCGGAGTTGCTTCTGAATCTGTAATAAAGACTTATCAAATCTGGAAAAAATGGGAAGAGTTCAATACAGAATAAACTAAAAAATATTACAGAGCTTTTGAATACTGTCCTTGCTTTAGATATGCATCAAAGACAGAAGCAATCAATCGAATAAAAAGACAACCCATCGGAGTCGGAAATAAATGACTTTCAGTCTCTTCTAACAGACCTTCTCCAATAAGACGATCCATCTCCTTGCGCTCCTTCACAAAATAAAGAGCAAAAGGGATCCCAAAACGACGATGAAATTCATCCTTATCAAGGGAAAAATGACACATAATTGTTTGAATCACCCATCTGCGAAGAAGATCTTCTTCCTGGAGTATATAACCACGATGAATTGGCAGTTCTCCTTGCCTTAATGCCATTTTATACTCATCGATTGTTTTCATGTTTTGAAAAAAGGCTCCCTCTAAAAATCCAATTGAGCTCACCCCAAGACCAATCATATCTTCCGAAAGAGCTAATGCATAACCCTGAAAATTTCGATCTAAGGTCTTGTCCTGATACGCTTTTGCAAGAGAATCCGAAGCCAGAGAGAAATGATCCATCCCAATGGCCACATACCCACCACGCATAAATTTTTCTCGAGCATCAACATAGATAAGGAATTTTTCTTCATCTGTTGGAAGCCAATCTTCTTTAATAGCTTTTTGATGAGTTTTTAACCAAGGTACTTTTGCGTAAGAAAAAAGGGCAATTCGATCAGGTTTCATTTCTACAATTTTATCAGTTGTTTTTGCAAACCCTTCTACAGTTTGGTAAGGGAGGCCATAAATCAAATCCAGATTAACACTATGAAACCCTAAATCTCGGGCCATAAAATAAGTGGAAACCGTCATTTCTTCGCTCTGATGTCTTTTAACGGCCTCCTGTACGCGAGGATCTAAATCCTGCACTCCAAAACTCACTCGATTGAACCCAAGATTTTTAAGCGCTTTTAACTTTTTTCCCCGATCTCCAAATACTGTCCTTGGATCAATCTCAATAGAAATTTCAGCATCTTGAGCAAAGTGAAATTTCGCAGTTAAAGCATCCATAAGGATTGCAAACTCCTCTTCGCTCAAAGAAGTTGGAGTGCCTCCTCCCAAATGCAATTGACTTACAGTTCGACGTGATTGAAAAGGAAAGATCTGAATTTCTTTTAATAACAATTCTAAATATTCAGTTTGTTTTTCTGGCCTACGGTTTAAAACAACAGAACATCCGCAAAAAAGGCACATCGTTTTACAAAAAGGGATATGAATATAGATTGATAAAGGCTTATTTGACCGATCAAATTTTTCAATTTTTTTTCGATAAATCCCTTCTTCTAAAGGATAAAATTGAGGGGCCGTTGGATAACTTGTATAGCGAGGAACAGAAATATTCCAACGAGAAAGAACCTCTGGATCAACTCGAATTACATCCATTTTGCTATCGCTCTTGAAGGGTGCATACCCTAAAAAGCATAACAGAAATTTAGATCAACACCACCAAAAAGGTAGTTATTATGAGGAATATGAAGAGTTGTCCCAAATTCCGTCTTTGCTGTTGTATGACCATCTTGCCAAAATTCGAAAAATGGCTTTAAAATCAATGTGCAGTGGTATTTCCGAGAAATAGTAAAAGTCAAAGGCACTTCAGCCAAAAAGTTTGCTATCTTGTTCGTCAAAATCCAACGAGCCCCTTTTAAAGGAACAATTGTTACTGTAGGATAAACCTGCGGCATCCAGGTTAAATCAAACCCTAAAGCAAACACTGAATTGAATTGATAGTTTGAAAGAGCCCCAAGAGGAAGGTAAAGTTCGTTATAATTAAAGGTAACCGAACTTCCCGCCGTAGAGACATCTTCTCCTAGGTGCCTAAACCCAAATCCAGAGAAAAGAGAAAGCATCCAGCCTTCTACTTGATCTCCGAAAGTATACCCAATCCTTTCTTCTATACCTACATCAAGAAGCGTTCTTTTTCCGCTAGACCCATCGGTTGATCCCTGCCGCCAGGCCAACTTCAATCCCCCATAAATCCGATTCCATGTCTTATACTCATAAAGCGCCTGCAAACCACCAAGACTTCCTGAGAAATCAGGATGTCCCTGCGGAGAAATTTTGGCATATGTGTAATTTCCCCCGATTTGAAGACGCGATGCGGGATCCGTTGCCGGAGTCGTTTTGGGAAGCGCCGCAGAGACCGATCTAGGGGATGGCTTAGTCTTTGTCGCTACGGGCTTTGAAGAAGATTGAGCGTTGCACGCTCCTGGTTTTTCTTTTTCTTTTCTTCGCAGATAGTTTTCAGGAGAAAAAGAATCACCTCCCACAAGCTGTGATATCTGCAATAAATTTTCTATCCCCTCTTCTCGTACAGTCGCCTCATCTTCAGCGTATAAAAGAGAAGTAATTACACAAATTAAAACAAGAAAGGAAAATTTATTCATCACATACCTTCACTCTACAAACTTGGTATATACCAAAAATTAACCAAACTAATCCATAAAATCAACGAAATCTTTGGTTCATTAGACCTCTTTCGATATTCAGGTTCTGTCGATTTGCAGGTTCTTTTGAGCCAATTTTCGATTCAAATAGCG
>Ga0209262_10000366_pt1 | contig 21907 bp, 21 predicted proteins | sample Lowcelwee11metaG_FD_187171 | JGI IMG/M metagenome (GOLD analysis project Ga0209262, IMG submission 187171) | Freshwater pond sediment microbial communities from the University of Edinburgh, under environmental carbon perturbations - Low... | ecosystem: Environmental > Aquatic > Freshwater >...
GCCGAGGGCGTCGGCGAAGCATTCACCGATGTCGACTTGCCGCCGGCGACCTATCTGGTACTGCATCCCGCGGTCAACGTGCCGACCGGGGTCATTTTCGGGGCGCCGGAACTGAAGCGCGACAGCACGCCGATCCGCCCGGCCGACTGGCGCCACGGCCAGGGTCGCAACGATCTCGAAGCGGTCGCCGGCGCCCGCTTCCCTGCGGTTGCCGAGCATCTGGCCTGGCTCAGGCAATACGCGCCACAGGCCATGATGTCCGGCTCCGGGGCCTGCGTCTTCGCCGGATTCGCCGACCAGGCGAGTGCCGAAGCAGTATTCCGGCAGTTGCCGCAGGGAATGAACGGCTGGCTGGCTGCGGGCCTGGCCGAACATCCACTGGCCTTTCTCTGACAAAGCACTGGATTTTAGCCGGCGACTCCTGTAATATCCGCGCCTCGTTCGCACGCGAACCCGTGCAGACGACCCGCTGGGGAGTCGCCAAGTTGGTCAAGGCACCGGATTTTGATTCCGGCATTCGAAGGTTCGAATCCTTCTTCCCCAGCCAGTATCCTTCGGGCAGGTCGCAAGCCTGCCCGAATTTCATTGTGTCGGGCAACCCAGGATGGAGCACCCGAAGGGACGTGAAAATGGCCTATAACAGCTTGATGGTCTTCACCGGCAACGCCAACCCGAAACTGGCCGCCGACGTCGCGCAGGAACTGTACGTCGACCTCGGACGCGCCAAGGTCGGCCGTTTCTCGGACGGCGAGGTCAGTGTCGAGCTGCAGGAGCACGTTCGCGGACGCGACATCTTCGTCCTGCAATCGACCTGCGACCCCTGCAATGACAACCTGATGGAACTGCTGGTCATCGTCGATGCGCTCAAGCGCGCCTCGGCCGGCCGCATCACCGCCGCCATCCCCTACTTCGGCTATGCCCGCCAGGACCGCCGCTCGCGTTCATCGCGCGTGCCGATCGCTGCCAAGCTGGTCGCCAACATGCTGGTCGCCTCAGGCGTCGACCGCGTGCTGACCATGGACCTCCACGCCGAACAGATCCAGGGCTTCTTCGACATTCCGGTCGACAACATCTATTCCCTGCCCATCCTGCTCGAAGACATCCTCAAGCAGAACTACGAGGATCCGATGGTGGTCTCTCCCGACCACGGCGGCGTCGTGCGCGCCCGCTCCCTGGCCAAGCGCCTCGAATGCGACCTGGCGATCATCGACAAGCGCCGTCCCAAGGCCAATGTTTCGGAAGTGATGAACATCATCGGCGAGGTCGAGGGCCGTACCTGCATCATTATGGACGACATGGTCGATACCGCCGGCACGCTGTGCAAGGCGGCCACCGCGCTCAAGAAGGAAGGTGCCAGCAAAGTCGTCGCCTACTGTACGCACCCGGTGCTCTCCGGTCCGGCGGTCGACCGCGTCAATGCCTCCGATCTCGACGCCCTGGTCGTCACCGACACCATTCCGCTACGCGATGGCGCCGCCGCCTCGCCGCGCATCCGCCAGTTGTCGGTTGCCGGGATCATGGCTGAAACCATCCGCCGCATCAGCAACGACGACTCGGTGTCGTCACTGTTCATCGATTAAGTTTTTTCAACCTTCCCGTTCTGGTCGCGGACCGGGAAATTTATGGAGTATCACCATGCAATTTGAAATCAACGCGCAAGCGCGCACGCTGCAGGGATCGGGTGCGAGCCGCCGCCTGCGTCGCGCTGGCAAAGTACCGGGCATCATCTACGGCGGCGCGGCAACCCCGCAAGCCATCGAGATCGACCACAACGAACTGCTGATCAACCTGAAGAAGGAAGCCTTCCACGCCTCCATCCTCAACATCGTCCTCGACGGCAAGAAGCAGCAAGTCCTGCTGCGCGACACCCAGCGCCACGCCTTCAAGCCGCTGATCCTGCACGTCGACTTCCAGCGCGTCGACGCCACGCACGAACTGCACATCAAGGTGCCGCTGCACTTCGTCAATGAAGAAACCGCGCCAGGCGTCAAGCTCAACGGCGGCCTGGTCAACCACGTCATCACTGAACTCGACGTGCATTGCCTGCCCAAGGATCTGCCGGCCTTCATCGAAGTGGATCTCTCCGCCCTCGACGTCGGCGACACCATTCACCTGTCCCAGATCAAGCTGCCGAAGGGCGTCAAGCTCGTCCAGCACAGCACGGACGACTCGGTCGTCGTCGGCATCGTCGGCAAGGGCGGCGGCTCCGAAGAAGCTGCCGCAGGTGAAGGCGAAGCGGCTGCCGAGTAACTTCCGGCACCCTGCTGCAATGGCCGCCGCCGGCATCATGCCGCCGGCGGCTTTTTCGCACTTGTCACCATGAATCCTCCACGCCTGATCGTCGGTCTCGGCAACCCCGGGCCGGAATACCAAACCACCCGGCACAACGTCGGCTTCTGGTTTGTCGACCACCTGGCCGACAAACTGAAGGTGACGCTCGCCCCGCAAGGCAAGTTCTTTGGCATGGCCGCACGCACCGGTGATACCTGGCTGCTCGAACCGACGACTTTCATGAACCGTTCCGGGCAGGCGGTGGCCGCGCTGGCAAATTTCTACAAGATCGACCCCAGCGAGATTCTCGTCATCCACGACGACCTCGACCTGCCGCCCGGCGGCATCCGCCTCAAGCAGGGCGGCGGCAACGGCGGCCACAACGGCCTCAAGGACATCCAGGCCCGCCTTGGCACGCCGGACTTCTGGCGCCTGCGCCTCGGCATCGGCCATCCTCGTACGCTCGGCCTCGTGCAGGAAGTCGTCGATTTCGTGCTGCATCCGCCGCGCAAGGAAGAACTGCCGGAAATCGAGCACGCGCTGGCCCGCTGCCTGCTGGCCTGGCCCAAACTCGCTGCCGGAGATTTCGCCGGCGCCCAACAACAATTGCACGGAAAAGCCGTCTAGTTGGCAAACCCAAAGGAAAACCCATGTCTTTGAAATGCGGCATCGTCGGCCTGCCCAACGTCGGCAAATCCACCCTATTCAACGCCCTGACCAAGGCCGGCATCGATGCCGCCAACTATCCGTTCTGCACTATCGAACCGAACGTCGGCATCGTCGAGGTTCCTGATCCACGCCTGAAGAAGCTGTCCGAAATCGTCAAACCGCAGAAAATCCAGCCGGCCATCGTCGAGTTCGTCGACATTGCCGGCCTCGTCGCCGGTGCTTCGAAAGGCGAGGGCCTCGGCAACCAGTTCCTCGCCAACATCCGCGAAACCGATGCCATTGTGCATGTCGTGCGCTGTTTTGCCGACGACAACGTGGTGCACGTTGCCGGCGGCGTCGATCCGCTGCGCGACATCGAGGTCATCGATACCGAACTGGCGCTGGCCGACATGGCGACCGTCGAAAAAGCACTCAACCGCTACCGTCGTCCGGCCAGTTCCGGCGACAAGGAAGCCAAGATTCTCGTCGCCGTCCTCGAAAAATGCTTTGCCCAGCTCGACCAGGCCAAGCCGGTACGCGCCCTCGATCTGTCCAGGGAGGAATGGGGCAACCTCAAGCCTTTCTGCCTGATCACCGCCAAGCCCGTGCTCTACGTCGCCAACGTCGCCGAGAACGGCTTCGAAAAAAACCCGCTGCTCGACGCCGTCCGCGCCCATGCCGCTACCGAAAAAGCCGAAGTGGTTGCCGTCTGCGCCGCCATCGAATCGGAGATCGCCGATCTTGACGACGAGGAAAAGCAGATGTTCCTCGCCGACCTCGGCCTCGAGGAACCCGGCCTCGACCGCCTGATCCACGCCGGCTACAAGCTGCTCGGCCTCGCCACCTACTTTACGGCCGGGGTCAAGGAAGTGCGCGCGTGGACCATCCACCAGGGCGACACCGCCCCGCAGGCGGCCGGCGTCATCCACACCGACTTCGAACGCGGCTTCATCCGCGCCCAGACCATCGCCTTCGACGACTTCATCACCTACAAGGGCGAAACCGGCGCCAAGGAAGCCGGCAAGATGCGCGCTGAAGGCAAGGAATACGTGGTCAAGGACGGCGACGTTCTCAACTTCCTGTTCAACGTCTGACCATCCTGCACCGGCGCTTCGGTCTCCGGGCAATGGCCGGGAAGACCGGACTTCCGTGACCGGCAAGCTTTCAGGACAGGTCGGCACCTGCGCACCTTCCGGGCCGCGACGGGAACGGATTCCGGTCGCGGCGCTGCCCGGTCAGTAGATTTCAGGTATGAAGGTCTGGTCCGACATCGGTGGGCGCACATAGCCGTGATCTTCCTGGCGTGGCGGCAGTTCGACACGTTCCGGCGTGAGGTCCTGATAATCAATCAGGCTCAGCAGGTGGGTGATGACATTCAGGCGCGCCCGTTCCTTGTCGTCACCGTGCACCACATACCAGGGCGCCTGTTTGATGTCGGTATGGGCGAACATCTCGTCCTTCGCCTTCGAATACTCGACCCAGCGCGCACGCGACTGCAAGTCCATCGGGCTCAGCTTCCAGTGCTTGGTCGGATGATAGATACGTTTCCTGAACCGCCGTTCCTGCTCATCGTTGCTGATCGAGAACCAGTACTTGATCAGGATGATGCCGCTGCGTACCAGCATGCGCTCGAATTCCGGGCAACTGCGCAAGAACTCGCTGTGCTCCTCTGGGTTGCAGAAACCCATCACCTTCTCGACCCCGGCGCGGTTGTACCAGCTACGGTCCATGAGGACCATTTCACCGGCTGCCGGCAGATGCTGCACATAGCGCTGGAAATACCACTGGCTCTGCTCACGCTCGGTCGGCGCCGGCAGTGCGATTACCTTCGTGACGCGCGGGCTCAGGCTTTCGGTGATGCGCTTGATGCAACCACCCTTGCCGGCCGCATCGCGGCCTTCGAAAATCACGACAACCTTGAGCCGGTTGAACTTGATCCATTCCTGGAGTTTGACCAATTCGACCTGCAGGCCAGCGAGTGCCTTCGCATAGACCTCGGCCTTCAAGCGTTTGTGCGGATGGGCGACCTCTTCCGTTACGGCCTCGGCGCCTGCGACTCCGCCCATGCCGGTTACGTGCGCGGACTCCTTTCTGGCTGCCTTGATGGCCTTTACCGCGTCGGCCGACGCCTTCGTCAAGGCCGCCTTGGCCTTCACCGCGCCAGCAGGGATCTTCTTGTCGGCCGGCTTGTCCTCCACCGGTGCTGACGCCTTTTTAGGCGCCGCCTTCTTTGCATCAGCTGCCGCTTTTTTTCTGGCCGGTTTGGCTACCCCGGCTGTTGCGGGATGTTTTGTCGCGTCGACTGCCGGGGATTCCGAAGACCCGCTCGCCAATTTTTTCTTGGCGACCCCCGAAGTTCCCTCATCGCTGTTAGTTGTCATTGCTGCCCCCTCGGTTATCAGTTGGCGACCGATCAGTATGAAGCGGATTCTGTTGCCTTGAATCCGGAAGGCCTTTCAAACATTGATCGACCGTTACTACCCTGCCCATGACGTTCCTGGCAGTGCAGCCTGCTTCAGTTGGCCTGGGCGGCGATGTCGGCGCGTACCTGATCCATGTCGAGCGATTTGACCTGATCGATCAACTGGTCGAAGGCGCTCGCCGGCAACGCGCCAGCTTCGGCGTAGATGATGACCTGCTCGCGGAACACCATCAGCGTCGGAATCGAGCGGATGTTGAAGGCGCCGGCAAGTTCCTGTTGCTCCTCGGTATTGACCTTGGCGAAGGTAATGTCGGCGTGCTTCTCCGAAGCGGCCTCGAAGGTCGGGGCGAACGAGCGGCAGGGCGCACACCAGGGAGCCCAGAAGTCGACGATCACGATGCCCTTGTCGTCGATGCTGTCCTTGAAATTGTCGGTGGTGAGTTCGATGACTGCCATGGCTTTTCCTTTGATAAAGTGTTCGAGCGTGCTACCCGTTCCAAAAGCGGCATGGTACCAAAACGGCTGATGCCGGTGTGAAGGAAAGTGGCGGAAGAGGCCGATTCGCCGCGCCGGATACCGCGAACCGCGCCCGGCAAGTAGAATGGAACGCTTTCCGCTTCTCCACTTTTCCGCCATGCTCCAGCAATTGCTCACCCCCGTCCGCCTCGGCGCGCTTGAATTGAGGAACCGTGTCGTCATGGCGCCGCTGACGCGCTGCCGCGCAGACAATCCGGGCTACGTGCCGAGCGAAATGATGGCGCGCTATTACGCGCAACGGGCGGGCGCCGGGCTGATCATCTCCGAAGGCACCATCGTCTCGCCGCAGGCGCGCGGCTATCCGTTCACGCCGGGCATCTGGTCAGCCGAGCAGATCGCCGGCTGGCGTCTTGTCACCGACGCTGTGCACGGCGCGGGCGGTCTGATCGTCTGCCAGCTCTGGCATTGTGGCCGCCTGTCGTTGCCCGAGTTCCACGACGGCCAGCCGCCGGTGGCGCCTTCCGCGGTCAACCCGCAGTGGAAGATGTTTTCGACGACCGGCCATCCCGACACCGTGACGCCGCATGCGCTGACCCGCGACGAGATCAAGGCCATCGTCGGCGATTTCCGCAATGCCGCCGCCAACGCCATGGCCGCCGGTTTCGACGGCATCGAGATCCATTCGTCCAACGGCTACCTGTTCCACCAGTTCTTTTCGCGACAGGCGAACCTGCGCGACGACGAATATGGCGGCAGCCATGAAAACCGGGCGCGCTTTTTCTTCGCGGTACTCGATGCCGTCGGCGAGGTCATGCCCTTCGACCGCGTCGGCTTCCGGCTGAACCCGATGATGCACCGCTTCCACGGCGTCAGCGTCGATCAAGACACGGTGCCGATGTGGGACTACATCGTCCACCGCGCCAACGATTACGGCCTCGCCTTCCTGCACCTGACCGAACCTTTCCTGCCGCGCCAGCTCGACGACACGCCGCACGCGCTGGCCGATGTCGGCGCCCATTTCCGTCCCCTCGCCCGCATGCCGATCATCGCCAATGGCGGCCTCGATCAGGCTGCCGGCGAAGCACGGCTGGGCGCCGGCCTGTGCGACGCCGTGGCCTACGGCCGGGCGTGGATCGCCAACCCCGATCTGGTCGAGCGCTTCGCCCGCCGGGCGCCGCTCAACGAGGCCGACACGACGACCTTCTATCAGGGCGGCGAGAACGGCTATCTCGACTACCCCGCATTGACTGCATGAAGCGTCTTTTCACGCTGCTGACGCTGTCCGTCCTGACCCTGCCGGCGCTCGCCGGCGGCTTGCCGCCCAACGTGCTGCAGGCGCTCAAGGCAGCGCAGATTCCGGCCGCCAGCGTCGCCATCGTCGTCCAGCCGGTCGACACGGCGCAGCCGCTGGTGGCGCACAACGCAGCGCGGGCGATGAACCCGGCGTCGGTCATGAAACTGGTCACCACCTACGCCGCGCTCGACCTGCTCGGTCCGGCGTGGACCTGGAAAACCACGGCCTGGGTCGACATTGCTGCGGTCAACGGCGTTTTGAGCGGCAATTTGTACCTCAAGGGCAGCGGCGACCCGCGCTTCGCCATCGAGCACCTGTGGGGCCTGCTGCGCCAGTTGCGCGTGCGCGGCATCCAGCAGATCAACGGCGACGTCGTGCTCGACCGTACCGTTTTCGACGTCCCGGCCATCGATCCCGGCGCTTTCGACGACAAGCCGATGCGCCCTTACAACGTTGGCCCGGACGGCCTGCTGATCAACCTGCGCGCCCTGCGCTTCACGCTGTTGGCGGACAACGGCAAGCCGCGCCTGCTGATGGAAACGCCGAGCGACGGGCTGCGCGTGGACAACCAGTTGCGTGCCGGCGAAGGCGGCTGCGGCAGCAACTGGAAGGATTTCATCAGCATCCGCCTGATCCCGGAAAACAACGGCAACCGGCTCGAATTCACCGGCACCTACAGCCCGTTGTGCGGCGAGAAGGCACTCAATCTGGCGCCACTGCCCGCCGACGGCCAGGCCGGCGGCCTGATCCGCGCCTTGTGGAAGGAACTCGGCGGCACGCTGGGTGGGCAGGTGCGCGGCGGCACCGTACCCGTGGGCAGCCGGCTCATCGCCACCCACGAATCGCCGCCGCTGGCCGACACCGTGCGCGACATCAACAAGTACAGCAACAACGTGATGGCCCAGCAGGTGTATCTGACGCTGGGAAACGAAAGCGCGCCGGCCACTGCCGAACGCGCGCGGCAACGCATCGCCGACTGGCTCAACGCGCGCGGCCTGCGCTTCGCCGAACTGGAAATCGAGAACGGCTCCGGACTCTCGCGCAGTGAACGGATCAGCGCCGACAGCCTCAACCGCCTGCTGCTCGATGCCTGGAAGAACCCGGTGATGCCGGAATTCGTGTCGAGCCTGCCGATCGTCGGCATCGACGGGACGATGAAGAAACGCCTCAACGGCTCCGAAGCCACCGGCCGCGCCCACATCAAGACCGGCACCCTGGACAGCGTCAAGACCGCCGCCGGCTACGCGCTGGATGCCCGCGGCCGGCGCTATGCCGTCACCTTCCTGATCAACCACCCGCGCGCTTCAGCCGGCAGCGCGGCGATCGACGCCCTGCTGGTCTGGGTCGCCCAGCGCCGGGCCGGCGAGAAGAGCCCGGTGCTGGAAGATGAGTGAATTTCAGCACTTCCCGGGCGCCGCCCTGGATCGCTGCGGCCTGAACCGGCACGCGGTTTTCGCTCTCGCGGACCTGCCGGGCGACATCGTCGGCAGCGACACGACCGACTATCGGCAGCTGATCCTGATCGGTCATGGCGGCAAGGCGTTGTGGGAAGCGGTCAAAAAATCCGGCGGCGACGGCGCCGATCCGATCGACGATTTCACGCTGCGCACCGTCCGCCAATGGATGGCCGAATTCCAGCCCGACAACCGCTACGCCATCCTTTACCCTGGCCCGCGGCCGGTCGCGCTGCAACGACTCGGCGCGCTGGCCGGCTGGCATCACGCCTCGCCCTTCATGCTCGGCATCGACGCCGAATGGGGCACCTGGTACGCCTACCGGGCGGTCGTGCTGGCCGATACCCATTTTGCGCCTTCGCCAGCAGTCGACCGGATCATTCCCTGCGCCGCCTGCCAGACGCGGCCGTGCATCGCCGCCTGCCCTGCGTCAGCCATGGCCGACGGCACATTTTCCCTGCAGAAATGCGTCGCCTGGCGCAAGCAGGCCGACTCGCCATGCGCCTTCAGCTGTCTGGCGCGGGTCGCCTGCCCGGTCGGCAGCGATCACTGCTATTGCACCGAACAACTGGCCCATACCTATTCGATTTCGCTGCAGACCATCAGGGAACATTGCTGAATGAGCAACACTGCAAAATTCACGTTTCAGCGCATCAAGCACTTCATCGGCTTCCCGGCGAGCGGGCACCACCTGAGCGAGCAACTGGTCGCGACACTCGGCGGCGTCATCAGCATCAGCCTGGTGATTCTGGTCACCCGTGCCATGCTTGGTGAGCAGACGGCCCTCGTCATCGTGCCTTCGCTCGGCGCCTCGGCGGTCCTCATCTTCGCCGCGCCGCACAGCCCCTTCGCGCAGCCTTGGGCGGTCTTGGGCGGACACCTGCTGTCGGCGCTGGTCGGCGTTACCTGCTGGCAACTGGTGCCCAATGCGACGCTGGCGGCCGGGCTCGCCGTCGGCCTGGCGATCGGCGTCATGCACATGGCGCGCTGCCTGCACCCACCGGGCGGGGCGACAGCGCTGGCGGCGGTGATCGGCGGCGCCGCCGTTCATGAACTTGGTTTTCGCTACGTGCTGAACCCAATCGCGATCAATTGCGTGGTCATTCTCGTCGTCGGTGTCGTTTTCAACTACGCGTTCGCCTGGCGGCGCTACCCGGCGAGCCTGATGCGCTACCGCGGCGCGGCAGCCTCAAAAGGCGGCGTCTGGCCGCGGATTTCCGAGGATCATGTCAGCGCGGCGATGGACCATTTGAACGTGGTCATCGACGTCGACCCGAAGGAAATGAGCGAAATCATCCGGCAGACGCTGGCCGTCGCCCAGAAACAGCGCGACGCCGAACTGCCGGACGTCAAGCTGGGGCATTATTACTGCAACGACCGTCCGGGCCAGCAGTGGTCGGTGCGTCAGATCATCGACGAGCGGCGCTCGGACAATCCGGAATTCGACCTCGTGATCTACAAGGTCGTCGATGGCAAGAGCCTGAACCGCACCGGCAGTTGCACGCGCAGCGAGTTCGCCCGCTGGGTGGGCAGCGAACTGCAGCCGCGCGACAGGAAGCCTTGACTCAGCCGACCGGGCGCGCGTCGGCCAGTGCGACCCAGCCGCGAATGACACGGTAGCCGACCCACAGGCCGAGGAGCGCAATGAGTATCCAGGCGATGGGAATGCCGATGATGGTGATGATCAGCAAGCCGTAGATCACCAACCACAGCACCGTGAACCAGAAGGTGCGGATCTGCCAGCGGAAATGGCTTTCCAGCCAGGTGCCGTTGACGTCGCTGCGCTTCAGGTAGTTGATGAAGACGGCGATCAGCGACGGCAGGCCGAAGACGAAGCCGCCGGCGACGGTCGCCGCCGAGGTGACACCGACCAGCACGGCGATCGCGTGCAGGCCGTAGATGATGTGGGTGAGTTGCACCAGCGAAGGGCGAACGACTTGCGGATCGGCGGGAACAGGTTCTTGCATCACAGCTCCGGGAGTAGTTTTTGCATCAGCAGGGCGTGCCCGGCGGCGGGGTCGAGCACATAGGGAGCATAACCCGCGCGCTCGTACGACGCCATCGCCCGCGTATTGCCCGAGAGTATTTCCAGCGTCAGCTTGCAGCAGCCGAGCTCGCGCGCCCGCCGTTCCGCCCACTGCAGCAAGGCCTGGCCGATACCCTGCCGGCGCGCATCGGCATGGACGACGATGTCGTGGATGTTGAGCAGCGGCCTGGCGGCGAAGGTCGAAAAACCGGTGAAGCAGTTGATCAGACCGAGCGGCTTTTCGCCGCGCCAGGCCAGCGCCCCGTGGAAGGTCGGCAGGCGCCTCAACTCATCGACCAGATGCATTCTCGCGTAGGGCGAGAGTCCTTCGCCACCGCCCATCGGGTCGCAGGCATAGTGGTCGAGCAGGTCGAGCCAGGCGGCAGAAATGGCCTCGATTTCGAGGTCGACCGCAACAACCCGCAGGGTCACAGGCCGAGATCCTGCCACATGCCATCGACGCGCTTTTTCACCTCGGCATCCATGACGATCGGCCGTCCCCATTCGCGGCTCGTCTCGCCCGGCCACTTGTTGGTCGCGTCCAGACCCATCTTGGAACCGAGACCGGCCACTGGCGAGGCGAAGTCGAGGTAGTCGATCGGCGTGTTGTCGACCAGCGTCGTGTCGCGCGTTGCGTCCATGCGCGTCGTCATCGCCCAGATCACTTCCTTCCAGTCGCGGATGTCGATGTCGTCGTCCACCACGATGATGGTCTTGGTGTACATGAACTGGCGCAGGAAGCTCCAGATGCCGAACATGATGCGCTTGGCGTGGCCGGGGTAAGCCTTCTTGATGCTGACGATGGCCATCCGGTACGAGCAGCCTTCCGGCGGCAGGTAGAAATCGACGATCTCCGGATACTGCTTCTGCAACAGCGGCACGAAGACTTCGTTCAATGCGACGCCGAGCACGGCCGGTTCATCGGGCGGCTTGCCGGTGTAGGTGCTGTGGTAGATCGGCTCACGGCGCATGGTGATGCGCTCAATGGTGAAGACGGGGAATTCGGCCTGCTCGTTGTAGTAGCCGGTGTGGTCGCCATACGGTCCTTCGAGCGCCATTTCGCCGGGGTGGATCACCCCTTCGAGCACGATCTCGGCCGAAGCGGGGACTTGCAAAGCCGAGCCGATGCACTTGACCAGTTCGGTTTTGCCGCCGCGCAACAGGCCGGCGAACTGGTATTCGGACAACGAATCGGGCACCGGCGTCACGGCGCCCAAAATGGTCGCCGGGTCGCAGCCGAGGACGACCGCCACCGGGAACGGCTGCGCCGGATTGGCCAGTTGATGCTCGCGAAAATCCAGCGCCCCGCCGCGATGCGCCAGCCAGCGCATGATCACCTTGTTCGGCCCCAACACCTGCTGGCGGTAAATGCCGAGGTTCTGGCGGTTCTTGTGCGGCCCCTTGGTGACGACCAGGCCCCAGGTGATCAGCGGCGCGATGTCGCCCGGCCAGCAGTGCTGGATCGGTAGCCTGGCGAGATCAACATCCTTCCCTTCCCAGACGATTTCCTGGCAGGGCGCGGTCGACACCGTTTTCGGCGCCATATTCATGACCTGCTTGAGGATCGGCAACTTGTCCCAGGCGTCCTTCAGCCCCTTGGGCGGCTCCGGCTCCTTGAGATAGGCGAGCAGCTTGCCGACTTCGCGCAGCGCCTGCACCGACTCCTCGCCCATGCCCAGCGCCACCCGCTTCGGCGTGCCGAACAGGTTTGCGAGCACGGGAATCGTATGGCCCTTCGGCTTCTCGAACAGGATGGCCGGACCGGCGGCGCGCAGCACGCGGTCGCAGATTTCTGTCATTTCGAGGCGCGTATCGACCTCGACGCCGACGCGCTTCAGCTCGCCGGTTCTTTCCAGTTGCGCCATGAAGTCGCGCAGGTCGTGATATTTCATCGGGTCCGGAAGGAAAAATGGCAGGCGACGCAGGCCGTGGTCAGATTGGGCAATAGCGCCAGCGCCTTGTCGCGATCGCCTGCCTTTGCAGCCACCGCGAATTCGCTGGCTGCCTGATGGCCATCCATGCCGATGCCGTGCATGGCTGGCGGCATGTGCGGACCGGGGCGGGCATCGAAGGGCTTGTCGCGATGCTTGCCCATGGCCGACCGGCCGAGCTTGCTTTCGGCGACCTCGCCGGCCTCCCTGACCTTGCCGACGGCCATCAGCGACAGGATTTCGTTGACCGCCAGCAGATTGTCGAGCATTTCCTGGCGCAGTGCTTCCTGGGCGGGCGGCGGCAGCCTGACCAGCTGACGCGCATCGTCGGCGAGCGCCGGCCCGGTAACCCCCACAGTCACGGTCGACGCCAATAAAATGGCAGAAATCAGTGCTTTCATCCAAAACTCCTTCCGGAAACCAGAAAATCGACGACGATGCCGGCGAAAATCGCCGCACCGACCCAATTGTTATGCAAAAACGCCTTGAAGCAGGCCATCCGCTCGCGGCCGCGAATCCACGTGTAATGCACACCCATGATACCGGCGGCGACCGCCAGTCCGGCGTAGAAGGCCCAGCCGAGATGCAGCGTGAAGCCAATCCAGCCGAGGATGGCGAGCATTGCCGCATAGCAGAACATCACCGCCGCCACGTCGTAGCGCCCGAAGGTGATGGCCGAGGTCTTGATGCCGATCTTCAGGTCGTCGTCACGGTCGACCATCGCATATTCGGTATCGTAAGCAACCGCCCAGAAGACGTTGGCGAGCAGCAGCCACCACGCTTCGACCGGCACTTCGCCGAGATGGGCCGCGTAGGCCATCGGGATGCCGAAGCCGAAGGCGACGCCGAGGTAGGCCTGCGGGATGGCGAGGAAACGCTTGGTGAAGGGATAGCTCGCCGCCAGGAAAAGCGCCGGCACCGACATCCAGATCACCAGTGGATTGCCAAGCATCAGTACCAACGCAAAGGCGCACAGCGAGAGGGCTGCGAAGAGAGCGAGCGCTTCCTTCGTCGTCACCTTGCCGGCGGTCAGCGGGCGCTCCTTCGTTCGCTCGACGTGGCGGTCGAAATCACGGTCAGCGTAGTCGTTAATGACGCAACCGGCCGAGCGCATCAGCACGGTACCGAGAATGAAGACCCAGAGCACGATCCAGTCCGGCTTGCCGACCGACGACAACCACAAAGCCCACAGCGTCGGCCACAGCAGCAACAGGATGCCGATCGGCTTGTCGAGCCGCATCAGCTTTTCGTAAAGGTCGAGGCGTTCCCTGATCCGGTCGAGTTGCAGTGCCATGCGGGAATTCTAACCGACTGACCGGCTACTTCCAGTCGCCGCGCAGGCGTCCGACGATTTCCTGCAGCCTGGCCGGGGTCGCTTCCGCCGGCGCCACAGGCGCGGCGCCGACGACGGCAATTTTCGAAAACAGCGGACGGCGGAACGGCTTGCTCATCGCCGGGCCGCCCTTGCGCGAGAAGAAACTGCCCCACAGCCCCTGCAGTGCCAGCGGAATGACCGGCACCGGATCGCGCTCGAGAATCCGCGTCACGCCGGGACGGAATGGATACAGCTCACCGCTGTCGGTGATCCGGCCCTCGGGGAAGATGCCGACCAGTTCGCCCTCCTTCAGCGCCGCCGAAACATCCTCAAAAGCACGCTCCATCATCGCCGCATCCTCCTTGGCCGGGGCGATCGGAATCGCCCGGGTGTGGCGGAAGATGAACGAGATGAGCGGCGTGCGGAAGATGTGGTGATCCATCACGAAGCGGATCGGCCGCGGCGAAACCGCCATCAGGATGACCGGATCGACGAAGCTGACATGGTTGCAGACGATCAGCGCCGCGCCTTCGTGCGGGATGTGCTCGACGCCGCGCTTCTTCACGCGGTAGAAAAAGTGAATCAGGGCCCAGGCCAGGAAGCGCAGCAGAAACTCGGGCACTAAGCCGTAGATGAAGACGGCGACGGCTGCGTTACAGATAGCGGCAACCGCGAACAGCATCGGGATCGACAACCCCTCGGCGAACATGGCGGCCGCGGCAAGCGCCCCGACAACCATGAAGAATGCATTGATGATGTTGTTGGCGGCGATGATCCGCGCCCGCTTGTCGGGCGTGCTGCGCAGCTGCACCAGCGCATACAGCGGGACGATGAAGAAGCCGCCGAAAATCCCGAGCAGGAGCAGATCGGCCATCACCCGCCAGACGCCGGGCCGGCCGAGCAGCGCGCCGAGCGCCAGTTCGCCATTCACCGCTGGCAGCAGGGTCGAGGCATAGGCCAGATCAAGCCCAAAGAGGGTCAACCCGATCGACCCCAGCGGCACCAGCCCGATCTCGACGTGGCGCGCCGACAGCCGCTCGCAGAGCAGCGAGCCGGTGCCGATGCCGACGGTGAAGGTAGCCAGCAGCAGGGTGACCGCCGCCTCGCCGCCGCCCAGCACATACTTGCCGTAGGCCGGTATCTGGGCGAGGAACAGCGCGCCGTAGAGCCAGAACCAGGAAATGCCGAGGATGGACAGGAAGACTGTCCGGTTTTCGCGCGCGAACCCGATGTTGCGCCAGGTTTCGGTCAATGGATTGGGGTTGACCGTCAGCCCCGGCGCCGGCGGCGGCGCATCCGGAATGCCGCGACTGGCAATGTAACCGGCCACCGCGACGCCCAGCCCGGCCATGGCGATCCACACCGCATCGACGCCGGCCCCGGCGAGCAGGCCGCCGGACAGCGTACCGATCAGGATGGCGACGAAGGTGCCGGCTTCGACCTGGGCGTTGCCGCCGACCAGTTCCCGTTCATCCAGGTGCTGCGGCAGGATCGCGTATTTGACCGGCCCGAACAGCGTCGATTGAAGGCCGAGGAGAAACAGCGCGGCCAGCAGCAGGGTCAGGCTGTGCAGCAGGAAACCGGCGATCGCAACCAGCATGACCCCCACTTCGAGCAGCTTGGTGAACCGCGCCAGCATCGCCTTGTCGTACTTGTCGGCGAGCTGCCCGGCGGTCGCCGAAAAGAAGAAGAACGGCAGGATGAACAGGCCGGCAGCGAGGTTGGCGAGAATTTCCGGGCGCATCGACGTCCACTGCGCCGACTGGAAAGTGACCAGCACGACCAGCGCGTTCTTGTAGAGATTGTCGTTGAACGCGCCGAGAAACTGGGTCAGGAACAGCGGGCCGAACCGCCTTGTGCTTAAAAGCCGAAACTGCCCGCCGCCAGTTTTTTCCGTGCCATCACTCATTCGCTATCCGTATTCGCATGTCAGAATCACAGCTCGCCGTTCCGCATTATCTCCGACATGCTCGCTTCCCGCTCCGAATATCTCGACCTGCCCACCGCCCGCCTGCACATCCGCCGCTGGGGCAATGCCGCGGCGCCGACGCTCTTCCTGCTGCACGGCTGGATGGACGTTTCCGCCTCGTTCCAGTTCGTCGTCGACGAACTGCAGCGCGACTGGAACATCATCGCCCCCGACTGGCGCGGTTTCGGGCCGTCGCAATGGCTGCACCGCCCCTACTACTTTGCCGAGCACATCGGCGACATGGAAGCCATCGTCGAGCGCTACGTGCCGGACGGCAAGGTCCGCCTGGCCGGGCACAGCATGGGCGGCATCATCGCCTGCCTGTATGCCGGCATCCGCCCCGAACGCGTCGAGGGCGTCGTCACCCTCGACGGTTTCGGCATCGCCCCGAACCCGCCCGACATGGCGCCGGATCGCTACCGGCAATGGCTGGAGATCCTGAAAAACCCGCCGCGCATGCACGTCTACGCCGACCGCACCGCCTTCGCCCGTCGCCTGCTGCATAGCGACCGCCACCTGACCCCCGGCCGCGCCGAATTTCTCGCCAAGCACCTGGCCCGCGTCGGCGACGGCGAAAACAAGGCCGGCCAGCGCCGCCACGGCGTCATCTGGAACGGCGACCCCTGGCACAAGATACCCGGCCCCTACCTGTTCCGCCTCGAAGAATCGATGGCCATCTGGAAGCAGATCACCTGCCCGGTGCGCTGGGTCGCCGGCCGCGACTCCTGGGTCATCCGCGACTTCGCCACCCGCCCCGGCGACTGGGAAGCGCGCCGCGCCTGCTTTACCAGCCTCGACGAGCAGTGGATCGAAGACGCCGACCACATGCTGCACCACGACCAGCCGGCTGAGGTAGCCCGGATCATCGAGGCGGCGTTCCCTCAGGGAAGCGCCAATTGATGCCGCCCGTTCGCCGGCGGCGGCCGACAGATCAGGGAGGCCGGATGGCGGTTTCGCCGGCAACAGGGGCAAACCGGTGAGTCAGGCCTCCGATTACCTGAACGAAGGCGTCCGGCTGCGCGAAGTGTGGGCGTGGGCGTGCTACGACTTCGCCAATTCGGGCTACACGACGGTGGTGGTCACGGCCATATTCAACGCCTATTTCGTCGCAGTGGTGGCCGGCAACGCCACCTGGGCGACCTTCGCCTGGACCGCCGCGCTGTCGGTATCCTACGCGGCGATCGTCGTCACAGCGCCATTGATCGGCGCCTGGGCCGACGCCCATGCAGCCAAGAAGCGGGCGCTCGCCGTCACCACACTCGGCTGCATCGCCGGAACCGCGGCGCTGTATTTCGCCGGGCCTGGGGATTTCGCCATCGCCATCGCGGCGCTGGTGATCTCCAACTTCTTCTTCGGCACCGGCGAGAACCTGATCGCCGCCTTTCTGCCCGAACTCGCCAAGGGTTCCGCGCTGGGCAAGGTCTCCGGTTGGGGCTGGTCCTTCGGCTACGTCGGTGGCATCCTGAGCCTCGGCGTCTCCTTCGCCTATGTCGTCTTCGCGCAGGAACAGGGGCAGACCGCCGAGCAGTACGTGCCGGTGACGATGCTGATCACCGCCGCGATTTTCGCGCTTGCCAGCCTGCCGACTTTCCTGATCCTGAAGGAGCGCGCCCGGCCCCAGCGCCAGGCAAGCGGCGCCTACGCGCAGACCTTCGCCCGGTTCCGCGAGACGGTGCGGCAGGCCAGTCGCTATCGCGACCTCGCGCGCTTCCTCGTCTGCATCCTGCTCTACCAGGCTGGCGTGCAGACGGTGATCTCGATCGCCGCGATCTACGCGCAGCAGGCGATGGGCTTCGGGACGCAGCAGACCCTGCTGATGCTGCTGGTGGTCAATGTCACCGCCAGTATCGGCGCCTTCGCCTTCGGCCAGTTCCAGGACCGCATCGGCCACGTCCGCAGCATCGCGTTCACGCTGGCCTGCTGGCTGCTGACCACGCTGGTCGCTTGGCGGGCCGATGGTCCGGGGATGTTCTGGCTGGCCGCGAACCTTGCCGGCCTGTGCATGGGAGCCAGCCAGTCGGCCGGCCGCGCGCTGGTCGGCTACCTGAGCCCTGAGGCGCGACGTGCAGAATTCTTCGGCCTGTGGGGCGTCTCGGTGAAGCTGTCGTCGATATTCGGCCCGCTGACCTACGGCGCCGTAAGCTGGGTTTCGGGCGGCGACCATCGCCTGGCCATGCTCGCCACCGGCGCGTTCTTCGTCGCCGGACTCGTCATCCTGGCCGGCATTGATCCCGAAAGAGGGCGGCGCGCCGCCGAGACCGGCTGATCGACGCGCGGGTCACCGCCTTCCGACAGGCCGCATGACTCACTCAACGCGGCCTGCTGTGGTCGACGCCTGATTCAGGGCAAATTTCAACCGCCGGCGACGAGCGCCTCCGGAATCTCGAAGCGTTCGTCACCGCCGAAACGGACGATGGTGAAATCACGGCGTCGCTCGAAGACCGGCGTCTCCGTGGAATCCGCCGCGACCACCTCGTGTCTGACGAACAGGATTCGCCGCTTCATTCCCTCGCCCCAGCGCACCTCGACCGTCGCCGTCCCGTCGAAGCCGCGCCGGATGACGAAGGCGTCGCATTCCTTGACATTCGGCGCGAACGGCACCGTACAGACGACCTTCGCCGAGGCATGGAAAGGCGTGCCCGGGATCAGCGCATCCTCGGCCGCCGGCGTCGCCGCCAGCGCCTGGCCGCTGACGTCTAGGGTCAGCGCGTACCGGGCCAATTCATTGCGCCGTGCGGCGTTGCGCATCAGATAGACACGAATGGCGTAGTCGCCGTCCGCCGGGAGAACGCCAGAGAAACGGTTGCCGGACGTACTGCCGACGAACATCGCGACATCGCCACTGCCCGGTGGGAGGATGTTGAAATAGCTGGAGGCGTTGCCGGTCTTCAGTTCGACGCTCAGGGTCTGCCCGGCGCCGGCGCGTACCTTATAGTCGACGTAATGGTAGCCCTTGACCTGGCCCTTGATGACCGTCGAGGTCGCGCCCTTGGCGAAATGGACGCGCTCGCTGCGGCGTTCCGGATCCGCAGAAGCTGTGGCAGCAGCGAACGGTTGGAGGAGGAGCAATGCAGCGGCGATTACGGCGAGGATTCTGTCCATTACGGTGCTCCTTTGCCTTAGATGGCGAAACGTGCTTCCGGGAACAACAGAGGCTGGAAGGTTTGTAACATCGCGTCAGTAAAGAGTTGCGATCGAATAACGTGTGGTGGCAACCATAGCGGTGTACTCAAGGACAAAGTATTTGTGCCGTCGAAGCACGCGAGCAAGCCACGATGGCGAATGAGTGAAGAACTCTTCCGGCAACGAACTGGGCGCAGCCAGGCATGTCTTCTCCTCTGCATTTGTTTGCAGGGTTACTTCGCGCAAGACAAACTGCCCGGCGTCGTCCATGAACTTCAGGTGATAGGAGTTCTCTGCGACATCCCTAGCTGCCTCAACTGGAACAGTGAAGTCCTGCGTACAGCCTCGCACTCGGACACCGCTAACATAGACAACTGCACCCGTGTGGTTGGTGAACTGGACGTCAATGGCGGAGAACGGCTTGCCTGATATCTGGATATTTCCCTTTGCGAAGTGTACTTCCAGTCCATGGACACCATTTACCTTGCGACGCTGCCAAACAATCAGGGCGATTGGCCAGAAGATGGACGTGAGGGCAATCGCAAGCCAATTGGGAATATCGTTGGCACGAGCCCACGCCCACAAGGTTGAAAACCACGACAGCGATTCGTTAGTCATAAAATTGATGAGCGCTTGCTTTTGCCGCCTAACTGGACGAGTAGAAGACCCAATAACCCGTCCGAACGGAAGCGAGATGAATCGTTTCCCCGCCAATCATACATCATGCAAACTGGCAGCTAGCGGGCAAGAAAGTCCACTTCCTTATGAACTAAGTAACTCCTCCCGCGACCCGAGCCAGCGCTGCAGGTGGCGCTCAGCCAGTCCCGGATGCCCGGTCAACATGGTTTCTGCCACATTCCGCGCCATCTCGACCAGATCGGCATCCATTTCCAGATCGGCGTAGCGTAACAGTGGCACGCCGCTCTGCCGGCTACCGACGAATTCGCCGGGGCCGCGAATCTGCAAGTCCTGACGGGCGATCTCGAAGCCGTCGGTGTTCTCGTAGATGATCTTGAGGCGCTGGCGGGCGACCTCGCCGAGCGGGCCGGCGTAGATCAGGACACAGCTTGATTCGTACTGGCCGCGCCCGACGCGGCCGCGCAACTGGTGCAGTTGCGAGAGGCCGAAACGCTCGGCGTGCTCGATGACCATCAGGCTGGCGTTCGGCACATCGACGCCGACCTCGATCACCGTCGTCGCCACCAGCACGTCGATGGCGCCGGCGGCGAAGGCGGCCATCACCGCCTGTTTTTCGTCGGCCTTGAGGCGGCCGTGCACCAGCCCCACGGTCAACCCCGAAAGTTCGGCCGAAAGTGCCTCCCAGGTCTCCTGCGCCGTCTGCAGTTGCAGCGCCTCGGATTCCTCGATCAGCGGGCAGACCCAGTAGGCCTGCCGGCCTTCCTCGACGTGTTTCTTGACGAAGCCAACCACATCCTCACGCCGGCTGTCGGCGACCAGCCGCGTCTTGATCGGCGTGCGGCCGGGCGGCAGTTCGTCGAGCACGGTGACATCGAGGTCGGCGTAGTAGCTCATCGCCAGCGTGCGCGGAATCGGCGTCGCCGACATCATCAGCTGGTGCGGATTGCTGCCTTTCTTGCGCAGCGCAAGACGCTGGGCGACGCCGAAGCGGTGCTGTTCGTCGACGATGGCCAGCCCGAGCTTGGCGAAATCGACGCCCTCCTGGATCAGCGCGTGGGTCCCGACGACCAGTTGCGCGTCGGCTGCCGTCGCCGCCAGCTGCTCGCGCCTGGCTTTGCTTTTCAGGCTGCCCGAGAGCCAGGCGACGCGGACGCCGAGCGGTTCCAGCCAGTCCTTCAGCTTCAGGTAATGCTGCTCAGCGAGGATTTCGGTCGGCGCCATGAAGGCGGCCTGCCATCCGGCCGAGATGGCTTGACAGGCAGCGAGCGCGGCAACGATGGTCTTGCCGGCGCCAACGTCGCCCTGCAGCAGGCGCTGCATCGGGTAAGGCTGGGCGAGGTCGCCGGCGATTTCGGCCATCGCCCGCAGCTGGGCGCCGGTCAGGCCGAACGGCAGTCGATCCAGAAGGCGTGCGCCGAGGTCGTCCTGCGCGACCAGAACCGGCGCGCCCTGCTCGCGGCGGGCCAGGTAGGCGCGACGCAGCGACAGTTGCTGGGCCAGCACCTCGTCGAATTTCACGCGCCGCCATGCCGGATGATTGCGGGCGTGCAGCGTGTCGAGATCGGTGCCCGGCGGCGGCGTGTGCAGGAAGCGCAGGCTGCGGGCGAGGCCGGGCAGCTTGAGTTGCTGGCGCAGGTCGTCGGGCAGGGTGTCGGCAAGTTCGGCCGTCTCCAGCGCCTTGCCGATCAGCTTCTGCAGCGCCGAATTGGCGACGCCTGCGGTCGACGGGTAAATCGGGGTCAATTCCGACGGCAGAGGCTCATCGTCGGCGACCTTGCGGAAGCGCGGGTGCACCATCTCGGCGCCGAAGAAGCCGCCGCGGATCTCGCCGAAGGCGCGGACCCGCGAGCCTTCGCTCAACGCCGCTTTGTGACTGGGGTAGAAGCTGAAAAAGCGCATGGTCATTTCGCCGCTCGCGTCCAGCGCGCGGACGACCATCTGCCGGCGCGGCCGGAACTGCACCTCGCAACTGCTGACCACCACTTCGACCTGTACCGGTTCTCCCCACGGCGCACTGGCCACCGGCGTGATGCGGGTTTCGTCCTCGTAGCGCAGCGGCAGGTGCACGAGCAGATCGGCTTCGCGGTGGAGGCCGATCCTGGCGAGCTTCCTGCGCAACGCCTCGGACGCGCGAATGTCTGACGAAGCCTGCGCGGAAGCGGGGGCCGGTTCCCCGGCGGCGCTCATCAGCCGCTTATTGGCCGCTTATTGCCCGACATACATCACCGCGTCAGCCTCGACCAGCGCGCCGCGCGGCAGTTCCTTGACGCCGACGGCGGCGCGCGCCGGAAAGGGCGCGCTGAAAAACGTGGCCATCGTCTCGTTGACCCGCGCGAAA
>Ga0209262_10000367_pt1 | contig 21810 bp, 16 predicted proteins | sample Lowcelwee11metaG_FD_187171 | JGI IMG/M metagenome (GOLD analysis project Ga0209262, IMG submission 187171) | Freshwater pond sediment microbial communities from the University of Edinburgh, under environmental carbon perturbations - Low... | ecosystem: Environmental > Aquatic > Freshwater >...
CGGGATCCACGCGGTTTCTTTTCCAACTTCCCCTCCCCTTGCGGGAGGGGCCAGGGGAGGGGGTAATTGTCATTTGCTGCGCGTGAACAGGTACAGCACCCCGATCCCCGCCTGGCAGACCACGCAGATCAGCAGCGCGGTGCCGAATGCCTGCGGGCCGCGGGACGCCTCCGGGTAGAGGCTCTGCATGGCGATGCCGATACCCTGCAGGAACACCGCCGGGCCCATCATGGTGAAGAAGTTGGTGCCGCTCATGGCCGCACCCGCCATGTCCTTCGGGACGAGAGCCTTGATGTGGGCATAGACATGCATGCCGCTGGCCGATGCGATTCCGAAGGCCAGAAAAACGGCGCCGGCAACAAGGACGCTGGTCCCCGGCGGCAGCGCCCTCAATCCGAACGTGATCAGGGCCAGCATCAGCAGGCCGCCGGCGACGACCCATTTGGGCGTCTTGAAAACGCGGTCGGACACCGCACCCCACACAGGCCCCCCCACGATCAGGCCGACGTTCATCGCCATGAGAATGTTCCCGGCCTGCACGGGCGAAAAACCCAGAGCCTCCATCAGCAACGGACCGGCCCACAGGGTCTGCAGCGCGGCGTGGGTGCCGTAGCGCACGAACGTGCCCGCGGAGATGATCCAGTAGTCTTTGCTGCGCGTCAGGATGCCGAGGTTTCTGAAGGGCGACCCGGTTGGGCTCGGCAGCGCCGCGCTTTGTGCGCGCGGCCGGTCCTGCACCACCCAGAACAGGGCGAGCGTCAACAGCAGGTGCAAGGCGATGATAACCTGGAAGCTCAGGCGCCAGCCGAGCTGCTCCACCAACAGAACCAGCGGGGTGGCGGCCACGATGTTGCCGAGGGTCCCGATCGCGTAGAGCAAGCCGGAAACCGTCGCAAAGCGGCTCGGCGGGAACCATTCCGTGAGCAGCTTCAGAGGCCCCATCAGATTGCAGGCCATCCCCACCCCGAGCAGAAGGCGACCGGCCAGGCCCATTTCCAAGCCTTGCGCCAGGGAGAACATGCCGGCGCCGGCCATCCCCACAAACGAAAGAGCGATCATCAGCCGCTTCGCGCCGACCTTGTCGAGAAAGATGCTGATCGGGATCTGGGTCAACGAAAAGGCATAGAAAAAACCCGCGGACAAGATCCCCAGGCCTTCGGTGTCAAGGCGGAGGTCGGCGATCAGCCACGGGGCGAGGACGGCGTTGGTCGTCCGGTAGAGCTGCGAGATGAAAAGATGCAGGGAACACAGGATGAATATGAGCCAAGCGCGTACCATGGCTTTTCGCTCTATCCTCGTGTTGCGGTAATGTCAAAGCAAATACGGCTATACGCAATTGTCGTGCGCGATCCTAATTATTGACACCATCCGGTCTCTTCTATAGTCTTTTCGAACTCCCGGTCTCCAGTGGACTGGACGCGAATCTCACGGAAGCGATCCATTCAGCGGCATGGAGTGAACCATCCACCCCTTAGCCGGTCTGACTTTTTCAGCCCCACCTCTCACGGCGGTTAAAAAGGACGACCCTCTTAGCGACCTTAGCGTTCTGGCGCAGCGGGCGGTGAGCTTATGCAACACCAGGAAAAGCATATGGTGCCGGCGGGACTGATCAAAGAACTGCGGCGGATCGTCGGGGACCGGCATGTGTCCGAGTCCCGCACGGCGGCAGAGCTCTATTCCTACGACGGTTCCCTTGCCAAGGGCGCGCCCGGCGCGGTGGTGTTCCCGGCCGACGCCTTGGAGACATCCCGGGTGGTCAAGGCGGCCGCCCGGGCCGGCGTGCCCCTCGTGCCGCGCGGCTTCGGTACCAACCTCTCCGGCGGGACGGTTCTGCCGTACGGCGGCCTCACGGTCTGCCTCTCGCGCTTGAACCGGATCCTCGGCATTTTCCCAGAAAGCCGCAGCGCCGTGGTCCAGCCCGGTGTGACCAATCTGGAGCTCCAGAACGCGCTGTCCCCCATGGGTTTTTTCTACGCCCCTGACCCCGCCAGCCAGAAAGTGGCGACATTGGGCGGCAATGTCGGCGAAAACTCCGGAGGCCCGCGCTGTCTGAAGTACGGGGTCACCACCAACCATGTGCTGGGGCTGGAGGTCGTGCTGACCTCCGGTGAGCTCTTGCGTCTGGGCGGAGCAGACGTCGACCCGCTGGGATACGACCTGCGGGCACTGCTCATCGGCAGCGAGGGCACCCTGGCCGTGGTGACCGAGGTCACCGTGCGCATCATGCCCAGGCCGGAAAAAGTGATGACGCAGCTGGTGGTGTACAACACCGTCGATGACGCGGCCCGCTCGGTTGCCGACATCATCGCCGCCGGAATTGTGCCGGCGACCCTCGAGATGATGGATTCCCCGATCATCCGGGCGGTGGAGGACAGCTACGCCTGCGGCTATCCGCGGGATGCAGCAGCCGTTCTGATCATCGAAGTGGAAGGGCCGGCCGAAGGCCTGGAAAAGCAGGCCGGCCGCATTCGCGAGATCTGCACGGCCAACGGTTGCCGCGAGATTCGGGACGCCGCCAGCGCCGAGGAGCGCGGCCGCCTCTGGGAGGGCCGACGCGGCGCCTTCGGAGCGGTAGCGCGGTTGGCACCGAACTATCTAGTCAACGACTGCACGGTGCCGCGCACCCTGTTGCCCAAGGCGCTGGCGCAGGTCGCCGAGATCGTGAAGCGCCACGGCTTCGAGCACGGCAATGTCTTTCACGCCGGCGATGGGAACCTGCACCCCTTGATTCTGTTCGACTCGCGCGACCCGGATCAGCTCAAACGGGTACACGAGGCCGGCTGGGAGATCATGCTGGCCTGTGTGGCGCTGGGCGGCACCATCTCGGGCGAGCACGGGATCGGCCTCGAAAAGATGGAGGCCATGCGCATGGTGTTTTCGGATGCGGACATCGACGCCCAGCGCTCGCTTCAGGAGGCCTTTGACCCGGACCGCGTCCTGAACCCGGGTAAAATGTTCCCGGACACAAGCCTCCCCTTTGCCTTCAAGGACCAGGCGGCCTGGGTGCGAACCGACGACGCGCTGAGCGCCATCGAAAAGCGCATGGCCGAGGACGTGAAACAGGCCTTTGTCGAGAACCGGGCGCTCATGCCTCTCGGCGGCGGCTCGCTGGCCGGCGCCGGAAACCTCCCGACACGGCCCACGACCCCGCTGCGCACGGAAGCGCTCAGCGGGATGATCGAGCTTGACGCGGCCAATCAGTACTTCACGGCCGGAGCCGGGATGACGCTGGCTGCCATCCAGGAAGCGCTGGCACCTCACAACCAGTGGCTGCCCCTGCGGCCGGCCTTCGGCCTGTTGCGGCGCACCATCGGCGGCATTACGGCCACCGGCGCCCTCGGCCCGGAGAGGATCGCCTATGGCGCGCCGCGCGAACTGCTGCTCGGCCTGCGTTTCATCGACGGTCGCGGGCGGTTGATCAACGCCGGCGGCAGAGTCGTGAAAAACGTCGCCGGCTACGACATGACCCGCCTCATTGCCGGATCGGCCGGGACCCTGGGCCTCATCACCCGGGTGACCATGAAAACGGCCACCCGGCCGGAGCGCTGTGCGGTGCTCTCGGCCTGCGGCGTTCCTGAAGCCTGCAGCAGCCTGGCGGCGCAAGTGCTCGGTTCCAGCCTGGGGGCCGTGTTTGCAGCGGCTGCACCCGATGACGGCGGTGAACGCTGGCGGCTTCAGGTCGGCTTTGAAGGTTTCGGCGAAACCGTCGCCGCCCAGCTCGCTCGGGCCGAAGCCCTTTTCGAGAGGGCTGACTTCAGGTCGGTCCGCGCTGAGGACTACGATGTCCTCACCGGACCTTTCTCCGGGCTGTACGACCGCATCGCCGGCTTTCCCTTCGTCTTGCGGACGGCAGCTCCGCCGGACCGGGCCGGCCGGGCTGCCGCCATTTTGCGGCAGCAGGCCACGGTTGAGGCCCTGCTGGTCGATTTCGGCAGCGGGCGGGTTCTGGCCGGCTTAAGGGACGTGAAGGACGCGTCCTGGCACGAGATCGGGCAGCGTTTGCGTGAGCTGGCCGGGCATGCCGTTCTGGAAAAAAGCCCGGATGAATTCAAGACGCGCCACGACGTGTTCGGCTCCCCGCGACCGGAATGGGACCTCATGCACCGGGTCAAGGACATTCTCGATCCGAAGCATGTCTTCGCGCCGGGAAGGATGCCGGGTCGGGTTTAAAGAACTTTCAAATGCTGGATACTTGATGCTGGATGCTCGACCCAGAAAGAGCATGACAGTGGACGGGAGACCAGGGATACAAGAAGAATTCGATGGACGATCGCGGCTGGAAGCCGCTCCCACAGAATCCAGTATCCCGCATCCAGTATCCAACTTCAAGTATCGCGTATTGCGTATTCAGCATCAATGAGGGACTGATCGGATTGCACCTTAGATCCGGATTGACAAACCATGAGCATCACCGCACACTACGACGAAATCGCCCATTGCAACCACTGCGGCTTCTGCCAGACGGCCTGCCCGATCTTCCGCTCCACCGGATATGAGGGGGGGGTCGCGCGGGGCCGGCTGGCATTGTTGCGGGCCGTGATCGAGGGGCGGCTCCAATGGAGCCCTGAGCTCGAGGAACCCCTCTACACTTGCTTGCTCTGCGGGGCCTGCACGAGCAACTGCTTCCCCGCGATACCGACCGCAGATCTGGTCACCACGGCGCGATCGGAGTATCTTGAGAAAGTCGGCCGCAAATCCATCCACCGCCTGCTGTTCGACAAGCTCCTGCCTTACCCTCGGCGCCTGCACCTGGCCGCCCGGGCCGTGGCCTTGGGCAAGAACAGCGGCATGAGCGAGCTGGCCCGCGCGCTGGGTCTGCTGCGCATTTTCGGCCGCGATTTATCCCGGGCGGAGGCGATGGTCGACCGACTGCCGGCACAACCGTTCCGGGTCCGTTTCAAGCCCGGAGTTTTCGAGGGGGAGGGTCGCAGCCAACGTGTGGCGTATTTTGTGGGCTGCGGCGTCGACGTGGTCAGCCACGCGGCCGGGGAGGCCACGCTCGCCCTGTTGCGACGCTTCAGCCGGAGCGTCCTCGTACTTGACAACAATTGTTGCGGTCTTCCCGCGTGGTCCTACGGGGATTTCGCTGCGGCGCGCAAGCTGGCGGGAAAAAACCTGCCGGTGCTCGAAGCCGAAGGCATGGACGCCATCGTCACGGACTGTTCGAGCTGCACCGGCTTCATCAAGAAATACCCGCGCCTGTTTTCCGATGACGATCCGCTGCGCAGGGCCGCCCAATCCGTGGCCGCCAAGGCCAGAGACGTTTCGGAGTGGCTCGCCTCCGAAGTCACCCCCTTCTCCAAAAGGCTGCAGGGCAAGCGCGTCACGTTCCACGACCCCTGTCACGCCTCGCGCGGCCAGGGCCTGGTGAAACAGCCGAGGGAGCTGCTGCGCCGAATGCCGGGAGCGGAGTTCGTCGAACTGCCGGAAGCGGACTGGTGCTGCGGGGGCGCGGGGTCCTACGCGCTGTCGCACTACGACCTCGCCATGCAGGTGCTGGACCGCAAGATGGAAAACCTGAAAAAAACCGGGGCGGGGGTGCTGGTGACCACCTGCCCGGCCTGCATCCTGCAGCTATCCTACGGCGTGCGGCGGCATGGACTCAAGGTCGAAGTCAAGCATCTGACCGAGGTGCTATAGAAGTGATCGCAACCCCGGATGACCCGAGGTTGCGATCACTTCCAATCTGGTTTTTGAAAAACAGCTCCCCTGTCCATGGCCTGTGCGCCGAGTGTTGCGGTTTTTGGAACATCACCTGTTATTTTTAAAAAATACGGTGGCGGCGTTCTTATGCCGCCACCGTATTTTTTAAAATTCCGATCCCGTCTATCTCCACCTCAACGGTGTCCCCCGGCTTCAAGGCGCTGGTCGAACCCGGCGTGCCGGTGTAAATCACATCACCGGGATACAGCGTCACAGACCGGCTGGCGTGGCTCACCACCGTGGCCGGGTCAAAGAGCAGATCGCTCAGGAACTGCGACTGCTTCACCTCGCCGTTGACCCGCGTCTGGAGTTGAGATGCCTTGTAGTCCAGACCGACGGCAATGGCCGGCCCGAGGGGCCCAAACGTGTCGGACCCCTTGGCCCGCCACCACTGCAGGTCGCCCTTTTGCCAATCCCGCTCGCTCACGTCGTTGCCGCAGGTGTACCCGAAGATGCAGCCGGCCGCCTCCTCCGCTGAGACCCCCTTGGTTTTCTTGCCGATCACGACCACCAGTTCACCCTCGAAGTGGACATTTCCAGCCCCCTCCGGGATGACGATTTTCCCTTCCGGTTCCAGCAGGGCCGTGACCGGTTTCCAGAACAGCTCAGGCTTGGTGGGCGCCGGTCTGTCCTTCAGATGGCTCTTGTAGTTCAGCCCCACCGCCAGGATCTTTGAAGGCTCGCATGGCCACAGGAGCCGCGCCTCGTTCAATCCGATTTTTACCCCCGTTTCCTTTCCGCCCCCAAAAAGACCCCCCTGAATCTGCGCGATGACGGCACCATCAAGGATGCCGAAAGAGGTCTTCCCTTGATGTTCATACCGAACGAATCTTTTAACAGACGGTTTCATTGATCTCTCCTTTCATGCCCCTCACATAGTGGACTTTGCTTGTACCAAAAAACTGTTGACAATGTTAGCGGCTTTCAATTAGTTTTTCAATATTCGGAATTTATTTCCACATAGTGGAAAAACTAGAAAAACGCAAAGTGGGAGCAACCCTTATACGATGGCACAGGAAACCTCTCTGGACAAGGCGTTGAACGTTCTGGAAATGATCGCCCAGGCGGGGAATACCCGGCTCAGCACGCTGGCGGAGGCAACCGGCTATCCCCCGGCCACCATCCACCGAATCCTGAGCGTGCTGGTCCGGCGGCGGTATGTCAGACAGGACGCCGCGACCAGGAAATACATGCTCAGCCTGAAATGCCTGGATATCTCCTCCCGGGTCAAGGACAACCTGGAGATCATCACGGCGGCCAGGCCGGTCATGCAGAAACTGATGGAAAAGGCCGGGGAGACCGTCAACCTGGTGTGTTTTGAGGACATGGAAGCCGTCTACATCGACCAGCTCTCCAACACCAAGTCTCTCCTGCGCATGTTCACCCGGGTGGGCGCCCGGGTTCCCCTCCACAGTTCGGGCGTGGGCAAGGCCTTTCTCGCCGGTCGCCCGCCGGCGGAGGCCCTCGATTATTTCAGAAGCGCAAAAAAAGTCCGCCACACGCAAAACAGCCTGGTGAAGGAAGACGAGTTCCTAAGGGACTTAGAGGAAACCCGCACGCGTGGATACGCCGTGGACCGGGAAGAGTTCGAAGACGGTGTCGGCTGCATTGCGGTGGTCATAACCCAAAAGGACGGAGTGGCGGGTGCCATGAGTATCTCGGGACCCAGCTCCAGGCTTTTCGGGGCGAACACCGGCAGGCTGGCGGCCGACGTCGTCCGGAGCGCCGCCGCCGTCTCACAGCGTCTTTCAGGGCGTTGAACGCAGCGCAAATCAACTGCCCTCATCTCTCAATCACAGGGAAAGGAGCCTATCATGCCCAAGATGACCGCAATGGATGCGGCGATTTCGATCCTTTACGACGAGGGGGTCCGCCACATTTTCGGGATACCCGGGGCGGGGATCCTGCCGTTTTACAAGTCGATGAAGAACCACGGCAAGATCAAGCACATGGTTGCCCGGCACGAGGAAGGGGCCATCCACATGGCCGACGGCTACGCCCGGGCGATCAACACCGTGGGGGTGTGCGCCGCCACCTCCGGACCCGGTGCATCCAATTTCGTGACGGGCCTATACACCGCCCAGGTGGATTCCATACCGGTCCTGGCCATCACCGGCCAGAACGTGCGGGCGCAGCTTGGCCGCGAAGCCTTCCAGGCCGTGGATATCGCCGAGATCTGCAAGCCCATCACCAAGAAAACCTACTGCGTCAAGGAACCCGCCATGGTGCCGTGGGTCTTCCGGGAGGCCTTCAGGATCATGCGCGAAGGGCGGCCGGGGCCGGTTCTGATCGATCTGCCGCTCGACGTGCAGAAGGGCGAGATCATCTACGACCCGGAGGCGGACTGCTCGCTCGCCTTTCAGGCCCAGGGCCCCAACCCGGCCGCGGTCCGAAAGGCCATCGACCTGGTTCTGGCCGCCAAGCAGCCGGTCATGCTCCTGGGTGGAGGGGTCATCATCGCTGAAGCCTGCGATCTCTTCATCCAGTTGGCGGAATACCTCCAGACCCCGGTGGTGACCACCTACATGGGCAAGAGCGGCATCCCATACTCCCATCCCTTGGCAGCCGGCCATGTCGGCATCCAGTGCAACACGCGCTCCGGCAACAAGACCTTCCTGGAGTCGGATCTCGTGCTCGCCGTAGGGGTGCGTTTCAATGACCGCCACACCGGGGATACCGCGACCTACACGGCCAACCGCAAGTTCATCCATATCGACATCGACCCCGGCCAGCTTGGAAAAAACATCATGCCCGATCTGGCCATCGTTTCCGATGCGAAAAAAGCGCTTTCCGCCCTTCTCGAAGAGGTGAAAAAACGCCGGCCGACCGCCAAACCGTCGCCGTGGGCGGCTGCCATACCCGCAGTCAAGGCCTCGTTGAAGCGCAAGATGGACTACGACAATATCCCCATCAAGGCGCCGCGGGTGTACAAGGAGATCAATGAGTTCTTCGGCCCGGAAACCGTCTTCGTGACCTGCATCGGCCTCAACCAGATCTGGTCCGGCCAGATGCAGGAAATTGAGAAACCCCGCCACTATCTGGACTGCGGCGGCGCCGGCCCCCTGGGATGGGACATGCCGGCCGCCATCGGGGCCAAGGTCGCGCGGCCGGACAAGCAGGTGGTGCAGGTGGTGGGCGATTTCGGGTTCCAATTCTGCATGGAGGAGCTGCCGGTCGCGGTGATGTACAACGTGCCCTTCATCATCCTGGTCCTCAACAATGGGTACCTGGGCCTGATCCGCCAGGCTGAAAAGTACGTCTACGAAATGGAATGCGAAGTGGAGATCTGGTACGACGGCGTCAACGAGGGCCGCGGTTTCGACTTCGTCAAATTCGCCGAAGCCTGCGGCGCCAAGGGCGAACGGGTCACGGACCCCGGCCGGCTGAAAGCCGCCTTCAAACGCGCACAGGAATCCGGCGGTCCCTACGTCATCGACATTGTCCTGGAGAAGTCGACCGATTGCTCCATGGGGGTCTCCATCGCCAACATCCGCGAATTTGAATAACCAAGAAGCCTGGGGCTCCGGTTGACGCCCCAGGCTTCTTTTATTTGGGGCCAGTCAGAAGAAGACCTTTGAATTCGGATATGCCTGCCGTTTTCTCCATGTTTGCTCCCAGCAAAGGTGACATCCTGCCTGGTATGCGGTATAAACAAAATTCAGCATTAAGAATGCATCCGATCATCAAAACCCCACAGGAGCTGAAGCATGAAACCCACCGATCTGCATGGGATCTTCCCCCCCATCACGACCCCGTTCGTCGACGGGAAAGTAGCTTACGACAAGCTCGCCGGCAACATCGCCAAGTGGAACAAGACCGGGCTCAAGGGCTATGTGGCCTTCGGCTCGAACGGCGAGGTCGTCTATCTGAGCGATGAGGAAAAACTCGAGGTCGTCAAGACCGTTGTAACGTCGGCGGCGCCGGGCATGAAGGTCATCGCCGGGACCGGTTGTGAATCCACCTGGCAGACGATTCAGCTGACCAATGCGTGCGCCAGGCTCGGCGCCCACGCCGCGTTGGTGGTAACCCCATTCTATTACGGCGGGCGCATGAACGAAGCCGCGCTTCTCCAGCATTTCACCGCCGTCGCCGACAAGAGCGACATTCCCATTCTGATTTACAACGTCACCAAGTTCACCAACATCAACGTCAGCGTGGGCTTGACCGCCAAGCTCTCGCGGCACCCCAACATCATCGGCATCAAGGACAGCAACGGCAACGTCAGCACCCTGGGCGAAATGGTGAACGCCGTCGCCAAGGACTTCAGTGTGCTGGTGGGGACGGCCGGCGCGCTGTTCGGGGCGCTGACCCTCGGCGCCGTGGGCGGGGTGCTGGCCCTGGCCAACGTGGCGCCGGAGGCCTGCGTGCGGATTCAACAGCTCCTGAAGCAGGGCGACATCGAGGCCGCGCGCACGCTGCAGATCCGGATGCTGCCGGTCAACACGGCGGTCACGGCGACCTACGGGGTTCCCGGGCTCAAGGTGGCGCTGGACATGCTGGGCTATTTCGGCGGCGAGCCGCGGCCGCCGCTCCTGCCGGCAAGCGAGAAGGAACGATCTGAGATCAAGGCGATCCTCAAGACGGCCGGGTTGCTCTCCTGATTGCCACCCTGGCAGCGAATCCATTCGCGACGGAATTCGCGGCGGAACGCCGCTTCCACAAAACCGATGACGACAAGGTGGAAACCATGCGAAAACTCATCGTTGTAGTGTCCTTAGCCGTTCTGCTGGCGGTGGCCGGCTGTGCCAGCCCGCGCATCAAGCTGTTCCCGAGCCAGGCGGACCCGTTGCAGGAATTCACCCTCGAGGGCAAAGCGCCGGAGAAGATTCTCCTGCTTCCGATCCGCGGAGTCATCTCCGACAATCCCCGGCAGGAGCTGCTGCGGACTCAGCCGAGCACCGTCCAGGAGGCGGTCTCGCACCTGCGCAAGGCGGAAAAGGACCCGCTGGTCAAGGCCGTCGTGCTTCAATTGGACTCCCCCGGCGGATCGGTGACGGCGAGCGACGTCCTCTACAACGAGATCCGGCTCTTCAAGGAGCGCACCGGCCGCAAGGTGGTGGCCGTCATGATGGATGTCGCCGCATCCGGCGGCTACTACATCGCCCTTGCAGCCGACGTCATCCTGGCCCATCCCACGACGGTGACGGGCTCGGTGGGCGTGGTGTTTGTCAGGCCCAAGGTCGCGGGTCTGATGGAAAAAATCGGCGTGGGCGTCGAGGTGAGCAAGTCCGGCAAGGACAAGGACATCGGATCCCCCTTCCGGGCGACCACCCCGGAGGAGGAGCGCATCTTCCAGGCGATGACGGACCAACTGGCGAAACGGTTCCTTGACCTGGTCCAGGCCAACCGCAAGCTGGAACCGGCCCAGCGGGCCGCGGTGTCAACGGCGCGGGTGTATCTGGCGGAAGAGGCCGTGAACCTCAAGTTGGTGGACCGCATCGGCTACATGCCGGATGCCGTGGCCGAAGCCAAAACCCTTGCTGGTCTCACGGAAGACGCCAAGGTCATGGTCTACCGGCGGGTGGAGTATCCGGACGACAACCTCTACAACCCCGTCACATCCTATGAAGGGGGACGCCCCGCCGCGCTGTTTGAAACGGGGCTTTCAAGTCTGGTCCCGGCACTTCCGGCGGGCTTTTACTATCTATGGTATCCGGGAGCCGATTGACAGGTGCAATGTCCTGCAGATGATTTGAACCTGTTCTAACTTTTTTCAGGCTCATTCCCGGCGGACAACTTCTGCAGCGCATCTTTGGGCGGGTGGCCGTTGCCGCCGATGATCTTCTGGATCTGCTGGGTCACCTGCACCCGTTCAACGATGCGGGTCAGGACCTCGACGCCTTTCTGCAGCCGCTCGGCGCTGGAGGTCATTTCAAGAAAACGCTGACGCTCGGCGTGGGTGAAGCCGTCGATCGCCGGGACGGCAAACGAAAGCCGCCGGGGGTCCGAGAGGTCGGGCTCGTCGATCTCTTCCGTCAGGTGGCCGGCCTGCTGCAGCTTGACCAGCAAGGTGCGCGCCCGGTTGAAGGCCTCGGCGTCGGGTGCGCTTTCCGCATCCTCGATGAACAGCACGTCCGCCTCCATGTACGGCTTTTCTTCGGCCATGCCCTCCGTGTAAAAGCGCTTCTCCCCCCGCGTGAGGATGTCCATGCGGCCGTCCTCGTAGCGGTGCAACACCTGGATGACACGGGCCGTGCAGCCGACGGGGTGAATGGTCTGGCCGTCGAACCAGACGATGCCGAACGGTGTGTTTTCGGCCAAGCAATCGGAGATCATCTGCTTGTAGCGCTCCTCGAAGATGTGCAGCGGCAGCAGCATGCCCGGCAGCATCACCAGCCCCAGCGGGAAGAGCGGGATTCGTTTGGCAGCCATCGACAGTTCCTTCCGTCTCGCGCGTCAAAAAAAGAGCCTTCGGGTGGAGTGCCGGCCCTACCGCCGGACCAAATCGCTGCGGATCATACAGACCCTATCGGCCGTTTGCAAGGCCGAGAGCAGCACTCCATAAAGGGAGCGGCCTTCAGAAAAACAAGCATCAACCGTGCGCGGCACCGTTCGCCCCTTCCGGGCGGCCGTTCACGGGGCTGACGTTGTGCAGGAACTCCAGGTCCTGCCGGCTGCGCTCCGCCATGCGGGCCTCGACCTCCTCCCGGTTCACGCCCATCAGGACCTGATACACGCTGTACTTCGTCTTGCAGAAGTAGATGTCGAAGGGCTCCGCCCGTCCTTGCCTGCGGTAGATGCGGATACCGGGGATCTCGCCGTGCTGGATGTACTCGGCCTCGGCGTTGACCAGCAGGGGCTCGATGTCGTGTTTGTTCAACCAGGGGATGCAGGCCCCCTCCATGCCGAGCTCGGGGTCCATGATCGAACGGATCTTCTCGGTTACGCCGCCCACCGCCAGTATGATGTCGCCGGTGAGGGAGCCCGTCACCCCGAAGCGCTGGTTGACCGGCTGCTTGATGAAATCCGATATGAGTGCGATGTCCATGGCCACGGAGGCGCTGTCGCCCTCCACGCCGCCGTGGGCCTGGATGTACTCCACGTGCATCTCGTAGCCCACGTTCGGTGCGCCGATGTTCTTCAACACCTTCTTGATGGAGGCCCGCACGTTCTGCGCCGCCGCCTTGGCGATTTCGCCCATTTTGCCCGGAGCGGCCACCTTGTCGGCGCTGCCCACGTTGATCTGGCAGTGAATCGGCAGCGGCTGGCCGTACATCTGGCCGCTCGACTTGGAGTGGATGACCGCGAGCCCCACGACATAGCCGATCGAGTCGGTCATCGAGGTGATGTATTTCTTGAGGTATTTCTTGTGTTCCCCGATGTCCCGGGAAAGACTGCCTTCCAGGCTGAGATGCTCCTCCAGAGCCTTGCGGACATGCGCCGGCTCCACCCGCGCGGAGTTCTCGAGAATGGCCTCGAACTCCGCGGACTTGATGATGCCGTTGATCGGCCGCAGGATGCTGCTGAGCTTGCCGTCGGCCGCCCGGCAGCGCAGCTCCTTGACGATCTCCATGACCGCGTGGCGGGCGAACTCGCGCTCCTGCAGGCGGAAATCCGCAGGCAGACCCCGGCCGAAGATCTTCTCGCTCCTCTGACGCACGCTATCGTAGCCCTCCCGGGTGATCACCTCGCCCCAGGACCGGCGCAAGTCCTTTCCGAAATTGACGATCTCCTGCTTGACGTACTGGGCCACGTGCCGCATGCTCTCGGAGGTCTCCCCCACGGCGCTTTCCATGTGCACGATCTCGCCCTTGTCCTCGATGCGTGAGAGAAAGGCGCCGTCGCCCTCCTCCTGCAGGTAGGCGAGCGTGTCGTGGTTGCAGCAGGCCACGATGATGTTGTCCGCACGCAGAGGGTTTTCCGAACGGTCGGCGGCGCCGCTGCCGGCGTTTTTGCCGCCTTCCAGGATGTATTTCTTGTTCTGCATGATCTCCAGCAGGTCCGCCATGTACCCCATCTTCACCAGCGTCTTCAGCTCGTCGATGTAAATGATGGGGGCCGTCGCGTGGGCGCCGAGGTACGCGCGCTTGTGGCAGGGGGTGTGAAGGTTGCCGGACTGGTAGGGGTCGTGGCGGAAGCCCCCCTTCATGTTGCGCGCGCTCGGCTCGGAGATGCGCGTCATGAGTTCTTTTTCCTGACGCGGGTCGTACAGCACCTCCGGGACGATGTCGTGCAGGTGCTTGACGTCGTTGCGCAGACCCCCGCCGGCCTCACGCTGGATCTTTTCCTGGACCCGGTGGTTGTTCTCCTGAATGTAGAGAAAAATGGCGCCCATGCCGGCCAGCCCCGTGGCGACAAAGGCCGGCGCGAACAGCAGCCCGGCCGCCGCCGTGGCCGCCGCGGCCGCCAGCAACCAGCGCTTGACCCTGCGCACGGAGCGGATCTGCTCCTCCAGGCTGAACTCCTCGCTGCTGTTCTGGGCGGTGTCGAGCGCCTTGCGGATCTCCTCCAGGGCCCGGTCGATCTTCTCCGGCGATTCGTAGGCGACGCGGATGTGGTTCTTGTCCTTGCCCGGGAAGACCACGATGGCGTCCTGCGGCCGCAGGTAGTCACCGATGGACCGGTCCAGGACCTCCTTGAACATGTCGGCCAGCAAGGACTTGCCCGTGCCGGGGCGCCCGACCATCAGCATGTGGCCGCGGTTCTGGGCCACCTTGCGGATGGCCATCTTGGCCCGGTCCTGGAAGATGACCCGCTCGATCGGGTCCGCGGGGATGCTGATCTGGGAGGTGTCGTCGAAAAAGCCGAGCCGCTCCTCGAGGATGCGCGGGTAATCCAGGAGCTCCCGGATCCAGTCGTGGTCGGTCTCTTTGTAGTCAGTCGGCATGGGCGGCTCCCGTGATCGAATCCAGAACGTAAAACCGGCCGGCCTCGGTGCTGAAGGCCCGCCGGTTCATCTCGGCATAGACGGCCGGCAGGCTCTTGCGCAGCGGCTCGAGGGCGCGCACGTCGTGCAGGACGCAGATGTGCGTCAGCAGCCGCTCGTCGCTGCTGTCAGGGGACGGCAGATAGCTCAACGAGACTGCCGTCTGCATGTAGTTCAACACCGGTTTCACCAAGTTGCGGTGGGTGGCGGCCGTCTCGGACGCCCGAAAGGCGTCGCGGTAGATCTCCGGGAAGTTCGCCTTGGAGTAGTCCACCTCGAGCTGCCGGTTGAAGAACAGCCGCACCGGCCGGGCCTCTCCCGCGAAACAGGCCCCAAAGGCCTTGCGGAAGCCCGCACAGAATTTCAGGGTGTTCTCAATCAGGCTCGCGTATTTGACGGCCTGGGGGTCCGGCAGGCGGAAGTCCAGGTTGCCGAGGGCGGTGAGCACGCAGGCCGCCGGCTGGCCGTCGCGGGTGTAAGCGTAAAGCTTGCAGGCATTGGCCGGATTGAAGCCTGCCGCCGGAAACGCGCGCAGCTCGAAGAGCCCCTCGCTCACGTGCGCCCGGTGAATCGTCACGCGAACGTCCCGGCCCACGTGGCTGTTGAGATACCGGATCTTGTCCTCGGTGGACCCTTGGAGCTTCAGATAGGAATAGCCGCCGCCGGCATCTTCGCAGATGCCGACCAGATGCGATATCTGCCGTGTATCCAGGCGCGCCAGCTTCTTTCCGAAAGGGTCGAAGACCCGCAGCTCATCGACCATCCGGCGGAGGTGCGCCTCGAGGTCCGCATCCTTCAGGGAGGGAAGTTTCAGCTTCAGCCCGGAGAGGATGACGTCCGTCTTGCGGCGCCGGTCGACCGATCTCCGCAGCAGACGCGGCACCACCCGCGCGATCCCGGTGCGCGCCGGATGCACCTCGCAGCCGACGAGCCGTTTGCGGATCTCGACCGGGCCGGGATTCAGCAGGTAGCGACCGATCTCCGACAGTCGGTATTCCTTGACGACCCCCCGCTCGGCCTCCGGGTCGAATTCGGTGGGATCGAGGCGCGCCAGTCTGCCCTCCGAGATGACCCAGGTGCCGGGGTTGCTTCGTTCCACTCCGAATGGTGCGTCCATCAATTCTTGATCCCCAACGTCTGCGAGTCCTCCAGCATGATCTCCATTTTGGCGATGTCGACTTCGGACAGGTGCAGTTCGTTTGCCTCCGGGGTCGCCATCAGCACCATGCCGGAGTCCTGCCGCAGGCCGATGCCCATCTTGTTGCATGTCTTGTTCGCCAGCCGCACCGTGAGGGCGAGGTAGTTTTCAGAATCCAGGGGTTCGTCATGGTGATGGCGCGCCACCTCGGCGTACTTTTCCGGCAGGTTCCAGTGGTGCATGAGCGTTTGGCCGTGCCCGGTGTGGAGGTGATCCATGGCCTCCATCAGGAGGGCCGTGGAGGGGTGGGTCGTGTGCCGCCCGGAATGCATGAGATCGTCGATCACCGTGAGAATGAAGAGTTTGCCGACGTCGTGGAGCAGCCCGGCAAAGAAGGCCTCGTGCGCGATCCCGTGCAGGCCGCAATGCCGACAGAGCCAATGGGCGGCGACGGCAGTTCCCAGGGCATGGAGATAGAGTTTGCGCATGACGCTGTGAAGAAACGGGTCCTTGGACCGGAACTGGCTCTCGTGGGTCACCGTCATGACGATGTTGGACACCTCGTTGACCCCGAGGCGCACGATGGCGTTGCGCACCGTCGCGACCTGGGTCAACCCCTTGTAAAAGGAGGAATTCGAGAACCGCAGCACCTCGGCCGTCAGGGCCTGGTCGCTCACGATGAGCTTTTCGATCTGCCGCAGGTCCGGCTCCTCCTTGCTGATCTCCTGCTGGATGCGGGCGGCGCTGGTGTTGAACACCGGCAGGCGCGCCTTGCGGGAGGTGATCAGGTTGTCGACGATCTCGATAAACGACTGGGTCTCGCCCATGCTCACACCTCCAACAGCCGCTTCAACTCCGGCAGCGGCCGCGGTTTCTGCAGCCGCGGCAGACACCGCAGCAGCTCTTGGATGGTGGTGGTGCCGGCGGCGGCCTTGACGAGGCCGTCCTCCATGAGGGTCACCAGGTCGGTGGCCTCGATGCTGATGCGGCGGATCTCCTGGCTGGTCTTGTGTTCAATCATCGCGTTGCGGATCTCTTCATTGAGGATCAGGAGCTCGAAGATGCCGACGCGGCCCCGGTAGCCGGTGTACTGGCACCGGGAGCACCCCTGTCCGCGCTGGAAATTCGCGCCGTGGATATCGGCATATCCATAGCCCAGGCGCTGAAGGTCCAGCGGGGTCGGGCGATAGGCCGCCGCGCAGTCCGGGCAGACCTGGCGCAGCAGCCGCTGGGCCATGACGCTCACCACCGTTGAGGAGATCAGAAACGCCTCGATGTTCATGTTGAGCAGCCGAATCAGGCCGCCGATGCTGTCTTCGGTGTGGAAGGTGGTGAGGACCTTGTGGCCGGTGAGCGCCGCCTGGACGGCGATTTCGGCCGAAAAGGTGTCGCGGATCTCGCCGATCACAATGACGTCCGGGTCCTGGCGCACGATGTGCCGCAGGGTCTCTTCGTAGGTCAGCTGGATGCGCGGGTTGATCGAACACTGGGAGATGCCGTCGATGACGTATTCCACCGGCTCCTCCGCCGTGACGATGCTGGTCTGCGGGTCGTTGATGTGGTTGATGCAGCTGTAGACCGTGGTGGTCTTGCCCGAACCGGTCGGCCCGGTGACGAGAATGACTCCGCTCGGCAGGTAAAGGGCGTCTTCTTTGAAGCGCTCGAGCATCCGCGGCGCCAGGCCGACGTCCTCTATGTGGATGAGGACCCCCTGGCGGTTGAGGAGCCTCAGGACGATTTTTTCACCGTGCACCGTAACGTAAAACGACGCCCGCAGGTCGAGCTGGGTCTCGCCGTGCTCGAAGAAGAAACGCCCCCCCTGGTGCCGGCGCTTCTCGGTAATGTCCACGTCGCACATCACCTTCAGCCGGTTGGTGACGGCCCCCATCAGAGCGGCGGGAAAATCCTCGTAATGGATGAGCACCCCGTCCTGACGGAAACGCACGCGAATGTGCTCCTTCAAGGGTTCGATGTGAATGTCGCTCGCCTTGCGCTCGATGGCGGCCGCAATGATGCTGTTGACCAGTGCGATGATCGAATTTTCATCGGAGGGCGATATGCGCTCCCGCTGCTTGGCGTGCTGGACGCGTTTGACGGCCCGTTCGATGGAGCTTCGCCGCGCGATGGCCACGACGATGTGGGGGCCGAAGATGTCGCGGGCGGCCGCCAGCTCGTCCTTGTCCATTGGGTCGGAAAAGGCGACCAGCGGCGCCCCGTTTTCAAGCCGCATCGGGATGAAGCTGTGGCTTTCGTACCATTTCAGCGGCACCCGGTGAAACAGCTTGGGATCGATCTCCGCAAAGTCCGGCTCCACGTAGGGGAAGCCCATCTGCAGGGAAAGCACCTCGATCAGGGTGCGCTCATCCACCAGGCGGCGCTCGAGCAGGATTTCCCCGAGGCGTTTGCGCGGCTTGGTTTCAGCCTGTATTTTGAGGGCGACATCGAGGTCGGGCTCGCGGATGTAACCGAGTTCGACCAGGAGGTTTCCGAGACTCACGGGGGTCTGGATCTTGCGGACGACCTCCTTGACATGGTCTTCGGAGATGAACTTGAGCTCCTTCAAGAGCTCCAGGATGGGGCGCGGCGCATCGAGCTTGGACTGAATCCGCTGGGCGTACGCCACTTGCTCACGGGTGAGCTTGCCTGCGGCGATCAGAAGCTCGACGATGTCGACGAAGCGGCTCTCCGGCCCCGCTGCGGCGGATGGGCCGGCCGCACCGGTCTCTGCGGTCTTGGCGTGTGGACTCACCGTATGGGTTCCTTTTCTGGATGCGGATCCGGCAGCACGCTGCCGGGGAGGACGGGGCCACCGGGAATCGACGGTCGTCACCGCTCAGACCGGCGGCAACCGCCCCTCGGAGGTACTATCGGCACGACACGGAGAAGTCTTTAGATGAATCAATTCTGTGATTTCGGCTGCAGGCGAAACACGAGGACGGTCGTGGCGTGCGGCCCGGAGCGCAGGTGTTTCCGGTGGACCTGAACGTGGAAAAACTCCTTCACCCGCCGCAAAAACCCGTCGCTGACCCGGCGCACTTCGCCGGCCAGGATGACCTCCCCGGCCGGCTTCAAAAGACGGGTAAAGAGGTGCTGAAGCGGAACGATGTCTGCGTCGCGGTAGACCAGCTCCGAGCCGATGACGACATCGAAGGTGCCGGGAACCGACCGCTGGCCCCAGTCCAATGGAACGACGGGCAGTTGCGGCAGCCCGTTGAGCTCGGCGCTGGCCCGGGCAAATGCCAGCGCATGCGGGTTCGCCTCGCTGAATGTGATCCGGTGCCCGCAGGCGGCCGCGACGATGCTCACCTGCCCCAGCCCGCCGCCGATCTCGATCCACTCCTTACAGGGGTCCACCGGCATGGACGCCACCACCTCCGCCAGCACGATGGAGGCCGGCCAGATTCTCGCCCACAGCGGAAAGCCGTTAAGCGTGCCGGCATCATGCAAAAACCGCTCGATGGTCCGGGGGGTGAGTATGCGGTAGGGCCGGCCGGCGATCGTCATCTCGACGGGCTCGGCGTCGTAGGCCGCATGGAAGGACTCCTGGGAAATCATGGTCGGTCTCCGCTCCAGGGAGAGTTTCTCCTGATCAGACTCCCCGGTCGGCCTCCCGCCGGATGGCGTGATCCGCTCGGGTTGCGTTCTGTTATTGCTCCGGCAAGCAAATATGTCTAATACCAACAACTCACGCAGAGGCGGAGCCTGACAACGGCTTAAGTTGCCCCTGTTCAATTGCCGGGGTAATAAATGCCAGAATGCGCCAGCGAAGTCAAAACCCGCACCGCCCCACCGGACGACTGCATTCCATGCTTGTCACCCGCCGGTTCCGGTCATATAATGCACTCACTTTTTTTAATTCCAGAAGACACGGGAGGTAACGGCAAGGTATGGCTAATGTCTATTATGTTGATGGGACATTCGTCCCGGATTCCGAAGCCGTGTTCCCCATCAACGATCTCGGCCTGCTGCGCGGCTACGGGTGTTTCGATTTCATGCGCACCTACAACGGCAAGGTGATCTTTATCAAGGATCATGTCCAGCGCCTGTTCCGCTCGGCTCTGCAGATCGGCATCGATCTGCCGTTTTCCGAAACCGAGTTGATCCATCTCGTGGAGGAAACCCTCAAACGCAACCCGCCGGTGGAGTCCAACGTGCGCATTCTGGTCACCGGCGGGTCCAGTCCGGATTTCATCACCCCCCAGGGCCGTCCGCGCATCGCCATCATGGTGGCCTCGTTGAGCCGGTACCCCGCGGCGTGGTACGCGGAAGGAGCCAAGATCATCACCGCACCCTACACGCGGACCATTCCCGGCGCTAAAAGCATCGATTACATCCGGGCCATCATGGTGTTGGCCGAAGCCCGTCCGAAGGGAGCGATCGAGGCCGTATACGTGGACCCCGACGGCTGGGTCCGTGAAGGCACCACCTGCAACATTTTCGCCGTTATCTCCGGGAAACTGGTAACGCCGGGCACGGGGATCCTGCACGGGATCACCCGTCAGAAAGTGCTCGGCGTGGCCGAGGGGACCTGCGCGATCGACATCCGCGACATCCAGCGCAGCGAACTGGTCGCCGCCGATGAGGTGTTCATCACCTCCTCCAACCGCTTGATCGTGCCCATCGTCCGGGTGGATGAAGATGTGATCGGCGCCGGAAAACCGGGGGAGCAGACCCGGGCGATCATGCAGGCCTTCACCGCATACACCCACCGGCTTTCAACCGCTACCACTTGAAGGAGCTTCCCATGGCCTGCGTCGACATCTATGATCTGATCATCGTGGGCGGCGGTCCCGGCGGCATGACCGCCGGGATCTATGCCATGCGCGCCGCAATGAAGACCGTCCTAGTGGAAATGGGGGCGCCGGGAGGTCAGGTGAACCTTTCGGACGCGGTGGAAAACTGGCCGGGGGATGAACACATCGGCGGTGCGGAGCTGTCTTTGAAAATGTCCCGGCATGCCCAGTCCTACGGGCTGGAAATAAGGTCCGAGGAAGTGGTCGCGATCGAGCCGGGCCTGGATTGCCACACGGTCCGCCTGGCGGGCGGCGCATGCCTGCAGGGGCACGCCGTGATTCTGGCCACCGGCGGAAACCCCCGCAAACTGGAGGTGCCCGGCGAAAAGGAGTTTTACGGCAAGGGGGTCTCCTACTGCGCCGTGTGTGATGGTTTTTTCTTCCGCAACAAGACGGTCACCGTCGTCGGCGGAGGGGATTCGGCGATTGAAGAGTCTCTCTACCTGGCCAAACTGGCCAAACAGGTGTACATCGTCCACCGTCGGGACCAGCTGCGCGCTGGAATGCTGCTCCAGCAGCGGGCCAAGGCCGAATGCAAGATCGAGTTTATTTGGAGCTCGGTCGTGACGGCGGTCAAAGCCGACGCCGACGGCGTGTGCGCGGTGGAACTGAAAAATACCCGCGACGGGGAGTCGCGCGAGCTGGCCACGGACGGGCTGTTTGTCTTCATCGGCTTCGTGCCGAACAACCAGTTGGTGCCGGCCGGCATCAAGAAAAACGCCGACGGCTACGTAGTCACCGACGACCGGTGCGGCACGACCATCCCGGGCGTTTACGTCATCGGCGATCTGCGGGAAAAGTATGCGCGCCAGATCGTCGTCGCCGCGGCCGATGGCTGCACGGCGGCCCTGGCGGCGGCCCACTACGTGGAAGCCCGCAAGGCGTCCCAGGAATGCGAGCTGCCGGAGAGCATGAAATCGGGCTGGGCCCACTAGCCGGCTGCTGATAAATGCCCATCTGCGGCGTTACGCTCACCCCTCGTCACTGCGGCGTACTGGCGTACGCCTCGTTCCTCGGGATTTCGCGTGCCTTGCATCTGGGCATTTCTGAACAGCCGGCACGCATGGCGTGAACAAGAAAAACCGGGAAGGAAAAACTTCCTGGCATTAGTTTATCGCTCGAAACCCTGTGCGCTTCTCCATAGGCCTCTATTGCCGGCCCGCCTCAAAAGCTGCCTGCTGACGTTCATCCCCCTCGCCGGGATGCTGATTGGGCTCCCGCTGCTGGGGGTGCGGCTGGCCGGGTTGCCGCTGGCGCCCTACTTCGAGTTCCCGCCGCAAACCCGTTTGATCCAGCAGGGTGCTTTTTCG
>Ga0209262_10000368_pt1 | contig 21803 bp, 22 predicted proteins | sample Lowcelwee11metaG_FD_187171 | JGI IMG/M metagenome (GOLD analysis project Ga0209262, IMG submission 187171) | Freshwater pond sediment microbial communities from the University of Edinburgh, under environmental carbon perturbations - Low... | ecosystem: Environmental > Aquatic > Freshwater >...
CCGAGGTAATCGCCGAAGCGCCAGTAGTTCAGGTTGTGCCTGCATTCGCGCGCGCCCGAGGCATAGGCCGAAACCTCGTACTGCTCGAACCCCGCGGCGGCGAGGCGCGACTGGCAAGCGACCTGCATCGCGAAGGCCTCGTCTTCGTCCGGCAGGCGCGGCGGCCGACGCTCGAACGCCGTGCCGGGCTCCAGCGTGAGCTGGTAGTGGGAAACGTGCGCTGGACCGAGTTCGAGTGCCTGCTCCAGGTCCGCCAGCGCGTCGTCCGGCGTCTGCTCCGGCAACGCGTACATCAGGTCGAGATTGAAGTTGTCGAGGCCGGCCGCGCGCAGCTCCGCCACGGCGGCCAATGTTTCGTCACGGGAGTGGATCCGGCCCAGCGCCGCCAGGCAGCGATCGTCGAAACTCTGCGCGCCGAGCGACACGCGCGTAATGCCCGCGCCCCGGTACTCCGCGAACCGGCCGCGCTCTACGGTCCCGGGGTTTGCTTCGAGCGTGACTTCGAGGCCGGCCTCCGCCGCGAAGAGCTGCTTCGCGCGCGCCAGCAACCGCTCGATCGATGCGGCCGCGAACAGGCTCGGCGTGCCTCCGCCAAAGAACACGGACACGAGCGGGCGGCCTCGACAGCCGAGCGACGCGTATTCGAGATCATCGAGCAGCGCCTCGACGTAAGCGCGCTCCGGCAAGCCTGCGGCGGGCACGGCGTGCGAATTGAAATCGCAGTACGGGCACTTGCGGACACACCAGGGCAGGTGCACGTAGAGCGACAGCGGCGGCGCCGCGGCGAACGTCATGGCGCGTCGCCGACGAGTTCCGCGACCAGCGCTCGCAGTGCCCGGCCGCGGTGGCTGACCTCGTTCTTGTGCGCCGCCTCGAGCTCCGCAGCCGTCTGCGGACCATCGCCGACCAGGAACAGCGGGTCGTAGCCGAAGCCGCCGCGGCCCCGCGGCAGGCGGCCGATACGACCTTCCCAGCTCGCCTGGCAGACGAGCGGCGCCGGATCCAGCGCCCAGCGCAGGTACACCATCGCGCAACGATAGCGCGCGGTGCGCTCCGCGTCGGGCACCGTCTCGAGGTCGCGCAACAAGCGGTCGTTGTTCGCGGCGTCGTCCGCGCCCGGTCCCGCGTACCGGGCCGAATAGATGCCGGGCGCACCGTGCAGCGCATCGACCTCGAGACCGGAATCGTCCGCGATGGCGGGCAGGCCGGAGACCTCCGCGGCAAAACGCGCCTTGAGGAGCGCATTCTCGACGAAGCTCAAGCCAGTTTCGTCGGCGGCCGCGCGCGTGAACTCGGACTGCGGGCGCACATCGACGCCCCATGGCGCCAGGATCGCCCGCATCTCGCGCAATTTGCCGGCGTTGCCGGTGGCGAGCACCAGCCGTGCCGGCAGCGCTCTCTCCCGGGGAATCACCGCCGCGGCCGGCCGGCCTCTTCGGGCAACGGCGTCTGCAGCGCCTCGGTCTGCGCCGCGAACAGCCGTTGGCAGGACTCGGCCGCGAGGTTCAGCAGCTCGTCGAGCTCGTGGCGGCGGAACGCGTGCCCCTCGGCGGTGCCCTGGATCTCGATGAAACCGCCGCCGTTGTTCATCACGACGTTCATGTCCGTCTCGGCGCTGGAGTCCTCGGCATAGTCGAGGTCGACGACCGGCCGGCCCGCGACGATGCCGACCGAGACGGCCGCCACCTGGCCATGCAGCGGACTCGACGCAATCGCGCGGCGTCGCTGCAGCGTCTCCATCGCATCGGCGAGCGCGACATAGGCGCCCGTGATCGCGGCGGTGCGCGTGCCACCGTCGGCCTGCAGCACGTCGCAATCGAGCGTGACGGTGCGCTCGCCGAGCGCGCGCGGGTCGACGACGGCGCGCAGCGAACGTCCGATCAGGCGCTGGATCTCGAGCGTCCGTCCGCTCTGCTTGCCGCGCGCGGCCTCGCGCGCGGATCGCGTGTGGGTGGCCCGCGGCAGCATGCCGTACTCCGCCGTGATCCAGCCTTCGCCCTTGCCGCGCATGAACGACGGCACGCCGTCCTCCACGCTCGCGGTCACCAGCACGCGGGTGCCCCCGAACTCGACCAGCACGGAACCTTCCGCATGGCGAGTGAAGCCGCGCGTGATCCGGATGGGGCGTAACTCGTTCGGCGCGCGGCCGCTGGGTCTCATGCGCTGCTCTCCTCGGCCCGCCGCGCTCAGCGCGCGAGCCAGCGCACGGCCACGGCCGTGGTGTTGTCGGCGAAGGGCGCGTTCGCCAGCACGGCGCGCGCGCCGAGATCAGCGAGCCGGTCGGGCAATCCGCGCTCGGCGCCCTGCCCGAGCTCCGCGATCTGCTCGTCGGTCAGCCCGCCCCACAATCCATCGGAACAGAGCAGCACCACGTCGCCCGGCCGCAGCGCGCGCCGGCCGCCGAGCGACATCTCGGGCAGCGCCGGATCGCCGCCGATGCAGCACTCGACGTAATTGCGCATCGGGTGATCGTGGGCCTGCTGCTCGGTGATCCGGCCCGAGCGCAGCAGCAATTCGACGTGGCTGTGGTCGCGGGTGCGCTCGAGGATCCGGCCACCACGCAACATGTAGACGCGGCTGTCGCCGATGTGCGCCCAGTACGCGTTCGAGCCCTGGACCACGCAGGCCGCGCAGGTCGCGCGCGGCCGGACTTCCTGCGGCAAGCCACGGCCGAGCGCCACCACGGCTTCGTGCGCGAGACCGAGCGTGAGATGCAGGAAGCCGTCCGGATCGAACAGCGGCCGGCTCGCCTCCCAGAACTGCTCGATCATCGTGCGGATCGCGACCTCGGCAGCACGGGCACCGTCGGCATGGCCGCCCATGCCGTCCACGACGGCGAGAAACACCGCGTCGTCGCCGATTGCGATCGCCACACGGTCCTGGTTTTCTTCGCGATGCCCGAGGAGGCTCAAGTCCGCGTGCTCGATCTGCAAGGGTCGCTCCGGCACGCCTGTTCTCATGTAAACTCCGGCGCGATTTATAACACCCGCGCAATCTGCGCGTAAGTGGGACACCGCCATGATCCGCAGCATGACCGGCTTCGCGCGGCGCGAGCGCCAGGGGCCGTGGGGCACGCTCACCTGCGAGTTGCGCTCGGTCAATCACCGCTACCTCGAGCTGTCGCTGCGCCTGCCCGACGATCTCCGCGGCCTCGAGGGCGACGCTCGCCAGATCCTCGGCAGCCTGCTTCGTCGCGGCAAGGTCGATGCGGGCGTCTACCTGCGCGGCTCGACGGCCACGGTCGCCGCGCTGGAACTCAATACTGCGCTGGCCGAGCAACTGCTCACTCGCGCTGCCGAGGTGAACCGGATTGCCGGTGGCGCGGCGGGCGTCATCGATCCGCTCGACGTGCTGCGCTGGCCCGGCGTGATCCGCGAGACGGAGCGCGACATCTCGCCCCTCGCCGCCGAGGCGACAGCGTTGCTGCGCGAGACCGCTGCCGACCTCAACGACGCGCGCGCGCGCGAGGGCGCCCGCATCCGCGAGATGCTGGTGCAGCGTTGCGAAGCATTGCGGGAGATCGTCGCGACGCTGCGCGCGAAGTTGCCCGAACTGTCAGCGCGGATCCGCGCGCGCGTCGCAGAGCGCGTGGCGCAACTCGGCACGCAGGTGGATCCGGAGCGCCTCGAGCAGGAGATCGTGCTGCTCGCGTACAAGATGGACGTCGAGGAGGAACTCGACCGGGTGGGCAGCCACCTGACCGAGACGCTGCAGGTGCTCGATTCGACGGAGCCCGCCGGACGGCGCCTCGATTTCCTGATGCAGGAATTCAACCGCGAAGCCAATACGCTGTCGTCGAAGTCGCAGGATGTCGAGATGACGCGGGCGGCGGTCGACATGAAAGTGCTGATCGAGCAGATGCGCGAACAGGTGCAGAACGTCGAATAGGCGAGGATCAACCGTTCGCGGCCGTTCTCGACCGGTCCTTCGTCGGCTTTTCCTCGCGTGCGGTCATCTGATCGGGCTTGTAAGCCGTGCCCCGCAGTTGCGCCGCCGCACGCTCGAGCAGACGAGCCGCGCCGTCGGAGCCGAGTTCGTCCACCAAAACGGCCACCGCTTCCCTGACGACACGCCGTACCTTACCCATGTTGCCCATGCCGGACAGCGTACTGAGTACCGCATCACATTTCGGCCGGTGCTGGCATATTTGTGACCTGCGTTCGGTTTTTGGGGCAACCTCGCGCCTGTTCCCCACAGCAGGCGCGATCTTGCGCGGCGCCACACGACATAATTCACCAGGTCCAGGACATTGAAAGACAACACCGGCCGCCGCGGGCGGCTCTTCGTCATCGCGGCGCCGTCCGGGGCCGGCAAGACCTCGCTGGTCCGCGCCTTGATGGAGCGCGTGCCCGCGCTGCGCTTCTCGATCTCCTATACGACCCGCGCGCGGCGGCCAACCGAAGAGCACGGTCGCGACTATTTCTTCGTCGGCAAGGACGAGTTCTCCCGCATGGTCGATGCCGGGGAGTTCCTCGAGCATGCCACGGTCTTCGACAACAGCTACGGCACGTCCCGTGGCCAGGTGGACCAGTCGCTGTCCGGTGGCCAGGACCTGATCCTCGAGATCGACTGGCAGGGCGCCGCGCAGGTGCGCCGCGCGCTGCCCGAGTGCGTCTCGATCTTCATCCTGCCGCCGTCGCGGGCCGAGCTCGAGCGCCGGTTGCGCGGCCGGGGCACCGACACCGAGGAGGTCATCCAGCGGCGGCTGCGCGACGCCGCGTCGGACATGGCCCACTGGCGCGAATTCGACCGCGTCGTCGTCAACGACGATTTCGATCGGGCGCTCGGTGAGCTCGAGGCGATCGTGGCTGGGGCCCCGCACCCCGGGGGCGCCGATCGGGCGGCGGCGCTGGAAGCGCTGGCGACCGAGCTTACGGAAGCGGATAGCGGATAGCGGATGGCGGATAGGCAAGAGGTGGCGTCGGACGGCCAGGCTCAACGTCCTGCACTATCCGCCATCCGCTATCCACTATCCGCTTTCCTGCTATGCTTACGCCCCTTGTCCCTCGCAGACTGAACGTCCGATCGCCATGGCCCGCATTACCGTCGAAGACTGCCTGAAGAACGTTCCCAACCTGTTCCAGCTGGTGCTGGTCGCGTCGAAGCGCGCCCGCAAGCTGGCGAACGGGGCCGAGCCGACGCTCGACTGGTCGAACGACAAGCCGACGGTGCTGGCGCTGCGCGAGATCGCGTCCGGTCACGTGGGCCTGGAGATCCTCGAGGAGCCCGACCGTCCCCCGCAGGAATTCATCCCCGAGCCCGAGTTCATGGGCGAGCTGCGCGCGCCCCAGATCGGGCTGGGAGACTGAACCCGGGCCGGAGCCTCCCAGCCATGGACGTCACGTCTTCCCTGCGCAGCCTGCTGCCCTACGGAAGACGGTCCATCGGCATCAACCAGCTGATCGACAAGCTCGAGGGCTACCTGCCGCCCGAGGACGTCGAGCGCATCCAGGCCGCCTACGACTTCGCCTTCCAGGCCCACGAGGGCCAGCGCCGCCGGTCGGGCCAGCCCTACATCACCCATCCGGTCGCGGTCGCCGACCTGCTCGCCGACCTGCGGCTCGACGCCCAGACGCTGATCGCCGCGATCCTCCACGACGTCATGGAGGACACCCCGACGGTCAAGGACGAGATCACGACCCGCTTCGGCGTGGAGGTCGCGGAGCTCGTCGACGGGGTCAGCAAGCTCGACCAGATCCAGTTCAAGAGCCGCGCCGAGGCGCAGGCCGAGAGCTTCCGCAAGATGCTGCTCGCCATGGTGCGGGACATCCGCGTCATCATGGTCAAGCTCGCCGACCGGACGCACAACATGCGCACGCTCGGTGCGATGCCGCCGGCCAAGCGGCGCGCGATCGCGCGCGAAACGCTCGAGATCTACGCGCCGATCGCGAACCGGCTCGGCATGCACTCGATCAAGGTCGAGCTCGAGGATCTCGGCTTCCGCTCGCTTTATCCGCGCCGCTACAAGGTCATCGAGTCTGCGGTCCGCAAGGCCAAGGGCAACCAGAAGCAGTTCGTCGGCCGCATCACGCACGCGCTCGAGGCGGCGCTCGAAAAGGCCGCGGTGCCGGCCCGCATCGAGGGTCGTGAGAAGGACGTCCACAGCATCTACCAGAAGATGCGACGCAAGAAAGTCTCGCTCGCCGAGATCGTCGACGTGTACGGGTTCCGCATCATCGTCCGCGACGCGGACACCTGCTATCGCACGCTCGGTGTCGTCCACGGCGTCTACAAGCCGATGCCGGGACGCTTCAAGGACTACATCGCGATCCCGCGCGCGAACGGCTACCAGTCGCTGCACACGACGCTGTTCGGCCCGAACGGCATGCCGATCGAGGTGCAGATCCGCACCGAGGAAATGCACCACGTCGCCGAGTCCGGCATCGCCGCCCACTGGCAGTACAAGGAGGGCGACGATTCGGTCCGCTCGTACAGCGAGCGAGCGCGAGAGTGGTTGCAGCAGCTGGTCGAGATCCAGCAGGGCGGCAACTCCGAGGAGTTCCTCGAAAGCGTCAAGGTCGACCTGTTCCCGGACAAGGTCTACGTGTTCACGCCGAAGGGTGACATCCGCCGACTGCCGCGCGGCTCGACCTGCGTCGACTTCGCCTACGCGGTGCACACGGACGTCGGCAACCGCTGCGTCGCCGCCAAGGTCGATCGCCGCCTCGTGCCGTTGCGCACGCCGCTGCGCAACGGCCAGACCGTCGAGATCATCACGGCCAAGGGCGCCACGCCGAATCCATCCTGGGTCAACTTCGTGGTCACGGCCAAGGCGCGCGCGGCGATCCGCCAGTACCTGAAGAACCTGAAGCGCTCCGAGGCCGTGGACCTCGGCCGCCGGCTGCTCAACCAGGCGCTCGAGGAGTTCTCGCTCAGCCTGCGCAAGGTGCCCGCGGAAACCATCGACGCGCTGGTGCGCGACCTCGGCCTGCGCGCCGAGGACGAACTCTTCGAGAAGATCGGGCTCGGCGAGCGCATCGCGCCGTTCGTGGCGCGGCGCCTGCTGCCGGGCGAGAGTGACGGGACCGTGGATGCCACCGCGGGTCCGCTGGCCATCGCGGGCACGGAAGGCCTCGTGGTGACCTACGCGCGCTGCTGCTTCCCGATCCCGAACGACCCGATCCTCGCCAACCTGTCGAGCGGCCGCGGCGTCGTGATCCATCGCGAGGCCTGCGGCAACCTGTCGTCGTTCCGCAAGCAGCCGGACAAGTGGATCTCGGTGACCTGGCAGGCCGCCGCCGATCGCAGTTTCCACGTCGAGATCAAGATCGAGGTGACGAACCGGATGGGCGTGCTCGCGCAGGTCGCTTCGGCGATCGCGGGCACGCAGACCAACATCGACCGCGTGTCGGTCGTCGAGCGCGACAGCGACACCTCGACGCTGATCTTCGAGTTGCTCGTCCACGACCGGCGCCACCTCGCTCGCGTGATCCGCGCGATCCGCGGCATGCCGGAGGTGCTGAAGGTGACGCGGACGCTCGCGTGAGGAAGCGGATAGTGAACAGCGGATAGCGGATAGTGAAAGAGTGCACCGGCCAGCACCGCTGGCCCTCCTCACTATCCGCTATCCTCTATCCGCCATCCGCTTTTCCGGAGTCCCCCATGCCCCGCACTCCCATCGCCACACCGCACGCCCCGCAAGCCATCGGCACGTACTCGCAGGCGATCCGCGCGGGCAGCACGGTCTACCTGTCCGGGCAGATCCCGCTCGACCCGGCGACGGGCGAACTGGTCACGGGCGACATGGAAGCGCAGGTGCGGCGGGTGTTCGACAACCTGCTCGCGGTGGCGCAGGCGGCGGGGGGCGATCTCTCGCACGTGGTCAAGCTGACCGTGTACCTGACCGATCTCGCGCACTTCGCGCTCGTCAACCGCGTCATGGCCGAATACTTCAGCCAGCCGTACCCGGCGCGCGCGGCGGTGGGGGTCGCGGCCCTGCCGCGCGGCGCCGCCGTCGAGATGGACGGCATCCTCGAGTTGTGAACCCGGCGCAGCCGCTCGACGAGCGGCCCGTCACCAGCCTGCGCGGTGTCGGACCGAGCCTGGCCGCGACGCTCGAGCGGCTCGGCCTGCGCACCGTGCAGGACCTGCTGTTCCATCTGCCGCTGCGCTACGAGGACCGCACCCGGGTCGTCCCCATCGGCACGCTGCGCACCGGCAACCGCGCGGTCATCGAGGGCGAGATCCAGCTCGCCGAGGTCGTGTTCCGCAAGCGTCGCGCCCTGCTCTGCCGGATCACCGACGGCTCGGGCTTCCTGACGCTGCGCTTCTTCCATTTCTCGGCCGCCCAGCAGGCGGCGCTGACGCGCGGCGCCCGCCTGCGCTGCTTCGGCGAGGCTCGCCTCGGCCCGGGCGGCCTCGAGATCGTGCACCCGGAGTACCGGCAGATCGCGCCCGGCGCGGGGACGCAGGCGGACGACAGCCTGACCCCGGTGTATCCGACGACGGAGGGCGTGCAGCAGGGGCGCATGCGCATGCTGACGGGGCAGGCGTTGGCGCAACTGACGGGCGGCGGCCTGCGCGACTGGGTGGCGCCGGACGTGCTCGGCACGGTCGGTTTGCCATCGCTCGAGGCTGCACTCCGCTACGTTCACCGGCCGCCACCGGACGCGGACATCACCGCGCTGAACGAGGGCCGGCACCCGGCGCAGCGGCGTCTAGCGTTCGAGGAGCTGCTCGCGCACCAGATCAGCCTGCGGCTGCTGCGCCAGGAGGCGGATCGCGACCACGCGTGGCCGTTGCCGGCGCGCGCGGACCTCGTCGAGCGATGTCTCGAGCGCCTCGCGTTCCAGCTCACCGGCGCGCAGCGCCGGGTCTGGCAGGAAATCGAGCGGGACCTTGCGCGCGAGCACCCGATGATGCGGCTCGTGCAGGGCGACGTCGGCTCCGGCAAGACCGTGGTCGCGGCGCTCGCGGCGCTGCGTGCCGTCGAGCACGGCGCGCAGGCGGCCGTCATGGCTCCGACGGAGTTGCTCGCAGAGCAGCACGCGCGGAACTTCCTCGGCTGGCTCGAGCCGCTCGGCGTGCGCGTGGGCCTGCTGACGGGGCGGTTGACCGGCCGGGCGCGTGCGGCGCTGCTGCAGGACCTGTCGAGCGGTGCGGTGCAGGTCGCCGTGGGCACGCACGCGTTGTTCCAGGAGGGCGTCGGTTTCGCACGCCTCGCGCTCGTCATCGTCGACGAGCAGCATCGATTCGGCGTGCACCAGCGGGTCCAGTTGCGCGAAAAAGGGCTGGCGGACGGGCGCTATCCGCACCAGCTCGTCATGACGGCCACGCCGATCCCGCGCACGCTCGCGATGACTGCGTATGCGGACCTCGACGTCTCGGTCATCGACGAACTGCCGCCCGGACGCACGCCGGTGCGCACCGTCGTGCTGCCCGACACCCGCCGCGACGAGGTGGTCGCGCGGATCGACGCGGCTTGCCGGTCGGGCCGGCGGGCGTACTGGGTGTGCCCGCTGATCGACGAATCAGACGTGGTGCGGCACCAGGCCGCCGAGGAAACCGCCGCTGTGCTGGCGGCCGCGCTGCCAGGCGTGCGCATCGGGCTGGTGCACGGGCGCATGCCCGGCGCGCGCAAGGACGCCGTGATGGCGGCGTTCAAGGCAGGACGGCTCGACCTGCTGGTCGCGACCACGGTCATCGAGGTGGGCGTGGACGTGCCTGAGGCGAGCCTGATGATCATCGAGAATGCCGAACGGATGGGGCTCGCGCAGCTGCATCAGCTGCGCGGCCGGGTCGGGCGCGGCGCGGAGGAAAGCACCTGCGTGCTGCTCTTTGCCGCCCCGCTCACCCCGATCGCGCGCGAGCGGCTGGGCGTGCTCCGCGACACCAACGACGGCTTCGAGGTCGCGCGGCGCGACCTCGAGCTGCGCGGCCCGGGGGAACTGCTCGGCACCCGCCAGACCGGCCTGATGCAATTACGGGTGGCCGATCTCGTCCGCGACGCCGACCTGCTGCCCGGCGTGCAGCGAGCGGCCGATTTGATGCTGGGCGGCCCGCAGGCCAACATAGTGGCCCTGCTGCGCCGTTGGGTCGGGGAGGCGGAGCGGTTCGGCAAGGTTTGAAGCGACCGGCAGCCATCCATGCGCAACGCCACGGACATTGACCAGGAATCGCGGACGGCCAGTCCCTCGCCGCTGCGGCGACGGCTGCGCGAGTACACGCGCCTGATGCGGCTCGACCGCCCGATCGGCATCTGGCTGCTGCTCTGGCCCGTGTTGTGGGCCCTGTGGATCGCCTCGAACGGCCACCCGGACGAGCGACTGTTCGTGATTTTCGTGCTCGGCACGTTCGTGATGCGCTCGGCCGGCTGCGTGATGAACGACTTCGCCGACCGCGAGTTCGATCCGCACGTGCGCCGCACCGCCGACCGTCCGCTCGCCAAGCAGTCCGTGTCGCCGGCCGAGGCGCTGGGTCTGTTCGCCGTGCTGGCGCTGGTCGCGCTGGCGCTCGTGATCCCGCTCAACCGCCCGACGCAGGTGCTGGCGCTGATCGGCGGCATCCTGGCCGTGACCTATCCGTTCCTGAAGCGGTTCTTCTCGTTGCCGCAGGCCTACCTCGGCGCCGCATTCGGCTGGTCGGTGCCGATGGCATTCGCGGCACAGACCGGCGCCATCCCGCCGGTCGCCTGGGTGCTGTTCGTGTCCGTGGTGCTGTGGACGACGGCCTACGACACGATGTACGCGATGGTGGATCGCGAGGACGACCTCGTGATCGGGGTCCGCTCGTCGGCGATCCTGTTCGGTCGCGCGGATCGCGTCGTGATCGGCGCGCTGCAGATGGCGGCGCTCGGCGGCCTCGGGCTCGTCGGCTGGATCAGCGGGCTCGGCCACTGGTACTGGGTCGGCCTCGCGGTCGCGACGGTGCTCGCAGCCCACCAGCAAGCCCTGATCCGCAACCGGCAGCCCGCGCAATGCTTCCGCGCGTTCCTGAACAACAACCTGCTGGGGCTCGCGGTGTTCGCCGGCCTCGCGCTCGACTACCTGTTCCGCGGCTGATCGTCGTCGGCCGACCAGCCCTCGGAGCCTGGCAGGCGGCGGTGGCGCGCCGCCTTGGCGAGCAGATGCGAGCCCACCGGCGTCGTGATCGCGATGAACAGCGAGATCATGAACTCGTGCAGCGAGAGGCCCGGCCCGCGGAAAGTCATGTACAGCGCCGAGGCGACCAGCATGCTGCCGATGCCGATCGTGGTGGCCTTCGACGGCCCGTGCAGGCGCGTGAAGATGTCCGGCATGCGCAGCAGGCCGAGCGAGCCGATCAGCGAGAACACGGCGCCGACCAGCACCAGCGCAGCCACGATCCAGTCCAGCAGCGTCGCAGTTTCCATCGTCCGGCCCTACTCGATGACGTCGCCGCGCGTCAGGAATTTCGACAGCACGACGGTGGTGATGAAGCCGAGCATCGCGATCAGCAGCGCCGCTTCGTAGTAACGATCCGCGCCGAGCCTGAGGCCGTAGAGGACCAGCATCGCGGCGCTGTTCACGTACAGCGTATCGAGCGCAAGGATCCGGTCGGTGACGTCCGGGCCGCGCATCAGCCGCACCAGCGCCAGCGCCAGCGACACTCCCAGCAATGCGAGCGCGAGGTCGATGGCGTGGCTCAGCATTCGAGGATCTCCTTGAGGCGGCGCTCGTAGCGCGACTTGATCTCCGCCACCATCGCCGCGGGATCGAGGCAGCGGAGCGCGTGCACGACGAGGACCCTTCCACCGCGGCCGTCGGCCTCGATCTCGACCGAGACGGTGCCGGGCGTCAGCGTCACGGTGGACGCGAGCACGGTGACGGCGAAATCGGTCTGCAGGTCGAGCGGCACGCGGATGAACGCCGGCCGCACGCGCGACAGCGGGCCGAGGATGATCGCGGCCACCTGCACGTTGGCGACGATGATGTCGTAGAGCACGACGAGCAAATACTCCGCGACCTTGACCGGTCGCCGGACCACGAGCGGCTCCGGCCAGAAGCGTCGGGTAAAGATCGGGATCGCGGTGGCGAGCACCGCGCCGAGCAGCACGTGCCCCGGCGCGAGCGTGTTGTTGAGCCACAGCCAGCACACGACCAGCAGCACGCTGAGCAGCGGGTGAGGGTACAACCAGCGCGCCACGCTCACCGGAGGCTCCTGCGATCATCCGCCGCGGTGCCAAGCACGGCCTCGACGTAAGTCGCGGGCCGGGCGAGCTGTCCGGCCGTACTCCACGCATAGGCCGTGACGCTGCCGCCCCAGATGACCATCGCCACGACCGAACCCAGCAGCAGGCCGATCGGCGCGAGCGAGCGCAGCGGAATTCGCCGCCGGACCCCGTGCGCGGGACTCTCGTCGGCGGTGCGCCAGAAGAGCGCGCTGCCCGCGCGCGCCAGTGCGACGATCACGACCAGCGCGGCCACCAGCAGCACGCTCCAGGTCGTGACGGCGAGATCCCCGTCGCGCGCCGCGTCGAGGATCATGATCTTGCCCGCGAAGCCCGTCAGCGGCGGCAGTCCGGCCATCGCTACGGCGGCCACGATGAACAGCGAGCCGAGCAGACCGGCGTGCGGCATCGAGTCGACCACGTCGAGACGGTCGCCGCCGGCGCTGCGCTGCCGCGCCACGACGTCGGCGAGCAGGAACAGCGCCGCACTCACCAGCGTCGAGTGGGCCGTGTAATAGACCGCGGCCGCATAACCAGCTTCGGAGAAGAGACCGACGGCCACGAGCAGCGTGCCGACCGAATAGACGACCAGCCACCCGGCCGCCTCGCGCAGCGCACGCGCCGCGAGCACGCCGAGCGCGCCAAAGGCGAGCGTTGCGAGCGCGGCCGGCAGCACCCACGGCGAGGCCACGCCCGCCAGTTCGCCAGCCTCGGGACCGAATGCGAGTGGAAACACGCGCAGGATCGCGTAGACGCCGACCTTGGTCAGCACGGCGAACAGCGCGGCGGTCGCGCCGAAGGCGGCGGCGTAGGACCGCGGTAACCAGAAGCCGAGCGGCAGCAGCGCCGCCTTGAGAGCGAACACGCCCAGCAGCAGCAGGGCGCCACTGCGGGCGAGCGGAGCGGTCTCCGCATCGAGCTCGGGGATCACACGGGCCAGGTCGGCGAGATTCAGCGTCCCGGTCACGCCGTAGAGCGTGCCCACGGCGAACAGGAACAGCGCGGAGCCGATCAGGTTCAGCACGACGACGTGCACCGCGGCGCCGACGCGCTGCGGCCCGAGGCCGTGCAACAGCAGCGTGTAGAACGCGATCAGCAGCACTTCGAAGAACACGAACAGGTTGAACAGGTCACCGGTCAGGAAGGCGCCGTTGATGCCGAGCAGCTGGAACTGGAACAGCGCCTGGAACTGCGGGCCGGCCGTGTCCTGGCCATCGCCTGCGTAGACCTGGCTCGCGAGCGCCACGATCGCGGTCAGCAGCAGCATCAGCGCCGACAGCCGGTCCACGACCAGCACGATGCCGAACGGGGGTTGCCACTCGCCGAGCGCGTAGACGACGTGCGATCCGTCCGCGACCTGCGACATCAGCAGCAGCGCGATCGGCAACAGCGTCAGCGTCGCCGCGAAGCCGACGGCACGCCGCAGGCCCTCGGCAAGACGATTCGTGAGCAGCAGCAGGCTGCCGGTCACGAGCGGCAGCAGCACCGGCAGCATGGCAAGGTGGTTCAACGCTGCCCCCCGTCGACGTGGTCGCTGCCGGTCTCGCGCAGCGCGCGCAACGCCACCACGACCAGCAGCGCGGTCATGCCGAACCCGATCACGATCGCGGTGAGCACCAGGGCCTGCGGGACAGGATCCGGGTATCGCTCGAGTCCCTGGTCCGTGAGCGGCGCGCTCGCCACGACGAGGCGGCCCGAAGCGAACAGGAACAGGTTCACTGCATAGGACAGCAGCGTCAGCCCGAGCAGCACGGGGAATGTGCGCGCACGCAGCATCAGGTACAGACCCGTGGCCGTCAGCACGCCGATCGCGATGGCGACGAGGGCTTCCATGCTATTGGTCTCCCGGACACGCAGTGCGGCTTCCGGGCCCGGACAGGCCGCCGAGACGCCCGATGATCACGAGCACGACACCGACGACCGCAAGGTAGATGCCGAGGTCGAAGACCATCGCGCTCGCGAGCTCGAACTGGCCGACGACCGGCCAGGTCACGTAGCCGAACGTGGAGGTCAGGAACGGCGCGCCAAAGACCCAGCTCCCGAGACCAGTCAGCGTTGCAACCAGCAGGCCGACCGCAACGACGTTCGAGTAGCTCCACGGCAACCGCTCGCGCGCCCACTCGCTGCCGTACGCGACGTACTGGAGGATGATCGCCGTACCGGTGACCAGTCCCGCGATGAAACCACCGCCCGGAGCGTTGTGGCCGCGCAGGAACAAATAGGCGGACACGAGCAGCGCGAGCGGCAGCAGCGGTCGCGACAGCACGCGCAGCATCAGCGGATAGCGCTCCGCTGCCCACGGTCGACCCTCCTGGTCGAGGTCCGGCGCATCGAGCTTGAGTCCCTGCAGCAGCGCGACGATGCCGACGGCGGCGATGCCGAGGACCGTGATCTCGCCGAGCGTGTCGAAGCCGCGGAAGTCCACCAGGATCACGTTGACGACGTTGTAGCCGCCGCCCTCTGGCTTGGCGTTCTCCAGGTAGTACCACGCGATCGTGTCGAGCGGGCGCGTGAGCAGCGCCCAGGCGAGCGCGGCGACCGCGCTGCCGCCGGCCAGCGCGATCAGCGCGTCGCGTCCGCGCCGCAGGGCGGTCGAGTCCTGGGGCGTTTCGGCTGGCAGGAAGTACATCGCCAGCAGCAACAGGATCACCGTCACGATCTCGACGAGCAGCTGCGTCAGTGCGAGGTCGGGCGCCGAGAAACGAACGAAGGCGAGCGACACGACGAGCCCGACGACTCCGATCAGCACCACGGCGAGCAGCCGCCGGGCGTGCAGGACACTCACTGCAAGCGCGGTGAGCACCAGCGCGACGGTCAGCAGCACGGCGAGTGCGTCCGGTGGCGTCATTGCGACCGGCCCCGTCAGCACGAGGCCGCGCGCTCCCCCGATGCCGAGCACGAGTGCGGCAAGCACCAGCAGCAGCACGTAGCGCTGCAGCGACCCATTGGCGATGCGCTCGACCAGCCAGCGCGCGCCCCGCACCGTGCGAGCGACCGCGATCTCGCTCAATGCGCGCCCGTCCACCAGTCGCGCCTGGTAGCCGTGCAGGTCGAAGTGGTAGCGACGCGTGAAATAGACGAGCACCCCGCCCGCGAAGGCGACGACGCTCATCAGCAACGGCAGGTTGAACCCGTGCCAGAGCTTGAGCGAGAACTCGGGCAGCGGAGCCTGCAGCACGGCGGCGGCGGCCGCGCGCAGCAGCGGAGCGACCGTGATCGCCGGCAGCAACCCGACGAGCAGGCACAGGGCTACCAGCACTTCGACCGGCACCTTCATCCAGCGTGGCGGCTCGTGCGGCACCTTGGGCAGCCCTTGGGGCGGCGGCCCGAAGAACACGTCGTGGACGAAGCGAGTCGAGTACGCCACGGTGAAAATGCCACTCAGCGTCGCCGCGACGGGCATCAGCCAGTACCAGCTGCCGAGCCATTGCACCTGGAAAGACTCGGCGAAGAACATCTCCTTGCTGAGGAACCCGTTCAGCAACGGCACGCCGGCCATCGCGCCCGCGGCGATCGTCGCGAGTGCGGCGGTCCAGGGCATGAAGCGCGCGAGGCCGCTCAGTCGGCGCATGTCCCGGGTGCCGGTCTCGTGGTCGACGATGCCGGCCGCCATGAACAGCGACGCCTTGAACACCGCGTGGTTGATGATGTGGAACACCGCGGCGATCTCGCCGAGCGGCGTGCCGAGCCCGAACAGCAGCGTGATCAGGCCGAGATGGCTGACCGTCGAATAGGCCAGCAGCCCCTTGAGGTCGTGGCGGAACAGCGCGACGTAGGAGGCGAAGAGCTGCGTCGTGAGGCCGACGCCGCTCACGACGAAGAACCAGGTCTCGGTGCCCGCGAGCGCCGGGAACAGCCGGCCGAGCAGGAAGATGCCCGCCTTGACCATGGTCGCCGAGTGCAGGTAGGCGCTCACGGGCGTGGGCGCGGCCATCGCGTGCGGCAGCCAGAAGTGGAACGGGAACTGCGCCGACTTGGTGAACGCGCCGAGCAGCACCAGCACCAGGATCAGCTCGTAGAGCGGATGCGCCTTGATCAGCGCGCCCGAGGCCAGCACCTGCGTGAGCTCGTAGCTGCCCACCACGTGGCCGAGCAGTAATACGCCGGCCAGCAGCGCGAGACCGCCGGCGCCGGTGACCATCAGCGCGAGCCGCGCGCCACGCCGTGCCTCGGGCTCGTGGCGCCAGAAGCCGATCAGCAGGAACGAGCTCAGGCTCGTCAGCTCCCAGAACGTCGCGAGCAGCAGCAGGTTTTCGGACAGGACGATGCCGAGCATCGCCCCCATGAACAGCAGCAGCAGGCCGAAGAAACGCTCCTGCGAGTCGTCGGGGCTCAGGTAGTAGCGCGCGTACACCACGACCAGCAGCCCGATGACCAGGATCAGCAGCGCGAACAGCAGGCCGAAGCCGTCGAGGCGGAAAGATGCGTTCAAGCCCAGTGCCGGCATCCAGGGCCAGCTCTGCACCAGCGTGCCGCCCTCGAGGACCATTCCGGCCTGCGACAGCACGATGGCGAGCGACACCGCCACCATGGCCGCGGTCGTGCGCGCCGGGTCGATCCCGAGCGTGCGGCTCAGCACCGCCGGCAGCCAGGCGCCCGCGAGCGGGATCAGGATGGCGAGTGGGAGCAGCATGCGTCCGTTCGGGAAAAGAGCCGTTGCCAAGCGGGCCCGGAAGCCTAGCGCATCGGGCCGGGTCAGGGCGACCGTTCGCCCGTGGGGGGCGCCTGGATTTCGCGCCGGTCGGCGCGCGCGACGCACCACGCATCGACGCCGATGGCGCCAGCCGCGATCAGCGCGCCGGCCAGCTCGGCGAGCGTGCTGCCGGTCGTGGTGACGTCGTCGATGACGACCACGCGCCGGCCGGAAACTCCGGCTGCGGCGATGAACGCACCGCGCACGTTCGCCTCGCGGTCCGGCAAGTGGAGCCCGACTTGCGGCAGCGTGGCCCGGCGACGCTCGGCGAGCCGCGGGTCGACCGGCGGCCCCGCCCGCCGCGACACCCAGCGCGCAATCTCCGCCGACTGGTTGAAGCCACGTGTCGCGTGACGCGACCGATGCAGGGGCACGGGCACCAGCACGTCCGCATCGCGGGCGAGGCCGAGGGCCGCGACCCGGTTGCCCAGCAGGCTGCCGAGCACGCGGCCGGCGGCGAGCTGGCCGCGGTACTTGAGCGCGTGCACGAGGTGATCGAGCGGGTGCCCGTACTCGAACGGTGCAAAGCTGGTGCGCAGCGGCGCTGGTCCGGGGCGGACCAGCGGATCCGCAGGCGGCAGCGAATGCTCGCAAGCGCCGCACAGGTCGAGCAACGGCCGCTGGCCGCGGCTGCCGCAGAGAACGCAGCGCGGCGGCAGCAGCAGGCTGCCGAGAAGGTCGAAATTCCTGTCAACCCAGTCACGCATCTCTGGTTGACAGTCGGTGGCGACGCTTTCGATACTGCAGCCCGACTGCCGGCCACCAGCATGCGACCGCCGCCGGCCGGCCACAGCCGCCATTTCGCGCGCAAATCACGGGATTCACGATGAAGACGAACGACCTGGAACACCTCGGCGCAGTCCGCTCCGACTGGACGCTCGATGAAGCGCGCGCGCTGTTCGTGCTGCCGTTCAACGACCTGCTGTATCACGCCCAGCGCGTGCACCGCCTCAGCTTCGATCCCAACCGCGTGCAGGTCAGCACGCTGCTTTCGATCAAGACGGGCGCTTGCCCGGAGGACTGCGCGTACTGCCCGCAGAGCGTCCGTTACGAAACCGCGGTCGGCCGCGAGGAGCTGATGGATCTCGAGGACGTGATCTCCGCTGCCGAGGCCGCGCGCCGCAACGGCGCGACGCGCTTCTGCATGGGCGCCGCCTACCGCAACCCGAAGCCGCAGCAGCTCGAGCGCATCAAGGTCATGGTGCGCGAGGTGAGCGCACTCGGCCTCGAGACCTGTGCGACGCTCGGCATGCTGACGCCCGGGCAGGCGCGCGAGCTCAAGGACGCCGGGCTCGACTACTACAACCACAACCTCGATACGTCGGAGGCGTTCTACGGCGAGATCATCACGACACGCACCTACCAGGATCGCCTCGAAACGTTGCAGGCGGTGCGCGACGCCGGGCTCAACGTCTGCTGCGGCGGCATCCTCGGCATGGGCGAGTCGGAGCACGATCGCGTGCAGCTGCTGCACACGCTCGCGACGCTGCCGCAGCATCCGGAGAGCGTGCCGATCAACCAGCTGGTCCAGGTCGAGGGCACGCCGCTGCACGGACTCCCGCCACTCGACCCACTCGACCTGGTGCGGACGATCGCGACTGCGCGCCTGCTGATGCCGAGGTCCTACCTGCGCCTGTCCGCAGGACGGACCGAGATGAGCGACGCGGTGCAGGCGCTCTGCTTCCTCGCCGGCGCGAACTCGATCTTCTACGGCGAGAAGCTGCTGACCACGCCGAATCCGGGCCGCAACCGGGACGCAGAGCTGTTCACCCGCCTGGGACTGCAGCCCGAGGCCGGGCGTGCCGCCGAGCCCGCGGCCTGACCCGCCGCCGCGCGATGCCACTGCCCGGAGAACGGCTCCGTCGCCGGCGGGTGGTCGAGTCGAGGACGCACGGCAGCCCGCGCATGCGCGTCGAGGGTCGCGAGCTGCTCGCGTTCTGCAGCAACGACTATCTCGGTCTCGCCGACCACCCCAAGGTGATCGAGGCCCTCGTGACCGCTGCGCGCGAATGGGGCGTCGGCAGCGGTGCATCGCACCTCGTGAGCGGGCACTGCAGCGAGCACCACGCGCTCGAGGACGAGATCGCGGCGTTCGTCGGGCGACCGCGGGCGCTGCTGTTCTCGACCGGATACATGGCGAACCTCGCGGTCGTCGCCACGCTGCTCGAGCGCGGCGATCGCGTGTTCGAGGACCGGCACAACCACGCCTCGTTGCTCGATGCCGGGCTCGCAAGTGGCGCGCGGTTCTCGCGCTACCCGCACGGCGACGTCGCCGTGCTGCGCTCGCGGCTCGCGCGCGGCGCCGGTTCGCAGGCGATGGTCGTCACCGATGGCGTCTTCAGCATGGACGGCGACGTGGCCCCGCTGCGCGAGCTGGCGAGCGCTTGCCGGGAACGCGACGCGTGGCTCTTCGTCGACGACGCGCACGGATTCGGCGTGCTGGGGCCGGGCGGGCGGGGATCGGTCGAGGCGGCCGGCCTCGGTGTGCAGGACGTGCCCGTCCTGATGGGGACGCTCGGCAAGGCGTGCGGCACGTTCGGCGCGTTCGTGGCCGGCTCCAACGACCTGGTCGAAACGTTGCTGCAGCGCGCGCGCACCTACATTTACACCACCGCGCTGCCGCCGGCGGTCGCGGCCGCCGCTCGCGCGTCGCTGCGACTGCTGCAGGAGGAGCCCTGGCGGCGCTCGAGGGTGCTGGATCACGTGGCGCGCTTCCGCCGCGAAGCCAGCCGGCTCGGGCTGCCGCTGATGGATTCGGGCACGCCGATCCAGCCCCTGCTGCTCGGCACCGAAGCCGCGGCGCTGGCGGCCAGCGACGCCCTGCTCGCGGCGGGAATCTGGGTCCCGGCGATCCGGCCACCGACCGTGCCGGCCGGCACCTCGCGCCTGCGCATCACGTTCTCGGCCGCGCATACCGACGTGGACCTGGACCGGCTGCTCGATGCACTCGCCACGCTCGGACCCGCCGGGGGCCAGGCATGAGACTGCACGTCGAGACCCGCGGCGAGGGACCGGACCTCGTGATGCTGCACGGCTGGGCGCTGCACGGCGGCATCTGGGGTCCGTGGCTCGACGGGCTTGCGCTGCAGGCGCGCCTGCACGTCGTCGACCTGCCCGGTCACGGTCGCAGCGAATGGCCCGCCGGCGTCCACGACCTGGAAGGACTCGCGCGTGCCGTGTCGCCGCACGTGCCCGCCGACGCGGCATGGCTCGGCTGGTCGCTGGGCGGCCTCGTTGCGCTCGAGCTGGCGCGGCAGCAACCTGGACGCGCGCGCGCGCTCGTGCTGGTCGCGACGACGCCGAGGTTCCTGGCGGGGCCGGACTGGGAGCATGGCCTGCAACCAGAGATCCTCGACACGTTCACGCAGGGCCTGGCCGGGGACTACCGGGCCACCGTGCAGAATTTCCTGGCGCTGCAGACCCGGGGCGACGAGCGCGCGCGGGAAGCGCTGCGCTTGCTGCGCAGCCAGCTCGCGTCCCACGGCGAGCCGGACCCGCGGGCGCTCCGGACCGGCCTCGAGATCCTGCGCAACACGGACCTGCGCGATGCCCTGCCGCGCATCGCCGCGCCCGCGCTGGTGGTCGCGGGCGAGCACGATCGGTTGACCCCGGCTTCGGCCGGGCGCGAACTCGCGGCGGCCCTGCCGGCGGCGCGGTTCGAGCTGATCGAGCGCAGCGGCCACGCGCCCTTCCTGTCGCACCCCGGCGAGATGCTCGCGGTGGTGACCGGATTCCTGGCCCGGCACGCCGGGGTGGCCGCGGCATGAGCGACGATTTCCGGATCGACTCGACGCGCGTGCGGCGCGCGTTCGGACGCGCAGCGCCCGGCTACGATGCGGCCGCCGTGCTGCAGGCCCGCGTGCGCGCAGAGCTGCTCGAGCGGCTCGATCTCGTCAGGTTGCAGCCGACGCTCGTGCTCGACCTCGGCGCTGGCCCCGGGCAGGCGACGATCGAGCTCAAGCGCCGCTACAAGTCGAGCCAGGTGGTGGCGCTCGACCTCGCCGAGGGCATGCTGCGGGAGGCGCGGCGCCGGCAGACGCTGCTGCGCCGGTTCCAGCGCGTCTGCGCCGACGCCGCGGCCCTGCCGGTGCGCGACGGAACCGCGGACCTCGTCTTCAGCAACCTGATGCTGCAGTGGTGCAACGAGCCGGACACTGTCTTCCGCGAGTGCCGTCGCGTGCTGAAGCCGGGCGGGCTGCTGACGTTCACGACCTTCGGCCCGGATACGCTGGTCGAGCTGCGTCGCGCCTGGGAAGCAGCGGATGAGCGCACGCACGTCAACCGCTTCATCGACATGCACGATCTCGGTGACGCGCTGCTGCGCGCCGGTCTCGCCGAGCCCGTCATGGACGTCGAGCGCTACACGCTCACCTACACCGAGGTCCGGGACCTGATGCGCGACCTGAAAGCCATCGGTGCACGCAACGCGAATGCCGGACGGCCGAGGGGGCTCACGGGCAAGCAGACCCTCGCAAGGATGCTGGCCGCGTACGACACGCTGCGGCGAGACGGCCGGCTGCCGGCAACGTTCGAGGTGGTCTACGGGCAGGCGTGGAGCCCGGTCGTCCGCCCGCGGCAGGCGACGAAAAAAAGCGGTGACGTCGTGGTGCCGATCAGCCAGATCGGACGGCGGGCCGGGCAACAATGAGGCCACCAGATTAACAATCTTATATTGAATATCGTTCTAATGAAAATACTGAAACAGCATGATTGACAATCTTGATTGATGAGTATGGCGCGAGGAATCTTCATTACAGGAACCGATACGGGCGCCGGGAAGACCGTGGTCGCGGCGGGCCTCGTGCGTCTGCTGGCTGGGCAGGGTCGACGGGTGATCGGGCTCAAGCCCATCGCGAGCGGCGCCGTCGAGACGACGGCCGGACTGCGCAACGCGGATGCCCTCGCGCTGGCTGCCGAGAGCTCGGTCCATGTGCCTTACGCGGTCACCAATCCATACTGCTTTGAGCCGGCCATCGCACCGCA
>Ga0209262_10000369_pt1 | contig 21779 bp, 6 predicted proteins | sample Lowcelwee11metaG_FD_187171 | JGI IMG/M metagenome (GOLD analysis project Ga0209262, IMG submission 187171) | Freshwater pond sediment microbial communities from the University of Edinburgh, under environmental carbon perturbations - Low... | ecosystem: Environmental > Aquatic > Freshwater > Pond...
TCGAGGTTGGTTGGCTCGCACATTTATGTCGGTTACGGCATCGATGCCCAGGAGATGGTAAGTACTGGGCGATATCGTAAAGTTATGACAATTCAGAACCCGACGCAATGAGGAAGAGCGCCAGCCATTCAATTTCAAGTAAGGGGGCGGGAGATGTGCCGCTGATGGTAGCGACGGTAGTTTGTTCTGCTGCTTGAGGGATGGATTCCTGTGTTTGTAATACCACCCAGAATACTTTGAGGAATTTTCGCGTTGAAAAGAGTACTTTTGTGGATATGCTTGCTATTGGCGCTGGCCAATACAGGCATGACTCTAGCAGCCACCCCTATGCTGGCTGCCGGCGAGAAGCACATGTTGGCGTTGACGGCCAGCGGCGAGGTTTATGCGTGGGGGGCGGATGATGCCGGGCAACTTGGTCTTGGACGAGAGCTATCGGTCAGCGTTCCGACTGAAATAGCAGGCCTGCCGCCGATCAAGCAACTGGCGGGCGGCAGCAATTTTCTGGTGGCACTCGACCGGCAAGGCAATCTGTTGACCTGGGGTGGTAACAATGCACAACAGCTAGGCGATGGCACTCGTTACAGCCGAAGCACTCCAAAGCAGGTAGCAGGTATTTCGGGTGTCAAGTCGATTTCAGCGGGGCGAAACAGCGTCTTGGCGTTGAAGGAAGATGGCACGCTCTGGACATGGGGAGGTGAAACAGGCACCGTGGTCCGCGTTCAGGGGCTTCCAACGATTACTGCAATCGCCTCGGGTGAGCAGCACTCGCTGGCGGTAGCCAGCGATGGCAGCGTGTGGGCATGGGGAGAAAACTACAAGTATCAACTTGGCGATGGCCTGGGGTGTTGGCCGTCTTGTGCTGCGGATTGGAGCAATAGTGGCCGTCGAAGTACGCCGGCGCGTGTTCCAGGCTTGGATAATATCAAATCCGTGTCGGCTGGATATGCCGCTTCGTTTGCGGTTGGCAGTGACGGTGAACTTTGGTTCTGGGGTTCGTTTTGGAGTCAGGCTACAACCATGTCTTCTTATTATCCCAAACCGGTATTGGCGAAAAATCAAACTAATGTGGCATCTGCTTGCCAAACTGCTGGATTGAGTGGGTCTCAGGGAAGTATTTCATACAACACACTCCTTGGTGTCAGGACTGATGGTTCGGCATGGTTGCTTGGTCCGGAGGATGCCAGCCTTGGCGAACGAGTCATGGACGGTGTCAAATACACCAGTTCATCGGCATCTGTGGTTCCTGTAACCGACCTAAAGGACATTGCCTCGATAAAGTGCGCTTACTCCCATACGCTGGCACTTGGCAAGGATGGTACGGTGTATGCGTTTGGCAGTAACAGCATGGGGCAACTGGGAGACGGCACGACAGCGACAAATTACAGCCCCCGTCGGGTTGATGGCATAACGTCGGTAATCGATATCGCGCCAGGCGGGATTTACAGCGGCGGAGAGGATTTTTCCGCAGCGCTTACCGCCGACGGGAAGGTGTTCGTCTGGGGCGCAAGCAAGAACGTGCGCGAAGACTCCAATATTTACCAGTCGATACCCCAACCGGTTCCAGGACTACCCGTGGTTCGGGAAATTGCCGTGCTTGGAAATGCATCGTCGGTTGCGCTGGCCGATGATGGAACGGTATGGCGATGGGGGAATTTCGGGTCGTCTGGAATGCTATCCAAACCAGAGAAGATTTCCGGTCTTGTCAATGTTGCGTCTATTTCATCCGGATTGCTGGTCAAGAATGATGGTTCCGCATGGTACTTGCAGTCGAACGGGACAATACAAGCGGAAAGCCACATCTCTGACGCGGCTGTCGCACTGCGCTGGAGTTTCTGGCTGAACAAAAGCGGAACTGTCTTCGTCTTCCTACGGGATGCAATGACGCTTGCCACTGCGGCCCTGACGAATGTGGTCGCCATAGCGGAGGGTTTCGATTACGACATGGCATTGAAGGCCGACGGTACGGTCTGGATTTGGAAAACATCTATTCACCCGGCAACCTTTCAGTCCCAATCCAGCATCACTCCAGTCCAGGTTGCCGGCTTGTCGAACATCGTGAGCATTGCAGCCTCGTATGGCAAGTTCCTCGCGGTGAGCGGGGACGGCGGTTTGTATTCTTGGTCCTATCAGAATCCGGGTGGATTTACTACGCCACAGCGCATTGCATCGAATGTCCAGCGAGCAACCTTGGGGCGCACAGACGATTGGCGTTCCTGGATCGCATACGATGGAACCGTGTGGGCTGCCGGCAATAACCAATACGGCCAACTAGGCAATGGCACTTTCGTGCCGCAAGAAACCTCCAATCCTGCATTGGTAACGACAAATAGCGGTGCGCTGGACCTTGATCCGGCAACGCCTAACAGTATTCCGGCGGAAGCCTTGCCGCCTTTCCTGCTTAAGACCAGTAAGGCGGGTGAGATCAATGCTCAGACATTGTTCGTCGAAATCTACGCTAACCAGGGTTTGACCGCTCGGACTGGCACACGATCTGGCTACGATGTTTTCGTTGCGGCCAATACTGGTAGTACAGCCGTGGCTTGGTACCAGCTAGACGAGAGCCGGACATGGGGGCGTCTGACTTGGCCGCTCGGGCCGTTTATGCGCAGCGTAACCTTGGACTCGCAAAACGACAAGGTGCGGGTCGAAATTTTTCAGGGTGCCAATTTGAAATCGGTCCTCGGCGCCGAGTTTTACCTGGGTTACGGTACAGACGCGGAAGAGATGTTGCATGCCGGGCGTTACCGTAGTGTCTTCACCGCCGTAGAGGCAAAAGCACCATGAGCCCGAAGCCGTCCTGCCAGCGCCGACTTTTGCGCACAGTCAAACTGATGGGACGGTAATCACCATGAAGCCCTGCATTAATTGGCTGGCAGTTGTACTGCTTGCCGCAATTACCCCAGTATCGTTCAACGCATGGGCTGCAATTACGCCCGCTGTATGTGCCGGATTTACCTACAGTGCTGCGTTGCGTAACGATGGAACTGTATTTACCTGGGGTGCGAATGTCGAGGGGCAGTTGGGCAACGGGGATACAGGAAATCGCCCAACACCTGAAGCCGTCGCCGGGATCGCGGATGTGGTCGATTTGGCTGCCGGCCCAGAGCATAGCTTAGCGGCTAAAGCGGATGGCACCGTATGGGCCTGGGGATCCAACTGGGGCGGGCAACTGGGCAACGGCACCAACCAAGGTTATTCGACCCCAAAACAGATTGCTGGCCTTGACGATATTGTCGCTGTGTGGGCGGGTCATGGCATCAGCGCTGCTGTGCGTCGCGACGGTAAGCTTTTCATGTGGGGATCCAACTGGGCGGGGCAGCTCGGTGATGGTACATCCCGCGACCGCTACCAATACACGCCGCAACTGCATCCGGATATGGTCGGCGTGAAAAAAATATGGGGGGGCTTTCTCGGTGTTGTTGTGATGAAGGACGACGGCACCGTATGGGAATGGGGGTATTTGACGAATGGCGGTCAATCGGCCCAGGTCAGTCCGAAACGGGTTGCCGGATTGACCGATGTGAAGGCCGTCGCGGTAGCGCATGGCCTAAACATGAGATTGGCACTCGCGAGCGATGGGACAGTCTGGGCTTGGGGTGGCGAAAACTGGAATTCAACAGTTCCTGGAACATCAATACCATTGTCAAGTGCTCCTGCGCGTATAGATGGCATTACCGATGTTGTGGCATTGGTTGCTGGTTTTTCACACGTTCTGCTTCTCGGTGGCGACGGCTCCGTGTCGGCGTTCGGTAACAACAATGTCGGGCAACTCGGTGACGGGACCGCTTCGGTTAGAAACGGGATTGCTCAAGTGACCGGTCTGCGAAAGGTCAGTGCGATTTATGCCGGATATCAGAGCAGCTATGCGCAGGATGCGGACGGAAGACTCTGGGGTTGGGGCGGAAACGGTTATGGCGAATTGGGCGATAGCAGTTTCGAAACAAAGCTGTCGCCGGAGCTACTGAACACATCAACCCCCTTTAGTAAAGTCGTGGCAAGCCAGGCAGGACAGGTCCACGCCATGTTGCTCACGTCTAGTGGCGGCTTATTGAGCTGGGGCGCCAATGGTTCGGGGCAGCTCGGGGCGAGTCCTCTCCTTACGACCCATGCATACCCTCTCAAGCTGGGGCTGCAAAGTATTCAGTCTATCGCTTGCGGGCGAGACCATGTTCTCGCGATAGCAAGCGACGGTAGCGTGTGGGGCTGGGGTGCCAACTCATCCAGACAACTCGGCGACAACACAGTGTCCAATCATCCAACGCCAGTCCGGATCGGCACTTACAACAACGCGAAACAGGTGCTTGCCGGCGATTGGGACTCCTATGTCTTGCTTGCGGATGGCTCGGTCTGGAGCATCAATATTGGCAATCAGCTTCGCGGCTTGAGCAGCGTGGTGGAAATCGCTGGCGGAATGTCGTCCGTGATAGCCCGGCTGTCGGATGGCACTGTCGCTGCTTATGGGCGAAACGATTATGGTCAGTATGGCAGCGGTTCCGCCATTTCATTCGTCTCGACGGCTGCAAAGGTGCCGGGGTTGTCGGGAATCGCGGCCATCGCGGCGCGTGCCGATCATGCGTTTGCTGTCGGACAGGATGGGTCCGTTTGGGCGTGGGGACGTAACGACAATGGGCAACTCGGCGATGGCACCACGACGGATCGGTATTCGCCTGTTCGGATCGGCGGGTTGGCCGATGTGGTATCGATGACTGCCGGCGCCGACAATTCGCTTGCCCCCTTCGACAATGGCGGCTATGCCATGGCATTGAAGCGAGATGGAACGATCTTGGGATGGGGGTATAACCGAGATTCACGCCTCGGAGACGGCACATATAACCATCCACAAAAAGTTCCAGTTTCAGTCACCGGACTCAATCGGGTTATTTCGATCTCTGCTGGATATTGGGGACATTCTCTGGCGTTAAGAAGCGATGGAACGGTTTGGGCGTGGGGCGGAAACAACGTCACAGGACAATTGGGTAATGGAACCTTCTTTCCCAATTGGGACTTGTCCCATGGAATATCCGGGGGAACCCCGTCGGCCGAGCTTGTTGTAAGCGATGTGTTAGATGGTCCGCTTGACCTGATACCCGAAGAGCCGAATGCCATACCTGCTGGAAAAGTGCCCGTATTCTGGGCTGGCGCCACCAAGTCGGGCGATATCGGTGCCACGTCTCTGAATGTCGATGTCAGTTCCATCGTTGCAACCACGCGAGCGGAACGTGGTCGGGACGCTTACAACCTGTACGTTGCCGCCTTGGTGGATGGCGGGAGCGCCATCTATCAACTCGACACGGAGCGTCGTTGGACAGCACTCTCAATGCCAATGTCCGCGTTCATGACTGGCGTGGCATTGGACTCGCAGGATACGAAAGTCCGCGCCGATATTCTGCATCGTGCCGATCTGACAAAGGTTGTCGGTGCAGTTTTCCTGCTTGGCTACGGCACCGACTCGGATGAAATGCTCCGCGCGGGGCGCTACCGTGGTGTCTTCACGGTGGTCCAACCGTAAGCGATGTGTAATCGAATTTTCGAGACTGTCAATATGAATTTCCGTAGAAATCAAATCGGACTACGCATTATGGGAAGAGTGATTTGTTACTTAATTGCGGTATTCGTATTGTTGGGTGTTCCATCAAGTTACGTACTTGCAGCAGTTCCCGATATCTGCTCAGGAACCTCTCATGTGCTTGCCTTAGATAGTAGCGGTCAAGTTTATGCGTGGGGATCGAATGCTTACGGTCAGCTTGGGCAAGGTGTTGGTAGCGATGAGTCGACTCCAGGCATGGTTCAGGGTTTGACTGGAGTGGTGGCCGTTGCCGCTGGTTGGGACTTCGCCATGGCATTACGAGATGATGGTACGGTTTGGACCTGGGGCTACAACGGAAATAATGCGCTTGGCGATAGCTCTGTGCTGAACGGTGCATTTAGAACTCGTCCCATGCAGGTTCCGGGGGTCACAAACGTCAAGGCGATAGCCGCCGGAATGCAAGGAGCATGGGCGCTGAAGCACGATGGCACGGTTTGGGCATGGGGCCATAACTATTATGGACAGCTTGGAGTCGGACTGGATAGGTCCGCATTATGGTCAACTCCAATACCGACACAAGTAATCGGACTAAGCGAAGTGGAAGCCATTTGGTCCACTGGGTATGGTTGGGGCATAGTCGCTAGAAAAAATGATGGAACGGCTTGGGGGTGGGGCGCCCTCACATCATCACCTTCCTCGGCATCCTCAACAAAACCAGAAGCATATCCGCAGCTCGATGACCTGACCAATCTCTGGGGCGGCGGCTGGGGACAAGGTTTTTTTGCCAAGCCAGATGGATCGATATTTCAGCATGATTTTGGAACCGGCACGCCAGTACCAGTTGGCAACGGTGTCGGAGCTCAAAGCCTGGTAAACGGCGGCCAAAAATCATCAGCGCTTACTATGGCCGATGGATCACTATGGCTGTGGGACTCGTTCAGTGCAGTTCATGGGTTCTTGAACTTACGTTTGGATACAGCGCTGAACGGGGCTTCATCACTTACTGCGGGAACGCATGGCGAATATCTTCTGGCACTCAATAACGATGGAAGCGTGTGGGCAAAAGGGGTAAATACGCATGGTCAATTGGGTAGTGGCGATTACCGCGATAGCTCAGACTGGAAACAAGTTGTGCGGTTGGATCAGGTCAAGCAGATAGCTGCTGGTTACCGATTTAGCGTCGGGTTGCGCAGCGACGGAACCGTATGGACTTGGGGGGCGAATGGCTACGGTCAGTTAGGACGAGATTCATCGCTAACGACAAGCAGTGTGCCCATGAAACTTACATCTCTTGCCAATATCGAGAAAATCAGTTGTGGTGCCGACAGCTCGTATGCGTTGGCAACCGATGGCACGCTGTGGGCATGGGGCCGAAACATGCACGGGCAGCTAGGTGATGGCACGAAAGTTGATCGTACGGAGCCTGTACGTGTCGGCGGAGGTCTGGTCGGGGTAGTGTCTCTTTCCGCTGGTGTTTTTAATGCAGCGGTGGCTACCAATGACGGTTCGGTGTGGGTCTGGGGTTATCACATGCGCGTCCGGAAACCGACAGAAACCTATGCTGAGGGATTTGTCACTACCGTTCCTCAGAAAGTTGCGGGTATTTCCAGTGTCATTGCGGTGGCTGCCGGGTACTACTGCACTCTAGCAATCAAGGAGGATGGCACGGTCTGGGGATGGGGTAGCAACGAAAACGGTCAATTAGGCGACGGTACGACAATAGATCGACAGACACCTGAGCAAGTTAGCGGGCTGACTAGCGTCGTCGCCTTGCAAGCCGGATGGCAGATGGTTCGTGCCTTGACCGCTGCCGGAACTCTATGGCGCTGGGGTACGGTGCAGCAAGCATCATCATCTGGGCAAGTTACCACTAACCAGATTCTGGCGCCCTCAGCATGGCCGAAAGAAATCTTGGGTAGGATTCAGATGATACCCACATCGTATATGTCAAGTAATATGACGTTCGCTGTGAACGATAGGTCGGAATTGATTTCTTGGACCGAAGAGGGATCGGTTGTGAAGTCCGTGTATGTCGTTTCTTCCTCGGTTAAATCGTTTTCGGGAAACGCATTCATAAAAATCGACGGCACCGTCTGGACAAGCGGATTCAACAGCTATGGTCAGATCGGTGATGGCACCTATTCCAATCGGAATATCCCTGTACTGGTCGTTAATCCCACGCTGGACGGTTTTCTCGATCTTGATCCTGCGACGCCAAACACCATTCCGGCGGAAGCCATACCGCCTTTTCTGGTCCGGACGCAGAAATCTGGCGATGCCTCGGCGCTTACCCTGAGCGTGGATATCCATGGTCTGCTAAACGGCGCGTCGACAACGGTGACGCGTGCGGCAAGCGGGGGCTACAACGTCTATGTTGCGGCGGCCGTACCGAAGAACAATCAACTGACCATTCTGCATATGGACGAAAGGCGCAACTGGTCGGCGGTGCTGCCATCGGCGTTGTCGTCGATGTCGGTATTTTTACGCGGGGTGACATTAAACAGTAAGGATAACCAGGTCCGCGCTGACATCCTGCAAAGCTTGAATCTCACCGACTATCTCGGAACGATCTTCTTTGTTGGCTATGGAGAGGATCCGGACGAAATGTTGCGCAACCGGCGGTATTGGGATGTTTTGACAGTGCAGTAATCGTTTCCAGAAGACCGAGGTGCCCCATGATTATTCTTAACAGAACGCTGAGAACTCCATTACTACTTCAGCGGCTCATTCCTTTATCCGTTTCGCTGATGCTGAGTGGAGCGGCCATGGCGAGTGTTGCCGAGATTGTCAGCCTGACCGGCAATACCGATTACCGGCTGCCCGCCGAAGAAAAATGGCAGCCCGCGAAACTGAACCAGAAGCTGGATAACGGACAGTATTTGCGCACTGGGGCGAACAGCAGCATGGCCTTGCTGCTGGAAGACAAGACCCAGGTGCGGTTGGCGCCGCACAGCATATTCCAGTTCAAAGAGAGCGACCCCAAGAGCGGCGGGACCAAACTCAATCTGCGCCAAGGCCGCGCCTGGGCGCAGACGAAGAGTTTGCCAGGCACCTTGCAAATGGAAACCCCGTCGGCTGTGCTTGCTATAAACGGCACGGACTGGGAGATGGAGGTCGATGAGGAAGGGCGGACCCGCCTGACCGTCTTGCATGGTGTGGTCGAGTTGTACAACGAGCACGGCAGCGTCACCGTGCGCAACAACGAATCCGCCCTGGCCGAGAAGGGCAAGGCGCCGGTCAAATACCTGCTGCAAAACCCTGCCGAGCGCGTGCAATGGGTGACGTCCTACACCATCGATGCGGCCCGCTATCCGGAACTGAACGAAACGGCGACGGGAAGCGATAGTGCGCTACGGGAAATTGCCGCCCTGATCCGTTCGCAGAACTTGGATCAAGCGCACGATAAGCTTCGCGCCCTGGAACAATCAGCCCCCCGGCATTCCCCGGCGGTTTATCTGTTGCTTGCCGACTTTGCCATTGTCGAGGGTGAACTGGGCAAGGCCGAGGCAGCCTTGCGGCAGGGGAGGGCGCACTTCCCCGACGAAGCGCGACTCGATGCCCATTGGGTGCGGGTGATGGTCCTCCGTGGCCAACCCGATGCGGCGCGAAAGTATCTGGACACGGCCCTGAGACAGCATCCCGGTGCGGTTGAACTGCGCTTGGTACAAGGCGAACTGGCGCGCTTCGAAGGCGATGCAGCGCAGGCTGCATTCGCCTACCGCACGGCCAGCGAACTCTCCCCCCACGATGCGCGCGGCTGGCATGGTCAGGGCGTAGTGGAAAGCGAAAAAGAAAACATCAAGCAGGCCCGCCCGTACTTCGATAAAGCCCTCGACCTGGACGTGCGAGCCGCCGCCACCCGTGGCGAACTGGCGACCCTGGAGACCTTCGCCAACAAGCTTGATGCCGCCCGCCAACAGTTCGATTTCGCCTTGCAGGAACGTCCCGACGACTACGTCGCACTGACTGGGTTGGGCTTGTTGCAACTCAAGTCGGGCCAAACCGAGGCGGCATTGGAAACCTTGCTCAAGGCCAGCGTGATTGAGCCGAAGTATGCGCGGGCGGTGATCTACACGGCCATTGCCTACTACCAGCTCGGGCGTCGCCGTACCGCACTCGAAGCGCTGGAACGCGCCAGCGAACTCGACCCGCGCGACCCGCTGCCACATCAACTCGCCAGCCTGATCCATATCGACAACGTAGAGCCCGGACGAGCCGTCGACGCGGCGCGCGAAGCGATGCGACTGATGCCCTTCCTCAAGTCGCTCAACCAGATCGCCAACGATCAAAAAGGCGCCGCCAACCTGGGCAACGCCCTGGCGCAATTCGGGCTTGAAGATTGGGCGATGAACTATGCCCAGCAGTCCTATAACCCCTTCTGGGCCGGCAGCCACCTGTTCCTAGCCGATCGCTACGACGGCAAGTTCGCCAAGCAGTCGGAACTGATGCAAGGCTATCTCACCGATCCGACGGCATTCGGTGCCTCGAACCGTTTCCAGACACTCCTGCCGCGACCGGGCAACCACGTTTCCGCCGGACTTGCCGCCAGCCGTAGCGATGAGCAGACCAGCGTTACCCCCAGCGTAGTGGTCAACGGATATGCCAATGGCAGTTTCCCCATCGCCTATTTCGGCGAGGCGATGCGCATCGACCTGCGTCCGGGCACGCAGCCCCTCGAAGGCAATGGCAACAACATTACGGCGGCGATTGGCATGGCGCCGCGTGAAGACATCGGGGTCTTCGCCTTTGCCAACAGCTTTAATGCCGACATAGCCATGCAGGAAACTCCGCAGATCGCAAGTCGCATCAACGGCCGCGAGAATCGGCTTGAGCTTGGAATCAATTACAAGCACTCGGCAAGCGCACAGAGCTGGCTCAAGGTCGGCAACAATGACGAAAGCGCCACCGTCGTTACCGCCGATGACAGCGGTGCTTCCCGCGTGAATATGCACAAGGACTATCAGCCCCGCAGTGTCGACGTTCAGTTCCGCCATAGCGTGCGGGCAGATGCTAACGAGTGGACCTGGGGTGCCGAGCACGGGACAACGAAACTTCTCTCGCGATTGATCTCGTCATCGATCAAAGCCACAACGCGGGACGAAACGCGAGCGCAGGACGAATCGCGCAGCCTCTATGTCGAAGACCGACATACCTTCAACGCGGCATGGCGTCTGGATGCCGGATTGTTCTACCAGCAATACGACAAGCAAGAGAATGGGATGTTCGTCGGGCAGCAGGGCAGCATCGTTTTTGCGCCCTACGTGAGCAGCGATGCCTATTCCCGTCGGGGTGTCTTCCCGCGCCTGGGGCTGGTATTTACGCCACAGACCGGCACTGTGTGGCGCCTGGCCTATCAGCACTGGCTAAGGCCGACAGCCTCGAATAGCTTGGGGCCGGTGGCCACCGCCGGTATTCCGCTCGATGATCGGGTCGTGTTGCCAGGGGGAGAACTAAAGCGTTTGCGCCTGCAGATGGAACGCGAACTGTCGGCCAACAGCTTTGCCATGCTGTTTGTCGACGCGAAGAACATCAGCAATCTCGGTGAAGCAGGTAACGTGCTGAACCAACGCGAAGACGTGGCCGACCTTGATCGCCTGCGTAACCGAGCGAGCCTGGTGTTTCAGTACCACGCCGAGACACTCGAACAGCCTGCAATCTTCCAGCAAGGCCGCATCCGCAGTGCTGGCGGAGCCCTCAACCAGCGCTGGTCCGACAGCATTTCGTCGTTTGCCGGTTATGCCTATACCGATAGCGAAAACACTGCTGATGGATGGTCTGGCTTAAAACTCCCCTATCTGCCCCGCCACCGCGCAACGCTGGGAATCACCTGGGTCGGCCCGCAGCGTCTGGTATTGCAAGGGGCAGCGACTTATCGCAGCGCGCGCTACATTGATGAGCACCACAGCACCGAGCTCGCCGCCGGCTGGGACATGGCGCTCAAGGCCAGTTGGCAGTCTCCGGACAAGAGCGTGTTGTTGGAGGCGTATGCGATGAATTTGCTGAAGCAGGATGTTTCGAGTGTGGTGGGGGTGAATGCGGTGTGGCGGTTTTGATTGGCGGTGCATCCGTCTGCGGCAAGAAATCGATTTGTAAAGGAATGGCGATGGTATCGTTCAGTACTCTGTCTAAACGCTGTCTGCTTGGTTTGCTGGCCATTCTGAGAGGGCTGGCCATGCTCTTCCTGCTGTTGGCAGGGCTGGCGGCCCAGGCAGCACCGAGCACGCCGACCGAGGATTTTCTCGATAACGGCGACGGCACGGTCACTCACCTGACCACCGGGCTGACCTGGATGCGTTGCGCGCTGGGGATGACCTGGGATGGCACGACGTGCGCGGGGACGGCGTCTACCTACACGTGGGATCAGGCCAAGGCGCTCACCGCGACCTTCGCCGGTAAGAGCGACTGGCGCCTGCCGAGCATTGCCGAATTGAATTCGATCGTCGAACGAAATGGGTTCAACCCAGCGATCAACACCACGATCTTCCCGAATACGCCGAGTTCATTTTTCTGGTCGGGTTCTCCCATTTCTGCCGTTTCGAACAGTGCGAGGGGTGTGGGATTCGACGATGGCGCCGACGGCTACGGCAACCGCAGTAACAGTCACTACGTTCGTCTCGTACGAGACGGACAGTTATTTGATCCTTTGTTGCCCAATACGCCGGACAAAGATTTTGTGGACAACGGCGATGGCACGGTGATGCACCTCAAAACCGGCTTGATGTGGAAACGATGCGCCGAAGGGCAGACCTGGAGCGGCACGATTTGTACCGGCACGAATAATGCATTTGACTGGAACGCTGCGATGGCGCTGACCTCCAGCAGCGCCGGCCATACCGACTGGCGCCTGCCGACGACAAACGAATTGCTGAGCATCGTCGAGTACCAAAACGTGTTTCCCGCAATCAACTCCTCGATCTTTCCGAATACGCCGAGTTTGTATTATTTCTGGTCGGGCTCGCCCTACGCCAGCAATTCGAGCAACGTGTGGGTCGTGGGCTTCCACTATGGCTTCACCAACTTCTACCGCAGCAGCAGCAGCTACCTCGTTCGTCTCGTGCGAGGCGGACAGTTTTTTGCACCTTTGGGTTTTACGCCTCAAGCTGGGGTTGCGCCGGGTAGCACCGTTACCTCGACTACGCTGAAGGTTGTAGGCCTGGCCGGTGCCACGGCGATTTCCATCGTTGGCGGCAGCTATTCAATCAATGGCGGGGCCTATACCTCGGCATCGGGAACGGTGAACCCCGGCGACAGCGTCGCCATACGGGTGGTTTCCGCATCCAGCCATGCAACCGCGACGCGCGCCATCCTAACCATAGGCGGAGTCAGCGCGCCTTTCCGCATTACCACAGCGGCGGTGTCAGATACCCTGGCACCTGATGCTCCTCCCACACTGCTGGCCACCACCCGTGGCAGTAGCATGATCGAACTCTCGTGGGGGGCGGCCAGCGACAATGTCGGGGTGAGCGCGTATCGGGTCTATCGGAACGATACCCTGGTTGTCACACTGGGCGCCGTGACCCGCTACTTGGATAATGGCTTGGCGGCCGCTACCTCCTACCGCTATCGTGTCGTCGCTTGCGATGCGGCCGGCTACTGTTCGCAGCCAAGCGAAGCGGCAGCGGCCACGACCTCGGCGGCTGACGTTGCGTCGACCACCACGCCGACCGAGGACTTTATCGACAACGGCGATGGCACGGTCACGCACTTAGTCACCGGCCTGACCTGGATGCGCTGTGCGTTGGGGATGTTTTGGGACGGGACGACGTGTGCGGGGACGGGACGGACCTACGCATGGGATCAGGCCAGGGCGCTGACTGCGACCTTCGCTGGCCGGAACGACTGGCGCTTGCCGAGCATTGCCGAGTTGAATTCGATCGTCGAACGATATGGATACGCCCAAGCGATTAACACCACGATCTTCCCGAAGACGCCGAGTTCGTATTTCTGGTCAGGTTCTCCCTACGCTCCCAATTCGAATATGGCCTGGGTCGTCTTTTTCTACGATGGCTACGGTGGCGACTACCATAAGTCCTACCACAATTACGTTCGTCTCGTGCGAGGCGAACAGTCATTTGATCCTTTGTTGCCCAATACGCCGGACAAAGATTTTGTGGACAACGGCGATGGCACGGTGATGCACCTCAAAACCGGCTTGATGTGGAAACGATGCGCCGAAGGGCAGACCTGGAACGGCACGATTTGTACCGGTACGAATAATGCGTTTGACTGGAACACTGCGATGGCGCTGACCTCTAGTAGCGCCGGCCATACCGACTGGCGTCTGCCGACGGTAAACGAACTGCTGAGCATCGTCGAGTACCAGAATCTGTCTCCCGCAATCAGCACCACGATCTTCCCGAAGACGCTGGACTCGACTTTCTGGTCGGGCTCGCCCAACGCAAGCAATTCGAACGACGCGTGGTACGTGAGATTTTATGATGGCTACGTCAGAAGCAACAGCGACCGCAGTAGCAATCATTCCGTTCGTCTCGTGCGAGGCGGACGGTTTTTTGCTCCATTGGGTTTTACTTCTCAATCCGGGGTCGCACCGGGTAGCACCGTTACCTCGAATACGCTGAAGGTTGCCGGCCTGGTCAGTGCTACGGCGATTGCCATCGTCGGCGGCAGCTATTCAATCAATGGCGGGGCCTTTACTGCGGCGCCGGGAACGGTGAACCCCGGCGACAGCGTCGCCGTGCGTGTGGTGTCTGCGTCCAGCCTGGCCACCACCACCCGCGCCACCCTGACCATAGGTGGCGTTAGCGGGCCGTTCCGCGTTACCACACTGGCCGATGTGCAGGCGCCGCAAGCCCCGAGCGGACTGACGGCGACCGCCGCGACGGCCGGCCAAGTCGATCTGGCTTGGAACTCCTCTACCGATGGCGTCGGGGTCACTGCCTACCGCCTGTATCGCAACGGCCTGCTGCTGGCGGTGCTGGGCAACGTGACTCGCTACCGCGATACGCCTGCGGTCGGCGCCCTGCGCGTGGCCTATCGCGTCGTCGCCTGCGACGCGGCGAGCAATTGTTCAGCACCGAGCGATGTCGCCAGCCTGGTGCTGCCGGCGAGTTCCAAGACCACGCCTGTTCTGGCAGCGGGCGCCAAACATGGTGCTGGCGTGACCGACAGCGGTGCTCTCCTGCTCTGGGGCGACAACGAGAGTGGCCAGATCGGTAGCGGTGGCAGCGGAGATTTCCGCAGTGTGCCGTTCGCGCTGGACACCGGTGTTGTCGCCGTCGCGCCGGGCGGCAACCACAGTTTGGCGATCAAGCACGACGGCAGCCTGTGGGCCTGGGGCGGCAATGCCAGCGGCCAGCTCGGCGATGACTCGACTGTCAGCAGTACGACGCCGAAGCAGATTGGCAGCGGTTACATCGCTATTGCCGCAGGACAAGCCCATAGCTTGGCGATCAAGGACGACGGCAGCCTCTGGGCCTGGGGCAATAACGGTAGCGGCCGACTGGGCGATGGCACGGCGAATTCAAGTACTGCGCCGGTGCAAATCGGCAGTGGCTATTACGCGGTCGCGGCGGGCACGTCGCACAGTCTGGGAATCAAGACCGACGGCAGCTTGTGGACCTGGGGCTCGAACGTTCGCGGACAACTCGGCGACGGTAGTTTCAGCGATCGCTACCTGCCGACCCAGATCGGCAGCGGTTTCGTCACGGTCGCGGCCGGCGTAGCCCACTCCCTGGCGCTGAAAACCGACGGCAGCCTGTGGGCCTGGGGTAAGCTCACTATCACTCAAGTGGGGAATAGCACTGCCGGGGACCGACCTACCCCCGACCAGATCGGCAACGGCTTCAAGGCTGTGGCGGCGGGCGCGTCACACAGCGTCGGGCTGAAAACCGATGGCACGGTGTGGACCTGGGGTTCCAATGCCGCCGGCCAACTCGGCGCTGGCGGCACGGTGTATCGCTTGTCGCCGGACAAGGTGGAAGGCCTCGCCAATGTCATCGCCATCGCTGCCGGCGGAAACTTCACGCTCGTGCTCAAGGCGGACGGCACCGTGTATGCCTGGGGCGGGAACGCCTCCGGCCAACTTGGCGATGGGACTTTTTCGACGCGCACGGAACCGGTATTGGTCGCCAATGCCACTATCGACGGCCCGCTCGATCTGCTGCCGGAAGTTGCCAACATTATCCCAGCGGACAAGATTCCGCCTTTCTATGTTGTCGCGAGCAAATCCGGCGACCTCAGCGCGCTTTCTCTTAGCGTAGACGTCAAGGGCATGGTCCCGAGCAGCGCCACACGCCAATTCGGTTCCAGGGCGGCTGGCGGCTACAACGTTTATGTCGCTGCCCAAACTGCGGGTGAAGCGCCGACGTGGTTTCGACTCGATGAGGGGCGATCCTGGGGGAAATTGGAGTGGCCGATATCGGCCTTTATGCGCGGTGTGGCCCTGGATTCGCAGGATGCGAAGGTCAGGGTGGATATTTTTCAGGGGGCCAACCTGACTTCGGTGCTGGGCGCGGAGTTTTACGTGGGTTACGGCACGGATGCAGAGGAAATGGCGAGCGCTCAACGCTACCGGAAGGTCTTTACCGCAGTGGAATCGAAAGCACCATAAGGCTTGTTGCCGTCTCGTCAGCGCCGACTTTTGTCTAACCACACCGCTTCAAAATCAATATTTCAGGAGCTTATCTTGCGTTCTCTTATATATGCCTTGATTGCCATCGCCTTTGTGTTTAACACTGGTCTAGTTGCCGCCGCCGATAAGTTCACTCCCACCACCGACTTCACCGACAACGGCGACGGCACGGTCACACACAAGCTTACCGGGCTGACCTGGATGCGCTGCTCAATGGGCCAGACCTGGACAGGCGCTACCTGCTCCGGCACTGCCAGCACCTATACCTTCGATCAGGCCAAGGTGCTGATGTCCTCCTTTGCCAACCACAGCGACTGGCGGTTGCCGAGTCCATGGGAACTGTCAACTATCGTCGATTATGACGTTTACGACCCGGCGATCAACGGCACAATCTTCCCGAATACGCCGAGTTTCTATTTCTGGTCGGGTTTGCTCTATGCGAACTCCACGAACTTGGCGTGGTATGTGCATTCCAACTATGGGACTGCCGATTTCGAAGTTACCGACCTCGATCTCCACGTTCGTCTTGTGCGCGGTGGGCAGACTTTGAGCGCTTTGACGACACCGAGCAGTGATTTTGTTGACAATGGGGATGGTACGGTGACCCACAAGAAAACCCAACTGACCTGGAAGCGTTGCGTCGAAGGGCAGACCTGGACTGGTAGTAGCTGCACCGGTACGGCCAGTGCTTATACCTTCGCACAGGCTGCAACACTAACCGGCAGCTATGCTGGCAATACGGACTGGCGTACCCCAAATATTCAGGAACTTCAATCCATCGTTGAGTATGGTGCCAAAGAACCCTCCATCAACACGACAATATTCTCTGTGCCAAACGGCTATTCTTTTTGGTCGGGTTCGTTCCACGCCTACGATTCAAGCTACGCGTGGTTTGTCAGTTTTACCGATGGTTACTCCAACGGCGGTCGCGGCAGTGCCCGAGTTCGTCTTGTGCGTGGCGTGCAGTCTTCTGCCTCTTTGACGGTGACCTCCCCGAACTCGCCTGTAACCACTTCCGGCCCTATCCTCGCCGCCAGCCCCAGTCACAGCCTTGCCATAGATGCCAATGGCGTTTTGTATGCTTGGGGCGATGGCAGCATGGGGCAGTTGGGACGTACGGATACGCCGGAAATCCTGGGTAATGATATCGCTGCGGACCCTACACAGGCCGACATCTTTGGAGACATTCTCGGCTTGTTGAATTCGGAGATCGTGCTGCTTCCCACTTCGATCCCTGTGCGTATCGGTGATGGCTATGTCGCGGTTTCGGCGGGCAAGGCTACGATTGATGTTGCGCGCGGCTTCAGCCTCGGATTGCGCAAGGATGGCAGCCTTTGGTCTTGGGGTGAAAATACCTATGGAAAGTTGGGCGTTGCGACTGACGAGCTTTGCTACAGGTTTACTGGCAGTAGAGCCACCCCTTGTGGTCGAATTCCGCGGCTGGTAGGCAACAATTTCCGTATGGCCTCCGCTGGTGGGGATCATGCTTTGGCCATCGGTACCGATGGTAGCCTTTGGGCATGGGGAAGTAATAAACATGGACAGCTCGGTACAAGCGCGAACGGCTCATGCAAGGACTGGTTTGGTAACAGCGTGACTTGCAGCCAGACCCCTACGCTGGTTGGCACGGGCTACAAAGATGTTTCAGCGGGTTCGTTGCACAACTTGGCGCTGAAAGAGGATGGCAGCCTTTGGGCTTGGGGTGACAACGCATCCGGCCAACTTGGCGACGGAAGTACAACGAGTGCAGCAACGCCACGCCAGATCGGCACGGGTTTCAAATCCATCGCAGCCGGCGAGTCCTACAGCATGGCGTTGAAGGAGGACGGCAGTTTGTGGGCATGGGGCGCCAACTGGGAAGGCAATGTGGGCGATGGAACGACAACCAATGTGACACGTCCAAAGCAGGTCGGTAGCGGTTTTCAGGCTATCGCGGCGGGAAGTCATAGTCTTGCCCTTAAGTCGGATGGCAGCCTTTGGTCTTGGGGCAATGGAGTTTTGACTCCCAAGCAGATTGGCTCTGGTTTCGTCAGTATCGCGGCAGGATGGCACTACTTGGCCAGTAAAAGCGATGGTACGGTTTGGGCGTGGAGCTCGGGCAACGGCAGCAGGTTCGGGCAACTGGGCGATGGCACTTTTGTGGGGCATATCGCTCCGGCCCTAGTCGTAGCCCCGCAGTTGAGCGGTTTTTTAGACCTCGCCCCTACGGTTCCCGATAATCTTGTTTCGGCGGACACTCCGCCTTTCCTGTTAAGGGCGGAGAAAATTGACGACAAGGGCGACCTGAAAGCGCTTTCCCTCAGTGTCGACCTTCGTGGTCTATTTGGTACCGTGCGCGGATCTACCCGTGCGGGGTCCAATGTCTATGTCGCTGCTTATGCCGGTGCGGATAATCACTTGAATTGGTATCAACTCGATTCTGCTCGTAAGTGGAGCGGCCTGTCTTGGCCGATGGCAGAGTTTATGACCGGCGTAACGCTGTCGAGCAAGACTGACTCTGTGATCGTGAAAATATTCAATGGAGTCGACGTCTCAAAGCTTGTGGGCTCTCAAATTTACATTGGCTACGGTAGCAGTGCCGAGGAAATGTTGAGTGCCGGGCGTTATCGCGAAGTAATGACTATCCCAAAGCCGCAATCATCGGTGCAGTAGCGTATCGAGTACCGGATGGTACGGAGGGGTTTTCTTCCCGGCAGAGAAAAATGGAAGGGCTGACGAAGCTATATCTCAATATCATTACCATGATAAATCAATTGTTATTTCAACGGCTCATTCCTCTATCCGTTTCGCTGATGCTGAGTGGAGCGGCCATGGCCAGTGTTGCCGAGATCGTCAGCCTGACCGGTAATACCGACTACCGGCTGCCCGCCGAAGAAAAATGGCAGCCCGCGAAACTGAATCAGAAGTTGGATAACGGACAGTATTTGCGCACCGGTGCCGAGAGCACCATGGCTTTGCTGCTGGAAGACAAGACACAGTTGCGGCTGGCGCCCCACAGCATATTCCAGTTCAAAGAGAGCGACCCCAAGAGCGGCGAGAGCAAACTCAATCTACGCCAAGGCCGCGCCTGGGCGCAGACCAAGAGCCTGCCGGGCGCCTTGCAGGTGGAAACACCGTCGGCCGTGGTTTCCATCCATGGCACGGACTGGGAAATGGAAGTCGACGAGGAAGGGCGGACGCGGCTTGTCGTCCTGCACGGCGTGGTCGAGTTGTACAACGAGCACGGTAGTGTCACCGTGCGCAACAACGAATCCGCCCTGGCCGAGAAGGGCAAGGCGCCGGTCAAGTACCTGCTGCAAAACCCCGCCGAGCGCGTGCAATGGGTCACAGCTTATCGCGTCGATCCCAGCCGCTACGCGGAACTGAACGAATCCGCATTCATGCGCGAGATAGCCACGTTGCTGCGCGCGCAGCGCTTGGCCGAAGCCCGGCAACGTTTGAGCGGCGCGGCATGGTCGTCGCCCGCAGTTCCGCTGCTGCTGGCCGACTTTGCCATCTACGGTGGCGATCTGCGCGAAGCCGATGAAATCCTCACCCAAGGCGAACGGCATTTCCCCGCCGATAGTCGCCTTGCCGCCCAACGGATTCGGGTAGCGCTTTATCGGGGCGACAGCGCCATGGCCCGGCAACGTCTGGCCGAGTCTTTGGCGCGCTATCCCGACGACCTCGAATTGCGTCTGGTCGAAGGCGAACTTGCCCGCCTCGACGGCGCTGCCCGCCAGGCGCGGGCCGCTTACCGGGCAGCGGTGGCGCAAGCGCCGGGGAACGCACGTGGCTGGTATGGCCTGGGCGTGGTCGAAAGCGAAACCGAGAACGTCGGACCCGCGCGGGAGCTGCTCGAAACCGCCTTGCAGCTCGATGCCCTGACCCCCGGCGCGCGCGGCGAATTGGCGACCCTCGAAACCTTTGCGGATCGTCTCGATGTCGCCCAGACGCATTACGAGCAAGCGCTGCACGACCAGCCCGACGACTACGTGGCGCTGACCGGACTTGGCCTGCTGCAACTCAAACGCGGCGCGACGGAAGCGGCGCTGCGCACCTTGTTGCGCGCGAATGTGATCGAACCGAAATACGCCCGAGCGGTGATCTATACCGCCATTGCCTACTACCAGCTCGGGCGACAAGCCACGGCGCTCGAAACCCTCGCGCGCGCCGCCGAAATCGATCCGCGCGACCCAATGCCGCATTTTCTGGCGGCGCAGATACATCAAGACCACTGGCAAGCGGGCGACGCGGTGCGCGCGGCGAGAAAGGGCATCGAACGTCTGCCCTACCTAAAATCGCTCAACCAGCTCGCCAACGACATGCAGGGCTCGGCCAATCTGGGCGCCGCCTATGCGCTATTTGGCCTCGAAGCCTCGGCCCAGCGCGCCGCGCACGACAGCTACGACCCCTTCTGGGCCGGCAGCCACTTCTTCCTCGGCCGCCACTACGAAGGCGAATTCAGCCGCAATGCCGAGCTGACGCTCGGCTTTCTGACCGATCCCACCGCCTTCGGCATGGCGCGGCCCTTTCAGCCGCTGCTCGCCAGCCCCGGCGCCTCCCTGCGCGGGCAATACTGGCTGGAACGCGGCAACGGCGGACAGATCGACGTGCCGATCATGACGGCCAACGGCTATCAGAACGACGGCATGCCCTTCGCCTGGTTTGCCGAGGCCCAGCGTCCGCAGTGGCGCCAGGATGGACTTCGTGCCGACGCCAGCCAAGGCACCCTTGGGCTCGGTCTCAAGCCCAACGATGCGTTGCGCTTGTTCCTGTTCGCCAACCGCTTCGAGCCGGATGTGACTCAGTCCAAACCCGAAGGAGTATTGCGCGCCACGGGTCTAAACGAACGCATCGACCTGGGCGCCAGTTGGCGCCATGGGCCGGATCGGCAGACATGGTTCAAACTGGGTCACACCGGCGAGGATTCGCGGATTGAAAGCCCAGCGACGGTCAGCGGCGTGATCCCGGCGCGCGAACTGAAGAACCTGCGTCCCGCGCGGGACGACGGCCAATTTCGCCACACCCTGCGCCTTGACAGCGGCGATACCTTGAGCGGAGGCTTCGAACACGCGCGGCTGCGCACCGACTACGACGCCACGCGCAGCCCGAACAATGGCACGCGCCCGATCACCATCACGGAGCGCAGCCTGGATCGTTCGGCGTTGATCTGGGCCGGCTGGCAAACCGAGCCGCACGGGCCATGGCAGATCGACACCCAAGTGACGCATACGCGCCTTGCCAGCGACATGGCGCGTGTGACGCGACTCAGCTTTGGCCCGGTACCCATCAACGATAAGGCGGACCAGGCGCGTTGGCAGTGGCGTCTCGGCGGCATATTCCGGCCGACAGCGGACTGGACGCTGCGCGCCGCCTGGCAGGACTGGACCCGGCCGTACTCCTTCAACACCCTGGCCCCGGTCGCGACCGCCGGTATTCCGATCGATGATCGTTACACCCTGCCCGGCGGACGGCTACAGCGCATCAAGCTGCAATCCGAGTGGCAGGGCGACCATAGCCTGACGCAAACCTGGGTCGACCATCGCCGCATCGACAATCCCGTCTTCGAGTGTGCCGATGGCGCCGTCTACCACAGCAGCGAACTCGCCGATCTCTCGCGCCTGGACGTGCGCGCCTTGCAGAACCTCGCCCTCGACGAACCCATGGGGCAGCCGATCT
>Ga0209262_10000370_pt1 | contig 21765 bp, 20 predicted proteins | sample Lowcelwee11metaG_FD_187171 | JGI IMG/M metagenome (GOLD analysis project Ga0209262, IMG submission 187171) | Freshwater pond sediment microbial communities from the University of Edinburgh, under environmental carbon perturbations - Low... | ecosystem: Environmental > Aquatic > Freshwater >...
GGCGGCGATGGCGATGGGGCCGATCAGCGCCGGCGCCAGCTTGGAGGTGAGAAAGATGGCCGTGGGCCCGTCGGCGCCGCCGATGATGCCGATGGACGCCGCCTGGGCCGGGGTGAACTTGAGCAGCAGCGCTCCGATGAAAGTGGCGAAAATGCCTATCTGGGCGGCCGCTCCGAGCAGGATCGTCTTGGGGTTGGAAAGCAGGGTGGAGAAATCGGTCATGGCGCCGATGCCCAGGAAGATGAGCGGCGGAAAAACGCCCGAGGTGACGAACTGGTAGATGATCCCCAGCACCGAGTTGGTGGTGGTGTTGAACACGTATTGCCTCGTCACCGGGTCGATCATGTAGACCGACAGGCTGTTGAACAACTGCACCGGCAGGGGGATGTTGCCGACCAGGATGCCGAAGCCGATGGGCACCAGCAGCAGCGGCTCGTAATCCTTGCGGATGGCGATGGTGATGAACAGCAGCCCTATGAAGATCATGATCAGGTTCTTGTAGGAGAAGTTCAGCACGCCGCTGGAACCGGCGATCTGTTCGACATAGCCCTGGAATTTCGCGGTCACGGCGTGCTCCGGCCCCCGGCTCATGGCCAGCGAGGTCACGGCGACGACGGCACGGTCGTCCTCCACGGCCACCACCTTGAAAAATCCGGCCAAGTCCCCTTGCGCGGTATTCAGCCGGCCCTTCATCCCCGGGCGCACTTTCTGGCGGCCGCCCCGGTCCAGGACCAGGTAGGAGCCGGGCGCTTCGATCTTGAAAGGGACGCGGGCGATGGCCGGACGGATCAGCCTGACAGAGGCCAGTTCCAGCATCTGCCGCCCGGGGCGCAGCTCGACCTGGGCCAGGGACAGCGACAATTCGCTCTCCATCACGGTACAGGCGCCGATCTCCTCGTTCAAGCTGTTGAGCAGCACGCCGCGGCAGCCGACCTGGATGCCGCTTTCCCCGCCCTGGAGCAGGCGGATGACCGGGCGATCGAAAGGGGTCACGTTGGCCGGTTCCGCGCCCGGGGCCGCGAGCGGCGCCGCCAGCAGGACCAGCCATAAAATCCATTTTTTCATCTTGACCTCGAGAAAATCGATCCCGCCCTACAGGGTGGTCATGAACGGCCGGGATATTTCGATCAGCTTGTCGCCTTCGCTGATATTGGCGCCTTTCTGCACGAAGATCTTCTTCACCGTGCCGTCGAATGAAGCCTGGATCTGATTCTCCATCTTCATGGCTTCCATGACCAGCAGGGACTGGCCGGCCTTGACGGCGTCGCCTTCCTTGACCAGCAGGTCCAGGACCAGGCCGGGCAGGGGCGCCGTCACCGTGCTCGAACCCTCCGGGGAACCGGCGGCGCTCTGGGGCGGCTGGGCCATTACCGGAGCGGATTCCCGGGCCGCAGCGGCGCCGGGAGCGGCGGCCGCCTGGGGAGCGGAGCCGCGGCCCAAGCCGCCGAAGACGCTCTGGCCGCTGCCCAGCTGCTTCAAGACCACCTTGTATTCCTTGTCATCGACCTGCACCAGCGCGTAGTCCGCGTTGAGTTCCTTGATGCCGGCATGAAATTCCTTGCCGCCGACCGACATGACATATTCGCGCATTATCGTACTCCTCGTATGGGTTGGCCGGAACGTTTCCCCGCGTCGCCCTTCCAGGCGGAAACCGCCGGGTCGCGCCGGAATGTGAAGCGTTGATTGAGGTCGGCGCCGTGCAGCCGCATCTCCACTTCCAGCAGGGCGGCGATCACGGCGGCGGCTTCGGGAGGCGGGGCCGGGATGATGAGCGCCGGGACGGCTTCCTTGGCCACGGCGGCAGGCGGCGGCTGGACGACCCGCCGGCGCCGTTCCAGCAAGGCCGGCACCATGGAGATGGCCGATATGAGCCAGCTGGTGATCAGCAGGCCGCAAAAGACCACGCCCATGCCCACCAGGGAAATGATGATCGCGTCACGGATGGCCACTGGCTCCCCCTTTATAACGGAATGTTGCCATGCTTTTTGACCGGGTTGCTGTCGCGCTTGGCGGCGAGCATCTCCAGGGCCTTGACCAGGCGCAGGCGCGTGCCGGCGGGCTCGATGACGTCGTCGATGTACCCCTTGCGGGCCGCGCTGTAGGGATTGGCGAACAGGTCGCGGTACAGGTCCTTCAGCTCGTCCTTTTTCTTGCCCACGTCCCCGGCTTTCTTCAATTCCTCGCTGTAGATGATCTCCACCGCCCCGTCAGGCCCCATGACCGCGATCTCGGCGCTGGGCCAGGCCAGGTTGACGTCGCCGCGGATATGCTTGGAGCTCATGACGCAATAGGCGCCGCCGTAGGCCTTGCGCACGATGACCGTGATCTTGGGCACGGTGGCCTCGGCGAAGGCGTAAAGCAGTTTGGCGCCGTTACGGATGATGCCGTTGTATTCCTGGTTGGTGCCGGGCATGAAGCCGGGCACGTCCTCGAAAACGATCAGCGGGATATTGAAAGCGTCGCAAAAGCGGACGAAACGGGCGGCCTTGATCGAGGCGGAGTTGTCCAGCACGCCGGCCATCACCTTGGGCTGGTTGGCCACGACGCCCACGGGCTTGCCGTTCAGGCGGGCGAAGCCGGTGATGATGTTCCCGGCGAACTGGGGCTGGGTCTCGAAAAAGTCGTGGTCATCGACGACCTGGGTGATGATCTCCTTCATGTCGTAAGGCTTGTTGGGGTTGTCGGGGATAATATCGTTCAGTTTCGCGTCGAGGCGGTCCAGGGGGTCGGTGCAATCCAGCTGCGAGGGATTGACGGCGTTGTTCTGCGGCAGGTAGGAAAACAGCTTGCGCAGGCCTTCGAAGCAGGCATCCTCGTTGGCGTAGACCAGGTGAGCCACGCCGCTTTTGCTGGCGTGAACGCCCGTGCCGCCGAGCTGCTCGGTGGTCACGTCCTCCTGGGTCACCTGCTTGACCACCTTGGGTCCGGTGAGGAACATGTAGGAGGTCTTCTCCACCATCAGGATGAAGTCGGTGATGGCCGGCGAATAGACGGCGCCGCCGGCGCAGGGGCCGAGGACCAGCGAGATCTGCGGCACCACTCCCGAATAGAGCACGTTGCGCAGGAAGATGTCGGCATAGCCGGCCAGCGAATCGACGCCTTCCTGGATGCGGGCGCCGCCCGAGTCGTTGATGCCGATGAGCGGGGCCCCGACCTTGGCCGCCATCTCCATGACCTTGACGATCTTCTCGGCGTAGGCCTTGGACAGCGAACCGCCGAAAATGGTGAAGTCCTGGGAAAAGACGAAGACCAGCCGGCCCTGGATGGTGCCGTAGCCGGTGATGACGCCGTCGGTCAGGGGCTGGTTCTTCTGCATGTCGAAGTCGGCGCAGCGGTGGGTGACGAACATGTCGAATTCCTCGAAGCTGCCCGCGTCCAGAATCTTTTCGATGCGTTCCCGGGCCGTGTACTTGCCTTTCTCGTGCTGGCTGGCGATCCGCTTTTCGCCGCCGGCCACGCGAGCTTTTTCCTTGCGCGTCACCAGGTCGAGCAGTTTTTTATCGAGCGCCATCATGCCTCCGTTTTAAGTTTATCTTTTAACATAAAACACCGCGGCGGTCAATTGACCCGGGCCGGGAAAATTTATTTATCCGCCCGCCGCGCGCTGCGGGCGGAAACTTATTCTTTGGTCAAAGTCATTTTCTTTCTGACGTCCAGGAGCAGCGAATCGTTCCAGTTCTTCTGGGCCAGCATCAGGCGCAGCCCTTCCAGCGTCTTGACCGGCACGCCGTCGACCGCCAGCACCAGGTCGCCTTTTTTCAGACCCTGTTTTTCCGCCGGCGTTTCCTTGCCCACCCGCTCGATCTCATATAGGCCGTCGCCGTTCATTTTGCCGCTGAAGCCGGCGTCGGCGAAATAAGGCTTTTCCTCGGCCGCCACCGCGAAGACCGCGTCGGCCAGGCCGCGGGAAAACACGGCCGCGGGCGGCATTTGTCCGGCCAGGGCCTTGACCATGGGGTTCTCTTCCTCCAGGCCGTCCTTCTTTTTGGCCGCGACCGTCACCGGCACCAGGGTCAGGATCCCGGCCCGCCGGTCCTGGCGGCGGTAGCGCCAGGGGATGCCCAGGCCGTAGGCCACGTGGGCGCTGCCGGCGATGATCACGCCCTTGCAGCCCCGGTTCTCAGGGCGGGCCAGGGCCAGGCGCAGCGATGCGGCCATGACCGTATCCCAGCACTTCTGGGCGGCATAGATATTCCTGAACCAGAGCGGCACCTGCACGGCGAATTCGCCGAAGGTGCTGCGGATGAAAAACTCGTGCTCGGGATCGCCGCTTTCGACGCCGGGGAAAACGGCTTTTTCGGCTGCGGTCAGGCTGGCCAAGCCCTTCTTGGCCACGCGGCTGATCAGCTCGCGGGGAACGTTCAAGCCCACGGCCTTCAGGCCGAGCTTTTTCACGGTTTCCAGGACCAGGCGCGTATATGCGAAATTAAGCCCGCCGCGTTGGTACCAGCCGGTCTTCTCCAGCAGCTCCGCCTCGGAGATCCTGCCTTCCAGGTATTGGGCCAGGGCCGGGTCGTCGCCGCGCTGGAAGAACTCGAACCCGACCACCAGGCGCGGGTGCTCTTTGGCCAGCGCTGCGATGAATTCCTTTTGCCAGGCATGGCAGGCGTAGCTGTCGTGGTATTCGCCGATCATGAAGACGCTTTTTCCCAGGTTGCGGCGGACCAGGGTGGCGACATCGATCTCCTCGCCCGCGGCCGTAGCCATGATCTTGCCGGCGCTCAACGCCGCCATGGCCAGGCGCTGCGGCGAACGGCCAATGGGCAGGGCGTCCAGTGCCGAGTCATCCGCGGCCCAAACCGCCGCCGCCAATAAAATTAAAAGCAATAAAAAAGTCATGCAATTCCTGTTTTTCATCAACTCTCCCGGGAAGGCAGGCTTTCGCACCATGCGCTTCCACTTTTTCCCGGAGCGCCGAGGCCTCCGGGAAGCGATGTCCGTCTCCTCGACGTCCACAAGCCGTTCCAGCGAATGCTGCTGCGCCTGCCTTTCGTTTTATTCTTCAACATCGAACCTCGAACGTCGAACTTCGAACCTTTTTTTATTTTTCTAATCCGCCAGCGCCTTTTCCATCTCGGCCCTGACGCGGGCCACGGTATCCAGCACGCTGGCGCATATCCGGCGCGCCTGGGCGCGGGTCTCGCTGCGGAAGGCGTCGGGGGCCATTTCCTGGGTGTTGATCAGGACGTTGTACAGGGCTCCTTCGGCGCACACGGCGGCGGCGAGGCCGGCCACGCCGGCGTCGGAAAGCGAATTGCGGTTGCCTTTCCCGGCCACAACCAGGGCCAGCTCGGCCGCGGTCAGTGATTTTTCCAGCACCGTGAACGGCACCAGGGTCGCCCCTTTTGTCGCCTCGTCGATGGCTTCCTGGCGAAGCTTTTTCTCTTCATCGCTTTTCTTGGGCAGGGAAAAAGCGGCCATGAGCCGGTTGAAGGCCTCGGTGTCCTTGTCGATGGCCTCGATGAAAAAATCCTTCAACAGCTGCGCTTTTTCGGCCACGCTCTCCATTTCCCCGCGCACCGCTTCGTAGCCTTTCTTGCCGAAGGTCAGGTTGCCGACCATGGCGCTCAATCCCGCCGACAGGGCTCCGTTCAGGGCGGCGATGCTGCCGCCGCCGGGAGCCGGCGAATCCGATGCCAGCTCGGCGCAGAAATCGACCAGGTCCATCGAGGCCAGGGGGCCTTTTTTCCTGAAACGGTATTCAATGATCTTGTGCTCGGGCTTGAAGGGCGATATCTCCGCCAGGCCCAGGCTCTGCACCGCGGCGCGCACCACCTCTTTTTCGTCGACGCCCAGGCAGCCGCCCTGCTTGCGCAGGTAATGGCGCCCGACCTGCAGCACCGCTTCCAGGGGGATCAAGCCGACCAGCTCGCTGCCGGTCACGCGCAGGCCGAATTCCGCGGCCAGGCGCTCGGCCTCTTCGAACACGCGGTGCAGCGGCGTGGTGTTGTAGTTGAGCAGGTTGACCGAGATCTGGGCCATCTGGTATTCGGGAATGTACCAGCCCACGGCGCGCACGGCCTGGAGCGTCCCGGGTATCGTCTCCTTGGCGCCGGTCTCGGGATTCTTGACCGTGCGCCCTTTTTCGCGCATGCGGTTGGCGATCTCCTTGGCCAGCTTGACGTTGCGCGTGTTGAGGTTGACGTTATAGGCGATCAGGAACTCGCGGGCGCCGATGACCGTGGCGCCGGCGCCCTTGTGGAACGCGGCCTTGCCGAAATCGGGCCGGCACTCCTTTTTTTTCAGTTTTTCCGGCAGGGCTTCGTACTCGCCTTCGCGGATGTAAGCCAGGCTCCTGCGCTCAGGGCAGGTGGCCGCCTCTTCGTAGAGGTAAACCGGGATGGCTAGTTCCTCGCCCACGCGCTTGCCGAGCCGTTTGGCGATCGCGACGCAATCGGCCATGGTCACGCCGGCCACGGGCACGAACGGGCAAACGTCGGTGGCGCCCATGCGCGGATGGGCCCCGCTGTGTTTGGACATGTCGATCAGCTCGGAGGCTTTTTTTATGGCCTGGAAAGCCGCCTCCTCGACCGCGGCCGGGCTGCCGGCGAAGGTGACCACCGTGCGGTTGGTGTCGCGCCCCGGGTCGACATCCAGCAGCTCCACGCCGGGGATCTTCTTGATCTCGGCGGTGATCTGCTCGATGACCGCGGGGTCGCGGCCTTCGGAAAAATTGGGGACGCATTCAACTATTTGCTTCATTTTTCTTTCTCCTTGATTTTCTGTTGCGCGCGCGCCATGCCTGGATCTCCTTGTGGTTGCCGCCGAGCAGCACCTCCGGGACCTCGAGGCCGCGGTAGGAGCGGGGCTGGGTGTACTGGGGAAAAGCGAACTGGTCCTGCTGGTAAAAGGAGTCCCCGGTCACCGAATCCGGGTTGCCCACCACTCCAGGCACCATGCGGCTGACCGACTCCAACAGCGCTTCGGCGGCGATCTCGCCCCCCATGAGCACGTACTCGCCCAGCGAGATCTCCTCGTCGACCAGGGCGTCGATGGCGCGCTGGTCCACGCCTTCATAACGCCCGCAGATCAGGATCAAATGCTCCAGGGCGGCGTACTCCTTGACCCTTTCCTGCTTGAGCAGACGGCCGTAAGCCGAGAAAAGGACCACATGGCCGTCGCGCAGGCTTTTAACGTGTTCGACGGCGCGGAAGAGCGGATCGGGCATCAACACCATGCCCGGGCCGCCGCTGAACGGGCGGTCGTCCACTTTGCGATGCTTGTTGCGGCTGAATTCGCGCAGGTCATATATGTCGACCTCCACCCTGCCGCTATGAATGGCTTTTTCCAGCAGGCCGAAGTTCAGGAAACTCCGGATCAGCTCGGGAAAAATGGTGATGATCGAGAATTTCACTTGTTCAGGTCCCGCAAACCCGCCGGCGGGTCGATGACCAGGGTTTTGCCCGGGCGGTCGATGCGTACGACCAGGTTTTCGTGCCAGGGAACATAAACTGTCGCTCCCGAGACCGCGTCCGCGATCTCCAGGAGCTGGTTCAGCGAAAAGTGGGATTGGGACTCGACCTTTCCCCAGTATTCTCCCTGGAGGTCGAATACCTTGAAGCCGAGAAATCCCTGGGCGGGGCCGGGCTGGGTTTCGGGCACGTCGGCCCAGAGCGTGCAGCCGACGAAGCGCAGCGCCTCGCTGATATTATGGGCGCCGCTGAAAGCCACGATGGCTTCGCCGCCGGCGACGGAAATGCGTTCTATTTTTTGCGGAAAGATCCGCTTGCTCGATCTCAGTTCAATCTCGATCCCCTCTCCCGGTGTGACGAACCCTGGGGAGCAGCTGACTACCACTTCCCCTTTATTCCCTCTCGTTCTTAAAATCTTGCCGATCAATACCAATTAAAATCAATGCGGTTGTTGTTCGAAATTCTCGATTATTTCCAAATTGTAGCGCCTTCTCTGCTTCATGCCGGCGGCGGCGAGGATGGTGCGGATGGCGCGCGCCGTTCTGCCTTGCTTGCCGATCACTTTCCCCAGGTCGGATTGGTGAACGCGGAGCTCCAGGATGGTGGTCTGTTCGCCGTCGATTTGAGTTACCGTGACTTGGTCAGGATTGTCGACCAACGCTTTGCAGATCGATTCCACTAGTTGTTTCACGTTGCCCTCCTTACTTTCCTGTATTTAGTTTCTTTACAAGCGATTTGACGGTTACAGAAGGCTGGGCTCCCTTGCTGATCCATTGGTTGTATTTTTCCATATCGATCTTGATCATCGCCGGGGTGGTCAGGGGGTTGTACTGGCCGAGCAATTCGATGTACCTGGTTTCCCTGGGTTTTTCCCTATCGACGGCCACAATGCGGTAAAACGGCTTCTTTTTTCCTCCGAATCTTGTCAGGCGAATAACGACCATGAAAGTAGCTCCTATATCAGAATTGCGAAATACAAATCTACCTCATTTTGGAAAAATTGTCAAATTTTTTCAAAATCTTTCTCAAAAAGGGCTTTTTGAAGTTTTTCTTCATTTCAAAATAGCTTTTCAGCACCTGGTTGACCTCGGAAACCGGCCGGCCCGAGCCCCGGGATATGCGCAAGCGGCGGCGGCCGTCGATGATCCGGGGGTTGTCGCGCTCCTTGCGGGTCATGGATTCGATCACGGCCATCAAATGGCGCAGGCGTTTTTCGTCGAAGTGCACGCCCGACAGGTTGCCCTTGAAGCCCAGGCTGGGCAGCATGCCCATGATCTCGTCCAGGGGGCCCAGCTTTTCCATCTGCTTCAACTGGGAGAGGAAATCATCCAGGCCGAACTCGTCCTCCAGCATGCGCCGCGAAACGACCTCGGCCTCCTTTTCGTCGAAATCCTTCTGGGCCCTTTCGATCAGCGTCAGCACGTCGCCCATGCCCAGGATCTTGGCCGCCAGGCGCTCGGGATGGAATTTCTGCAGGTCTCCGGGTTTTTCGCCGACGCCGATGAACTTGATGGGCTTGCCGGTGACGCTGACGATGGACAGCGCCGCGCCGCCACGGGCATCGGCGTCGAGCTTGGTCAGGATGATCGAGTCCACGCCGATCTTTTCCGCGAAGCGCTGGGCGGAGTTGACCGCGTCCTGGCCGGTCAGGGAGTCGGCCACGAAAACGGTCTCGGCCGGCTGCAGCGCCTCCTTGACCCGGCGCAGTTCCTCCATCAGTTCTTCATCGATATGCAGGCGGCCGGCCGTGTCGGCGATGACGTAGTCATAACCGGTGTCGGCGGCGTTTTTCCTCAGTTCGCGCGCCAGGGAGGACGGTTCGCGGCCGGCGCTCTTGAAGAATTGGATGCCGCTTTCGCGGGCGATGGTCTCCAGCTGCTCCTCGGCGGCCAGGCGCTTCAGGTCGAACGAGCAGAGCAGCGAACTCTTGCCCAGCTCCTTGAGGTGCAGGGCCAGCTTGCCGGCGGTGGTGGTCTTGCCCGAGCCCTGCAGCCCGGTCAGCATGATGACCGTCGGCTTGAGCGGGCTGCGGTTCAGCTCGCGGTGCTCGGAGCCCAGCATGGCCGTCAGTTCGGCCTGCACAATCTTGATCACCTGCTGGGTGGGATTGAGGCTCTGGTGGACCTCGCTGCCCATGGCCTGCCGGCGCACGCTCTCAATGAACTGTTTGACCACCTTGAAGTTGACGTCGGCCTCCAGCAGCGACATGCGGATGTCCTTCAAGGCCTGCTGCATGTTCTCCTCGGTGACCTGCACTTCGCCGCGGAGATAGCGCAGGACCTTGGCGAAACGGCCGCTCAGATTCTCCAGCATTCCGGCTTCACTCGCTCAAGGCGGGCACGGCGGGTTTTTTGGCCAGGCGCCAGACGGGATAAGGCCCGGGCCGGTTGCTCCACTGCTGGACGATGACGCGGTTGAAGAAGCCCCAGGCCGCCAGGCTATCGACTGATTCAGGCTCCAGCAGCACCGGCACCAGGCGCGCCAGGGGCTGGTCCAGGCCTATATAGTAAGAGCCGGCCGGGAAATCAACCTGGCTCTTCTCATAGTGTCCCTTCAGGGTGTTCTGTACCCGGCCCTGGAAAATATTCTTGTCGAGTTCCACGGCGGTGATGGTGAAGCGCTCGGCTTCGGCCTGGAACCCCTCCAGGACGCGCTCCACGCGGATGCCGTGGCGTTTCAGGTTGGCCAGAACCTCGGGCTGGTAGGGCGCCAGGATGTAGCCGGCAGGGAGCGGCAGCGTGCGGCGGGGCACGGCGAGCGAAAAGTAAGGGATAGTGTAATCCTTCAGCTTGTCGGTCTTCTTCATGATGAAATCGCCGACCCAGGGTGGATGTTTGGCCCGGTCTTCGGGCTTGACGGCCTCCTTGATGAATTCATAGCTTTTTACGGTCACGTCGAACAGCCTCTCCGTCTTGAACTCCAGGACGAAATCGCCGTTGCCGGCACGGGCGGCCGTTTCGCGGTCGGCGCGGCGCGTCATTTCGGCCATGGTCCCGATATTCTTGGCCGTATAGCCCAGGACCGCGGCGATGAATGCCCGCGAAGCCAGCACGCGGGTCTTGAAGTCGGCATAGGAGTAGTTCTCGTCCAGAATACTGAAGCGGTTGCGCAAGCCCACGTAGTTGGAGCCGTAGCGGGCCTCCAGGGCGTCGCTCTCCCAGCCTTTTTCCGGGAACTCGCGATCGACGAAGTTGCCGTAGGGAACGCTGTCGTAGCCATAGACGGTCTTGAGCGTTCTGGCCGCATAGGGAAACAGTTTCTGCCACATGTAATCGCTGAGCGCCTTGTCGCTGTTGGGGTTGAGCAGGGTCGAATAAGTCACCGGCTCGCGGTGATAGGAGCCGTTGGTCGTGTGCATGTCGATGGTCAGCACCGGGTCCCAGGAATTGAAGAGATCGACCAGGGCTCCCACCTCGGGCGACTCCAATTTCAGATAGTCGCGGTTCAGGTCCAGGTTCTGGCCGTTGTAGCGCACTCCGGCCAGCTCGGGGCCGAGATCGCGGCGGTTGTGCCCCAGCTTGTCGTTGCCGTCAGCGTTGAAGATGGGGACGAAGAGCAGCACCTGGTTGTCGAGCAGGCCGGCGAAGCGGCCCTGGGCGATATCGCGGATGAGCATGAGCGAGGCTTCCTTGCCTTCGATCTCGCCGGCGTGGATGTTGGCCATGATCAGCACCGCCGGCTTGCCGTAGGTCGCCAGGTCGCGCGGACTGCCGATCCGGTCCTTGCTCAGGACCACCAGCGGGACCAACCGTCCTTCACTGGAAGTCGTCAGCGGCAGGATCCTCACCTGGGGGGAGCCTTTCTGCACCAGGTATAAAAAATTCATGACGTCGTCATACAGGGATGTCTTCGTATAATCCGAGCTCTCGGCCACGGTCAGGATCTCCTGGGCCGGCAGCAGGGAAGGCAGCAGGCAGATCGCCAGGATGCAAAATATTCGCTTCATCAGGCCTCCATGCGCCCATTATATCCGAGAATCAGATTTTTTCCAGCCAGGCAAGCACCAACCCGTAACTCGCGGCGATTATTGCCTATAACATTGGTTTTTTTGGTTTAATAAATATATTATCCTTTCGCTTCGGGCCACTTGACATTTTTTTTCAGTCTTTCTATACTAATAACCGCAACAACTGAAGATTTTTGGAGGCACGCATGGAAAAAAAGCCCTATGCCCTGCCGGAACCGGAGTTCGGCTATAAAGATTTTGAGCCTTATATTTTGCAAACGCAGGGGCGGATTCACCACCGGAAGCTCCACGCCGCTTTGAAAGCGATCCTCAAATAGCACCCGCCATGCCAGTCGGCAAGCTCAAGGAAAAACCCGCGTCCGTGAGTACCTATGTCGGATCGCCCATCGGCTTCCTCCGCGTCACCGGCAATGAAAAATGGGTCCAGGCGGTGGAGTTCTGCGAGCAGCCCGGGCCCGAGGCGGAAAAGATCCCGGATGCCCTGCGCCAGGCCTGCCAGCAGCTGGAGGAATATTTCCAGGGGCAGCGCCGCAAATTCGAACTCCCCCTCAACTTGCGGGGAACTTCGTTCCAAAAAAAGGTCTGGGCGGCGCTGCGCAAGGTCCCGTTCGGCCGCACCCTTTCTTACGGCGGCATCGCCCGCGCCATCGGCCACCCCTATTCCGGCCGGGCCGTGGGCGGGGCCAATCATCACAATCCCGTGGCCATCATCGTCCCCTGCCACCGCGTCATCGGCCACAACGGCCGCCTGACCGGCTACGGCGGCGGCCTGTGGCGCAAGCAATGGCTGCTGGACCACGAAAAAAAAACATCCGGCCGCTGAAAGCGGTGGGAAGCACCCGCCCTTGACATTTCAGCACCGTCCATTAAAATGATGCCCGGAACGGCAAGGACCGCCAACCGGGCCACGCGCCCGGCGGAGGAAAAATGATCCCGGACCAAGGCTCTCTCAAGGAAACGGCTCCGGCCAGGCTGTTGCTGGCCCTCTACGAACAGAAACAGACGGGCATCCTCTATTTCAGGCAGAACGAGATCCTCAAAGTGTTTTATCTCAACCGCGGCAAGATCAGCTGGGCCATTTCCTCGGACGAAGAAGACCGGATCGAGCATGTCCTGCTGGCCAGGAAACTGATCAGCCCGGAACTGCTGGCCCCCTATCAGAACAATAACAAGATAACCCAATCCTTCGGCAAGGTCCTGGTGGAGAACGGTGTCCTTTCTCTGGAAGGCCTGATCAACGCCACCCGCGAACAGGTACGGCATATCGCTTCCAGCATCATGCGCTGGGGCAGCGGCAGCTTCCAACTGGTGCAGGAATCGCCGCCCACCCGCCTGGTCAGCCTGGACCTGGAGATCCCCGGCCTGGTGTCCAGTTACATCCTGGACCAGATGGATGTGAACATCGTCTGGGAAGAGCTGGGCTCCCTGTCCGGAGAACTGCAGCAGAATCTCGAACCGGGCAAAAAGAGCCTCTACCCCCTGGATGTCGAACAGCAGGAGGTCTTCTCCCACTTCAGCAGACCGCAGCGCCTGGAGTCGGTGCTGCTCGAGTTCCCCGCGGAAAGGAAATACCGGATTCTAAAGACGCTCTATTACTTCCTGCTGACCGGGCTGCTGAATAAAAAGGAAGCTGAAAAATCGCCTTCCCTGGATTTCGGGGAACTGGACAGCCTGTTCGGCCAGAACCCGCCGAATTCGGCGGGCGACGTCGATATCGAAATGCCGGCCATGATCAACGAGGCCGAGATCAAGGATATCCCCCTGGCGGAACTCCCCGAGCTCCCGGCCATGAGCAACAAAGAGGAAAACGCGCAGGAGCTGCCCGAGCTCCCCGACCTGATGCCGCCCGACATCTCCGACGCCAAGGAAGAGGCGATGGAGATCCCGGCGGCAGTGGAAACAGAAAAAGCCCGGTCCCGGCCCCAGCCCTTCCTGAAAGCGGAAAAGCCGAAGCCGCGCTGGCGGAGCGTGACCTTTCTGTCTGTCCTGCTGGCCGCCGTCCTGGTCGGATTATTCCTGTGGTTCACCCGCTCCCCTGAAGAACCCGGGGAAACCGTCCCGCCGCCAGCCGCCCGGACCGCGCGCCAAAGGCCGGCGCCGCAAAAAACCATGCCCGTATCCGTGCAGGAAAAGGCCGGGACTGAAACCGGCATGGAACCGGCCGCCGCCGCGAACCCGGAACCGCCGCCCGCCCAGGTCGAAGAACCGCCCGCGAGCGCCGCGGCCCCTGCCGGCGAAATCCAGGCCCGGCAGCATTTCGCCGCCGGCAATTTCCGCAGCGCCGGAGAAAAATGGCGCCAGGAACTCCTGGCCGCGCAGATCAAGTTCAGCATCCTGCTGGAAATGGACTGCCTGAAGGAATCGGTGCGCAACGCCTACCGCCAGCTGGAGAACAAGGAAGGTTTTTTCCTTCTCAACAAAACCAGCCGCGACGGCCGGGGATGCTACCTGGTGCTATGGGGCGGATACCGCACCGCGGATGAAGCGGCACTGGGCATGAGGCAGATCCCGGAATACTTCATGAAGCAGAGCAATCCGCCGTCGGTGATCGAGTTAGAGCCTTATCTCTAAGAATTAAGAGGTAGGTTCGAAGTTCGGAGTTCGAAGTTCGAAGTTAAAAAAAGAAGAAAGCCATTCGGAATCTTTGTTTACTCAATTGAACAGATTTCGTTTTAGTGTTTTTTTTTACAACATCGAACATCGAACTCCGAACGTCGAACCTCACTTAGAACACGATGATCATCATATCCTGGAGGATGGAATTCTTCGGGTTTTCGACGATGCGCCCCAGTTCGAAATCATTGGCGTAAAAAATAAAGGTGGGCACCTTTTCCACCATCATGTCCTCGACGTAAAATTTCTGGTCCGCCGTGGCTTTTTTTTCCACTTCATAAAAATTGATCTTGAATTCAGGGACCTGGAGCTCATCCAGGATCTTCAGGAACACCGGGACATGGTTCTTGGAATCATCGCACCAATACGCGAAATACACATCGGCTTTGAGCTCAGGAGCCCGGTTCCTAAGGTTTTCGATCAGCTGGGGATCGGGCCTATAGTCGTCATAGATCTTCTTCCACTCGGGATTCAACAGAATGTCCGCCTGGTTGACCGCCTTCTGGGCCCAGGCGCTGCCGCAAAAGAACAAAACGAGCATGGCCAAGATCACGGAATGCTTCATATGACCTCCTAGCGGTGATAAATGATCTTTACGGTTCCTTTTTTGCCCAGGAACACCACGTCATTGTCCTGGAGCTCCTGTTCGCTCACTTTTTCATCATGCACATAGACCCCGTTGGTGGAATCGAGGTCCTTGACGAAGACCTGGCCGCCGCGGGCATAGATCTGGCAATGGAGCTTGGAAACGATCGGTTCCTGGATGACGACCAGGGACTGGCCGGGATCGCGCCCGATCGGCAGGGGGTTGTCGGTGACCAGGAAGGAGCTGATCTGCTGGTCTCCGACCAGCACTTCGATCTTGCCGTGAATGCCCGGGGAGGGGGCGGGGCGGCGCTCGGCGTTGTCCGGCGGGGTCTCGATCCGGGTCATGTCCAGGTCGAAGGCCGCGGCCGGGGCGGCCGGCGTGATTTCCGGGAATGATTCCTGCCGGCGGCGGCGGGCGAGCCAGATGAACAGCGTGATTACGGCAACGACCACGGCGGCGGCCAGCAGCAGGGTGGCCTTATTGTCCTGCCAAAGGCCGGGAAGGGAAAAAGCGGCGCAAGCCCCGTCCAGCGCGGGCAAGCCGTTGGCGCTCCGTGCGCGCCCGGCGGCAGCGGGTGCCGAGAACTGACTTTTATTCATCCAGGCCTCCTATAAAACGTACTGGTTGATGAAAGCGACCAGAAATTTCTCTTTTTCCAGCCGGCGCAGCTTGTGGGCCACCACGAAATCCTCGCTGATCTCCTGGCCGCCGGTCTCGCCGGCGAGGTGGATCATCATTCCGCCGGCCAGGGCGAACTGGCGTATACTCCCGGCCGGCAGCGCGAAACTGTGGTCGCCGCGGCTGTGGGAATTAAACATGATGAGCTTTTTCTTGAACTTGAGCTGGCCCAGGCAAAAATCGCCCGCGCCGCCATGGCGGTGAACCAGATCCACGGAGACCAGGAGGTTGGCCTGCAGAGCCTCGGCCCACAGCTTTTCGGCCGCGGCGAATTGGTTGAGAAAAAACTTGACCTTGCCCAGCATGGGCAAGGCCCGGCTCTCCGCCCCGGAGCGGATCAAGGCTTCAGACAAACGGTCGGCGGCGACCAGGTTGCGCGCCTCCAAAAAGCCCCGCAACCGGGCCAGTTCGTCATCCAGGACGCCCAGGCCGGGCGCGGCGGGTCCGTTTTCCCGAAGCGGCGAGCCGCGGCCGGGCAATGCTTCCCCTGGCGCCGGGACTTTATCGCTCACTACTTTCCGCTCCGGCAGGACCGGGGGCGGGACCACGGTTGGTTCCGCTTTTTCAAGCGCCGGTTCGCCGGTTACAGCGTCCGATGTTGCCGGGGCGCCGCCGGCTTTCTCCAAGCCCGCCTCCGGGGTTTGCGCCCGGGGAGGGCCGGATATCGCGTTCCCCCCTTCATCCATGCCGCTTTTGCCTGTCAGGAAGACGAACAGGGCCACTCCGGCCAGCAGCAGGAAAATGAAGGCGATGATCTTCAGGGGCGTCGGCAGCAGGCGCCGCTTTTTCCCGGTCGGCACGGCGATCTTCTGGGTGACGCCGGGAAAACCGGTCAAGCCCGCCTTGGTCAGCTCGTTGCGCAGCTTGTGGAGCTCATCGATCATGTCGCGGGCGCTCTGATAGCGCTTCTCGACTCTTTTCTGCAGCGCCTGCAGGATGACCTTTTCCAGCTTGAGGCCGATCTCCGGGTTGAAGATGGATGGCCGCGGCGGCGGGGTTTCCAGGTGGGCCTTCTGGATCTGGAATTCCGAGTTGGTCTCGGAATCGAACGGCACCCTGCCGGTGAGCACCTCATAGAAAGTGACGCCCAGGGAATACAGGTCGGTGCGGAAATCGATCTCCTTGCCGACGATCTGTTCCGGCGACGTGTACCAAGGCGTGCCGACCAGCATGCCGGTCTTGGTCAAGCCCTGGGAGCCGAAGATCTTGGCGATGCCGAAGTCCGATATCTTGATCCTGCCGTCCTTGCCGATCAAAATGTTCGCCGGCTTGATGTCACGGTGGATGACGTTGTGCTGGTGGGCATAGCGCAACCCTTCGGCGATCTGGGTGACGATGTCGACGGCTTCGGCGGGGTGAAGCTGCTTCTTCTCCTGCAGCAGTTCCTTCAGGCTGCGGCCTTCCACGTATTCCATGGCAATGACGTATTCGTCTTCGATCTTGTTGAAACTGAAGATCATGACGATATGGGGATGGTTCAGGCGCGCCTGGGTCATGGCTTCGATCTTGAAGCGCTCCATCAGCTGCTCGTTGTCGGCCAGCTGCGGATGGACGACCTTCAGGGCCACTTCGCGGTTGAGCATGGTATCCACGGCGTAATAAATGGTCCCCATGCCGCCCCGGCCGATCTCGGCACGGATGTGAAAGTGGCCCAGCTTCTCGCCGATCTTGATCATGAGCCGCACGTCAGGGAGAAAAATTTGTTGCCGTCATTGACGACCAGCTTCCGGCCGTTGGCCATATCCACCATGACCTTCACGATCCTGACCTGGTAGTTATTGAAAAAGTAGAGGTGGTTGTATTCCTGCCGTCCGCCGCGTATTTCCAGGCATTGATCCTGGTAATAGCAGACCAGCGTCTGGGGGTCGAGATATTCCAGCAGCAGGGGCTGCGGCAGCCGCAGCGGCGGGAACTCACTGACCTTCTCGACTTTGCCCCTGACGTTGAAAACGGCGCTGCGGCCGCTGACGGGATCGTGGTGCAGCATGGTCATCCGCCCTTCGACGCTCTTGAAAACCAGCCGCGCGCCAGCGGAGACGGCCAGGCCGTCGATCCGGGCCGGCAGGCCTTCCGAGGCCATCCAGTTCGTTATCCCGTAGTAATGATCCTGGTCATGAAAGATGAAGACGCCGTCATCGATATAATCAGGGACGATCCGCCCCTGGAGCCCGGCGATCTTGTAAATGGAAACGCCGTCGGTCCGGCTTTCCCTGGAGAGCAGCTGCCCGTCGAACTGGATGCGCAACAGGGTTTTTTTCGGCTGTTGCCGGACAAGCTCGTAGCTGAGCGCCTGGATCGGCTCACGCCGGAGCAGATAGATCCCGCCGTCCCGGCAGGGCACGACCTGTTCTCCAGCCTCCAATTCGATGGAGAGCATGCTCGGGCCATCCAGGGAGAACACGTAGAGCCGGTTTTGCTGCCGCACGTGCAGTTTCTGGCCGCTCAGGAACAGGCAGTCAGCAGCGGTCACGCCCTGGCCGTTGAGCCGCGAGGAATCGATCTCGGTGATCCGGGGCGCCTTTTTCCGCTGGGGCTGCGGCGCGGGCGCGGCCAGGCCCGGGTCGGCGCCGGCCGCGGCGCGGCCGGAGTAGAAAAAAATATACCACAAACCGCCAAGAATGGCCAACAAGACCAGCAGGGCGATAAGCGAGATCAGCTTGCGCCGGGGCTTGCTCAGGCGGATCGGCTTGGTTTTTTCCATCATTTCCAGCGACCCGATGCGGATCACCTGCACGGTGATGTTGTCCGAACCGCCGTGGGCATTGGCCAGCTTGACCATGCTGTCGGCCGCTTCTTCGGGGTAATCGCCCATGGTGAGGTTCAGCAGGGTCTCGTCGTCCAGCATGTTGGTCAAGCCGTCGGAACACATGATCATGGCATCGCCGCTCTCCAGGAGGATGTCGGTCTGGATCTCCGGGGTGAAGCTCTCCCGGGCGCCAAGCGACATGTAGAGGACGTTCTTCTGCGGGTGGTCGCGGGCCTCGTCGGCGGATATTCTCCCTTCCTCGACAAGCTTCTCGACGAAGGAGTGGTCGGTGGTGATCCTTTTGATCCGGTTGTGCCGGATCAGGTAGATCCTTGAATCGCCGACATGGGCGATGGTTGCTTTCATGCCGGCGATGACCAGCGCGGAGAAAGTGGTCCCCATCCCCCGCTTCTCGATGTCGGCGGCCGCTTTCTTGAAAACCACGGTGTTGGCTTTTCTGACCGCCAGTTCCATGCTGGCCTGGATGGGCGTGTTTTTCTTGCGCAGGCCGCGATAGGTTTCGAAAAAGGTCACCGAGGCCAGCTTGGAGGCAACGTCACCGGCCTGGTGCCCGCCCATGCCGTCGGCGACGATGAAAAGGTACTCGTTGTCGGCGATCTTTTCGTTGAGAAAATAATCCTCGTTGGCGGTGCGAACCTTGCCGATGTCGCTCTTGGCGAAAAAGTGGATGTCCATTGATTATCCTTTCAGCGCCGGCCGCCGGCAATCACGGTCGGCAGAAAGATCCCGGATCCTTTTCCGTATCGCGGCGGCCCGGGGGGAAAAAATCATCTCCTGCCTCCATTTTTCCATTAACATAACGGTTGTTTTTTGTCAATCGCGTCCAGGGCGAAAAACGCGGCTGCCTGCGGCGGTTTCAGCCCGGGGCGGAGGCGGCGGGGGGGAGCGCCTTGGCAACGCTTCAGCCACCAGGTTCCGGTAGCGTTCAGGCGTGTAATTTTTCAGGCAAAAGGCCCTGGCCCGCCCGGCTGTTTCTTGACCCAGCGGCCCGGCCGCCAGCCGGATGCCGGCGGCGAAGGCCTCGGGGGTCGGCGCGGCCAGGATGGCGATATCCGGAGTGATGGTCTGCGTGTGCGTGGGCAGGTCGGTGGCCACGACCGGCACGCCGCTGGCCAGGTACGAATAGATCTTCAGCGGGATGTTGGTCCCCAGGGTGCGCGGCGAGACCAGGACATCGGCGGCCTGCAGATAGTAGGGAATTTCGGCGGCGGGCTTCTGCCCCAGGGGCGAAACCCGGTCTGCCAGACCTCCGGCCTGCAGCTCCAGGCGCAGCGCCTCCACCTGGGATGGCGTGCCGCCGACCAGCACCACCTGGAAATCATCGGGCAGGAAGTTCAGGCTGTCGAGCAGGAGCGGGATGCCCTGGTAGAGCTCCAGGGTGCCGGTATACATGACGATCTTTTTGCCGTCCGGGTTGATCTCGCTTTTCAGGCGCCGTTTTTTGTTTTCGTCGTCGGCCGCGGGCCGGTCGTCCATGAAATTCTCGATCTGGGTCAGCTTGGCCGCGGCGGTGATGCCGGCCGCATGCTCGAACAGAGAGCGGCAGATGACGATGACCGAAGCGGCGTTTTTTAAGGAAACCTTCTCGATGATCCCGAATAACCTGATCACGGCCCTGGAGCGCGTGAACTGGAAATTGCCCATCTGCTGCACCAGCGAGGAGTGCATGTCGTACAAGTGGGGGATCTTGGTCAATTTTTGGCAGACGACCCCCATGATATTGCCCTCTTCATGGGTGTGGATCAGGTCGTATTTCCCCCGCAACAGCCGGCTGAGTGCCCGGCAAAAAAGAAAAAAATCCAGGACCAGCTTGGCCGCGGAAGGCCCGGTCTTTACCGCGCGGATGCCCGGGGGGCGCCAGCAGCGGAAGATGCGCAGGCCCGGGATGTCCTTGTCCGCCCCGAAAGGATAGGTGACCAGGTCCACGCTGTGACCGAGGGCCGAAAGCGCCTGGATGCGGAAATATTCGGAAAATGGAGTTCCCCTGGGTTCAAAGAACGGCTCGGGGGCGATCATCAATATTTTCATCGGCAAATCCTATGAGTTCGCGAATGGCGTATTCGTTCTTGTCGAACCCTTCGTGATAGATGCGGGAAAGCATTTCGGCCAGCAGCCCGAGCGAGATGGCCTGGAAGCCCAGGAATATCATCAGCAGCGTGAAAAAAAGCAGCGGCCGCCCGGCGATGCCCTGGTTGAGGACGAACTTGGCATAAGTCAGGTACGAGCCGCAGCCCAGGCCGGTGACGATCATCAGCAGCCCGACGCCGCCGAAGATCTGCAGCGGCCGGTGCGAATAGGCCAGCAGGAATTTCAGCGAGATCAGGTCGATCACCACCCGGAACGTCCGGCCCAGCCCGTACTTGGACCGGCCGAATTTCCGGGCGCGGTGGTTGACCGGGATCTCGGTGGAACGGATGCCCATGCGCGAGGCGATGGCCGGGATGTAGCGGTGCATCTCGCCGTATAATTTCAGGTTCTTGACCACCTCACGCCGGAAACCGCGCAGGGTGCAGCCGTAGTCGTGCAGCCGGGTGCCGGTGATCCAGGAGATGAGCTTGTTGCCGAAATAGGATGGCACTTTCCGGGTCAGCCACTTGTCATGGCGGTCCTTGCGCCAGCCGTTGACGATATCGAAGCCCTCCTCGACCTTGTCCACCAGCAGCGGGATGTCGGCCGGGTCGTTCTGCAGGTCGGAATCCATGGCGATGACCACAGCGCCGCGGCAGAATTCAAACCCGGCGGAAATGGCGGCGCTTTGCCCGAAATTCTTGCGGAACTGGACGATCTTGACCCGCGGGTCGAGGGCACGAATCTTTTTGAGTTCGGCCAGCGAGTCGTCGGAACTGCCGTCGTCGACGAAGATGATCTCGAATTCCTCGGCCCGGCCCTTGAGCGCGGCGGCGATCTCCCCATGGAGCAGCCCTATGTTTTCGGCTTCGTTGAACACCGGGATGACAATGGATACCAGCGTCTTCTTCATGATTATTTTTAACACAGTCGAGAAATGAATTCAAGTGAGGAAAGCCGATTCGCCACCGGCGAGGCCTTTTTTCAATCCTTGTCGGGCACCCTCGCCCATTCCCCCTCGGCCCGGCCAGGGGCATGATCGCGGTGAAAACGGGTGACGCTTTGATCGCTCCCCGGTGTTTCAGCAGTTGTAGCCGTTCCCATGAATCGTTATGATATAATTTTTGCAAAGGGGCGCGAGCGATGAACATCATCCTCAAATCGATGATCGCATTGCGGATGTAAGGAGAATAATATGAAAAAAATGAAATGGGCGGTTCTAACCGCATTCCTCTTGTTGGTCTTGCCGCTCCGGGCCGGGATCAATTTTTTATATCAATTTTCCGGCACTGCGATCGATGGGTCATCACCCAACGGCCTGGTTCTTTCGGGCACGACTCTCTACGGAATCACCCAAGGGGTAATCAACACCGGCAGCGAGAACGGGACGATATACAAGATCGAAACGGATGGCACCGGCTTTACCCTGTTGCATACGTTCGTCGGCGGCGCCGATGATGGAGAATTGCCGGTTGGTGCCATGATCCTTTCCGGCGGCACCCTCTACGGCACGACCATATATGGAGGCGCCTATGATCGGGGGACGATATTTAAAATAAATACGGATGGAACCGGGTTCGCCCTGCTGCACGAATTCACTGGAAGCACCGATCGCAGACTCGCCGGCATTGGGGGCTTGGTACTCTCGGGTGCGACTCTTTTTGGCACGACC